>ERZ1673746.43-NODE-43-length-180365-cov-37.035389_pt1 | contig 180365 bp, 167 predicted proteins | sample MGYA00580205_ERZ1673746 | MGnify/ENA primary metagenome ERZ1673746 (study PRJEB41218, sample SAMN15661771) | gut metagenome | host: Homo sapiens | place: Canada: London | collected 2015-08-20/2019-03-30 | study: EMG produced TPA metagenomics assembly of...
TTCTCTCCAATCCAGTACCTCTTTAGGCATTATCAATACGCCCTTACGGACGCACATCGTCCGTGTGTTTGATGATGGCAATATCCCCCTTGATGATCTGCTCTGTCACATCATTGGCGGTATCATTCAGCTCAATGGTGTATAGCTCCGGCTCCGCGCCCACATGGTGGATGGTGGAATCCACAAGGTAGCCCTCGCTGGGATTGATTTCACGGATCGTCCAGTCGGAGTCGCAGACATAATAGCCGGTGGTGAACTGACCATTCTCGTCGGTCGTAAAGCTGTCGATGAGGGTATCGCCCTTATACAGCCCGTAGGTCGCTCCGGCAAGGGAGCCGTCGCCCTGGGGCGTTCCTGTTTCCACATCGCTCTTGGTGACGGTGACACGGAACTTTTTGAGGATATTGTTCACGGTTTTATCCGTGACCTCATTCCATTCGATGGTAGCTGTCTGGGCCTCCGGCACCACATAGCGGATGGGGGTATCCACCTCCTCCAGCACATAGCCCGTGCCGATCAGCACGTTTTCAAACCTTGCCACTCCTGTGGAATCCGTCACCGCGTACTCATCCACCGGCAGGCCGGAGAGGGATGTGCCGGACAAGTGGAAGGTCATGCCCTCCGCCAAACCGTCCTCGCTGGTTTTGGTAACTTCCAAACTGCCACGCTTGAGAACATTGTTAAAGGTCACGGTAGCCGTCTGGCCGCTGACGATGGTGACGCGCTGGGTGGCCTGGGGTTCATATTTGTCAATGGACTGCTCGGTTACGGTGTAAACGCCGGGATTGAGGTCGGTAATGTCGATTTCACCTGCGGCATTGGTGGTTTTGGTGGCGTTATATCCCTCGCCGGTGATGGTAAAGGAAATCCCCTCCACCTTGCCGTCCTCGGAAGTTTTGATTAACTTCATATTGCCGGTTTTCACTTCCAGATTAAGGTAGCCTACCATCTGGTCGGAAACCGTCGTGCCGTAGGTGGCAAAGTCCTGGGTGCCGCCCCCGGTCACGCCGTCCGTCCAAACCACCACGCCGCTGCGCTGGGCGCTGATCTTTTCCGCTTTCACGGTTACAGAGCCTTTGAGGGCCTGGCTGGATGTGATGGTGAGCTGGCTGCCGTCTACGGAGAAATTCAGCCCTGCGGTGCTGCTGCTAAAGGTATAGTCCCCCAGTACACCGTTGGTATCTGTAAGTGTGGCAGAATACTTTTCTCCATCCCATTTCAGCTCATAGGCTCCCGCGTCGGCGGTGCTGCTGAAAAAGCTGGGCAGCATGGTATGGCGCTTCACCGCGCTTTCAATCGCGGAATACTGGCTGAAAATCTGGCTGCGCAGGGGATGTTCCGCGCTGATATATTCCGTTACATTGTTTTTCCCCTGGGCGTTGGCGTCCACATGGTTGAACTGGCTGTCACGCTCGCCCACGATGGTTTCCCAGACTAAAAGCTGGGTGGCGATATATCCGGCCATCTGGTTCGCATGATCGGGGTTGCTGCTCATCCATGAGGTGCTGGCGTTGCCCTGCCACCCATAGGTCATAATGCGCCCGATATACTCTTTGATGGTGTTGGGTGGAATCGTCGGATTGAGGCTTGAGGGGTAGTTATCCCAGAAATCCTCGCCGCGCCCCGTATATTGGTCGCCGGAATGGACGCCGATTCCAGGCTCGATACAGTAGATAGCGCGCCCGTTGTATGCGTCCTGGGTGTGGACGGAAAAGTGGGTGCCTGCGCTGGTTGACCATCCGCCCAGAAAGTTGAGGGCCGGATGGCCCCAGCCTGCTTTATTGGGGTCGTTTGCACGGGGAATATCCACCATATACGTCGTCATGGTTTCTCCTGCGGCAAACGCCGTAACACCTGTCCCCGCAAACATACCCAGGCACATGAACAGCGCCATGAGCAGGGAGAGAGGCTTTTTCAGTGTTTTCATCTTGTTACCTCCTTGAAATGGCCGCAAAAAAAGCACATCGCTTTGGATGTGCTGCTTACGGCTGGATTCGTTTACGTTCTAAAAAAGAGAGGCGCGCCCGAATCGCTGCCTCTTATCCGCCCTTCCACACAACCCCACACGTCTGTTGAAAAGAAGCCTGCCAGGGCTTTCTATCATCTAAGGCTCTGGATATATCTTCTTTTTTAGGCTGTTTAGGTTGTCTGGAAGGGGTGAGGTGTGGAGAGGGGAAACCTGCAAAGCCAGGCGTTTTCCTGCAAATGGGCGCACTTCTCCCTTGTGAGTAAGGTTATCGCTCTAAACTGCGTTGGCGTTTTCGATACAGCTCCAGCGCCTTGATGATGGTATCCTCAATCTTCTGCGCGGGCGTCCCCGGCGCAAAATATTTGTTGATCCGCTCCTTTGGGATTTTGAATTGTTCTTTCTGATTGGGCTTTTCCTCCTTCATAATGGAAACAAGCGCGTCCTTGGCTAATCGTTCCCCGCCTGTCTTGGCTTCGGACATCTGACGCATTTTGATGGCCTGGGCGTGGGACGGGGTACAGTCCAGTTCGTCCATGATTGCAAACAAGTCGGCCTGTTCCTCTTTTCGCAGGTAGGACAGCTCCACCGCAGGCCGCAGGGCGATTTGCAGCGTTTCCGGGTCTTTCAACACCGAATTGTCCACCAATTCCAGAATTTCCGGGATGAGATTGGTGAGGCGGATAAAACGAAACACTTGATCTCTACTTTCACCACTTTGTCGTCCGAGTTGCGCCGCTGTATCTAACTTTGTCGCCACTGGCGATAAAGTTAAATCCGTCCTCTGTCCCTGCCTTTTCATCGCGTCCAGCTTCATTTTGTAGGCGAACGCCTTTTCTGAGGGCAGGATTTGTTCCCTTTGCAGGTTGGAATCCACCATAATGATCGTGGCTTCATCGTCGGTGAGCTGCCGCACGATACAGGGGATTTCTGTGAGGTTTGCCAGCTCCGCCGCCTTTTTCCTGCGGTGTCCGGCCACCATCTCATAACCGCCGTCCGGTTTGGGCCGCACTAAAGCTGGCACCAAAACGCCGTACTGCTTCACGCTCTCCGTCATTTCCTGCATGGCAGCGTCCATCCGCACCTTAAATGGATGATTAGGAAAATCGCTGATTTCCGAGGGATTGAGGTTGATGACTTTTTCCAGGCGCGCCTCCGCCCGGCTTTCTTCGGTGCTGAACAGGTCATCGGCTGAGGGAAGATTGAAGTTTAGCGCGTTGTTTTTCGCCATCTGCCAGCACCTCCTTTGAAAACTCTGCGTAAGCCTGGGCCACCTTGCTGCCTTTGTCATAGGCGTAAATACTCTTGCCTGCGGCGCTGATTTCTGCGGCTTTGATTGCCACGGGGATTTCGGAACGATAGATTTTCAGAACGCTCCCGTAGCTCTGCCGCAGGGTATCCGCCGTCTGGCGGGCCAGATTGGTGCGTCCGTCCACCAGGGTGAGCAGCACTCCGTCCACCTTTAAGGCCGGGTTGATCTGACGCTTCACCTTGCCTATGGTTTTGATAAGCTGGGTCATGCCCTTTGCGGGGAGATAGTGGGCCTGGACGGGGATAATCACGCTGTCCGCTGCTGCCAGAGCGTTAATGGTAATCATACCCAGGGACGGCATACAGTCGATCAACACCACATCGTAGTTTTTCTTTGCCTCATTGACATAGGTGCGCAAAGTGACCTCCCGGCTCATGGCGTTTACCAGACTGACTTCCAGCTCCGACAATTCGATGTTGGCAGGCATAAGGTCTACGCCCTCGCTGTGGTGCAAAATGCCCTCATCCGTGGTGAATGGCTCATCACGGATGATTTTTCCCATGACGGTGGCAAGGGTGGTCTGCAAGCTGTCCTGATCTTGCCAGCCCAGGCAGGTGGTGAGGTCGCCCTGTGGGTCTGCGTCGATGAGCAGCACCTTTTTCCCCAGACGTGCAAGTCCAATGCCCAGGTTGACCGTCGTGGTCGTTTTGCCTGTGCCGCCTTTCTGATTGGCTAATGCGATCACACGGCCATTCTTCGGGCGGCTTCTTTGTTCCGGCATTTTCATGTCCTCCTTTTCCATAGATTTAGCCGCCCGTTGGCAAGACGGACGGCTATGTACGCGGGAAATCTGAAAGACGGGCATGAAAAAAGGCCGTCTTATCTAACAGCAGATAAAACGGCCCTTTTCGGACGGGGATATGTAGTTTTTATACTTTCTTCACCGGGGCGCACATTACCTTGAGCAAAAGTTCGTCGATACAGCCGGTGTCCCGGTTTTCTTTCAGCATGGCGTTGCGCAGGTTGTTAAGGCTCTGGATCACAATGCGGTTCTCTGTGGGGGTAAGATATATTTTAAGTTTCCGCTTTTTCATTTGACACGCCTCCTTTGTGCCTCCATTGTATAGAAAGGGGAGCATTTTTACAAATGTGCGAATACTTTGCAACTTGAATCATAGAAAAAATCTTATGTAAAAGACAGAATAAACTGTATTCGGTTTAGTCAAACCTTGACAAACCCGGCCAAACCTTCCAAAAGAAAATCCAGGAATAACAGACCGTAAAAGCTGGCTGTCACAGGGGAGAAAATCCCTCTCAAAAACGGCCCGATTTCGGCTCCCAGTTGCCCCATTTTTTAATCATAACGGGGTCAAAAATGCCTGTTGCCCCATTTTTAATCAAGAAAAATGAGGTCAAAACCGTTCAAATCCGAACAAAATTAGAGAAACAAAATCAGCGTTTCGAGAATAGAAAAAGCCCGGAAAACCGCATGGTTCCGGGCTTTTTGAACATTTTTGAATTGGTTTGTCGGGCCTGTTATCTCTTAGAGAACTGAGGCGCGCGACGAGCTGCCTTGAGACCGTATTTCTTACGTTCTTTCATACGTGGGTCACGTGTTAAGAAACCTGCTTTCTTAAGAACTGGTCTGTAATCGTTGTCTGCTTTCAGTAATGCTCTTGCGATACCATGTCTGATCGCACCGGCCTGTCCTGTAAATCCACCGCCATGAACATTTACGATAACGTCGAATTTATCTACTGTATTTGTAGCAACCAATGGCTGTCTTACGATAACTTTTAAAGTTTCAAGACCTAAATAGTTATCAATATCTCTTTTGTTAATGGTGATATTACCTGTTCCAGGTACAAGGTATACTCTGGCGATACTTTTCTTTCTTCTTCCTGTTCCGTAATATTTTACACTAGACAATGTTCTTCTCTCCTTCCGATATTATTAGTATTTAATTTCCAATACTTCTGGTTTCTGAGCAGCATGGTTATGTTCCGGACCTGCATACACATGAAGTTTTTTGATCATCTGTCTTCCGAGCGGTCCCTTTGGAAGCATTCCTTTAACTGCAAAATTAATAACATCTTCTGGTTTTTTTGCCATTAACTCTTTCAGAGTCGTTTCTTTCATACCACCAACATAATCGGAATGTCTGTAGTATACTTTCTGATCTAATTTCTTACCTGTAACTTTAACCTTATCAGCATTGATAACAATGACATAATCACCTGTATCCATGCTTGGTGTATATGTTGGTTTATTTTTACCTCTTAAAACACTGGCAACCTGGGAAGCTAAACGACCTAATGTCTGGTCTGCTGCATCAACTACATACCATTTTCTTTCGATTGTTGCTGGACTAGCCATGTAACTTTTCATGGTTTGGACCTCCTTAATGTACTAAAAACAATGTATTCTTTAATAAATGCTACTTACCGGGGCTTTGGATTTCGCATTTTTAGACATATCGTCACAATTAAATATTATATGGCAAATAAAAAGTACTGTCAAGCATTTTTATTCCAAATATTCAATATTTATCAGGGTTAAGCCCTGGGGCGGGGCCGTTGGGCCAACCACATACCGCTCACTGGTTTCAAGACTTTTTCGGATATCCGCCGCCGTCTTTTTATGAAATCCGACTTTCAATAATCCGCCTACAATGATGCGTACCATATTATAAAGAAAACCATCACCGGTAATCCGAAGACAGATCATATCCTCTTCCCTGGTCAACGTCAGATTCGTAATCGTCCGCACAGTATTTGTCACCTTAGTCTTGACCGAACAAAAATTGTGAAAATCATGGGTACCGATAATTTCTTCAGCTGCGTTGCTCATTGCCTCCAAATCCAGGGGCTGGGGCACAAAATAACTGTTCAGCCGCTCATTCGGCAATGGCACCCGGCGATTTAAAATACGATATTCGTAGGTTTTTAATGTCTTCTGATATCTCGGATGAAAATCAGTCGCCACTTCTTCCGCGGACTGGATCACAATATCCTTTGGAAGCCGCTGGTTCAGCGCCGGAACAAACCGCTCCGCCGGCCATGGTCTTGACGTATCAAACACCGCCACCTGTCCAAGAGCATGCACACCAGAATCGGTCCGGCTGGCACCAGTAAGCATGATTTTTTCCCCAGTCAGTGTTTCAATATGTTTTTGCAGCATGGCCTGAATGGATACCCCATTAGGCTGGACCTGCCATCCGCAGTAATTGGTTCCGTCATAAGCCACAACAAGCTTAATTCGTCTCATAACCATAGTTTCACCGCCACCCATATAAGCACATAGATCAGAATAATTCCATAAGCCAGATAATCTCTTCCGGCATAGATCAACGGTTTCATCTTTGTACGACCGGCACCGCCATGATAACAACGGGCCTCCATCGCCATGGCCAGGTCATTTGCCCGACGGATGGCCGAAATAAATAAGGGCACCAGAATCGGTATCAGGCTTTTCATCCGCTGAATCAGATTACCGCTCTCAAAATCAGCGCAGCGGGCCTGCTGAGCCTTCATGATCTTATCGGTTTCTTCCATCAAAATCGGTATAAACCGCAATGCGATCGACATGGTCATAGCCAACTCATGCACCGGAAAATGAATCTTTTTAAGAGGCCCCAATGCCTTTTCCAGTCCATCTGTTAAATGGTTCGGTGTCGTTGTCAACGTCATGATCGTAGAACCCACAATTAAATAAATCAGACGAATGGCCGTCTTTCCGGCAAGGACAAGACCCTCTTTTGTAATTTTTAAAAATCCTAAATGGACAAGCTCTGTTCCCGGCGTCAGAAAAATATTGAGAAGAACTGTAAAAATCATCAATATGAAAATAGCTTTGAGCCCTTTTAACATATATTTCAAAGGAACCTTTGAAAGTCCGATAACCGCCGCCAGAGCCACAGTCGCCAAAGCCAGCCCAATCAGATCATTTACAAAAAATACAGTCACAACAAAAACAATGGTCCCCAATAACTTGACCCTTGGATCCAGCCTGTGAATCACAGAATTCGCCGGATAATATTGCCCAATTGTAATATCTCTAATCATTTATCCGCCTCCAGGCAATGTAGTAAAGCTTCCTTCGCTTCCTCTACAGTCGTAACATCCTCTGGCAATTCCGGAAATATCTCATGAAGCTGCCGCATGACATAGGTTACCTGAGGCGCTGCAAGACCAACGCTCTCCAAAGCTTCCGATTGGCGAAAGATTTCCTTTGGCGTGTCGTCCATAAACACCTCTCCCCGATTCATAACGATGATTCGATCCACATATTTTGCCACGTCTTCCATACTGTGTGAAACCAGGATAATCGTTATCCCTGTCTGCCTATGCAGCGCCGAAATCTGATCCAGGATGTCGTTTCGCCCCTTGGGATCAAGTCCGGCTGTCGGTTCATCCAGAACAATGACCTGAGGATGCATCGCCAATACACCGGCGATCGCCACCCGGCGTTTTTGCCCGCCGGAAAGTTCAAAAGGTGACTTTGCATAATCCTTTTCTGTCATTCCGACCATAGCCAGCGCCTCTTTAGCCCGCTCGACTGCCGCATCATCATCCAACCCAAGATTTTTCGGTCCATAACAGACATCCTTTAAGACCGTCATCTCAAAAAGCTGATGCTCCGGATACTGAAACACTAGTCCCACATGACTGCGTAAATCTATCATTCGATATTTATCATCATAAATGTTTTGCTCATTATAATAAATCTGCCCGCTCGTCGCCTTCAATAAACCGTTTAAATGCTGAATAAGCGTTGATTTTCCGGATCCCGTATGTCCGATAAGTCCAATAAACTCACCGTCCTGAATTTCCAGATTTACATCTCTCAACGCCTGTTTACGGAATGCATTATCCGGACTGTATATATAATTTACATGTTCTAAACGTATTCCCATGTCCGTCACCTGCTTTTAAATCTTTCCAGAGACTCAACCAATTCCTTAATTGTTAAAATCCCCTCGGGCACATCCACACCAGACTGCCGAAGCTCATAGGCCAGTTCTGTCACCTGAGGCACATCCAGACGAAGCTGTTTCAAATATTCCACCTGGGAAAATACCTCCCGCGGCGTCCCTGAAAGCACGATTTTTCCATCATCCATCACATACACTTTATCTGCATGGACAACCTCATCCATGTAATGTGTAATCAAAATGACAGTCACTTTCTTTTCCTGATTTAGCTGGCGAACCGTCTCTATAACTTCTTTACGGCCATTCGGATCCAACATAGCCGTCGGCTCATCCAGGACAATGCACTCCGGTTCCATGGCCATAACTCCCGCAATAGCCACCCTCTGCTTTTGTCCGCCGGAAAGTCTGTTTGGAGAATGATGACTGTACTCCAGCATTCCTACAGATTTCAAACTCTGATTGACACGTTTCCATATGTCCTCTGTAGGCACACCAAGATTTTCCGGCCCAAAACCCACGTCTTCCTCAACCAGGCTGGCAATAATCTGGTTATCCGGATTCTGAAAGACCATCCCGGCGGTCTGACGTACATTCCAGACATTTTCCGGCTGACTGGTATCCATCTCCTTCACCCACAAAGTCCCTCCTGTGGGAACAAGCAGCGCATTCATCTGTTTCGCCAGAGTAGATTTTCCTGAACCATTATGCCCAAGAATGGCAATAAACTGTCCGGCTTCCACATCTAAATCCACGCCGGATACGGCATGAATGACTTCTTCAACCTCATCATGTTCATCTTTACTCACATAGTCATAAAATAATTTCGCAGCTTTGATAATTCCCATAAGTGCTTCCTTCCTGAATTGTGAAAAAGCTCCTGCTGATTTTAAAAAACACAGGTGTGACTCACCTGTGTTTTTTACTTTCTATTCAGCTACTCTTATACTAATTCGATCAGTACTTCCATTGCAGCATCGCCTTTACGCTGTCCAATCTTCACAATACGTGTATAACCACCATTACGATCAGCATATTTTGGCGCAATTTCTGTAAACAGCTTATCTGTTAAATCTACTTTTTTTGTAGCAGCTTTTTTACCGGCAGCTTCTTCCGGAACAGCTGTTACCGGATAAAGCACTTTTAACATCTGTCTTCTTGCATGCAGACGGGATGCGCTGTCTTTTTTGATCGTTTTTTCAACAGTATCAAAAACAACCTTTCCATCTTCTTTTACTCTCTTGCCGTCTTTATCTTTACGAGCAACCTTAGCCTGCACAGTTACTGTTTCGTAATTATCTTTTTCCTTAACAGCAAGAGCAATCAGACCTTCGGTAATTCTGCGGATTTCTTTAGCCTTAGATTCAGTTGTACGAATTTTGCCATTGTCGAGCAAAGCCGTAACCTGATTTCTAAGTAAAGCTTTTCTCTGATTGGAAGTTCTTCCAAGTTTTCTATAGCCTGCCATGATTTAGCCTCCTCCTACTCTACTTCAATATCGCGATTATTCATCACTCGGATTTAACTGAAGGCCCAGTTCTTTCAATTTGGCAAGAACTTCTTCCAAAGATTTACGTCCAAGATTACGAACCTTCATCATATCCTCTGCAGTTCTGTTCGTCAGTTCTTCAACCGTATTAATACCTGCTCTCTTCAAGCAGTTATAAGAACGAACAGATAACTCTAATTCATCAATATTCATTTCAAGAACTTTTTCTTTTTCATTATCCTCTTTTTCTACCATAACTTCTGCTGTTTTGGCATTTTCAGAAAGATCAATGAAAAGATTCAAATGTTCGCTTAAAACTTTTGCTGCCAGACTTACAGCCTCATCTGGTCCCAATGTACCATTTGTGAATACATCAAGTGTAAGCTTATCAAAATCGGTAATCTGGCCAACACGGGTATTCTCCACGTTCATGTTGACTCTCTCTACAGGTGTGTAGATGGAGTCTACCGGAATCACACCAATTGGCAGATCTTCGTTTTTGTTTTTATCAGAACTTACGTAACCACGGCCCTTTGTAATGGTTAATTCCATGTACAATTTGCAGTCTGTACCGCCGCTCAAAGTGGCGATAACCTGATCTTTGTTCAAGATCTCGATATCTGGATCCACTTGAATATCTGCTGCCGTTACAACACCTTCGCCCTCATACTCGATATATGCAGTCTTAGGCTCAGTTGATGCGCTTGTATTCTTTATTGCCAGACTTTTGATATTCATAATAATTTCAGTAACGTCTTCTTTGACACCCGGAATCGAACTGAACTCATGAACAACGCCGTCAATCTTGACCTGACTCACTGCAGAGCCCGGAAGAGATGAAAGCATAATTCTTCTCAGCGAATTACCAAGCGTGATACCATAGCCTCTTTCCAGAGGTTCTACGACAAAACGTCCGTATTTATTATCTTCGGAAATCTGTGCAATCTCAATTTTCGGTTTTTCAAAATCAAACACTATTATTAGCCCTCCTTTAATGGGTTAGGTTTCTTTGAGGGTAACACTCTAGCCTAATAAGCTATTATTTAGAATACAATTCGACGATAAGCATTTCATTTACCGGAACATCAATCTGTTCTCTGGTAGGAAGCGCTTTTACAGTACCGGAAAGGTTTTCCTGATCAGCTTCAAGCCATTCCGGAACAATTCTTGCTCCTGTTACTTCTAAAATATCTTTATATCTCTGAGATCCTTTGGATTTTTCACGGATTTCAACAGTGTCTCCAGCCTTTACCTGATAGGACGGAATATTCACACGTTTACCGTTTACTAAAACATGTTTGTGACCAACGATCTGTCTTGCCTCTTTACGAGTTCTTGCAAATCCAAGACGGAAAATAACATTATCCAGTCTGCTTTCAAGTAAGATCATCAGGTTTTCACCGGAAGTACCTTTCATCTTGCTTGCTTTTGCAAAGTAGTTTCTAAAAGGTTTTTCAAGGACACCATAAATGAATTTTGCTTTCTGTTTTTCAGTAAGCTGCTGTCCATATTCACTCTTTTTTCTATTGCCTCTAATAGACTGTCTATTAGATTTTTTATCAACACCCAGATAAATTGGGTCGAGACCAAGACTTCTACATCTCTTCAATACTGGAACCATATCTCTAGCCATATCTAATTTAACCTCCTATTAGACTCTTCTTCTTTTTGGTGGACGACATCCGTTATGCGGAACTGGTGTTACGTCTCTGATGCTGGTTACTTCAATACCGCAAGCCTGCAGAGCACGGATTGCAGCTTCACGTCCTGAACCAGGACCTTTTACCATAACTTCAACGGATTTTAATCCATAAACGGATGCAGCTTTTGCTGCTGTCTCAGCTGCCATCTGTGCAGCATATGGTGTGGACTTTCTGGAGCCTCTGAATCCAAGACCACCAGCACTTGCCCATGAAAGAGCATTTCCTTCGGAATCTGTTAATGTAACAATTGTATTATTAAAAGATGACTGAATATGTGCCTGTCCACGCTCAACGTTCTTTTTAACACGTCTTTTAGTCACTTTTTTTGTAACTTTTTTAGCCATTGAACCAAACCTCCTATTAGGTTACTTATTTCTTCTTATTTGCTACTGTTCTCTTAGGACCTTTACGAGTTCTCGCATTTGTCTTTGTCTTCTGACCACGAACTGGAAGACCTTTTCTATGACGGATACCTCTATAGCATCCGATTTCCTGTAATCTCTTAATATTCATAGCGATTTCACGACGCAAATCACCTTCAACTGTCTGAGTTTCATTAACAACAGCATTGATTCTGGCTACCTCTTCGTCTGTTAAATCTCTTACACGTGTATCTGGATTAACATTAGCTTCTTTAAGGATACGATTTGAACTTACTCTACCGATTCCGTAGACGTAAGTAAGGCCGATTTCGACACGCTTCTCTCTTGGTAAATCTACACCACTGATACGAGCCATGTAATTACACCTCCACTGGTTCTTTCTTTTTATTATTCAATATTTACATATGTCCTGTCTCCTTGACTAAAAGACATGACAATAGGCAGGCTCAGGCCCTGCTCTTAAAAAATTCTATTTATTTAATAGCGATTACAACACATCCTGGTGTTTCATCGCTGCAGCCGCATACTTTCTTTCTGACCCTCGTCAGAAAAATCGTTTTACAACACAAAATACAAGCCTAATTAATTTATTGATTAGCCCTGTCTCTGTTTGTGCTTAGGATTTTCACAGATAACCCGGATACTGCCTTTTCTCTTAATGACTTTGCATTTTTCGCAGATAGGCTTTACTGATGATCTTACCTTCATTAGAAATCTCTCCTTTCAAAACGTTCACGAACAATTATAGCATCCCACAATATGACAAGTCAAGAATTTTTTACTTGTCTCTCCAAATTATTCTTCCTTTTGTCAAATCATAAGGAGATAACTCGATGGTTACTTTATCACCCGGTAAAATTCGAATAAAATTCATGCGAAGCTTTCCGCTGATATGGGCTAACACCCGATGGCCATTTTCCAATTCCACCTGAAACATCGCGTTTGGCAGCTTCTCAACAACAGTTCCTTCGACTTCAATAACATCTGCTTTTGACATATTAGCCTCCTATTACCTTACATTTCGCTTCAAAAAGCTGAATGGCTTTTAAAATATCTTCATTATTTAATGGACATTCACCGTTTAGCCTGGCATCAATCTCCGGGTCTATGTAATTCATTCGGCGTATATGACGGATATTCTTTTTCTTTGGTTTCTCTACTGTCTTACGGATGCCATCCACAAGCAGCACCGTCTCGTCCTGGACTTCAAGAATCACATACAGCTTTCCCCGATCATGGCCTGCAACTGACAGAGCCATCTGCCCGGCCCGGAACCGATTCACATCTCTCTTTTTTGCCATTTTAATTACCTCAATGTTAAAATTTCACAGCCATCTTTTGTAACTAAAATAGTATTTTCATAATGTGCCGATAACTTTCCGTCTGCGGTTACCACAGTCCAGTCATCATCCAACCACTCGACATAATAGACACCTTCATTGATCATCGGCTCAATTGCAAGGGTCATGCCTGCCTGAAGCTTCAGGCCCCGGCCTTTTGGTTTGAAATTCGGTATCTGTGGATCTTCATGAAGGTGGGTTCCTATTCCGTGTCCGACCAAATCCCGAACAATGGAATACCCAAACCCTTCTGCATAATCCTGGATTGCCTTTGAAATCTCATAGAGATGATTTCCTTCTTTGGCAAATTTTATACCTTCAAAGAAACTTTGTTTTGTTACATCGATAAGTCTCTGTGCTTCTTTTGAAATTTCTCCAACACCCCAGGTCCGTGCTGCATCGGAATGATACCCTTTGTAAATCAATCCACAATCCAGACTGATAATATCACCGTCCTGAAGAATTCGTTTCTTGGAAGGAATTCCGTGGACAACTTCATCATTGACAGATGTACAGATTGTCGCCGGATATCCATTATAATTCAGAAAATTTGGAACACAGCCAAAATCACGGATGATCGTATCGGCCATGTGATCGATATCCCAGGTGGACATACCCGGTTTGATTTCTTTTTGAAGCTCTTCATGCATGATAGCCAAAAGCCTTCCCGCTTCCCGCATCAATCCAATTTCATGTTCTGACTTAATTGTAACTGACATATTTATACTCCTAAAATTTTACGAATATCACTGAATACCTGATCCATTGTCTGAGTACCATCGATCGTATGCACAATGCCCTGCTTCTCATAGTAATCAATCAATGGTTTTGTCTGTTCGTGATAAACGTTCAGACGATTCATTACCGTTTCCGGTTTATCATCATCTCTGAGGATAAGCGCTTCTCCACACACATCGCAGACATCCTGAACTTTTGGTGGATTAAACTCCACATGATATGTAGCTCCACATCCAACACATGCTCTGCGGCCGGCCATCCTATGAATTATATTTTCATCTGGAACATCGATATTTAACGCATATTCCATCTTTTGTTCGATAGCATTCAGGGCATTTGTCAACGCTTCAGCCTGAGGAATCGTTCTCGGGAAGCCGTCCAAAATAAACCCTTCGGTACAGTCATCTTGTTGAATTCGATCAACAACGAGATCACAGACTAATTCATCAGGGACCAGTTCACCAGCATCCATATAAGTTTTTGCTTTCTTTCCAAGTTCTGTTCCCTGTTTAATATTAGCTCTGAAAATATCTCCAGTTGATATATGTGGAACCTTGCACAAATCGGCAATCTTTTTTGCCTGTGTACCTTTTCCGGCACCAGGTGCACCTAACATAATTATTTTCATAATTTGCCTCCAAACATATGTCCAACAACTTCTGATGATTCATAAATATATAATATATACGTTCGCGGTCAGTGCCATATAGGAACATAAAATTCCTATACGGCCTATGCTCACCGCGAAAAATCAGACCTGTCAGTCATTTAAAAATCCTTTATAATGTCTTACAAGCATTAAGGACTCAATCTGTTTTAATGTTTCAAGTACAACACCTACAATAATAATCAAGGATGTTCCGCCAAATGAAACATTAACGCCAAAGATTCCCGCAGCTAAAATCGGGATAATGGCTACTACGATCAAACCTACCGCACCAATAAAAATAACATTGTTCAAAATCTTATTTAAATATTCTGAAGTAGGCTTTCCAGGACGAATACCCGGAATAAAGCCGCCCTGCTTTTTCATATTATCCGCAACTTCCAACGGGTTGAAAGTAATGGATGTGTAGAAATAAGCAAAAAACACGACCAGAAGAATATAAATCAGTAAACCAACCGAGTAGACCGGCTGTGATGGTTTACACCAGTTGGAACTACTCAATACAGCCAGGATTGTTCCTGGAATACCGCCTGGGTTCTTGCCAAGAAAACCGACAATGATTCCCGGCAAAGACATAATCGAAGATGCGAAGATGATCGGCATTACGCCGGCGGTATTAACCTTCAAAGGAATACTTGAAGTACTTCCCCCTACCATCTTGCGTCCAACGACTTTTTTGGAATACTGTACAGGAATGCGGCGCTCGCCGTCCTGCAGATAAATAACAAATACGACAATAAACAAGATAACCGCAAGAATGATGATCGCTGCGATACCTGCTTTGACAATATTATTTCCACGCATGAACTTGTCATATAAAAGTCCGAAATCGTTTGGAATGGTCGAAATAATATTGATCAGAAGGATAATGGAAATGCCATTACCCACACCTTTATCCGTAATCTGTTCACCCATCCACATCAGGAGTGATGAACCGGCTGTCAAAGCTACAACTACCATGATAACATCCAACACGTTGTTATGCATCAGATTGCCGCCCCGGTAAAGATTAATACCCATTGCGAGACCTTCAACAACAGCCAGAGCAATGGTTACATATCTTGTATATTCACGAATTTTCTTTCTTCCATCTTCACCATCTTTTTGCATCTCTTCCAGTTTTGGAATGGCGATGGTCATCAGCTGCATGATAATAGAAGATGTAATGTACGGTGTAATACTCAAAGCAAATACAGACATTTGAGTGAATGAACCGCCGGTCATTTGATCAAAGAAATTAAATGCTCCGCCAGTCTGGGCTGCAAACCAGGCACTGAACACATCCCGGCTGACGCCTGGGATTGGAAGCTGAGCTCCCAATCTCACGACAACCAGTATAAATAATGTGAAAAGAATTCTTCCACGGATTTCTTTGATCTTAAATGCATTCCTTAAGGTTGTAAGCATTAGATCACCTCTACTGTTCCACCTAAAGCTTTAATTTTTTCCTCGGCACTTGCGCTGCAAGCATTAACCTTTACTGTTAATTTTTTTGTAAGTTCGCCGTTACCAAGAATCTTTACGCCATCCTTAGGATTTTTGATGATGCCTGTTTCAATTAATGTCTCTACAGTAACCTCTGCATCATTATCAAAACGATTTAATGCATCAACGTTAATGGCTACGATCTCCAGGGAATTTCTATTTGTGAAACCTCTCTTCGGCAATCTTCTGTATAATGGCATCTGACCACCTTCAAAGCCTGGTCTTGGTGCTCCGGAACGAGCTTTCTGACCTTTATGACCTTTACCAGCTGTCTTACCGTTTCCTGAACCGTGTCCACGGCCTCTTCTGAAATTATCGCTGTGTTTTGAACCTTCTGCCGGTCTTAATTCTGATAAATTCATACGTGCACCTCCTCACTGTCTATTAGATTTCTTCTACTTTCACTAAGTGTTTTACCTGCTTTACCATACCTCTGGTACATGCGTTATCCGGAAGCTCAACAGTTTTGTTAAGCTTCTTCAAACCTAAAGCTTCAACAGTTCTTCTATGTTTAGGAATTGCACCAATTGTAGATTTAACTAAAGTAATCTTTAATTTATCTGCCATTTTATACTCCTCCTCCTATGCCAAGATTTCTTCAACAGATTTTCCACGTTTCTTAGCAACTTCTTCTGGAGTCGTTAAGGCACCCAATCCTTCGATTGTGGCAAGTACGACGTTCTGTTTATTATTGGAACCTAAAGATTTTGTACGGATGTTTTTGTATCCAGCCAATTCCAGTACGGCACGCGCCGGACCACCAGCGATGATACCAGTACCTTCAGGAGCTCTTTTTAACAATACGTTTGCGCTACCGAATTTACCCTGGAAATCATGTGGAATACTCTTATTTTCATCCAACGGAACTTCAATAAGTTTCTTTATAGCATCTTCTTTTCCTTTGCGGATAGCTTCAGGAATTTCAGTTGCTTTTCCTAAGCCAGCACCAACGTGTCCATTGCCGTCGCCTACAACAACTAAAGCGGCAAAACGCATGTTACGTCCACCTTTAACAACCTTTGTGACACGTTTAATTGATACTACTTTTTCTGTTAACTCTAATTGGCTAGCATCAATAATTGTACGTTTCATCTGTTCTCCTCCCTGCTAGAACTGTAATCCAGCTTCTCTAGCTGCTTCAGCTAAAGCTTTAATTTTACCCTGATAAATAAATCCGCCTCTGTCGAATACGACTTCAGTAATGCCTTTATCTAAAGCCTTTTTAGCAATTGCTGTGCCTACAGCACTTGCAGCTGCAACATCATTCGTCTTTTCAAGACCAGCTTTGATTTCTTTTTCAACTGTGGAAGCTGCTACCAGTGTATTACCTACAGTATCATCAATGATCTGTGCATAAATGTGGTTGTTGCTTCGGAATACAGCTAAACGAGGACGCTGGGCAGTGCCAGAGAAACGGTTACGCAGTCTTCTATGCTTTTTAACTCGAATTTCTTTTCTTGAATCTTTCTTAACCATCTTACGCTATCCTCCTTAATTATTTCTTACCAGTCTTACCAACTTTACGTCTGATGACTTCGTCAGCATACTTGATACCTTTGCCCTTGTATGGTTCAGGTCTTCTCTTGTCTCTGATTTCAGCAGCGTACTGGCCAACTTTTTCTTTATCAATACCAGAAACGATGATCTTGTTCTGGCCATCCAATGTGGTCTCAACACCTTCCGGATCAACCATCTCTACCGGATGGGAGTAGCCTAAAGTTAAAACAAGTGTCTTGCCCTGTTTCTGAGCTCTGTAACCAACACCGTTTACTTCAAGTTCTTTCTTATAACCTTCGGTAACACCGATCACCATGTTGTTGATCAATGTACGGGTCAGACCATGTAAAGATTTCATTCTCTTTAATTCATTTGGTCTGGAAACAATAATGGAATCTCCATCTTTTTCGATTTTCATTTCAACAGGTAATTCTCTTTCAAGAGTTCCCTTTGGTCCTTTAACAGTAACCTTGTTGTTCTCTGCGATTTCTACAGTAACACCTGCAGGAATTGCGATTGGCAATCTACCGATACGTGACATGCCTTTTTCCTCCTAACTTAAATTCTCGGAAGGGGCCGTACCCCTTCTGTTTTCAGCTATACCCCGCTGCTGCGGGGATTTCTGCCTTTTCCCGGACAGGAACGGGTTTGTTCCCTCAACGACGAGAGAACGGGTATCTTCGCCTCCACTAAAGAGGCAAGCATACGGGAATGTTCACCTCCACTAAAGAGGTAAATATAGGGGTATCTTCGCCTCCACTAAATTCAAGCTGCGCAAAAGCTTGCTTTCATTAAGTGTCGCGAAGAACCTTCGAACTAGGTTCGTGCTTCGCAAACGTTCGCACTCACCAAGGTCTCATGGTTACCATACAAAAGCGATAACTTCGCCGCCTACGTTCATAGCGCGGGCTTCTTTGTCTGTTACAACACCTTTGTTTGTAGAAATGATAGCAACACCAAGTCCGCCAAGTACCTTTGGCAGTTCATCTTTGCCAGCATATACACGAAGACCCGGTTTGGAAATTCTCTTAATTCCGCTGATGGTCTTCTGGTTTTTATCTACACCATATTTCAGGGTGATTTTGATCGTTTTTGCTATTCCGTCTTCAATGATTTCGTAGCCTTTAATATATCCTTCATCTAAAAGAATTTTAGCGATGGATTCCTTCATCTTGGATGCCGGAACATCGACAGTATCATGTTTCGCAGTATTTGCATTACGGATTCTTGTAAGCATATCTGCAATTGGATCGCTCATTGACATGATAAGTTCCTCCTTTCACTTATTCCTACCAGCTTGATTTTGTAACTCCTGGAATTTCACCTTTATATGCTAATTCACGGAAACAAATTCTGCAAATGCCATATTTTCTTAAATAAGCATGTGGACGTCCGCAGATTCTGCAGCGATTGTATTCTCTTGTGGAGAATTTCTGTGGGCGCTGCTGTTTAATTTTCATCGCTGTTTTAGCCATGGATTTCCCTCCTAACTACTTTTTAAATGGCATACCAAATAATCTTAATAATTCACGAGCTTCTTCATCTGTATGGGCTGTTGTAACGAAGATAACATCCATACCTCTTACTTTGTCAACTTTGTCATACTCGATTTCAGGGAAGATTAATTGTTCTTTAATACCTAAAGCGTAGTTACCTCTTCCGTCAAATGCATCCGGATTAACACCTCTGAAGTCACGTACACGTGGAAGTGCAAGGTTTACAAGACGATCTGCAAATTCATACATTTTCTCGCCTCTCAGAGTTGTCTTACAGCCAATAGCCATACCCTCTCTGATCTTGAAGTTAGCAACGGAATTTTTTGCTTTGGTCGTAACAACTTTCTGACCTGCAATAATTTCCATATCTTTAACTGCAGATTCCAAAACTTTAGCGTTATCCTTAGCTTCGCCAACGCCCATGTTTAAAACAATTTTGTCAAGCTTCGGTACCTGCATGACATTCTTATATCCGAACTTTGAAATCATTGCCGGAACGATTTCATTGTAATACATATCTCTTAATCTACTCACCGTGAATAACCTCCCTTCTCAATTAGTCAATAACTTCACCGTTACACTGTTTAGCTACACGGACTTTTTTACCGTCTTTTTCAGCAAAACCGATACGTGTTGCTTTTCCCTTGTAAACATACATAACGTTGGATGCGTCGATTGGAGCTTCCTGAGTAACGATGCCGCCGGCCTGGTTCTGTGCGGATGGTTTTGTATGTTTTGTAACCATATTTACACCTTCTACAAGAACAGTGCCTTTTTTATGATTGACAGCAATAACTTTGCCTTCTTTACCTTTATCTTTACCTGCGATTACCTTTACAAGGTCATCTCTTTTAATCTTCATCATGGTTGGCGCCTCCTTAAAGTACTTCTGGTGCCAGGGAAACAATCTTCATAAACTGTTTCTCTCTCAGCTCTCTGGCCACAGGTCCAAAAATACGAGTTCCTTTTGGATTCATATCATCTTTGATGATAACTGCAGCGTTTTCGTCGAATCTGATATATGAACCGTCTTTACGGCGGGCACCTTTTACAGTACGAACTACAACGGCTTTAACAACATCGCCCTTCTTTACAACACCGCCTGGTGTTGCATCTTTGACCGAAGCAACGATAATGTCACCGATATTCGCATATCTTCTTGTTGAACCACCTAATACACGGATGCAGAGTAATTCTTTTGCACCTGTATTGTCAGCAACACGAAGTCTAGTCTCCTGTTGAATCATGACGTTACCTCCTTAATCCGAAACCAATTATTTAGCTTTTTCAACGATTTCTACAAGTCTCCATCTCTTATCTTTAGATAACGGTCTTGTTTCCATCACTTTTACTCTGTCGCCGATGTTACATTCATTTGCTTCATCGTGAGCTTTTAATTTATAAGTTCTATTAACAATCTTCTTATAAAGAGGATGTTTTACACGGTCTTCAATAGCAACAACGATTGTCTTGTCCATCTTATTGCTGACTACTTTTCCAACTCTTACTTTTCTAAGGTTTCTTTCCACAACAAATTCCTCCTTTCCAGATTACTGTGCAGCGTTCGCTTTTTCAGAGATAACGGTCTGAATTCTGGCAATGTTTCTGCGAACTTCCTTAATTCTGCTCGTGTTATCTAACTGATTTGTTGCGTTCTGGAATCTCAGGTTGAAAAGTTCCTTTTTAGCAGCTACTAATTCGTCATTTAATTCTGCAGCTGATTTCTTTTTTAAATCTTCTACATATACATTAATTTTCACTGTTATCACCGCCTTCTAAGTCTTCGCGAGAAACAACTTTACATTTTACAGGAAGCTTATGTGTTGCAAGACGAAGAGCCTCTCTGGCAACTTCTTCAGGCACACCGGCAATTTCAAACATTACACGGCCCGGCTTAACAACTGCTACCCAATATTCAAGAGATCCTTTACCGGAACCCATACGTGTTTCAGCTGGTTTTGTAGTTACTGGTTTATCTGGGAAAATTTTAATCCAAACTTTACCACCACGTTTAATGTAACGTGTCATAGCGATACGGGCTGCCTCAATCTGGTTTGATTTAATCCAACCTGGCTCTAAGGCTACGATACCATATTCACCATAAGAAATTTTATTACCACGTGTTGCCTTTCCTCTCATAGTACCACGGAACTGCTTACGACGTTTAACTCTTTTAGGCATTAACATTATTTATCGCTCCCTTCCTTTGTTCCCTTTACTGGAAGTACTTCTCCATGGTAAATCCATGTTTTAACACCAACTTTACCATAAGTTGTATCAGCTTCTGCAAATCCATAATCGATATCAGCACGAAGTGTCTGAAGCGGAATAGTACCTTCACTGTAGAACTCTGTACGAGCCATATCAGCTCCGCCAAGACGGCCGGATACGGAAGTTTTGATACCCTGGCAGCCGGCTCTCATTGTTCTCTGCATTGCAGATTTCATTGCTCTACGGAAAGAAATACGGTTTTCCAACTGAGCAGCGATGTTTTCAGCAACAAGCTGAGCATCTCTCTCCGGTCTCTTTACTTCTTTGATATCAAGCAGTAATTTCTTATCTGTAAATTTCTGAAGTTCTTTTTTAACTTTTTCGATTTCAGAACCACCCTTGCCGATAACTACGCCAGGTTTTGCTGTGTAGATGATGATTTTCAGACGATCAGACGCTCTTTCGATTTCAATCTTGGCTACACCTGAGTTGTATAATCTCTTTTTAAGGTATTTTCTGATTTCATAATCTTCTACCAGATTGTCTGCAAAATCTGCTTCTGCATACCATCTGGAATCCCAATCCTTAATAATTCCGACTCTGAGGCCGTGAGGATTAACTTTCTGTCCCATGATTTTCCTCCTATCTCTCATTCAGCACGATAGTAATGTGGCTTGTTCTCTTTTCGATTCTGTAAGCTCTACCCTGTGCTCTCGGTCTGATTCTCTTCATTGTAGGTCCTTTATCTGCATAACATTCCTCAATGAATAAGTTGTCTGGGTTCATTCCATTGTTATTCTCTGCATTTGCAATTGCAGATTTCAATAATTTCTCTATAACTGTAGAAGCATATCTTGGGTTATATGCCAAAATTGCTAATGCTGTTTTTACATCCTTGCCTCTGATCGCATCGAGAACGAAGCACGCTTTCTGAACGGATACTCTGGCGTAGGATAATTTTGCGCTTGGTCTTGTATCTTTATTCGCATTTCTTTCTCTTTTAATCTGGGATCTATGTCCTTTAGCCATGGATAAAACCTCCTTTCAAACTAACGTCTTGCTTTCTTTTCGTCTTTGCCATGTCCTCTGTAAGTACGAGTGGCAACGAATTCTCCTAATTTGTGACCAACCATATCTTCAGTAACATATACTGGAACATGTTTTCTGCCATCATGTACAGCAATTGTATGTCCAACCATCTGCGGGAAGATCGTGGAACGGCGGGACCAGGTCTTAATAACAGACTTGTCACCAGCTGCGTTCATAGCATCTACTTTTTTAAGTAAGCTTGCATCTGCAAATGGTCCTTTTTTTAATGATCTAGACATGCGTCTTACCTCCTTAGATTATTCTTATTTAATCATGCTTCCGTCGCGTCTACGAACAATCATCTTGTTAGATTTTTTGTTCTTCTTACGAGTCTTAAGACCCAGTGCCGGTTTGCCCCATGGAGTCATTGGGCCAGAACGTCCGATTGGTGCACGTCCTTCACCACCACCGTGTGGATGGTCATTCGGGTTCATAACAGAACCGCGGACTGTTGGGCGGATACCCATGTGACGTTTACGACCAGCTTTACCGATATTGATCAGCTCATGATCTGTGTTTCCAACCTGACCGATGGTTGCACGACCGCTGATCGGTACCATTCTCATTTCACCGGAAGGTAATCTAAGGGTTGCATATTTTCCTTCTTTAGCCATTAACTGAGCAGCGTTACCAGCGGAACGAACCAGCTGGCCACCCTTGCCAGGATATAACTCGATGTTGTGTACCTGAGTACCAACAGGAATTTCGGAAAGAGGTAAGCAGTTACCTACTCTGACTTCAGCATCCGCACCACTCATAACTTTCATTCCAACCTGAAGTCCGTTTGGAGCCAGGATATAAGAATATTCACCGTCTGCATAGCAGATCAAAGCGATATTGGCTGTTCTGTTCGGATCGTATTCGATAGCTTTAACCGTAGCCGGAATACCATCTTTTCTATTTCTCTTGAAATCGATAATTCTGTATTTCTGTTTTGCACCACCACCGTGATGTCTAACTGTGACTTTTCCCTGATTATTACGTCCGGCAGTTTTTTTCTTTTTTGCAACTAAGGATTTCATCGGTGTAGATTTTGTGATCTCCGAGAAATCAGAACCGGTCATATGTCTTCTGGAAGGTGTATATGGGTTAAATGTCTTAATACCCATTTTGTTCACTCCTTTCAAGTGTCTGATTTATTGTCACGCTTGTTTGCGTATATTTATTGGTTTCAGCAAGTCTTATAACAGGTATCCTTATAACCCGGCGAAGATTTCAATATCTTTGCTGTCTTCTGTTAATTTAACGATTGCTTTTTTGGTTTTAGCTGTCTTTCCATAAACCATGCCGCGGCGTTTGTTTTTTCCTTCGCAGTTCATTGTGTTTACGCTTGCAACTTTTGTTCCTTCGAACATTTTCTCAACAGCTTCTTTTACCTGGCTCTTTGTAGCCTGCGGATGCACTAAGAAAGTGTATTTTTTCTCAGCCATCTGGTTCATACTTTTTTCTGTAATCACTGGTTTAAGGATTACGTCATAATATTTAATATCAGCCATTATGCGTACACCTCCTGGATTGTAGCAACTGCATCCTGAGTAACCACTAATGTGTCATATTTCAGAATATCGTATACGTTAATTGTGCTTGTGGAAGCCGTCTTAACACTCGGAATGTTTCTTGCGGATAATACAACATTGTTATTATCATCAACAACAACCAATGCTTTGGAAACCTTTAAAGCATCCATAACAGCTTTGAATTTCTTTGTCTTAACTTCTTCCATGTTAAATGCATCTAAAACGATGATCTTGTTTTCAGCAACTCTGGAAGATAAAGCAGATTTGAGAGCTGCTCTTCTTTCTTTCTTATTCAGTTTGAAAGAATAATCTCTTGGCTTCGGAGCAAATACAACACCGCCGCCTGTCCACTGTGGAGCTCTTGTTGAACCCTGTCTTGCATGACCGGTTCCTTTCTGTCTCCATGGTTTCTTTCCTCCGCCGCTGACTTCAGAACGAGTTTTTGCGCTCTGTGTTCCCTGGCGTTTTGCAGCAAGATGATTTACAACAGCCATGTGTAAGAGATGTTCGTTTACTTCAACACCAAATACTGCATCGCTTAATTCCATCTCGCCAATCTGATTGCCTTCGATATTATAAACAGATACGTTTGCCATCTGTATGTCCTCCTTCCTCAAAGCTCATTAGGCTTTGGTTGATTCCTTAATCATTACTAAAGATTTCTTAGGTCCTGGTACCGCACCTTTAACTAAGATTAAGTTCTGTTCAGCATCAACTCTGACAACTTCAAGATTCTGAACTGTAATTCTTACCGCACCCATATGTCCTGGCATTTTCTTTCCTTTGAAAACGCGGCCTGGTGTTGTTGCGGAACCGTTGGAACCTGCATGTCTGTGATATTTGGAACCATGAGCCATAGGTCCTCTGGACTGTCCGTGTCTCTTGATTGCGCCCTGGAAGCCTTTACCTTTGGACTTAGCAGTAGCGTCTACTTTATCTCCGGCAGCAAAAACGTCTGCTTTGATTTCCTGACCTACAGCATAGCTTTCAGCATCTTCTAATCTGAATTCCCGAACAAATCTCTTTGGAGCAACACCTGCTTTCGCAAAGTGACCTTTCATCGGTTTATTCACTAATTTTTCTCTGATATCGCCGAATCCAACCTGAACTGCAGCGTATCCATCATTTTCTACAGTCTTAACCTGTGTTACAACACACGGTCCGGCCTGAAGAACTGTTACTGGAGTCAGGACTCCATCTTCGTTGAAAATCTGAGTCATTCCAACTTTGGTTGTTAAAATCGCTTTCTTCATATTTACCTCCTGTTTCATCTACAGCGGATTACACTGTATGTGCAATCATCCTAGATGTATTGATTCGGTAATTCTATACTTCCTCAACACTAAGGATAATTTCCATCATTAATTATTTTGTTTTCATCTTGATGTCGATGTACACACCAGCAGGCATCTCCAGTCTGGATAATGCATCTACAGTTTTCTGTGTTGGTGTGATGATATCGATCAGTCTCTTGTGTGTTCTCTGTTCGAACTGTTCCCGGGAATCTTTATATTTGTGTACAGCTCTAAGAATTGTAACTACTTCTTTCTTTGTCGGCAGCGGCACTGGTCCACTCACCTTGGATCCCGTTTTCTTTACAGTTTCGATAATTTTTCCGGCACTCTGATCGATTAATTTGTGATCATACGCTTTTAACGTAATTCTCATTACTTGACTTGCCATAAAAAAAGTCGCCTCCTTTTCGCACTTTTACATTCAGTACGACAAGCGGTGACTGTACATCTTCCCGTGTGTGTCTTCTTCTCTCTACGCACACGTCATCTCTGTTCCTCACAGATGGTTCTACATTGTACAGTGACTTGTCGCCAGTTTTTCTAACTTGACATTCGCTCCACGGAACACCTGCATGGCCTGCAGCAACCTCACGCTTCACAGCTATCAATGTCACAACATTCGTTATTATACATGATTTGCCAGTAATATGCAAGTTTTTTTTTGTACTTTTGAAAAAACTTAAAAACGCCGCCCCAAAGGTCCTTTCAAACCTTCGGGGCGTCCCGTTTCTTAATTAATCTTCAATATGTACAATGGCTTTTGCCAGCGCTTTCTTACCCGGCATATTGCTCTGTCTGGAAATAACGACTCTCTGAGCCTGCGGACTTCCTGCGCCGTGGAGGGATTCGGTCAGATATCCTACCGCGGCGGTTCCCATTGTCAGGTTTTCAATGAGACGCATGATCTTAAAACGATTTTCAATCGGCGTTGTCGATGTTCCGGCAAAGTATTTTTTAATATAAGCGCCGGCTACCGGATGGTTGATATCTTTTTCCGACGGAAGAGTTACCATCAGACCTCCGGCAATATCCTGAGCCAGACGGGCAATCTCATATGGGAAGCGTGTCACGTTCTGCTTACATACGTTGGCCAGCATCAGATCAATCAGATAGTTGCCTGACGCTGTCTCTGTTCCTTCGGAGGAACATGCAATGCCGCAGCAATATAATGTTTCATTCAAGTGGGTCATTTCGATCAGTTTATCTTTGATATGGGAAGCTTTCTCCGCGCCATTATATTCGGCTGCAAGGGCTGTTGCGCCGATCAGTACGTCGCCCACACCGACTTTACATCCGCCGTAGCTCTGTCTGTGGTATCCGGCAAAGCGTTCTACAAGCATACCAGCAAATTCCGTTTCACCATTTAAGAATATACGGTCGTTCGGAACAAATACATTGTCAAATACAGTCAGTGCTTCCATGCCGCCGTAGACATCGTTACCTACATCCAATGTGGTATTTTCTGTCTTTCGTGTATCACAGCTCTGACGTCCAACGACCATGACCAGTCCTTCCGAATCCAACGGCACAGCAAAGGAAACGGCATAATCCTTATCATCCGGGCCCATAGCCACCGTCGGCATAACGAGAACTTCATGGGAATTGACAATACCTGTCTGATGTGCCTTCGCACCGCGGACAACGATACCGTCCGGACGACGTTCAACAACGTGAAGATACAAGTCCGGGTCCGCCTGTTTGGAAGGGGCAAGACTCCGGTCACCCTTGGTGTCTGTCATAGCGCCGTCAACCACCAGGTCATTCTCCTGAACATATGCGGCAAATTTTCTGAAGTTCTCATGATAATTTGTTCCGCACTTCTGGTCTACCTCATAGGTTGTGCTGTATACCGCATTAAAAGCATCCATACCTACGCAGCGCTGGAAACAGGCTGCCGTCTTCTGTCCGAGCAGACGCTGCATTTTTACTTTCTTCACCAGATCCTCAGCGCTCTGATGAATATGTGTAAAACGGTTGATTTTTTCTCCTGTAATATTGGATGTTGCTGTCATCAAATCCTCATACTCCGGCATATGGGCCAGATCATAGGTGGCTTTGATGGAATTGATGGACGGCTGGAGAATCGGATTGCCGACTGCCGTTTCCATTTCCTCACCAAAAAGGAAAATCCGCATCTTCATTTTTTTTAAACTTTCTTCATACTCTTTACCCGTCATTAAAGCCATAGTTACCTCTCCTTTTTTATTTTAGCTTTTACTGTCATTTTTGTCATCAATTTAACTAATAGCAAATTTTGTGCCAGCTTGAAAATCAATTATAAATCCAATAAAATAAGGAACTGACGGTGTAAAATCAATTCTCTCCGTCAATTCCTCCGATTTTCTTCTCAATTATGAGATTTATCCTCCTTTCTAGTTTCTCGTTTTTGAGATTTTTCTTATATTTGAGATTTCTCCTTGTTAAACTCCTGTTCATCCAATAAATATTTTTGTTCAAGATATCTTTTTCTCCTGGAAAGTGTCTTCAAATTTACCCCCAACTTGTCGGCGGCCTTCTCTAACGTCTTATATTCCCCATAATATTCATGGATATATTGCAATTCAATCTGTTCCAGTATCTCTTTCAAGTTCACGGCTCCGATTTCAGGACGTTCAAAAGCAAATCTCGATTCCTCTTTCTTAATATCTGCCACAGATATGATGTCTTCGTCGCTTAAAATCACCATTTTCTCAATGGTATTTTTAAGTTCCCGAACATTTCCCGGCCAGTCATAATCCTCAAGCATTTTATAGGAATAGGCGCTCAGGCTCTTATTTGTTTTGAATTTATCATTAAACCGCTTTAAAAAAAGATTTGCCAGCGGAACAATATCCTGCCTTCTCTCCCTGAGCGGCGGAATCTCAATATTGACCACATTCAAACGATAATAGAGATCGGCCCGGAATTCATTCCCTTCGACCATCTGCATCAAATCTCTGTTCGTTGCCGCGATCACCCGTACATCGACCTTTTTAGGTTTGCCTGCTCCTACCCGGATAATTTCTTTTTCCTGGAGGGTTCTTAATAGCTTCATCTGAACATTAAAAGGCAATTCTCCGATTTCATCTAAAAACAAGGTCCCGCCGTCGGCTATCTCAAAGTACCCCGGCTTCCCCTTCGGAAGCCCGCCCGTAAAGGCACCTCCCACATAACCAAACAATTCGGTCTCGATCAAGTCTTTCGAGATGGCTCCGCAGTTCAGACACAGTAAAATCTTATCCTTTCTCAAACTGTTCTGATGTATGAAATTTGCCAGCATTTCCTTGCCCGTACCGGTTTCCCCCTGAATTAGGACTGTTGTATCTTTATCAGCCACCTTGGAAGCCTTATAAATCGTCTCATACATCCGGGGATCATTGACCAGAAGCTGGGACTGGTTGATATTCTGTTGGGCCATCGCCTTAATCCGTTCTTCGTACTCCTGTACCTGCTCATTCTTCTGAGTCAGTTCCCGCCGCAAATCCTCAATCATTTGAAAATCTCTTGTATTACTCACAATCATGACAATCTTCCCGTCATCATCAAAAATCGGCGTGCTGCTGATGTAGGCCTTTCGTCCGGTTCTGTAGAAGGTCTGCTCAATTGTCATTGGCTTCCCTGACTGAATCGCGATCAAAGATGCAGAATAAGAAATTAATTTTCCTTCCAGTTCCCTGACATTACCCCCCAATATTTCTTCGCTCTTAATCCCGGACATTTCTTCATAAGCTTTATTTACCATCAAAATACGCCCTTCGCCGTCAGTAATAAAAAAACCATCCTGAGAATCCTCGAAAATGGCATGTAACTTTTCATAAATCTCACGGGTATACATCAGTTCTCCCACAACTGCATCAAGTCCCCGGGATATAAGCTTCTTCACATCCAGCAATTTATCATATCTGCTGAAATCCAGACGATCATCTATCCGTTCCATTTTCAATCCCCCCATTTGTGTTTCAGTTTCATTATAATTCATATACTCAAAAATATCTACAAAAACGAATATTGAAATTCATCATCGCATATGCTATAATGTCATCAGACAAACGAAATAATCGTGCCATATCGGTACAAAGCGAAAACCCCGGAGCGGCTTTCTCCGGGGTTTTCTTTCGGCTAATTGTCATCTTCACTGATTTGTCATTTCCCGTCGCCTGTCCTAAAACTCTGGTGGCACGGGATGGACAAACCTGCATCCCTCATGTATTATATATGGTAGAAAAAATGCGAAGAGGTGCCTTATGTTTATTGCCAATCATTGGAAAGATTATGAAGTTATTGATACATCCGGTGGAGAAAAGCTGGAACGTTGGGGGAAGTATCTGCTCGTCCGACCGGACCCGCAAGTGATATGGAATACCCCGAAAACACATCGGGGCTGGAAGAAAATGAACGGTCATTACCACCGTAGCAATAAAGGCGGCGGTCAATGGGAATTTTTTGACTTGCCGGAACAATGGTCCATCCACTATGGCAGTCTGACGTTTAACTTAAAACCGTTCAGCTTCAAACACACTGGATTGTTTCCGGAACAGGCGGCAAACTGGGATTGGTTCAGCAAGCTCATCCGCGACGCCCACCGACCGATCAAAGTATTAAATCTTTTTGCCTATACCGGCGGCGCTACCTGCGCTGCCGCAGCCGCCGGCGCCAGCGTCACCCATGTGGACGCATCCAAAGGGATGGTCGCCTGGGCAAAGGAAAATGCCCGGTCCAGCGGCCTTTCCGACGCACCTATCCGTTGGATCGTCGATGACTGCGTAAAATTTGTTGAAAGAGAGCTTCGACGCGGCAACACTTACGATGCCATTATCATGGATCCTCCTTCTTACGGACGCGGACCTAAGGGTGAAATCTGGAAAATCGAAGCCAATATCCATCCGTTTATTCAATTATGCGCAAAGCTGCTCAGTGACAATCCACTGTTTTATCTTGTAAATTCCTATACAACCGGCTTACAGCCAGCAGTATTGACTTACATGCTTTCCACCGAACTGACTCCAAAATTCGGCGGTCATGTTGTTTCCGACGAAGTTGGGTTACCTGTTTCCGGCAACGGCCTGATCTTACCATGCGGCGCTTCCGGAAGATGGAGCCGTGAATAAAACAAAGAACGCCTTTGGGTTCCTGTCAGTCGTGACGGATTGTCCCAAAGGCATTTTTTATTTCCCGCTTTTTAACACGGCAGATATCCGGATAGTTTCAGTCAGAGCCTGCCAAGACATCCCATATCTGCCATAAATCTTCAATTTCATAGTTGACCGGAATATTTTCTGTATTCGTCTCGCCGGATGGTCTGTACCAACAGCGGTCGATTCCGGCATTCACGCCGCCTCTCATATCGCTGCTCAGCGAGTCACCAATAATCAACACCCGGCTAAGGTCCGACGGCGACGGCGTCTTTGTCCCGAAAATCTGCTCAAAACAGGCTTCGAAAAAAGCTTTTTTCGGCTTTGGCACGCCAAATTCATCAGAAATGAAGCTGCCGTCCATAACCTGATCAAAGCCTGATTCCCAAAGCTTGGTCTTCTGAACAAACACCCACCCGTTCGTAACCACGTACTGGCGAAGTCCCTCCCTACGAAGTTTTTTACATAATTCCAGAGAATCATCCTGAATAAACCAGGTATGTCCAAGATGCTCTTCATAGCTCATTAAAAATGCTTCCGCCTCAGCATGTATGTTCATTTTACCAAGAAATTCAACAAACCGTCCCAGAAGCACTTCATCTTTTGTCAATTCTCCAGTCTCCAGACGCTTCCAATAAGAAATGTTGATTCTGGAATATTCGCTGATCAATTCCTCCGTCGGCTCTACGCCGATTTCTTTCAGGCTTTGGCTCAAAGCTTTTGCTTCCGCCTGCTTAAAATCCATCAACGTTCCGTCAACATCCCAGAGCAAAATATCGTATCTCATAAAACTGTCCCCACTACCACTCATCCCGCTTTACAAAATCGTATCTGCCGTAAACATCGGCTCGAAATCTTCCGTATCGCTGCACAGGAAACCGCCTTTTGCGTCCAGAATCTCCTTGATGACCCTGCGGGCTTTCTGGTCGTCTCCCTCTTCATAGCTGACCACATAAATCGACTGAATCTTTCGTTCTTCGATAAATTTCAGATCCAGCGGGTCCACAAAACATTCCCGGCCATCCTGAAAAATAAGCGAATCACTGTCCAATACGACTTCCATCAAATTCAGTTCCGGCCAGACGTCCACGTTCTCCTCATCCACGGAAGTTATAAACCTTGTCAACTCTTTGGCATCCGTCTTTTCCGGTGTCATATAATAAAATTCAACAATCTTCTTTTTTCGTTTCTGTGCCTCAACAATCGTACTTTTCTTTATCTTCTTCATCTTCATTCTATCCTCCAGCCGGCTGCCCGCATGAGCTGCACCGTATTCCGCATGATCCGCGCCGTAATTCCCCAGATGACCCGGTCTTTATATTCATAAAAAAGCACCGGATAGGTTCCCGTATTCCAACGGTACCGATATCCCCCCTGAACTTTGTCCCACGGAAAATTCTCAGGTGGTTCGGTGTACACCTTATTATAGTAGATTCTCGGTTCATTTTCCATAAAAAATCTCAGCGGAACGGTAAATATTTCTAAAACCTCATCTCTGCTATAGGTCCCTTCATACCTCTTCAATGTTCCCAAATAGGGATAAATAACCATATTGAAGGGCGAAACAAAAATATCCATCGGCGCTTCAAGCTGTACCTGGTCCGATGAAAGCAATAATTCCTCGCAGATTTCCCGAAGAGCTGCTGCTTCCGGCATCTCTCCCTTGTTACATCCGCCGCCCGGAAAACAAATTTCCCCCGGCTGATGCTTCAATCCGATGGCCCGCACCTCAAAAAGAACTTCATAGCCATTTTCTGTTTCCATCAACGGTATGACCACTGCCGACCGCCGGTAGCTTTCCATATCAATTAACGTCGGCTTACGCCCCTGCAGTTTTTCAAGCATCCTATCGCTCCCGTCCTATTTCATCGTTTTATATCCATTTTACACTACCCCTTCCCATTTGAAAAGAGGAGCCTTGCACATATACTGAAATCCGCCTTTACAGCATTTTCATTATATGTAGTAAGACTCCCCTTTATCCGAAAACTCAAAAAGTATTTTCCAAAACTCCCAAGCTTACCATCCTCATCCAGTAAAGCCATCGCATCCTCATAGCTGGCAAAATATTTTCCATAAAAAAGAAGCGGCTCCCCAACGATATCCGTTGAAAAACCACTTCAAATATAGGCAAATCTACATTATAGCAATTTATGCAATTTTCTTAGCCAGATTCATCAGTTCCTCACGGAAGAGGAAGTCATCCATAAGCTTTAAGTCTTTGGAAATCAAAGGCTTAAAATCCATATGAGCCAGAACATCTTTCTCAAGATCCACACCCGGAGCTATTTCAATAAGCATCAGGCCTTCTTTTGTCAATTTGAACACAGCCCGCTCCGTAATATAAAGAACTTCTTTATTTAAACGTTTTGCATAATTGCCGCTGAAAGTAATCTGTTCTACATGGTTCATAAACTTACGGCTCTTGCCTTCCTGGCGGATATTGAGCTTACCATCTTCAACAGCCACCTCCAGGCCGCCGGCCGTAAAGGTCCCGCAGAAAACAACTCTCTTTGCATTCTGTGTAATATTAATAAATCCGCCGCAGCCTGCAATCTTCGGACCGAACTTGCTGACATTGATATTACCTTCTTCATCGCACTGTGCAAGACCAAGGAAGGCCATATCCAGGCCGCCGCCATCATAGAAATCAAACTGATATGGCTGATCCAGAATACACTCCGGATTCGCCACAGCGCCAAAGCTCTTGCCGCCGGCCGGAACGCCGCCGATCGGACCGGATTCCACTGTCAGCTTGAGCCCCCTGACGCCCTCTTCATTGGCCACACTTGCAATGCCTTCCGGAATACCGATTCCCAGATTGATCACTGCCTGACTTTGAAGTTCCATCGCCGCCCGACGGCTGATAATCTTACGGACCCCCAGTTCCATCGGTTTCAGGCTGTCCACAGGAACACGGATATCCCCGCAGTAAGACGGATTGAAATGTTCGCCAAAGGTCTGCATATGATTTTCCGGTTCCGAGATAACGATAGCATCTACATAAATGCCCGGAATCTTCACAAGTCTTGGATCGATACTTCCGGATTCCACGATGCTCTCCACCTGAAGTATAACTTTGCCGCCGGAAGCCTTTACTGCCTGAGCAATGGAGAGACTTTCCAGAGTTACCGCTTCCTTCCGCATGCAGGCATTGCCGTCCGGGTCACAATAGGTGGCCCGAATGAATGCCACATCAATAGGGAAAGCCTTATAATATAGGAATTCGTCACCATCCAGTTCAATCAGTTTTACGATATCTTCTTTTGTTTTCGAATTGATTTTTCCACCGTCCAAACGAGGATCTACAAAAGTTTCCAGGCCTACATGTGTAATGGTTCCCGGCTTCCCTGCCGCAATATCTCTAAAGAGATGGGTAATAACTCCCTGCGGCAGGTTGTAAGCCTCTACCTTATTTTCCACCGCCAGCTTCTGAAGCTTCGGTGTAAGCCCCCAATGGCCCCCAATAATCTTTTTAAGCATGCCTTCATGGCCAAGGTGATTCAGTCCTTTATCTTTTCCATCACCCTGTCCGGCTGCATAAACAAGCGTTAAATCTCTCGGACACCCTGTCTCCAGGAAACGTTTTTCCAATGCGACTGTTAATTCTTCTGGATGATTACATCCAACAAAACCGCCAACCGCAATCGTGTCTCCGCCCTTTACCAACATCGATGCTTCTTTGGCGCTCATGATTTTTCCCATAATAATACCTCCCATGTCACTGTTCATTTCCCTTGAATTCTTAACCCAACTACATTGTACTAAAATAAATACAATCTGTACAATATTGTTTATTCATTGAACAATAACCGGAAGGTATTATTTAAAATGACTGAAAACAGCCACCACACCTCTTTTAACACGGCCGGCAGCAACAGCCGCACATCATATTTAAAGCTAAAATCTGACAACATATATTATCCATAGACATCTGCGGTCGGCCATAACCGCCGGCCATATTGCCGTACCATTGGCGTCCGGACTGAAGCTGCTGCCAGAGCATCTGATACTGGGCATTATTCGGCTCCATTTCCATGGCCTGACGGGCCATATCCTGGGCACGAAGGTTATTTCCAAGTCCCGCATTGGCGATTGCCGAAAAATAATACCACTGAGCATTACGGTTCCGAATACCTTCCAGAACATTCAACGCTTCTCTGAAACGGCGACTGTTAATGAAATTTGCTGCAGCCTGCATCTCCACTGTATCCGAATCCCCTCCGGCCGTCTGGTTATTATTTTGATAACCATAGGTTCTATATCCCTGCTCTCTTTCCTTCATAATCTGGGTATAGGCCTGCTGAATCTGTTTAAATTTTTCTTCGGCCGCCTTTTCCCCCGGCTTGCCCACATTGGCATCCGGATGATATTTTCTGCTCAGCGTCCGATAGGCTTTCTTGATCTCTTCATCTGACGCTGATGGTGAAACACCCAATATATCATAAGGATTCATCCCGAACTTCCTCCGTCTTATTTTTATCATTTCTGATCTTCATGTACTTACTCCATACTCCAGCATACAGTATATTCCGCAAAATTTCAACATCCAGATGCAGCGGAAGTTTTTCGAAACTCCGGGCGCAATCTGCCATCATCAGATCCAACATGGAAAATATATTCTTCTCGAAATCCTGCTGATCCTTATAAACCATCAACGGATTAAACCGATGTTTCTTAATATCTTTATCCAGATCTTCATACGCATCCATCAAATAAATGAATTTTCCCAGGTAAAATCCCGTCTCTCTGATCATATCAGCCCAGACATCGTTCTTCCAGTTCATGATCTCACCGAGCATGGTTCCTGTCAGCCCGGCCAGCACGTCCAGATCCTTTTCTCCGGCACGCTCTGCCGCCTCCAACCGGCAGACATAATTCCGCACCGCCCGGAACTGCCTCGGATAAATTTTTAAAAGCTTCCGCACCTTTTTCCGGAGCAGATGCATATGCAGCAGGGCCTCCGGCTTCCGGTCATCCATCCAGTGATCTCTGGCCAGATAGTAGCTCAAAACCAACGTCATATCCGCCGCATATTCCAGACATGGGTTCTCATAGATTTTCTGTTTTCGTGTCGGATGCAATTTACATCGGTACATCCGCTCCCGTCCGGCTTCCTCATCCTCGTAAAGAGACATATGCAGCAGGGCCATAAACGTCATGTCATTATTCAGACATAACTGACCAAAGGGGCCATACTTGCGCTTCAATGTCTGACATAAGCCGCAATATACCCCTCTGTATTCCCGGTAATCTTTAATTTTCAATTCCGGTTCATTGATAACCACATAGCCGAACATAGAAACCGCCTAACTCCGTTTAATAAAATCGCTTCCGCATTTTGGACAGTGAATGCTGATCTTGCCTTTGCCCTTTGGAACTCGCACCTTCTGTTTGCACTGAGGGCAACTGAAGATTCGATGCCCCTTATTCCGTTCCATTGACTGCTTCCTGCTGCCGAACCACCCGGTCAGACGATAGTAATGCCGTAAAAAAGCCTGGTTTTCTGCATATCTTTTTGGAATATCTTTCGAAAGCATACGAAAATAAATAAATCCGATAAGCACCAGACCGGCCCAATATAGCACAGGCACCTTCAAAAAAATTCCTAAAGCAATTAAAATAAGTGAACAGATCGACAGCACCTGATTCATCTTATCAATTCCATAGCGTCCCATCATAAAACGCTGCAACTTATTACGCATATGCATCGTCCTTCCATTTATACAATGATATTACTATACCCTTTGCTCTCCAGAAATTCAATTAAACTTTACTGGATTTTTCCTAAAATATTTCTAAAATTTCTGAATCGGGTCCGAATCATCATCCGGAATCTTTTCTATATTTTTTATGATAATATAATATCCCTGTTTCTCATTAATCTCCACATAAACCCGATCACCGACCTTGTGACCGAAAATCGCTTTTCCGATTGGTGATTCCGTGCTGATACGCCCCTCCAAAGAGTTACCCCGTATCGTCGTCACAAGTTTAAACCGTTCCGTTTCATCATCATCTTCAAAATAAACATCGACCAGGTTATTTAAACCCACTTCATCTTCTTTGGATTCATCGGTAACAATCTTCGCCGTTCTTATCATTCTTTCCAGATAGCGAATCCGGCTTTCATTCTGATTTTTTTCCTTTTTTGCCGCATGATATTCAAAGTTTTCACTTAAATCTCCATGAGAGCGGGCCTCCTTCACTGCCTCAAGAGCATTTTTGCGCACAACCAGCTTCCGGTATTCAATCTCCTCTTCCATCTTCTTAATATCGTTTTCCGTCAATTCATTATACATCCCTACTCACCTGTCCCAAAATTTCTAACAATTCATCCACATCTTCTTCCCGGGTCGCCCAACTTGTCGCAAACCGAACCACCGTCCGGCCATCCGGCCGCTTTTCCCAGAAACCACAGGTAACCTGTCCGGTCAGAGCCTCCAACTGGCTGTTATCCAGCAGAACAAACTGTTGATTCGTCACCGTATCCATATACAGTGTATATCCCCTTTCCAAAAGACCTTTCTTGAGTTTCATAGCCATATCGATGGCATGGCGGCTGATTTCAAAATACAGATTCTCTGTAAAAAGCGAGTCGAACTGAATACCCAGGATACGTCCTTTTGCGAGCAGCGCGCCATGTTGTTTGATACTTGTAAAGAAATGGGGAATCAATCCGGATTTTGGCAGAACGACTGCTTCTCCGAACAGCGCTCCCACCTTTGTTCCGCCAATATAAAATACATCGCAGTTCCGGGCAACATCTCTGAGGGTGACATCCGTACCATCCGCCATCAATCCATATCCCAGCCGGGCTCCGTCCAAAAACAAAGGCATGTGATATTCACCGCAGATCTGATGCAGCTTTTCCAATTCATCTTTTGTGTACAGCGTGCCATATTCCGTCGGATGAGAAATGTACACCATTCCCGGCCAGACCATATGCTCATGGTTCTCGTCACCATAGTAGGTTTCCATGTATGTTTTTAACGTCTCCGGCAAAAGTTTTCCCTGTACCCCCGGAACCGTCAGCACTTTGTGACCTGTTGCCTCCACGGCTCCCGCCTCGTGGACGCTGATATGGCCCGTATCGGCAGCCACAACTCCCTCGTAGGATTTCAGCAGAGCCCCAATGACCGTAGAATTAACCTGAGTACCTCCGACCATAAAATAGACTTTTCCCTCCGGACAGCCGCAAGCTTCCAGAATCTTTTTTTCGGCTCTTTCACAATATATATCCGTTCCATATCCCGGCGTCTTCTCCATATTCGTCTCCAGCAGCCGCTGCAAAATGACCGGATGGGCGCCTTCCATATAATCACTATCAAAATGCTGCATCTTCGTTACTTCCCTTCGTCAGTTTTACCTGACCCTAATTATAACGAAAATGCAGCATTATGACAATAGATGGATTTATTTAAGCTCCGGCAGCTTTATTCTCTGCCGATTTTTTATAGTTTTCATATTGTTTCTTTTTATGTTTCGAATGATTCCAGATCTCATCCGCACTTGGCTGCCAATTAGAAGCATACTCAACGCATTTACCACAAAGATGCTCTACCGGTTCCGGAGATTCCAGATCTGTGCTGTGCGCCCCGGTCCGATGCACCATTTCCTGAAGCAATTCCGGATTTTCCAGCATCGGGCACGGACGGAGATGGTTCTTGTTAAATGGCTGACCTTCATGATAAGCCATAAACAATGGGCTCTGCAAAATATCAAGAATGGACATATCATGGATATTTGCATTGGAATAGTGAATAAATACGCAAGGTTCGGCATCTCCGGCCGAATTGATATGGAAATAGTTCCTTCCTCCGGCAATACAGCCGCCCACATACTCACCATCATTCTGGAAGTCCATCGGGAAGAACTCTATATCCGACTCAGCTGAACGGATATAACGTATTCTCTGAATCATGTATTTCCGCTGTTCTACCGTCGGCATTAAATCCGTCACCGCATTGTTGCCTACCGGCATATAATGGAAATAAAAGCCAAAACGTGCGCCCTTTTCCGTGATCATCTTTAAAAATTCATCACTGGTTACCGCTTCAATATTATAACGCGTATAACAAATGGAAGTTCCAAAAATAATTCCATACTTTTTAAACAGGTCCATAGCCTTCATGACCGCATCATAGTGACCATCACCACGTCTTGCATCGTTGGTCTCCGGCGTTCCTTCAATGGAAAGCTGGAAAGTAATATTACCAAGACGAACAACTTCCTGACAAAACTCATCATCAATCAATGTGGAATTCGTATAAATAGAAAATTCCACATCATTATGCTTTTCAGCCAGGCGCAGAATGTCTTTCTTGCGTACCAACGGTTCTCCACCGGTCAGCATGTAAAGGTAAACACCCAATGCTTTGCCTTCTGTGACAATTTTATCCATATCTTCAAAACTCAGATTATGTTTATTCCCATAAGTACCAGCCCAACAGCCCTCACAGTGCATATTACAAGCCGATGTCGGGTCAAATAAAATCAGCCACGGAATATTGCAGTTATAAATCTCCCGGTTTTTACGGATCGTTTTTGTTCCGCGAATAAAGGCTTCATAGCCCAGATTCATAATGGCTGTTTTTGCTACATTCGGATGTGTTTCATCCAGCACCCGGTTAATATAACGTATCCATTTATTATTTGGATCCTTGATAGCTGCCCGGACTTTATCATAGTCTTCTTTCGAAAAACCTTTTCCCCAGAACTGCTCTGCCAGGTCCACCGCATCCAGAAAACCTTTCTCCCGGTCCTTATTTACTTGTTTCAATACTGTATCCACTAATATTCCGATTGCCTTCCTCTGCATTGCGTGAGAAAGATTACTAATTGCTGTATTCATATGTTTCCTCCTTTTTAAATTCCTGCCTTCTGACGTATAATCATATAAACGCCGGCAATTCCCAACATAAATGCGCCGCTTAAGTTTAATACCCGCTGCCCTTTAACGCCACTCCAATATCCATACCAAAGCCCGCCGTTGGCAGATAAAATGCTGATGCACAAAACACAGACCATATCATATAAAGTATCTGGATTTAAGTAGGTAATACTCATCCCGACAACAGATGACTCAATTCCGGCCCGTACCGCCTGCATCCCCCATTGCTTTAAAGATAAAGGCTCTGCCCGGCATTCGAGAAATTCCTTTGTATGTATTCCCTCAAACAAACTTTTGGCTATGAGCATAAACAGAAAACATATGGCGGCGTATCGATAAATATGATTTGCCATATCCATTTCGCAGTTTTCTTCAATTATCCAGGTTACAAACAGCCCCAAAAGCATCAGAAGCATCTGAATGCCTCCAAAAACTGCTCCCAACACGACCATCCGCTTTCTGCTTAAACTGGCCTGAGTTGCCGCTGCTTTCATTGTAATCTCAAAAATATGGGTGCCTACGCCAAGCGCAATAATGACAACGATACCTATCGCCATTCATCCACCACCCTTCTTATATTGTATTAAACATTTCTGTCTTTATTTACCATTCATCATAAAAAAAAAGATTGAATCTGTTAAGATTCAATCTTTTGAATTTGTTTTCTATTTTCGACATTTTCACCAAAGCGTCGCTTTTTTGTGATATTTGTCAAACTCTGTTCTGTATCGCGACGATAAACCAAATCCGTCAACGATTCGGATAAGAGTACCTTCAACGCTTCAAGCACCTCATCCACTTCCATCTTCATTCCCTTCTGTATCCACTTGCTGATACCAAAGGTAAGTCCATAAGCATAATATTCGGCAATATTATCCATTGTCAGCATCGGATTTTTGTTATCGTCGTCATCCACCATCCGTTCCCGCATAACGTCCAACAGCAATTCTTTCAAAAGTTGCAGCACGATCTGATGAAAGATACGGTCTTCCCCGATACGCGCCACCCGCATATAAAAAGCCTTTTCCTTTTTCATCGTCATAAGCATCAGACGAATAGCCTCTTCAAGCATATCACAGGCTACCAGCGTCCGGGCCGGTTCAACCAGTTCCTGTTTGAGAATATATTCGACAACATCATACTTATCTTTAAAATGATTATAAAATGTCGGTCGCTTTACATTGGCTGCATCGGTAATTTCTTTCACGGTTATTTTTTCAAATGGCATAACGGTTATTAAATGTTTCATTCCTGCAACTAATGCTTCTTCTGTGATTTGCGATTTCTGATTCATAAAATGTCTCTCCTCGATGTTACGCCGCAAAAATAAAATATGTCTCCCTTATTCCGCATTCTACCACTTTTTCAAAATTTTGGCAATTATCATCTTTATGATCATCACTCATCTTTTTGAAGAGCAATAACACCTGTCCGTGCCATCTCAATAATGCCAAACGGTTGAATGATCTTTATAAAACTCTCAATAATATCCGGACTTGCATTCAGTTCAATAATCATACTTTTGGTAGATACATGGGAGACTTTCGCATTCATGATCATACAGACTTCCATGATATCCTTGCGCGTCGTATTGTTATAGGAAACCTTCATCATCAAAAGTTCCCGGCAGACACTCTGAAGTTCTTTCAATCGACGTACTTTGATCACATCGACCTTTTTATTCAACTGCTTCTCGATCTGATCAATGACCCTTGCATCTCCTGTAGAGACGATGGTCATATTGGATATTTCATGATTATCTGTTTCACCAACGGCAAGGCTATCGATATTGTAACCCCGTCGTGCAAACAGTCCGGCAGTTTTTGATAACACACCGGCCTGGTTCTCAACCAGTACGGAAAATATACCTTTCATCTGTCTCTACTCCTTTACTTTATCAAATTTATACACATGGCAGACAAACAATGCCGAATTGTCACAGGCCAGGAAGGCTTCGATCGTCTCATCCATCTTTGACATATTTCTCAGATGGAAATACTCCATGTCATAGGCCTCCGCAATCTTTTTCAGATTTGGAATATCTCCCAGTTCGACTGCAATATAATTTTTATCGTAATTATTATACTGATACTCACGTACAAGTCCAAGATACATATTCTTCATGATAATAATCTTGACCTTGATATTATTCTGAAGCATGGTCGCCAGCTCGTTCATGGACATCTGGAAAGAACCGTCGCCACAGACAGCAACTACCTGACGGTGCGGCGCTGCCATTTTTGCGCCAATGGCCGCCGGAATAGCATATCCCATCGTTCCAAAGCCGCCCGTTGTGAGAAAACGACCTTTTTTCATGACATAATTATCTGCTGACCAAAGCTGATTCTGCCCGACATCCGCCACATAAATGGCATCTTCATCCATCCGTTCTGTCAGATGTTCGACAAATAAGCACGGATTGATAAACCCTTCATGGAATGTCCGGTAATCCACACAATTCACCTTAATATTCCGCAGCCGTTCGACCCAATCCTCAAAAGAGACATTAATATCGTATTCCATCAGGCTTTCAAAAATCAGACGGGCATCTCCAACAAGAGGAATCGTCGGTCCAATATTCTTTCCGATTTCTGCCGTATCAATATCAATATGAATAATCAGACGGTCCTGTTCCAGTCTGGATAATGCCCCAATGGACCGGTCATTCACTCTGGCGCCAACAATAATCAAAAGATCGCTTTCAGCCACTGCCCGGTTCGCATAAGGTTTGCCATTTGTCCCAAGCATTCCGAAAAATAGCGGATGACGCTTCGGCATACTTCCCACGCCCATCATGGTCGTGACTACCGGAATGCTATACTTCTCGCAAAATTCCTGAATCACCGGTTCGGCATGTCCGAGGACAACCCCGCCGCCGGCGCAGATCAACGGTTTTTTCGCTTTCTGAATCGCCTCAACGACCTTTTTGATCTGAACAATATGGCCTTTTACCTTCGGTTTGTAACCGCGGATTGAAACCTCTCCCGGTTCCTCATACTCAAATTCCTGTTTCTGGATATCGATCGGCACGTCAATCAGCACGGGGCCCTGCCGCCCAGTGGACGCAATATAAAAAGCCTCTTTGAAAACCCGAGGAATATCTTCTACATTTTTAACAAGATAACTATATTTTACAAACGGTTCACATGCACCCGTGATATCGGCCTCCTGAAAAACGTCTTTTCCTAAAAGCCGCGTCGACACCTGTCCTGTAATCGCCACCATGGGTATACTATCGGCATAAGCCGTAGCAATACCGGTAATCAAATTCGTGGCTCCCGGACCGGATGTGGCAATACAAACTGCCGGTTTTCTTGTTACACGGGCATAACCACTGGCTGCATGTCCGCCATTCTGTTCCTGCCGAACTAAAATACTTTGAATCTTTGAATCATACAGGCTGTTATAAAAAGGAGCAATCGCTACCCCCGGATAGCCAAATACCACGTCGATCCCTTGTGCCTCTAAACATTTTACCATGGCATCTGCACCTGTCATTCTTCTTCACCCCCGTCATAATAGATAGATACTATATATATTAATTCAAAATTCGTCTTCATTCAACAACAAATTTTTCATTTCATCATTAATCTGACTCTCGCAGGACCGCATGGCAAGAATTGTTTTTTCAAATAAATCGTTCAGTTCCCATCCAAGACGCTCTGCCCCCTGACGGATGACGTCTCTGGAACATCCGGCTGCAAACCGTTTGTCTTTAAATTTCTTTTTCAGACTGGAAACCTCCATATCCATAACGCTTTTCGACGGGCGCATCCGGGCCGCCGCGCCAATGAGGCCGGTCAATTCATCCGCGGCAAAAAGGACCTTTTCCATCTCATGTTTTGGTTCCAGCTCACAGCAAATGCCATAGCCATGGCTGCAGATGGAATAAATCATATCTTCGCCCACACCGGCCTCTCGCAAAAGCTCCGGTGCTTTTACACAATGCTCTTCCGGATACAGTTCAAAATCAATATCATGTAACAGTCCGACAATCCCCCAGTAATCCTCTTCTTCACCGTATCCCAACTCGTTTGCATACCAGCGCATCGCACCTTCCACCGTCAGACCATGCTGGATATGAAATGGCTCTTTATTGTATTTCTGAAGCAAGGCAAACGCTTCTTCTCTGCTGATTTTACTTTTCATTTCCCTTTACCTCTATTTCTCCCATGGATTACCATATGTATCTAAAAACACCTGATCTTCAAGATACCGGTCGATCGCCGGACGGTCCTTTGTCGGTTCACCCAAAGCCACGATACCTAAAGGTTCAATACCTTCCGGGAGCTTACACACTTCCTTTAAGCATGCAATACGATCCGACTTCGGATGAACACCAAGCCAAAGAGAACCAAGTCCCAAATCCGTTGCTTCAAGAAGCATATTTTCCATAGCGGCTGAACAATCCTGAATCCACCAGCCCTGTCCCGGGTCCTGTTCTTTGGATAGATCCGCACAGACAAGAATTGCCGCCTGGGCTGTTTTCATCGCAAAGGCATTCACATGCACTTCGAAAAATGTCTTATAAATCTCCGGGTCCCGCAAAACGATAAACACCCACTCCTGACTGTTTTTTGCACTCGGCGCCGCCATACCCGCCCGGACGATCTGTTTCACCTGCACATCTGTTACCGGAGTTTCCGTATACTTACGCACGCTGCGTCGTTTGAATATTGTCTCCATAAAATCCCTCCAATTACTTTGTTATCATAAAGTATACATTTTCTATCCGGGTTTGTCCACACCTCTTTAATTCGAGAAATTTTAGAATATCGCTACAACACAGCTTTGAATGCCTCTTCAAGATCCTCAATGATATCGTCAATGTTTTCCGTTCCAACGGATAAACGAATCGTATTTGGCCGGATTCCCTGATCAAGTAATTCCTCTTCAGTGCACTGACTGTGGGTTGTTGTCGCCGGATGAATGACAAGGGATTTTACATCCGCCACATTAGCCAGCAGCGAGAACAGTTCCAGGTTGTCAATAAAATCCTTGGCCTTCTGAGCATCGCCTTTAATCTCGAAAGTAAAGATGGAACCGCCACCCTTCGGGAAATATCTTTTGTACAGCTCCTGTTGTCCCGGCTCATCGGAAACCGATGGATGGTGTACCTTTTCAACCTGGGGATGATTATTCAAATATTCCACAACCTTCAATGCATTTTCCACATGACGTTCTACACGAAGAGATAAGGTTTCCAGGCCCTGAAGAAATATAAATGCATGGAACGGAGACAGGGTTGCACCCGTGTCACGAAGTAAAATGGCACGAATTTTTGTGACGAAAGCTGTTGCACCCACTGCCTTTGTAAAGCTAATGCCATGATAGCTTGGATTTGGCTCGGTCAATGACAGAAATTTTCCACTGGCTTCCCAGTCGAATTTACCACTGTCGATGATCACACCGCCGATGGTCGTTCCATGACCGCCGATAAATTTCGTCGCGGAGTGAACAACAATATCTGCCCCGTATTCAATTGGCCGTACCAGATACGGTGTGGCAAACGTATTATCCACAACCAATGGAATTTTGTGTACATGGGCGATGTTCGCAATCCTCTCGATATCAACAACATCCGAATTGGGATTCCCCAGAGTTTCAATATGGATCGCCTTTGTATTTTCCTGAATGGCCGCTTCAACTTCTTCATAATTAAATGGGTCTACAAAGGTCGTTGTAATTCCGTACTCCGGCAGTGTATGGGCCAGCAGGTTATATGTGCCGCCGTAAATATTTTTAGCCGCTACAATGTGGTCTCCCGCATGGGCCAGATTCTGAAATGTATATGCAATGGCTGCTGCTCCGGAAGCAACCGCCAGAGCTGCCACACCGCCTTCAAGCGCTGCGATACGCTGTTCGAACACATCCTCTGTCGGATTTGTCAAACGTCCGTAAATATTGCCCGGATTCTCAAGGCCAAACCGGGCAGCCGCATGGTCACTGTTTCGAAATACATAAGAAGATGTCTGATAAATCGGCACAGCCCTTGCATCAGTCACCGGGTCCGGCTGTTCCTGTCCTACATGCAACTGTAATGTTTCAAACTTTAAATTTCTTTCCGCATATGGTTTCTTTTCCATAACTTACCTCTTTTCTTAGTCTGTCTATGATATTTCTTATCATATAATTCCTACCTGATTACGAGGTAATAATAGCATACTTCGGTTTTAGCGTCCAATAAGAAATTCTGCTAGCCAGTTATACTTTATCGAGCGCAGTCTGACGGAGCGCGCCCGCCCGAAGGGCATGTCTTGCGGGATGCCCTCATGGGTATACCTTTAACTTTCCGCACTGTTTCGCATATTCTGATAACCGGGCATTAGCCTGGTCCCACACACCAAAAGAATCCCGGCAACAGATCACCTCAGGGCACTGATCCATCCAATCTTTTGCCGATTTTATCTGCTCTTCTGAAATCGCCTCAAAAGGCCCTGCCGACAAGACTTTTACCGCCAGAGCTTTTGCCGTTGGATAGTCCAGATCGTTTTCATATAAAATACCCACAGCAAATGGAATACCTTTTCTCTGAAGCCGACGAAAAATGCTTCGTCCGGTTCCGGCCCCGGCAATCACAAAAACTTCCGGCGCTCCCTGGGGCGCTTCCAGTTCCACCAAACCGCTGCCTTCTTCAAAACTCCCGGCCGTCATTTCAAAAAGATGGGAAATATATCCCGGAACAAATATTTCCTCAGGCGGCCCAAATTTTTCTACATAATTTTCGTGAACGCAGAGAATCCGGTCCGAAATCCGCTCAGCCAAATCCAACTCATGCAAAGACATGATGACGGACAGCTTCTTTGTCCGTGTCATTTCCTGAAGAATCGTCATGAACTCCAGTTTATATTTCACATCCAGATAGGAAGTCGGTTCATCCAGCAAAATGATCTCCGGCTCCTGACAGATAGCCCGGGCCAGCATGACCCGCTGGCGCTGTCCATCACTGATTTTCATAAAATCCTGATTCCTGAGTTCAGTCATGTGAACCATTTCCATGGCCTCCGCAATAACTTTCCTGTCTGCTTTCGATAATATTCCAAACTTTCCCGTATAAGGATAACGGCCTGTCGCCACAATATCTTCACAGGTCATCATTTCTGAACGGATACGCTCCGTAAACACGACAGCCATTTTCTGTGCCAGTTCATTCCCCGGCATTTTGGTCAGGTCTCTGTTGTCCAGATAGACCATACCGCCTAAAAGGTTTAACTGCCTGGCAATACTCTTTAATATAGTAGATTTCCCGGCGCCATTCGGTCCGATCATAGTCAGTATTTCACCTCGGGAAATGTGAATTTTAATGTTATGAATCAGGGGTACTCCCTGATACCCCACCGTCATGGCCTCTGTATAAAAATATTTTTTCTCCATATGTCACATTTTCTCCTTTTGACGGCATATCATAATGAGGATAACTACCGGCGCCCCAAAAACGGCAGTGACCGTGCTGATGCTGAGTTCGGTCGGGGCAAATAATGTTCTTGCGATCAGATCACAAAACAGACAAAATACGCCGCCGCCCAGAAAGCAGGCAGGAATCATAAGGATGGGTTTGGATGTCCTAAAAAGATTTTTTACCAAATGGGGCACTGCAATTCCCACAAATGACACTGGTCCGGCAAAGGCCGTGATGCAGGCAGATAAAATGCTGGACAAAACGACCAGAGCTACCCGGAACAGACGGATATTGATTCCCATATTCTGTGCATAGGCCTCTCCCATCTGATAGGCGCTGATTGGCTTGGACATAAAAAAGATGATGACAAAAACAACTCCCACGACCAACGTCATAACGGCCACATTCTCCCAGGTAATTGCAGAAAAGCCCCCCTTCGACCAATTGTGCAGATTCACAATATCCGCATCGTTGGCAAAGGTGACGATCAGATCCGTGATGGCTGAACAGATATAGCCGATCATAACGCCGCTGATGATGAGCATGGACATTCGCTGAACTTTTCTTGACATAAGAAGGACAAATCCCATAGACAACATGGCGCCGACAAAGGCGGCAATGATCATCATCCCCGAACTGGCTCTGAAAGAGTTTCCCAAAGAAAACACCATCACCAGCGCCACCGTTAATTTGGCTCCCGATGAAATTCCAAGAACAAAGGGACCTGCAATGGGATTATGAAAAAATGTCTGTAACAAATAGCCTGACAAGGCAAGCGCGCCGCCGAGAATAGCTGCCGCCAACGCCCTCGGCATCCGGATACGCCAGAGAATATTGGCCGCTGTCTCCCCAATCTCCTGTCCTAAAAGACTTCTTATAATTTCATCATAAGAAACCGAAACACTCCCGGCACTGATATTCCACACTAAAAACAGCAACAGCAGGGCGAATAATATGCCAAAAGACAAAATATATCTTATACTCCTTTGCCTGTTTCCGTCATCCGCCCCCATCCCTCCGCATCGTTTTTCTGCCATTTTCTACACCATCCCTCGTTTATCTGAGCAGATACATATACTCCGTGTCTGCCGTTACTCCCTCTGTCAGCATGTTGTGAACGTCCATAATAAATCTCCCCAGAGACATGGATTCCTGATAAAAGTTACTTGTCGTACACCAGACATGCCCATCTTTGACTGCCTTAAAATCCTTCAAAAGATCACTTTTCACCAGAAGCTCATCCAGAGACGCCATCTCTCCGTCCACCGTACTGTTATAAATGAGATAGTCTGCATCCTTTGCTCCGGCATAGAATTCTTCAATCTGCATGTTCATCGTGGACGCCCGGCTGTCCCTATCTCCAAGATTTTCAAAAACATATTTTCCGCCGGCCAGTTCAATCATCTTTGGCACATAATCAAAAGATTTTCGGACATTGACCGAACCATTGGCCGTCAGATAAAAGAAAGCCACGGTTTTTCCCGTATTTTCCTGATGACTGATATCTTTCAGAGCTTCCGTCCGCGATTTAAATGCCGCTTCCGCTTCATCCTCCTTGTCCATAAGCACACCGTAAAGCTTCACCCATTCCATCCGTCCAAGCGGATGAAGTTCATAGCTGGAACGGTCAATTAGCACCGGAATGCCAAAACTCTCCAGTTGTTCCTGCACTTCCGGCGTGTGGGTGATCATCATGTTCTCGATAGCCAACCGGCAGCCTTCCGATAAAATCCGTTCATAATCCGGCATGCTGTATTTGCCCGCGTAAAGTATCCTGCCATCCTCCATAGCCTGTTGCGCTTCTTCAATATACCATCCATCCACATCCGTTCCGGAAAGCCGGACAGCATCCATCGCATCAATGACCCGGAACATGTCCATCACTGCTGAAGCTACCATATAAATATGGTCCATTGGCTGTTTCAGGACAACAATATCCTCATCCAGATTTTCCGGCACGCCCTGGCCCTCCGGCACAACTAAAAAGCGGCTGCCGTCGGATATCGTAATCAACGCATGACCGCCGCTGTAACGGTCTACCGCAAATTCCTGTGCATACTCCAGATCCATCCGGCTCTCATACTCAAGCGCCGGACTGATATTCCTGTCCTCAGACAACCGGTTTTTTGTCTCCTTCGGCGAACCGCAGGAGACAAAAACTGTCACTATGAAACTAAAGATTAATAAAATAAAACATGTTTTATGCTTCATCTGAAGTTCCCTTCTTTTTTCTCAAAACCGCTGCCCCAACAATCAGCGCGATGATCACCATTCCAGCTCCGATGATCAGAGGCGTCTGGCCGGATTTTCCTTTAATGGACGCTTTGTCAAAGATTAGTGTATATTCGATTTCATGAGGCGCATTCATCGCTGTTGTATCTGCCGTCACAGCCATCGCCTCATCCAATACTGGCACCGGAATTTCAAAGACGCTATTCCCCTCTGTATTTATCGGAAGATATTTTTCACCGTTGACTATCATATAGTCATAATTTGAACTGCTCCACTCAATGACTGCCATCGCTTTTTGATCTTGAATCCGAAGTCTGGCTGGTGATATCACCGTGGCCCGCCCCGTACCACCGGACAATTCCACATTGACCGTGTAATCTCCATCCTTCAAATCCAGGGGTTCCGTCTCCATCACAAAAGCCTCTGCCGGAAGAGTTTCTGCTCTAAAGAAAATCTGATGATCGTACCATTTTTCTTTTCGCTTGCTGAAGCCGGTACACTCCAGCTCCATATTCAGAGCCGCCACCGGAATCTCATAGGTATAGGCGCCCTCGCTGTCTTCTGCAAACTCTGCACAGGCTGATTCATCCGCTGCCACGGCCTCTTCCCCTGTTCCCATAAACAGCTTTAAGTAGCCTTTACCTCCCAGGGTAAGTACAGCAGTCATCTTTCCATCTTTGACTGTCAGCTCCGCATCCACAATACGGAACATGGAAGAACTGGAATCCACCTCAATAGAATAGGTTCCCTCTTTCAAATTGCCGACATAAACAGGCTCCATGCCCTGCTCACCAACGGTCTGCTGCGCCGCCCGCTCACCCTCACCAGCGATGAGATCTGAGCTCTCCGTCATTGTTTCTGAATTTTCCTCCCCATGGCAGATTACCGGTGTGCCAAGCACACCGGTAATCGTCATGAGAAGCGCTGCATAATATACTATCCGCTTTTTCAACATCGTTTCTCCAATCATTCAATTATTTTGCAAGACTGTCAATGGCAGCCTGTGTATGTGCTACATAGATATCCTGAATAGCCGGGAGCTCGCCAAGACCTTTAAGGATGCACTCAACCTCATAGCCTTCAGCTTCAAACTGGCTCTTCCAGGAATCATCCTCGTCACCAGCCATGTCGTTATTCGCATGGTCACCGGCAACGACCATCAGAGGTTCCAGAACAACCTTCGTGTATGTGCCTTTTTCCTTAATCGCTGCCAGCAGGTCTTCCAGAGAAGGTTCTGCCTCAACTGTTCCGATATAATAATTCTCATAACCGGCCGCGGTCATTTTTTCCTGAAGTTTTGCATAGATTCCATTGGAATCTGCCTCTGTGCCATGACCCATGAAGCAGATAGCCGTCTCGCCGTCATCATAGGAAGCTGTTTCTTCAGCAATGGCTTTGGCTACGGCATCAAAATCTTCATCGCTCGTCAGCAATGGCGTGGCCAACACAACCTGTTCAAATTTATCTTCATACGCCTTCAGCGCATCGGCTAAATCTGTATATTCATACCCGTCCATCAAATGCGTTGGCTGAACCACCAGTGTTTTCACACCGTCCGCTACTGCTCTGTCCAAAGCTTCCTCCACATTATCAATTTCAAGTCCGTCGCGCTCTTTCAGTTTATCAATGATAGTCTGGCTTGTGAATGCCCGGCGCACCTCATATTCCGGATAAGCATCTGCAATGGCTGTTTCAATTGCGCCGATCGTAGCTTCTCTGCTGTCATTGTAACTTGTTCCGAAGCTGACGACCATAATCACTTTCTCTGTCGCTTCGCCCGTTGTCCCTTCTGCTGCTTTCGTTTCATCCACCTTCGTTTCTGCTGCTGTTTCAGCAGTCGTCTCCGCTGCCTTTGTTTCTTCTTTGCTGCTGCCACAACCGGACAAAATCATCGTGCCCATCAGGGCTGCTGCTAAAAATGCTGCAAATCTCTTTTTCATGATTCTCCTCTTTCTGACCATATCCCGGTCTGTTTGTTTCATTGAATAACGTACAGGAAAACGGTCACTCCATAAGAATCCTGATGATTCATCTGCGGCATTGAAAAAAATACCCTTTGCTGAAAAAACAGGCAAAGGGTCACATCATACAAAATTGCATTTCATATGTACAACCAATTACTCGTGGTCTGGAACAAGCTGTTCCTGTACAACAGTCAGGCAGGTCTCCTGGCTTATAGATCAACGCCTTCCGCCGTCTTCCCGGTTTCCCAGTGACATATCGGCCTTGGCTCCCTAAATACAGTGACGAGTTCGTACAGGATTCTCACCTGTTTCCCTTTTCACCAGATCTGAAATGATTTCAATCTGGCACCTGCTGTTATCTATTCAATTATTAATAATATATCACACCTGCTGTGCATTTGCAATAAGAAAAGGCTCCGCCTTAAATCAAAGGGGGAACCTTTTCGAGTTACAACTATCCGGACGATTGCCTGAATTTAATTTCTACATAGAAATCCATCCAAATACATTTGCCACGGATGAAATTAATATGATTACCACAAAAATCGGACAGAGGTATTTTATCATAAAGTTAAATACTTTTTTTCGTTTAAAAGATGCCCCCTCTTTTTCCACTTCTTCCGCGATACGTTCAATACCAATCACACGCACGATCAATAAGCACGTCATCAAGGCTGCAATCGGCATCATTACAGAGTTTGTGATAAAATCAAAGAAATCCAAAAATGGCATACCTATAATCTCGATAAAAGCTAACGGACCATATCCCAGAGAAGACAATGTGCCCAGGATAATAATAATCAGACCAACAATCACTGTAGCTTTGCTCCGGCTCCATTTCAATTCATCCTCAAAAGTTGCTACCGCACTTTCCGTCAGAGCGATCGCGCTGGTGAGCGCCGCAAAAAATACCAGAACAAAGAACAGGATTCCCATCACCGTGCCGAATCCCATGCTGTCCAACACCTTAGGAATCGTAATGAACATCAATGACGGTCCAGCCTGCAGCATCTCCGGATTTCCCCCGGAAAAAGCGAATACTGCCGGAATAATCATCAACCCGGCCATAATAGCAATCGCTGTGTCAAAAATTTCTACATTTTTCGTCGCACTCTCAATCGATACTTCCCTTTTCATATAGGAACCAAAGGTAATCAAAATTCCCATTGCAATCGACAGGGAATAAAACATCTGTCCCATGGCGGATACCACCGTCATCCATGAAAAATTCTCAAATTCAGGAACAAGGAAATATTTCACGCCTTCAAAGGCTCCCTCTCTTGTCATTGAATAGATAGCAATAATCACAGCCAGCACAACTAATACCGGCATCATAAATTTTGATACACGCTCAATTCCATTTTCCACACCGGCATAAATGACCACCAGCGTAACAAGTGCAAAAACCAAAAACCATATTTCCGCAGAAAACCCGCCGGAAATAAAGCTTGTAAAATAGCCGTCGGCTGCCAGTTCCGTTCCATTTCCCCGTATATATTCAAACATATACTTGATGACCCATCCACCGATCGTGGAATAGTATGGAACGATCAGCATCGGAACAATCGCATTGATCCATCCGCCAAAGCGAAACGACCACGTATGCCCAAAGGCACTAAAGGCACCCACCGGACTTTTTTTCGTCAGACGCCCCAAAGCCGTCTCTGCCATAATCATCGTATACCCAAAGGTCAGCGCCAAAATGATATACACCAATAGAAAAATTCCTCCGCCATACTTCGCAGCCAGATAAGGAAATCGCCATATATTTCCCAATCCCACCGAAGCACCGGCGGCCGCCAGAACAAAGCCGATTTTTCCTGAAAAGCTGCTTCTTTTTTCTTCCTTTTTACCCATTGTTATCTCCAATCCCCCGAAATTTTTGCTATATGAAAAAATTCCCCTCCATCAGACAATTTTATACCTGATGAGGGTATTTTCACACAACATATAGATTTATTATACACGAAAAAAGTGGGAAATTAAAGCCTTTTTGAGAATTATTTCACTTTTAGATATATAAGAAATGGTCTTCCTCTCCATAAAATAAAACCGGAAGAGTACAAATACTCTCCCGGTTCTATTATTCATTTTAGCACTACTTAATGTTTACGATATATTACTCGATGATTGTAGCCACACGGCCTGAACCAACTGTACGTCCACCTTCACGGATAGCGAATGTAAGACCCTGTTCCATAGCGATTGGATGGATCAGTTCAATTGTCATTTCTACGTTATCACCAGGCATGCACATTTCTGTACCTTCTGGAAGGTTGATAACACCTGTGATATCTGTTGTTCTGAAGTAGAACTGTGGTCTGTAGTTGTTGAAGAATGGAGTATGACGTCCACCTTCATCTTTTGTTAATACGTAAACCTGAGCTGTGAATTTTTTGTGTGGATGAACACTGCCTGGTTTTGCAAGAACCTGTCCTCTTTCGATTTCAGTTCTCTGAACACCACGAAGCAAGCAACCAATGTTATCACCAGCCTGAGCTTCATCAAGAAGTTTACGGAACATTTCGATACCTGTAACAACGACTTTACGTGTATCTTCTTTAACACCAACGATTTCAACTTCCTCGGAAAGATGAAGTGTACCACGTTCTACTCTACCAGTAGCAACTGTACCACGACCTGTGATAGAGAATACATCTTCTACAGGCATAAGGAATGGCTGATCTGTAGCACGCTGTGGATCTGGGATATAGCTGTCAACTGTATCCATAAGTTCCATAATCTTGTCGCCCCATTCGCTGTTTGGATCTTCAAGAGCTTTTAAAGCAGAACCTTTGATGATTGGGCAATCTGTGAATTCATATTCTTCAAGCTGTTCTGTGATTTCCATTTCAACTAATTCAAGTAATTCTTCATCGTCAACCATATCACATTTGTTCATGAATACAACGATGTAAGGAACACCTACCTGACGGGAAAGAAGGATATGTTCTTTAGTCTGAGCCATAACACCATCAGTAGCGGCTACAACAAGAATAGCACCATCCATCTGAGCAGCACCTGTGATCATGTTCTTTACATAATCGGCATGTCCTGGGCAGTCAACATGTGCATAGTGACGACGAGCTGTCTGATATTCAACGTGTGCTGTAGAGATTGTGATACCACGTTCTCTTTCTTCTGGAGCCTTATCAATATTTTCGAAATCTACTTTTTCGTTACCTTCTACTCTTTCTGCTAATACTCTTGTGATAGCAGCTGTTAAAGTTGTTTTACCGTGGTCAACGTGACCGATAGTACCAATGTTACAATGTGGCTTACTTCTGTCAAACTTAGCTTTTGCCATTTTTAACGTCCTCCTTTTTATAATGCCTCTCTGGGCTTCATTTTTGGCTATCTTTGATTATATTGCATTTCACGCATATATTCAAGACTCTATATTATTTATTTTTCTTTTGCGTTAAGCACTTTTTCCTGAACACTCTTCGGAACCTGTTCGTATCTTTCGAAGAACATGGAATAGTTACCACGTCCCTGAGTTCTGGAACGAAGGTCTGTAGAGTAACCAAACATCTCAGCCAGCGGAACATAGGCCTTAACCATCTTGCCGCCGCCGATGTCTTCCATACCCTCGATACGTCCACGACGGGAGTTGATATCACCGATAACATCACCCATGTATTCTTCAGGCATGGTTACTTCAACTTTCATGATTGGCTCAAGTAATACCGGATTACCTTTCTTCATAGCATCCTTAAATGCCAGGGAACCTGCAATGTGGAATGCCATTTCAGAAGAATCGACTTCATGATAAGAACCATCATATACGGTTGCATGAACGCCCAACACAGGGAATCCGCCAAGGATACCGGCTTTGGATGCTTCTTCGATACCTTCGCCAACTGCCGGAATATATTCCTTAGGAATAGAGCCGCCGACAACAGTGGACTCAAATTTGAATGTTTCTTCAGCGTTTGGATCCATTGGCTCGAATTTAACTTTACAATGACCATACTGTCCTCGGCCACCGGACTGTTTTGCATACTTGCTGTCAACATCAACAGGTTTCGTAAAGGTCTCTTTGTAAGCAACCTGAGGGGCACCTACATTGGCCTCAACTTTGAATTCACGTAAAAGTCTGTCTACGATGATCTCCAAATGAAGCTCACCCATACCAGCAATGATCGTCTGGCCTGTTTCCTGATCCGTATGTGCACGGAAGGTCGGGTCTTCTTCAGCAAGCTTAGCCAAAGCCTCACCCATCTTGCCCTGACCAGCTTTTGTCTTCGGCTCAATAGCAAGCTCGATAACCGGTTCAGGGAATTCCATGGACTCAAGGATTACCGGATGCTGTTCATCGCAGATGGTATCACCTGTTGCAGATACTTTAAAACCTACAGCAGCAGCGATATCACCGGAATAAACTTTATCAAGCTCCTGTCTCTTATTGGCATGCATCTGAAGGATACGTCCAACACGTTCTTTTTTGCCCTTTGTCGCATTTAATACATAGGAACCGGAGTTCATTGTACCGGAATAAACACGGAAGAATGCCAGTTTACCTACAAATGGGTCTGCCATGATCTTGAATACCAGCGCTGAAAATGGTTCATCATCAGAGGAATGACGAACCGTTTCATTACCATCTTCATCAACACCCTGAATAGGCGGAACGTCTAATGGAGACGGCATGAACTCAACAACAGCATCCAGAAGTTTCTGAACACCTTTATTTCTATATGCTGTACCACAGCATACCGGAACAGCTTCGCAATTACATGTTGCTTTTCTTAAAACAGCTTTCATCTCATCAACAGATGGTTCTTCGCCTTCAAGATAAGCTAACATTAAATCATCGTCCAGCTCGCAGATTTTTTCTACTAATTCTGTACGATAAAGCTCAGCTTCATCCTGCATATCTTCAGGGATATCGACAACTGAAATATCGTCACCCTTCTCATCATTATAGATGTATGCTTTCATTTCAAATAAGTCAATGATTCCTTTGAATTCATCTTCTTTACCAATTGGCAGCTGGATACAGATGGCATTTTTACCCAGGCGGGTTTTAATCTGATCAACTGCACCATAGAAGTTTGCACCGATGATATCCATCTTATTAATGAATGCCATACGTGGTACATTATAGGTATCAGCCTGACGCCATACGTTTTCAGACTGAGGCTCAACACCGCCCTTTGCACAAAATACACCGACAGCACCGTCGAGCACACGCAAAGAACGTTCAACCTCTACTGTAAAGTCAACATGTCCAGGGGTATCAATAATATTGATACGGTTTTCTTCCGCACCCGGCTTCGGTTTGTTCTGTTCCTGGAGTGTCCAGTGACATGTTGTGGCGGCTGATGTAATTGTAATACCTCGTTCCTGTTCCTGCTCCATCCAGTCCATGGTTGCAGTACCTTCGTGAGTATCACCAATCTTATAGTTAACACCGGTATAGTAAAGGATACGCTCTGTTGTTGTTGTTTTACCAGCATCAATATGCGCCATAATACCAATGTTTCTGGTTCTCTCTAATGGATATTCTCTTCCAGCCAAGGATAATTCCTCCTTAAAAATAAGTCAGGCAGCAAGGTTCTGCTTACCATCTGTAGTGAGCAAATGCCTTGTTTGCTTCTGCCATCTTGTGCATGTCTTCTTTCTTCTTAACAGATGCACCTGTGTTGTTTGCTGCATCCATAATTTCATTAGCGAGTCTTTCTTCCATGGTCTTCTCGCCTCTCTTACGAGAATAAAGAGTTAACCATCTCAGCGCTAATGCTTGTCTTCTGTCAGCTCTTACTTCGATTGGTACCTGATATGTTGCACCACCGATACGACGAGCTTTTACTTCCAATACAGGCATTACATTATTCATAGCTTCTTCGAAAACTTCAACGGCATCTTTGCCTGTTTTCTCTGCCACTCTGTCAAATGCACCGTATACGATCTTCTGAGCAACACCCTTCTTACCATCTAACATAACGTTGTTGATAAGCTTAGTTACAACCTTGTTGTTGTAAATAGGATCTGCTAATACGTCTCTTTTTGCAATATGTCCTTTTCTTGGCACGTTACTTCCCTCCTTAATATTACCGGCCGGAATTCCGTCCGGCTATTTAATTCATAGGTACTCACGTTTCCCTACGTGTTCGCGCCGAATCGCGTTTATATAAACCTGCAACCTTCACTGCTGGTAAAATAATGCTACATTCGCCGCAATAGTATTTGGTTTGAAAACAGTATTATTTAGCGTCCTTTGGTCTCTTAGCTCCATATTTGGAACGGGCCTGTCTTCTCTTAGCGACACCAGCTGTATCCAATGTACCACGGATAATGTGATATCTTGTACCTGGTAAGTCTTTTACTCTACCGCCACGGATAAGCACAACGCTATGCTCCTGAAGGTTGTGGCCTTCACCCGGAATATAACTTGTTACTTCGATACCGTTGGAGAGACGAACTCTGGCGATTTTTCTAAGAGCTGAGTTAGGTTTCTTAGGAGTCGCTGTCTTCACTGCTGTACAAACTCCTCGTTTCTGTGGAGCTGACTGATCTGTCGGCTTTTTGTGAAGGGAGTTATAACCTTTCTGAAGTGCTGGTGCTGTGGATTTTTTCTCTACAGTCTGTCTTCCTTTTCTTACTAACTGGTTAAATGTTGGCATTATTTTCACCTCCTGCGTAAATTAAATCGGTTACCGTAAATTTTTACGTTTTTTGCGCAAATAAACAAAGATGTCCATTTACGCACACTAACTGAGTATATCAACTATTTTTTCCCTTGTCAATTGCTTTTACTAAAAGTTTTCCCATTTTTTTCTCTCATAAACATAAAAGGAACCCACAATTCTAAATGAACTGTGGATTCCTACCATATTTTTATATAGTTGCCTACTCCTCAACAACACCGATGACAGATTCTTCATCAGAATTTATCTCTTCCGGCTGAACATCTGTATATTCTGCGACTTCTTCACCTGTCACATCATCTTCTTCACTCTCATCCAATACAACATCCATATCCATATAGATATCTGTATTCAAGCGTGTTGCCCGATAACGGCGCATACCGGTACCGGCCGGAATCAGTTTACCAATAAGAACATTTTCCTTCAGACCGATCAATGGGTCAACTTTTCCCTTAATTGCAGCATCGGTCAAAACCTTGGTTGTCTCCTGGAAGGATGCGGCAGACAAGAAGGAGTTTGTTGCCAGAGATGCTTTGGTAATACCAAGCATGACCTGACTTCCCTCAGCCGGTTCTTTACCCTGATCAACGAGATTTTCATTGATTTCTTCAAAATCAAGGACATCAACCAGCGTTCCCGGAAGATAATCTGTATCTCCACTATTTTCAATACGAATCTTTTTCAGCATCTGGCGCACAATGACTTCAACGTGTTTATCGTTGATTTCTACACCCTGGAGACGATATACACGCTGAACTTCCTGGATCATGTAATCCTGAACGGCACGCACACCTTTGATCTTCAGAATATCATGTGGGTTAACGCTACCTTCTGTCAGTTCGTCTCCGGCTTCAATGACCTGGCCCTCCAGAACCTTAATTCTCGAACCATAAGGGATAAGATAAGCCTTTGTCTCTCCGGTCTCACTGTTAGAAACAACAACTTCACGCTTTTTCTTCGTATCCTTGATGCTGATCGTTCCGGCAAATTCAGAAATGATCGCAAGACCCTTTGGCTTTCTTGCCTCAAAAAGCTCCTCGACACGCGGAAGACCCTGAGTGATATCATCACCGGCAACACCACCGGTATGGAACGTACGCATGGTCAGCTGAGTACCAGGTTCACCAATGGACTGGGCGGCGATAATACCCACCGCTTCACCAACCTGTACGGCCTGTCCGGTAGCCATATTGGCACCATAACATTTTGCACACACACCAATGTGAGAACGGCAGGAAAGAACCGTACGAATCTTAACTTTTTCAATTCCCGCTTTTGTCACGATCGATGCACGTTTCGGCGTGATCATCGTATTGGCTTTGACAAGAACCTCGCCGGTCTGAGGATCAACGATATCCTCTGCTGCATAACGGCCGGTCATACGGTCTTCAAGACTTTCAATGACTTCCTTGCCATCCATGAAAGCATTGATCCACATACCAGGAATCTCGCCTGTGCCTTCGCAGCAGTCTGTCTCACGGATGATCAAATCCTGAGATACATCAACCAGTCGGCGGGTCAGGTAACCCGAGTCGGCGGTACGAAGAGCTGTATCGGACAGACCTTTACGGGCTCCATGGGCGGAAATGAAGTATTCCAGTACGTCCAGACCTTCACGGAAGTTGGATTTGATCGGCAATTCGATGGTACGTCCGGATGTATCGGCCATCAGACCACGCATACCAGCCAGCTGTTTGATCTGCTGGTTAGAACCACGGGCACCGGAATCGGCCATCATATAAATATTGTTATATTTATCAAGATTCGACAACAGAGCATCCGTAATCTTATCATCGGCCTGTTTCCAGGTCTCAACAACGGCTTTATAACGTTCTTCCTCAGTAGTAAAACCACGACGGAAGTTTTTGGTAATCCTTTCAATGGTCTTTTCCGCATCGTCAATGAGCTGTTTCTTAGCTCCCGGTACGGACATATCGGATACGGATACGGTGATGGCGCTGACAGTGGAATATTTGTAACCTGTCGATTTGATCAGGTCGAGTACTTCCGCAGTTTTTGTCGCCCCATGGGTGTTGATACATTTATCGATGATCTGTTTCAGCTGTTTCTTGCCTACAAGGAAATCAATTTCAGGAGCCAGATCATTTTCAGGCAATGAACGATTTACAAAGCCCAAATCCTGAGGAATGATTTCATTGAAGATGAACCGTCCCAGTGTGGATTCGATGATACGGCTTGTTTTTTGACCGTTCACATAACCTTCTTTACGGATTTTAATCCTTGCCTGAAGGGTAATGACTTTATTCTCATAAGCCATGATTGCTTCATTCACATTGTGGAAGAACTTGCCTTCACCAGGGTCTCCCGGCTTCTCCAGCGTCAGATAGTAAATACCGAGGACCATATCCTGAGAAGGTACGGCTACCGGCGCACCATCGGACGGTTTCAGCAGGTTGTTTGGAGAAAGCAGCATAAAGCGGCATTCTGCCTGGGCTTCCACAAACAATGGTACATGCACGGCCATCTGGTCACCATCGAAGTCGGCATTGTAAGCGGTACATACCAGCGGATGCAGCTTGATGGCTTTACCTTCAACCAACACCGGTTCAAAAGCCTGGATACCCAGACGATGCAGTGTAGGTGCACGGTTCAGCATAACCGGATGTTCTTTGATAACATCTTCCAATACGTCCCAGACTTCCGGTTGAAGACGTTCGACCATCTTCTTGGCAGACTTAATATTGTGAGCCAGTCCGCCGGCAACCAGTTCTTTCATTACGAACGGTTTAAACAGCTCAATGGCCATTTCCTTTGGCAGACCGCACTGATAAATCTTTAATTCAGGACCTACGACAATAACGGAACGACCGGAATAGTCAACACGTTTACCAAGAAGGTTCTGACGGAAACGCCCTTGTTTACCTTTCAGCATATCAGAAAGGGATTTCAATGCACGGTTTCCAGGTCCTGTCACCGGACGGCCGCGGCGTCCATTATCGATCAGGGCGTCAACAGCTTCCTGAAGCATACGCTTTTCATTACGCACGATGATGTCCGGCGCTCCCAGTTCAAGGAGACGTTTCAGACGGTTATTTCTATTAATAATACGACGGTAAAGGTCGTTCAGGTCAGACGTTGCAAAACGGCCGCCATCCAACTGGACCATTGGACGGATATCCGGCGGGATGACCGGAATCACAGTCAGTATCATCCACTCCGGACGGTTACCGGAAGTACGGAATGCTTCAACAACTTCCAGACGTTTGATGATCCGCGCCCGCTTCTGACCAGAGGAATTTTTCAGATCTTTTTTCAATTCATCTGCTTCTTTTTCCAGATCAATGCCTTCCAACAGTTCTTTTATGGATTCCGCACCCATTCCGGCCCGGAAGGCATTACCGAATTTTTCATAGGCATCCCGATATTCTTTTTCAGAAAGAACCTGCTTATTCTGCAGATCTGTGGAGCCTTTATCCAGAACAACGTAAGATGCAAAATAAAGGACTTTTTCCAGATTCCGAGGAGACATGTCAAGGATCAGGCCCAGACGGCTCGGAATACCTTTAAAATACCAGATATGCGACACAGGAGCGGCCAGCTCGATATGTCCCATACGCTCTCTACGAACATTGGATTTTGTTACCTCAACGCCGCATCGATCACAGACAACGCCTTTGTAACGGATTTTCTTATACTTACCGCAATGGCACTCCCAGTCTTTCTGAGGTCCAAAAATCCGCTCACAGAACAAGCCGTCTTTTTCCGGTTTCAAAGTTCTATAGTTAATGGTCTCCGGTTTTTTTACTTCACCATGGGACCAGCTTCTGATTTTCTCAGGGGAAGCCAGACCAATCTTAATGGCATCAAATGTCATCGGTTGATATGCTTCACTACTATTCATCTCAGGCATTCACGACACTCCTTTCTTTAATCCATGTCCGGTTCTTCATACAGGTCAAAGTCTTCACTGTCATCTGGGTCGTCGCTCACGTCAACGTCCACAATTTCATCGCCCTCCACGGTTTGTTCTCTATATCCATAATCGCCAAAGGACTCATCGGAACCGACATAATTTCTCTGGCTGTCCATATAACTGCGATATTCTTCATCATCGGTGTAATCGACAGTTTCACCGATTTCGACCTCTGTCTGATCATCACGGAGCACCCGAACATCCAGAGCCAGAGACTGAAGTTCCTTAAGAAGTACCTTAAAGGATTCCGGAATACCCGGCTCGGTAATGTTTTCGCCCTTGATAATAGCTTCATAAGTCTTCACACGGCCAGTCACATCATCTGACTTGAAGGTCAGGATTTCCTGCAATGTATAAGATGCGCCATAAGCTTCCAGCGCCCAAACTTCCATTTCACCGAAACGCTGTCCGCCGAACTGGGCTTTACCACCCAGAGGCTGCTGTGTAACGAGGGAGTAAGGACCTGTGGAACGGGCATGGATCTTATCATCAACCAGATGATGGAGTTTCAGGTAATGCATATAACCTACGGTAACCGGACTGTCAAACTCTTCACCGGTACGTCCGTCACGAAGGCGTACTTTACCGGTACGGTCGATCGGAACACCTTTCCACTCTTCACGATAGTCCATATGCTCTTCAAGGTAATTGTAAGTTTCCTCGGAAATACGGTCTTTCCAGATTTCCGTAAACTCTTCCCAGGATTTATTTACATAGTCATTGGCCATTTCCAATGTCTGCATGATATCCTCTTCATCCGCACCATTAAATACCGGTGTTTCAATCTTAAAGCCAAGAGCTTTGGCGGCAAGACCAAGATGAACCTCCAGGACCTGTCCGATATTCATACGGGAAGGTACGCCCAGTGGGTTCAGCACGATATCCAGCGGTCGGCCATTCGGCAGGAACGGCATATCTTCAACTGGTAAAATACGGGAAACAACACCCTTGTTACCATGACGGCCGGCCATCTTATCGCCGACGGAAATCTTACGTTTCTGAGCAATATATACACGAACGGATTCATTTACTCCCGGCGGAAGCTCGTCTCCGTTTTCTCTTGTAAATACCTTGGCATCAATAATAATACCATAATCACCGTGCGGCACTTTCAGAGATGTGTCACGAACCTCTCTGGCCTTTTCACCAAAAATAGCACGCAGCAGACGTTCTTCGGCTGTCAGTTCAGTTTCACCCTTTGGTGTCACCTTTCCAACAAGGATATCTCCGGCACGAACCTCCGCACCCACACGGATAATACCTCTTTCGTCCAGATTCTTCAGAGCATCATCACCGACACCCGGTACATCTCTTGTGATTTCTTCCGGTCCCAGTTTTGTATCTCTGGCTTCCGCCTCATATTCAGCGATATGGATCGATGTGTAAACATCTTCCTGCACAAGGCGCTCGCTCAGGAGAACAGCATCCTCGAAATTATAACCTTCCCAGGTCATGAAACCGATCAATGGATTCTTACCAAGGCCAAGTTCACCCTGTGAAGTGGATGGCCCGTCAGCCAGAACGTCGCCGACTTCTACCCGTTCATTCTTGAATACGATCGGACGCTGATTGTAGCAGGCACCCTGGTTGCTGCCCACAAATTTCTGTAATTTATAAACATCACGCTGTCCATCATCCGTCTTAACGATAACCTCGCTGGCTGCGGAACGCTCAACCACGCCACTGCGTTTAGCAATTACACAGACACCGGAGTCTACGGCTGCTTTCTGTTCCATACCTGTACCGACAATGGATGAATCCGTAAGCATCAACGGCACGGCCTGACGCTGCATGTTGGATCCCATCAGCGCACGGTTCGCATCATCGTTCTGAAGGAACGGAATCATAGAAGTTGCCACAGAGAATACCATCCGAGGAGAAACATCCATCAAATCTACTTTAGATTTATCAAACTGAGAAGTTTCTTCACGGTAACGGCCGGAGACAGAGTTATTTACAAAATATCCATCCGCGTCAATCGGCTCATTGGCCTGTGCTACGGTGTAGTTATCTTCTTCATCGGCTGTCAGATAAACGACCTCATCCGTTACCCGAGGATTCTTCGGATCGGACTTATCCAGAACACGATACGGTGCTTCAATAAAGCCATACTGATTAATCCGGGCATAGGATGCCAGGGAGTTGATCAGACCGATGTTCGGGCCTTCAGGCGTCTCAATCGGGCACATTCTTCCATAATGGGAATAGTGAACGTCTCGTACTTCGAAACCTGCTCTGTCTCGGGACAGACCGCCTGGTCCCAATGCGGAAAGACGACGCTTATGTGTCAACTCGGACAATGGGTTATTCTGGTCCATAAACTGGGACAACTGGGAGCTTCCGAAGAACTCTTTCACAGCCGCAGTCACCGGTTTGATGTTGATCAGGGACTGTGGGGAAATGCCATCCAAATCCTGAGTTGTCATACGTTCACGAACCACACGTTCCATACGGGACAAGCCGATACGGTACTGGTTCTGCAAAAGCTCACCAACAGCACGGATACGACGATTGCCCAAATGGTCGATATCATCATCATTTCCAATGCCATATTCCAGATGAATATTATAGTTAATGGAAGCAAAAATATCTTCCTTTGTGATATGCATTGGTACTAATTCGCTCAGATTCCGACGAATTGCCTCTTTGATCGCATCGATATCTTCATTCTCTTCAAGAATAGAGCTCAGCAGCGGATAATAAACCTTTTCTGTAACGCCGACTTCGGCAGGATCCACATCCACCCAGCTTGTCAGATCAACCATCATATTGGACAGCACTTTGACAATTCTTTCTTCTGTCTGAATGAAAACATACGGAACAGCCGCATTCTGAATATGATCTGCCAGCTGTTCTGTCACAACAGTGCCTGCTTCGGCAATGATTTCACCGGTCGTTGTATCAACAACTTCCTCTGCCAACGGCCAATTTTTTATGCGATTCTTAAATGCCAGTTTTTTATTGAACTTATAACGTCCGACCTTCGCCAGATCATAACGTCTCGGATCAAAGAACATGGCATTGATAAGGCTCTCCGCACTTTCTACAGCCAAAGGCTCGCCCGGACGAATCTTCTTATATAATTCCAGAAGACCATCCTGATAATTGTCGGATGTATCTTTGGAAATACTTGCAAGAATCTTTGGTTCCTCACCAAACATATCGATGATTTCCTGATTTGTACCAATACCAAGAGAACGAATCAGAACGGTTACCGGCACTTTACGGGTACGGTCAACACGAACACTGAATACGTCATTGGAATCCGTTTCATATTCCAGCCAAGCACCACGGTTCGGAATAACTGTGCAGGAATAGAGCTTCTTACCAATCTTATCATGACCGATGCCATAGTAGATGCCAGGAGAACGAACCAACTGGCTGACGATAACTCGTTCAGCACCATTGATCACGAAGGTTCCTGTTTCCGTCATTAACGGCAGATCGCCCATGAAAATTTCATGCTCGTTAATTTCATCCGTTTCTTTATTGATGAGACGTACTCGCACCTTCAAAGGCGCTGCGTAAGTCGCATCTCTTTCTTTACATTCGTCAATGCTGTATTTTACATCATCCTTACATAATGTAAAATCTGTAAATTCAAGACTTAAATGGCCACTGTAATCCGCAATCGGGGAAATATCATCAAATACTTCTTTCAAACCGGTATCCAGAAACCACTGATAAGAGTTTTTCTGTACTTCAATGAGGTTCGGCATCTCAAGAACTTCTCGCTGCTTTGCGTAGCTCATACGAATGCCTCTGCCAGATTTCACTGGCTTAATACGCTTCATACTGTTCATTGACGGTTTTTCACTCCTTAAATATTTAAACAACCGTTAAAAAGTTACTTTAAGCCTATCAAAACCCCAGACCGGAAGGCCTAAGGCTCCATACTAATTGCATCATAATATTATAAAGCAATCTCTTTTTTCTGTCAATCATAAACTTCCAGATTTTGCCGAGATTTCAGCCGCACAAAAAGCCATTAACTATGAGTTTCTATCCACAGTCAATGGCTTTCTAAATAATATGAATTTGTTATCAAAAGACTGCCTGAAAATCCGCAAGCCCACATAATACCGGGTTTCTTCAAAATTTCAAATTACTCAAATTCTATAATATCAAGTGGCTTCATAGCAATGACTTCACATTCCGGGCACAATTCAACCAAATATTTTTTAAAATCTGACAAATGCTCCTCCAGACGATAATGCATTGGAATCACCTTTTTTACACCCAGCATTTCAACACACATCGCGGCTGTTTGTGCATTCAGCTCACTAAGGCATCTCCCCTTCATATCGGCTCCACCGATTCCAATAAAAGCTACATCCGGCTTAAATAGTTCTCCCCAAAGCTTCATATCATATGTCAGAGAAGTATCTCCACCAAAAAAGCATGTAGGCCCATCTTTGATCTGTATAATAAAGCACATAGGTTCCCCTGTAATGTAAGTACCATTTTCCAGACGTCTAAATGCAATGTGTCTCGCACTGGTCGCATGTATCGTAAAATCTCCCTGAGAATAATATGCTCCACTCGTAATAAGCTCTGTGCGTTCTCCCCACATATTGCCGTATCCGGCTTCTTCCGCCAGTGCTAAAGTGCTAAGATCCCCCAAAAGTTTTGTTTTTGGGTCATTATCCATAATATCAAATGTTTGAGCAAAGTGGTCTTCTGAACAATGACTGCAAATGATCAAATCAACGATTATATCTTTTGGATCCACCGGACTTGGCAAAATTTTATAATTTTCATTTCCACTCAAGAATGGATCTGTCATCACTCTCATCCCATCCGGAGATGTCATGATAAACGAAGACCACCCCACATATTCGAGCTTTATGCCCATATACTCATCCCCTTTATACAGCTCTTAATTTTGGGTTCCTTTATTATCAAGGATTTTTTCCTGTGTCAGTACACATAATTTCATAAAGCTCCTGTGCATCCGCCTGAGCAACCATATCCTTCCAAAGGCCATTCTGATATGTTTCAATCACTTCATCGATATCAGCAAAATCATTTCTTGCAAGAATATTTCCAACATTATTAAGAATTTCTTCTTTATACTCGCCATCAAGTTCTTCTACATTTGCACGCTGTTCTGCTGCAATTTCAAGACATGTTTCTGTAAACATCTGCTGATCCTCTTCTGAAAGAGAATTCCAGAACTCAAGATTAAAAGCAGGGAAGCCTGTTTGGAAGAAATGATTAGACTCCCAAATATATGGTGCTTCTGTATACATCTGCTGAAGCGCAATCGTCTCCCAGTTTGCACATGCCCCATCAACAATACCTGAAGCCAGAGCCGTATAAAGCTCAGACCAGGCAACCGGAGTAGGATTCATACCAAGGGTTTTAAAGGTATTGATCCACATATCCAGTTCCGGCACTCTAAATTTGAGATTTTTTAAACTGGACAAGTCAACAATTTCTTTATTAGAGAAAATTTCACGACATCCAAGACTAAATGCGGATAAAAGGTGGATATTCGCTTTTTCTTCTGTAATTTCGGTCAGTTTTGCGCCTGTATTTCCATCAATCGCACTCCACAGCTGTGCGTAATCTTCAAAGAAAAACGCAAGATATAACATATTTGCTTCAGGAACAAGGAAATCCATTGTACTCGAATCTACCCAACCAATATTATAAATGCCATTGGAAAGGGACTCCACAAGTTCTCGAGCTTCCCCGAACTGGGAACTAGGATAAATTGTAATCTGATATTTACCATTGGAAGCTTCCGCTACAGCTTCTGCCCATTTTTCAAGATAAATATGCTGACTCGTTCCCGGTCCCAACGGATGTCCGAGTTTAAGCTCTACAGTTTCCGTACTTTCCGTTGAAACGCCATCCTTCGTTTCTCCTGCTGAACTTTCTGTTTTACCGCCGCATCCTGCTAAAGAGAGCATCATAACACCCGTGAGTAATACAGCAATTATACGTTTTTTCATAAGAATCCTCCTTTATATATTGCACGTTTTATTGTGCATATGATCAATTTAAAAGTGCCGGCAGCAATGTTGCTACATGTGGAACAAAAACAATAAGAAGTGTTACGCCCAGCATTATAAATACAAATGGCCATATCGGCTTGATTGCATCGCGAAGAGGCAGATTCGCAACACCACAAGATACATAAAGAGTAATTCCAACCGGCGGCGTAATCGCTCCAATACAGAAGACAATAATTACGATGATTGCAAACCAAAGCGGATTAAGTGATAATGCTGCAATAAGCTTTGTAAACATCGGAATCATCATAATACATGCCGCTGTAACTTCAACAAACATACCAATCAACATAATTAAAGCAATAATAAGAAGCATAACAATATATTTGTTAGATGAAATGGACATGATTGCACCTACTGCTGTGTCTGCAAAGTTACAATAACTAAGTAAATAGGAGAAAGCTGAAGCAAAACAAATGACAATCATTGGACCCAACGTAGATATAGCTGCCTGATACAGACTGTCAACCATGTCCTTAAGTGTAAGCTTCTTACGTACTAATCCGTAAATACAACAGTATAACACTGCAACAGCACCGGATTCTGTAGCTGTAAATACACCCGTTGCAATACCTACAAGTATAATAACTGGTGTAAGCAATGCAAAAAATGCCTTTTTAAAAGCCTGCCATATTTCACCAAGAGCTGCTTTCGGTTTTGTCTGCATTCCAAGTTTCTTTGCATGTAAATAGCTATATGTCATAAATCCGACACCCATAAGAATTCCCGGAATAACACCAGACATAAATAAGTCTTTAATCGGCAGATTTGTTGCACTGGCATAAATAATCATAATAATACTTGGTGGAATAATCGGTCCAAGATTCCCGGCAGCCGCAACAAGTGATACTGCAAATGGCGTGTCATATCCTTCCTTTCGAAGGGCCGGAATCATCATCGAACCGATGGCGGAGGCAGAGGCATTATTGGAACCACACATTGCTGCCATAAGAATTCCGGTAAGGCAAGTTGTATGTGCCAGACCACCTCTGATATGGCCTACAAGTTTATCGCAAAAATTAATGAGATCTTTTGTTATATCTGTTCTTTCCATAAGATTTCCAGCGAGCATGAACAATGGAATTGCCAATAAAGCAAATGAATTAGTTGCTGTAAATGTTCGCTGAGCAAGCACAGCCGGAGAAATCCCTTCGTATAAAAAAGCCAGGCTTGCGGATGTTCCCATTACAAAAGCAATTGGCATCCCTAAAATTAAAAATAGAAAAAATGATCCAATCAATATTACAAGCATTACACATCGCCTCCTCCCCCTAATAAATTTGTATTTCCAAATCTTGATATCTTCTTAATGACACTTTCAATCACACATAAAATTAAATAGGCGCTACAGGCAAGTTCTGACGCATACACGCAGCCACTTGGAATGCCAAGTCCCTGAAATATTGAAGAGCCCGATTGAGTTACGTAAAGTAAGCCTGAATACCCATAATATACTGCAAAAAAGCCAACCAGAATATCCATCGCAATACTGACGATCTGTTTGAGTGTTGTCGGAAATTTTTCCACCAACAAATCAAGATACGTCGCCAGCCCCACTCTGTAGTATACCGGAATCCCTAACATAATCGTCCATACGAACAAAAATCGAGACAATTGTTCAGCCCAGGTAATCGGATTTCTCAAAAAATATCGCCAAAAAACTGATGCGATAATCACAACTGAAAATACAGCCATTGCAAAAATTATAATCCATTTATATATCTGCTGTATAATATCTAGAATTTTGCTATAATTCTTCAAGTGTATCCCCCTTTCATTTACTTATCATAGCTATTTTCTAAAACCTTTTAATTTTAAAACATCACCTCCAATTATCATGCTCATTCTCATATATCCGCAAGTTCGATGCCAAATTGCTTATTGATAAAAAATGCCGGAAAAACAGCAGAAAACCATTTCATCATTCCCTTTCTTGTGTAAAGTGTAAGTTTTTATTGCGTAAAATGTAAAATTATTTTACAATATTCTTATAAAGCTGAAAGGAGAATCCCATGGCCCGAATTGCGTTTATATTAGAATTAGATTCCACATATTATACCGCTTTATCTGTAAGCAGGAATTATCCGAAAGGAACGATTAGCGTAATAAAAGTTTCAAACTATGAAGAAGGTATATCTGTGGCAAAAAAAATGGTTGCTCAGGGCACCCAAATTCTGATTTCAAGAGCAGGGTATATATCAAAACTGCGTTCCACAAACATCTCTGTACCAGTTGTAGAAATCCCATTCTCTATAAGCAATCTTCTTTGTGAATTGGTACAGGCTCAGAAAACTTACGGTTTAGTTGGTCTCGCCGGGACCAAATCTCTTTTAGATGCTGCCAGTGAAGTAAAATGTGTTCTGAATTCTGATATTAAGTATTATGAAGTAAATTCTGTTGAGGACTATGAAGCTGCAGCAATCAAGGCCCATAGTGATGGCGTACGCATACTTGTCGGTGGATATGATGAAACTCGTTTTGCCAGGCAGGAAGGACTCGAAAGAATAATATTAGAAACAAGTGCTGATGAAATTCTTATCGCTTTACGCGAAGCTCAAATAATTATTGATCAGATTGACGCAAAGAATAAACAGAACGAGGAACTGAATACCATTTTTAATATCATCAACGAAGGACTCATAATGTTTGACCCAGCGGGAAATATCACTTTAATGAACCAACTTGCATCCTCATTATTTAATGAAGAAAAATTCCTCACTTCTTCAGATAATAGCATGACATTTCCATGGGTGGAACAGGTAATTACTTCCATGAAAAAAGACGAAGCAATGCTAAACGTGCTTCAGGAATATAAAAATACGAAATATATATCTTCGATTTATCCAGTTCGGTATGGGGAAAAAATATCCGGAGCTGTAATGAAACTCCAACGCATACAGGATATCCAGGGTATAGAGCAAAGCATTCGAAACCAACTATTCAAACACGGACTTATAGCTTCACATACATTTGCTGACATTATCGGCAATTCTGCCATATTAAAGAAAAGCATTATGATGGCAAGGCGATACAGCGGCGTAGATTCAACGGTTTTAATTACCGGTGAGTCCGGAACAGGCAAAGAATTGTTTGCCCAAAGTATTCACAATTGCAGCTTGCGCATTAACGGACCGTTTGTTGCTGTAAACTGTGCCGCAATCCCCCCAACGCTTTTGGAATCCGAATTGTTTGGCTATAAAGAAGGTGCGTTCACTGGCGCCAGAAAGAGTGGAAAAACCGGTCTTTTTGAACTGGCCCATAATGGGACCATATTCCTTGATGAAATTGGCGAAATTGATATGTCTATCCAAGCGCGCCTTTTGCGAGTCCTTGAAGAGAAAAGAATCATGCGGCTGGGCGATGATAAAATCATTCCTGTAAATGTCCGAATTATAGCTGCAACCAATAAAAATCTACACGAAATGGTTAAAAACGGACAATTCAGAGAAGACTTCTTCTACCGTCTCAATGTCTTAGCTATAGAGCTCCCTCCGCTAAGAAAACGGAAAGAAGATTTAGAGCTTTTAATTCATCATTTTCTCAAAAAAGAGTGCACAAAACTCAAACGCCCGCCAATACATATAAAACCTGAGGGAATGAAAATTCTCATAAATTATGATTGGCCCGGAAACATTCGCGAACTCGCCAATATCATCGAACGCCTGGTAGTCATTTCACTCAAAAAGGATGTGGATGCAAAAATCGTAAGGGAAGCAATGGGAATTGCATTATCAAATCAAGAGGCACCTCAGCCTCTCTCCCATTCCTTCACAGATTCCAAAGAAAAGCTTTTAGAACATGAAGAACAATCCATTATCAAAAAAGTGCTTGAAGACTGTGGGGGGAATAAAAGTGAAGCCGCATCCCGCTTAGGCATCAGTCGTCCTACGCTTTATCAAAAGCTTAAAAAACATAATATTAATATTTAAATGTTTCAAGCTGGACCTGTTGATAATCTCATTTTTCCAGGTATATTTTTGTATAAAATAGAAAGGCTGGTAAACCCGGTTATTTACACCGCTTTTACCAGCCTTTCTATTTGAATTTGTTCGCTCTGTTTTCTCATCATAAAAAATGGCCTCCCGCAATTGATATAATAATTATACCATACAGAAGGCCATTTCTCTTTAATTTGTCAACAGGTCCTAACCCTTACCTGCTTTTAATCAAAACGCCGATCTTTTCTGCTCTGTCTGAATCCGCTGAGAATCATCACCAGAACAGATAACGCCAGCAAGGCTGCGAACAGGCGCACATGGGTCTGATCGCCGGTCTGCGGTGCCGCCGGTTTATTCGGTTCTTCCGGCTTCTTCGGATCCTCCGGCGCTTTGTACGCATTGCTGAATAGAATTTCTTCCACTTTGTCGGAGCCTCCGTCTTTAACGGCCCATACTTCGGCATTCAGTCCGCCGTCCTCGCCGTTCACCACGCGGACGGTGACCGTATAAACGGCTGTATCGTAAGTATAGCCCTCAGCATTTCCCACCTTTTGAGAAATGCGATAATGATAATCTCCCGGCACCGTATAAGTCATCGGTCCTAAAACCACCTGACCGGAACCTTTCACTGTACCGCTGCTCTTCTCCGGCATCGGCTCTTCCGTATCCAGACCAGCCAGCACAACTTCAAATTCCGCATCTGTCAGTGAGGAAGTCCCGGTAACTTCCACATATGTCGGTATGGTCACCGTACATCCACGTTCTTCCGCAAAAGCCATTCCCGGCAGAGCCAGTAAAGCCAGTATCAGCGAAACGCACACAAACCCACGGAGCCGTTTCATTTTTAATCTCATTGTTATGTCAGGCACCTCCTTCCTGAACCTTTTCTGCTCTCTTCATCCAACCAAAGACAACGACCCGGCCATTGGTCAGAGCTTCTGCACAGGTCGACAGACCGATGATCTGATCCGTCTTTGCCACACCAAGTTCCCGGTATTGGACCGCTCCCTCCCGGATATAATCCAGGAGCGGCTGGACATTTCCCTCTTCCTGGGCAGTTGGCTGATAGACAACACTGTCAAAAGCATCAATCTCCATACAGGCAAAGAGTTCAATCGCGTAAACACTCCCGTCTGTGAGATACAGGGTCCCTGTCCGGTGGTCGTCAAAATAGTCTTTATTTACAAACTCGACCACATCTCCAAACATGGCCCCATTGTCCATATGATGGCCATAGAGCAGACAATAACTGTCTGAGAAATCCGCCGCGTTCCGGCTGTCCATAAAAATCGAACCGGACAAGGCGAATTCCCCATAGACATTCTTATTGATATAATCCATATCCGTCTTCCCCTGAACGACCGGATAGTCGATATGGGTATCATCGATGGTCAGCCACCCTCGGACATCCGGGTTCAGCGCCGCGAGCTCCGCAAGGGTGGGACCATCCGCATTTTCGGGAGAAGGCTTGTACTTTAACAAATCATTGGAAACGAAAGCCCCCTGATAGAGCATGGCCGTATCCCATAGAGAATACCCACCGTACATCAGCATCACCAGGATGAATATGCCCACAATGACACTGAGCGCCCGATTTCCGGCCCGGGCCAACAACGCCGCTCTTTCCATGTCCGTCTGCCTCCTGTATGTACTGCCCCTGTCAGGCCTTCTCATCAAAAAATGTTATTAGTTTTCAAAATTATTTTTTCTGCGAAGGAATACAACTGCCAAAACTGCAGCAACAGCCACCATCAGAACGTAAGGTGCAACGTTCATCATGATACCGGTTGGAGTTGAAGCATTTTTCTCGTTTGTAAATGTTACTGTTTTATCTTCGCTGATAGTACCGCTCTTAGCGCCATCAACTGTTGTTGTATAACCATCGCTTGTATAATCCGCTTCTTCAACACTATATGTATCTGTTACGGATAAACCATGAATAGTTGCAGACTGACCATCTTTCAATGTGATTATCTTAGCATCCTCATCAGCACCCAATGTTACTGTCTCACCATCGCCATAAGTTACATAAAATTTTTCACCGTCGGCACCTGATGCATCAATGGTAAAGTTGAACGCTTTGCTCTTATCACCCTGATTACCGGTAACCTGCTTTGTAATGGTTACATCATGAATGTCCGTATAATCATTGGTAAATACTCCGTCATCCTTGCCATCCGTAGCCGTTGCATCTGTAAAGGTATAAGCATAAACTTCTTTACTCGAATTTACATAAACATCAAAATATTTTGTTTCTGTCGAATAAGTAATACCTTCATATGTTCCTGCAACTTCAGAAACGTTATAGCGATAGATACCAGGCGCTGTAAACTTGCTCGCATCAATAGAAATTGTTGTCGTACCTACAGTTGTTGTCGTCTGACCAATATCACTTGCACCCGGAGCCGATGTGATTTCCCCTGCTCCCTCTTCAAAATAAGCGCCGCCAGCCGGTCCTGCGTAAATGGCATCCTGCCCTTTGGAAGCTTCTACCGGACTCCCCGATGTAATCTGAAACCCAAAGGTTGTGGCCGGAGCATAATCATTGGCGTCCTTTGTAATTTCTTTTGTGATCGTCACATTTCTCGGTTCATTACCCTCTGCAAACACGGTCGTTCCCATAGCCATCATCATTGTGCCCGCCAGCAAAGCTGCTGCAATTCGATGTAACATCTTACTTTTTTTCATAACATTTCATCCTTTCAATTAATAAATTTTATAGTCCTGAACGCCGGATAAGGGTAATAACCTTTCCTTTAATCTCATTTCCGCAAACCGGTCCAAAATACCTGCTGTCTTTTGCACCCTCACGATAATCACAGAGAATAAAGTATTCGTCATCAGCCAATGTCAGCGGATAACTGACATAGTCCTCATATTTCGGCGTTTTATAGTAAATATCGTTCTCTATGACGATACTACCATTAACTTTAAGTTCGGCGTCCTCCGTAATCTCCACGGAATCTCCGCCCTGAGCGACGACGCGCCCTGTATACCATTTACCGTCTTTTTTAAAAACAGCCACTTCGCTGCTTCTCAGGTTTTTATCCAGACGATAAAACAGCATTAAATCTCCTGCACAAATTCGCGGTGCCATGTCCTCATTCGGCATGGGCTTTATCCCAAAAACAACTCCAAACAGAATCCAGAACAGTAAAGCCAGCAAAATCAATCGACTGAAAAAAGAGATTACCTCCTGCCGGTTCGCCAGCAGACGGCGGCGGGCCGCGATGACTTCCTCCGGTGTATTCATCTCCGGTCTCCTTTTACGTTTAGCCATTAACGCCACCTCGTGAACGCGTCCCTCCTGTCAATTGCTGTTTCAACCCGGCAATGATCGCTTCCCTTTCACGAATCAGAGCGCGGCTCTGTTCCCTCTGGGCTTCAAAAGCAGACTGGTATTCTTTTTGAAGTTTTTCGAGCTGACGCCAGACGTCCGTCTCATCCACACCGCCGATGAACTTTTTACGAAACCGCATTGTCTTCATGTACGCGGCAATTTCTTCCATATCTTTTGCTGCCATAAGATTCCTTTCGTATTATCGAATCCGCTTTTTCAAGTGCCATACCACAAAACAAATGATTGCTTCAATCGCAATAACAACCATCACAATGAACGGGAATACATTTCTGACAATACCTGTCGGCGCTGTCACATTCTTTATATTTGTAAACGTTACAGTCACATCGTCCGTCAGATTTTGTCCACTATATTCATTTGAATTTGTCGTAGTATCCCCAACGGTCACTGTTGTACTATAGCCATCCGCTGCCTGGCTGGTTTCTGTCACGCTGACAGAAGAACCTTGCGGCAAATCCGTAATAGGATATTGCTCCCCGTTTTTCAATGCAAACTGCACTGGATCTTTTGTTGTTCCATCAGGTTTTGTAACAGTATAAGTGAAGTCGAAGCTCTCGTTTGTATCACCCATATTGCCCTCAACAAGCTTCTCTACCGTAACTGTCACCGTCTTCCGCCATTGAGCATACAGAACATTATTATCCGGATTCAAAGTATCCACCTGGATTTTATCGTCATTTTTAAGCAATGTGCCTGTTCCCGCTTGATCTGTGGTCCATCCGATAAACTCATAACCAGCCTTTGATACCACAGGCCCGGCAATCGTATATTCACTATTTGGTACATCAATATTTACAAGCATGGAAGTCTTGTTGTCCGCGTCAGCACCGCCATTGAAATTATAGGTCAGCGTTGTGCTGCGCACTTCAGCCCACTTTGCATATAAAGTTACATTTTCAGCCGGCATGGTATACACATCGCCCGGATAATAATCCGTACCGTTACCATCCGCCGCTGTATTCCAGCAAATAAAACCTTCATGCTCGGTCGGCGCTGTCCATTCTTCCGGAAGATTCAGAATTTTAGCTTCGGCTCCATCAATATAGGAAACCGAATCCTTCTTGGTCTGACCCATACCATTATTTGAATCATATGTAATGGTATATTCATTCTTGCTGATCCACTGAGCGACTAACGTTGTATTCTCTGTAATCTGAGTGTCAAAATTAAATGGCTCGCCATTTCTTGTCCATCCGGCGAAATCATAACCGACACGTGTTGGATTTTCCGGCTTATCTGCTTTTCCTGCCTTCTCCACAGTCTGATCGGCATACGCTTCTTCATTGTTCTCGCCGCCGTTTAAATCAAAATGTACCGTATAGCTCGGCGCTATCCATTTCGCATAGAGAGGAAAATCTCCTGCCGGCATGGTTTTGCCGTCGAAATTATAAGGTTCTCCTTGAAGCAATTCATTGCCATACCAGCCGCCAAAGATATAATCCTCTTTGCCATTTGGCGTCTCAGGCGTGAATCCCGCGTGACTGATATCTGCCTGATATAAGTAATCTTTTTCCGCTAAGTTAGTATCTGCGTCGAAAAACTGAATTTTATAAGAATTACGATCATAATAAAACTGCCAGCCATATACATTATTGCTAAACTTATGCTTTTCAGCCGAAGTTCCTAGTTTCGCACTTTTATTTGTATTGACCGAGAAACCTTTAATATCGTAATAATCATTTTCTGTCGTTGTCCAATTATTCTTATCTGACTTGAACTCATCTGCATGATCTAAAGAATAGCTTCCATTTTCGTTCAGGCTCTCCAGCCAATACTCTGTGCGAATCGTATACTTTCCACTGGTTGCAGCATAATAAAACTTGGTTCCTCCCAACGGCATTGCACTGATGCCGGACTGATAAGTATTTCCATTCGGACTGACTCTCCAGTTACTTGGATATGTTTGTGATAATCCTGTTCGTCGGCTCGGCCACAATGAACTGATATCTTGTCCATATCTGGCAGTGATCGTCAGTTCATCGATTATTTCCTCACCACCACCCAACTTAACATAATTTCCATTTCCGGGACCCACATACTCATAAGTTACTCCGCCCCAGCTCAGCTTTTGTTTATAGTCTCCTTTATTGTTTCCTACATATTCGTAGTATTCTTCCTGATACTTTATAAACTGAACCTCATAGATGTCTCTGTCATAATATACATGGACAACCGTAGAGCCATCTCCCGCGATATCTTGCTGTTCAATGGATTTTGTTGTACTCAGATGAAATCCCTCATACTTATCATCTGCAGAGTTTACGCTTGTTTTTGTTCCAGTCATTCCGTTCTGAGTCTCATGACCAGCTAAGGAATACCCGTCATCATCCGGGTTTTGCTGCCAATAGATTACGGTATAGTTCACGCTGACCGGACTCCACTTTGCATATAATGTGATATTTGTATCCAGGGTCTCATTAAATGAATATTCTGTTGTGCATTCTGCATCTGTATACCAGCCATCAAAGCGGTAACCGGTGCGCGTCGGTTCCACAGGTCTTGCTGTTTTTGAGCCAGCCAATACATATACCGGTTCAACCACAGAACCGCCCTGTGAATCAAAAGTAATCCAATGAGCATTTTTCACCACCGGATACAGAGTAACGTCCGAACCTTGAATAGACATCTCTTCATCCGGTGACTCTGCTGCCGGATCCTTTGACCATCCGATTAAAGCCTTATTTACATCACCGGTGTTAAACGGAACATCCTCCGTCACTATTGCCGCACCGTTTGAATAGGTCTGTGTATAAAGAATTTTGCTATTCACATCTGCACCGGCCTTATAGAAAACATAGTAGGCCACCTTATACCGGGCACAAAGTTTAATAGTCTGGCTTTCAGTCATTTGCGGCTGAGCTGTTCCAAAGCCTGTAAACTTGTCACCATTCTCTGTGTACCATCCATCAAAAATCTGATTTTCACCACTCGCTGGCGTTTTTGGCTCATTTAAAATTTCGCCGGCCGATAAAATCTGTGTGTTTACCAGATTGTTCCCATCATAAAATTCATAGGTACACGTAAGATGAGGTTCCGGTGTTGTTACAACATAAATAGAGAAACTCTCTGCATCAAATGCCACAACCTGATTTTCCGTATTTACTTCTTGAATCTGCTGCGGCAGAGCCTCCGCATCTTCCATATGGTAGACAGAAATATCCTCTTCCCCATCCAGCGCTTCTGCCACCGCCGCGTCTGCAATTTCTACCCGAATGGCGTCTGCTTCCGGCTGAAAAACATTACCCCCGACATCATAGATTGTAATGTCATAGGCTGCCAGGACATTCTGGCCCTCAATAGACACCTGCACCGGACAAGCTTCCGCCGTGGCTCCTTCCGGCATCTTGCCGCTCAGTGTAATGACCGCTTCACCGCCATACATGGCCGCCGTAATCGTCTGCTCCGACAATTCCGGTTCCACAGCTGTGTCGAATGTCTCCGTTTCCTGCGGTATAAATTCATCTGTTTCCACAGCACTGTCGGTCTGACCGTTCCAGGTCTCTTCCAGGGAATCTGATGCTTCTGTAGTCGTTTCTTCGGTTTCATACATTGTTTGTTCCGTTGTACTCACATCCTCCGCAAACGCCGACAATCCCCTGCTGCAAATCAATGACACAAGCATGACGAGAGCCATAAACAACGTCAAAGATTTTTTCACTTTTCTCCGCATTTTGCATTTTCCTTTCTTAATTTTTCAGGAAATAATCTTTCGACAACACTATCCCTTTCCCTACTGAATTATTTTTTTTAGGCACAATATGTGTGGAGTCGCCAAATACCACATAATATTCGTTATGTGGTTATAGATTTAACTTGTATATGATAAAAAATGAATTTTAGACGCGCTTAAACAAGGCCGATGAAAATTTTTTTCCTTTCGGTCTGTTTTTTGTGAGAAACATTGTTGAAACTTAAAATTTATTCTGATATAATAGTATATGTTACCTAAAGACATATATGTAATAAAAGTTACTTTTACCACATAACGAATATTATGTGGTCTTTTTATTTTTAACCAAATCCGACCTTTGCGTTTTTCTAAGGAACCAGCCCAAGAAATTCAATCTGCTTCGCCTGTTCCTCTCCACTGACCAACGTATATATCCGTGTCGTGTTAATGTTGGAGTGCCCAAGCAAATCAGCCAGGTGGGATATGTCTTTTTTTGCCCTATAATAGGTTAATGCAAACAGATGTCTCAGATTATGGGGAAAGATTTTTTTCTTCATAACCCCCGCTTCTCTGCCGAGAGCTTTCATCTCATGACACACATTACTTCGATCTACGTTTTTTCCCGTTCTTGTAACAAAAATACTGCCCCGTTGAATCTTTTTTTCTCTCACATAGTGTTTTAATTTCTGGCAAAGCGCTTCCGGAAGAAGAACCGTTCGACGTTTTCCTTTCGAACACACCGATGCATATCCCATATTTATGGCCGCTACAGTGATATACTTAAGCTCGCTGATTCGTATTCCTGTAGAGCCAATCGTCTGCATGATCAGAGACAGCCTTATATTTCCTTTTTTCTCCGCCGCACGCACCAGTCGATAATACTCTTCCTTTGTCAAATCTCTTTCTTTGGCCCGAAAAGCTTCTTTTTGAATCTTTAATATTTTCACAACACAGTCATGCCAATTCATTTCCTTCAAAAAAATATTCACAGACGTCAGCATCGAATTCACACTGGCTGCTGCATATTTTGTAATCAAATATTCTTTATAAGCAATCATTGTTGTTTTGTTAATGCTCTCCGTCACTCCCGCATATACAAAAAATGTCCGGACATCCCGGATATATTTATCAATGGTTGCACTCGATTTTTCCTCTTCTTCCAGCCTTAGCCGAAATTCATCAATCATTGCTTCATTTAGAAAATGTTCCATAGCGCTGCTCCTCTCTGTTAAGCCTTATTCATCCTATTGTAGTATTTCTGATTTTTTACAATTCATACGCATTACGTATGCCCGGATGGGCAAAAAAAAAGTTGCCACATTTGTGCAACTCTATTTTTAATCTATTGTTTTTGCCTGTAAATTTCTTTCAAATCATCAATGGCTATCTCCACATCCAATGTATGAATCCCCGGTCACCAAACTCGCCCTTCAAGCTCAATCCCAACATTCATATTATACCATACCTCCTTGAAAATAACAAAAGGCGTACCGCATATTGCGATACGCCTTTTGAATAGATACACCAAATTATTTAATAGTAACTTTAGCGCCTTCAGCTTCGAATTTAGCTTTGATTTCTTCAGCTTCTTCTTTGCTGGCGCCTTCTTTAACAACCTTTGGAGCGTTGTCAACAGCTTCTTTAGCTTCTTTTAAGCCAAGACCTGTGATTTCACGAACGACTTTGATGACTTTAACTTTGTTAGGACCAACTTCTGTTAATTCAACATCAAATTCTGTCTTTTCTTCAGCTGCTGCTTCACCAGCGCCTGCTGCTGCAACAACAACGCCTGCTGCTGCGGATACACCAAATTCTTCTTCACATGCTTTTACTAATTCATTTAACTCTAAAACGGATAATTCTTTGATAGCTTCAATAAATTCAGCTGTAGTTAATTTTGCCATTATAATTTACCTCCAATTTAATAATAATTAAGCTGCAGTTTCGTCTTTTTCTGCAATCTGTTTAATAACACGAGCAAAGTTTGCAATAGGAGCCTGAATGCTTCCAAGCAATCTTCCAAGAAGTACTTCTTTGGAAGGAATGGTTGCAATAACTTTGATCATATCCTGATCGTAGTATTCACCAGCTACAATACCTGCTTTAAGTTCAAGCTTCGGCATCTTTTTACCAGCTTCAAATAAAATTCTGGCTGGCGCTGTTGCATCTTCAGAGCTTACAGCGATAGCTGTCGGGCCTTCGAGAACGTCTGCGATTTTTTCCCATTCTGTTCCCTCTACGGCACGTTTGATCAAAGTGTTCTTATAAACCTTATAAGTCACACCTGCTTCTCTTAAAGTTTTACGAAGCTGTGTATCTTCCTCAACTGTAAGACCACGATAATCTACAGCAACTAATGCCTCTGCATCTTTAAGTAATGCAGCAATCTCGTCTACGATCGGCTGTTTTAATTCAACTTTTGCCACGTTGGTGCACCTCCTTGTAGAATTTAAGTGTACCGCCATTGAAAAAACCTCTCTATCCATAGACAGAGAGGTTTTCTAAACTATCTTAATATCATCTGAAGAATTCAGATACAATAGTCTCCCTCGGCAGGCGTTCATAACTTACACCATTACGGTACCTGCTGTCTCTGGCAGCATTCGCTCTGCGCTCGCACTTAACTTGATAAAATCCGCAAAGCGTTTGTAGTATATCACCTTTTAAAGTGGTTGTCAATCAAAAACCAGCAATTATGCTAATTTTACAGTATTCAACTTGATACCAGGTCCCATTGTTGAAGTAACAACAACGCTCTTCAGATACTGGCCTTTAGCAGCGGCTGGTTTTGCCTTATTGATTGCCCCGATTAATGTATGGAAGTTGTCCGCTAACTGTTCTTCTGTGAAAGAAGCTTTTCCGATTGGCACATGAATAATGTTGGACTTATCCAGTCTGTATTCAATCTTACCAGCTTTAATATCGTTGATAGCTTTGGTTACATCCATAGTAACAGTACCGGCTTTTGGGTTTGGCATTAAGCCTTTAGGTCCGAGGATACGTCCTAAACGACCTACGATACCCATCATATCCGGCGTAGCAACAACAACGTCGAAATCCAACCATCCTTCTTTCTGGATTCTTGGAACAAGTTCGTCACCGCCTACGAAATCTGCACCTGCTGCCTCTGCTTCAGCAACCTTGTCACCTTTAGCAAATACAAGTACACGAACAGTTTTACCTGTTCCGTGCGGCAGTACAACAGCGCCACGAACCTGCTGGTCAGCGTGACGTCCATCAACACCCAGACGGATGTGTGCTTCGATTGTCTCATCGAATTTCGCATTTGCTGTTTTCTTTAAAATACTTACTGCTTCGTCAACATCATAAAGAGTTGCACGGTCTACTAATTTTGCAGACTCTACATATCTCTTACCTTTTTTCATGATTTAAAATCCTCCTTGTGGTATTATCGGGAGCTACCCTCCCACTGTCTCTATAAACAATTCACACTAAATTCAATCTGCGCCTGACGGCTTGATTTCATTAAGTTGTAAACGGGTATGTTCGCTCAACTAAATTCGCTTCCGCTCATTAAGGTTCGCGAACGGCCTCGCACTAAATTCAATCTGCGCCTGACGGCTTGATTTCATTAAGTTGCTTTCGGCCTATTCCTCTACTGTGATTCCCATGCTTCGTGCTGTACCAGCAATCATGCTCATAGCAGCTTCAAGGCTGCCGGCATTTAAGTCTGGCATCTTCATTTCAGCGATTTTCTGAATCTCTTCTTTGGAAATTGTTGCAACTTTTGTCTTGTTCGGCACTGCGGAACCAGACTGGATCTTACAAGCTTTCTTTAACAGAACTGCTGCCGGAGGAGTCTTTGTAATGAAGCTGAAGCTCCGGTCATTGTAAACTGTAATAACAACAGGGATGATCAAATCACCTTTGTCTGCAGTTCTTGCATTAAATTCTTTTGTAAACTGTACGATATTAACACCGTGCTGACCCAAAGCAGGACCAACTGGTGGCGCTGGTGTTGCTTTACCAGCAGGAATCTGTAATTTAATATATCCTGTGACTTTCTTTGCCATAATAGCATACCTCCTGAATATTGTGGTAATTGCGGGAATGTCCCTCCCACAGCCCGCTCACACGCGCAGGCTCTTTTGTTTTACATTTTTCGAATATCTAAGACGCTGATTTCTACCGACGTCTCACGGCCGAACATCTCAACTCCGATGGTTACCGTCTGTTTTGCCTGGTTAATACCGCGTATAATGCCCACGGTTTCTTCCCACGCACCGGATACCACACGCACTGCATCGCCAATTTCATAATCAATCTGAACTTTTTCGCTGCTGATGCCCAGCGGAGCCATCTCAGCCTCCGTCAGAGGAACAGGTTTCGACTCCGGTCCGACAAATCCGGTAACACCACGTGTATTACGCACAACGTACCAGGTTTCGTCGTTCATGATCATATGGAGCAATACATAACCCGGGAAGAGTTTTTTCTGAACGCTCTTTTTCTGACCGTTCTTTACTTCCATAACGTTCTGCATCGGCACCTGAACATCCAAAATCTGGTCCTCCAGATGTAAATTCTGAATGGATTTCTCGATGTTTGCCTTCACTTTGTTTTCATAGCCTGAATAGGTATGTACAACATACCATTTTGCTTCTGCCATAACTTCACCTTTCCTACAGCGAAATAAGGAAATCGACTCCATACCGGAGAACGATGTCAAGTAATGCGATTACTAAGCCCAATAAAACAGAGACAACGACAACGGCGGTCGTTTCTTTACGGACTGTCCCCTGGTCTGGCCAGATGACCTTTTTGAATTCGGTTTTGATCTGGCTGAGCTTTCCAGGCTTATTTGCTTTTTCTATATCGCCCATAGTATTCACTCCCTGCCAATCGCTAATTACTTCGTTTCCTTGTGCATTGTGTGTTTTTTACAGAATCTGCAGTATTTCTTTGTTTCCATTCTGTCCGGATGAGCTTTCTTCTCTTTCGTCAGGTTGTAATTACGCTGCTTACATTCTGTACATGCCAATGTGATCTTAACGCGCACAACTTCCACCTCCACTTATATTTTTTATTATGATCTTTAATTTTAGGCATAAAAAAAAGACCGCTTCCATAGCTCATCCATTATATAACAAATCTACAGGGGTCGTCAACTCTATTTTGAAATTTTTCTTTATTTTACACTGAAAAAGCCCATTTATCCATTTCCATATCCGATACACAGGGTCAAAAAACAGACTTCTTCCACACCATTCTTCTTTAAAATACCTGCACAGGCTTCCATCGTACTTCCTGTCGTATAAATATCATCAATCAGCAGTACCCGACGCAAATTCTCTGGCAGATGTCGTATCTCCATAGATTTTGCCAGATTATGTCGACGCTCCTGACCGGAAACAGCCTTCTGAGGTTCCGTCCAACGTTTTCGATACAAAATATCCGTGCCCACCGGAATTTCCATCCGTTTTCCAATAGACTTGGCCAGCAATTCTGCCTGATTATACCCACGAATCCGTTTCTTTCTCGGATGCAGTGGAACCGGAATCAACATCTGAGGATTTTTACTCCGAATCCACCTGCCCCATCGGTTCACGGCTTCTTCCGCATAAAAATCCGTATAGCTTTTCATTCCTTTGTATTTATAATCCAATATGGATTTCTGAATATCTCCACTGTACAGCCAAAGAGCCCGGCCCTGATCGAAACTTTTCCCATGCCGGTGGCGGCTGCGCAGACAATCCATACACCATTCCCTTTGCTCTCCGGCCCCCGGAGTCAACGGTTTGCCACACCGTTTACACAGTGGCTCCCGCACCCGGAGAAGCTTTCTGTAACAAGCCTGATGAACTTTACCTTCTTTTAAAGATAAAATTTCTCCGCACAAAGGGCACCTCGGCGGATACAGTAAGTCCCAGAATTTCATAATCCCACGCCTCTTTTCGGAACGATGCCGGCCCAGGGAACCGGCACCGCCCATTAACATTTTAACTTAAATCCAGCAACATACAAGGGTTATTTTTTTGTTTCTGTTTTAAGCAAAGCTTTTAAATTTCCGTTCTTAATGACTTTAAATTTTAATGTGTATTCATTCGTGACGCTTCAACTGGTGTCAGCGATTTGTTTTTTTAATTAACGCAGTTCGAGTTGTCACTTGTGGAATGATAATGATGAATATTGCTGTAAAATACAATATTCTCATAAGAATTCCCTGAATACACATAGACGCTGTTCCGGGTCCGATAGTCATGCCCCCACGGCACGCTGGTCATGGGATCTTCATATTCGGCATGCCAACTATAGGCCGTATGAGATGTCGAATCCACGTTAATCCAAGTATTTCCATCTAACTCCTGGAGGTATGTATAAACAATTATTTTTGTCACCATACTCTGATAGCCTGTAACATCGCAATAGGTAGTTGCATTACCATTGGTGTCCAATGTTAATGCCGCATAGGCACTATCAGTATAGCTCCACCGGGAAGTCTTTTCATAACCAGGTACCACCTCATTAGAATAGTCATTGTTATCCACCGGTTCCTCAGCATGAACATTCATTGAAAAGGCAAATGTAAACACCAGTACCAACATCAACATGATATTTTTCACACACTTTTTAGATAACATTTCTAATCCTCCATTGGTTCTACCGATGCCGCCAACATTTTCATATCTTCCACTGTCTGATTCCCTATAAATTCAAAAATATATCCATCTTGCTGCCACTGAAAGTGCCGCTGATTATTTTTAACATAGGTTATGCCATAGAAATCATTATTGACCTGAACATTGTCATAAATTAATTCCTCACTGTCATAACTTCCTTGGTAATCTATTGTTCTTTGACGAAAACTATACTCCTGGTGATTCCCCTTCACATAATAAATTCGTAATGTTTTATTTTGTGATATCCTTTCACTCACCTCATACCCATCCAACACCATTGACGGCTCATAAACTGTCTGGATTTCCTTCGGGAAATCCGTCGTCTGATTTTCACCATACAAAATCTCTTCATCCACAGATGCGCTGTTGAAGAGGGATCGCACCTGCATCACAAGGACACGGATAGGTTCGGGCATAGCGTCTGCACGGGCAGCCCCCAGACCGGCCGCAACTGCCAAAAAAATCACGGCGGCAGCTGCGGCGGCCGGGATACGGAAACGGCGTTTTGGTTTGGTCAAAGATTCTCTTGCATCTCTATCGAAAGCCGTTTGCAGCATCTTCTTTTTGCGTGCTTCATAGTCCTGTGAAAAAATACGAGGGCCTTCTTCACCATCAGAAACCTCGTCTGCATCTTCCTCAAGAAACTTATCTACCGCCTTTATAATTAAGCCTTCCCGCACTGGGTCAAAATCCTCTGCATCCTCATCTTCATTCAAAGATTTCATATGTATGATTGTATGAACCCCTTTTTTCCCGGTCGGAGAAATAGATTCTGATGAAGCGCCAACGCTGTTGTCCAACTTTTCTTGGACCGAAGCATTGTTCTTTTTCAATTTCGAGAGCCCGTCACCAGTTTTATGGTTGCCTGCCACCGACATCAGCCTCCTTTCTCCACTTAATTACCAGTGTCCCTCGTTTGGCTCTCATCATCTATATCCGTTTTAACAAGCCATTTTGTGACACGATTTTTCAAGTTTTTTCATCTTTGTACATTTAGTATAAAACTCCGACACTAAATTGTGCAAAATTCCTCAACATTTTTCAATCCGCCCCGACATTTAACTCATTTTCAACCTTGCCCTTAATCAATCAGCTTCTCCATTCGCAATTTATATTCCATCAACCGCAGCACGTATTCCGGCATCTTCCGATTCCCCCGTTCCCAATCTTGAACCGTCCGGTATGGAATCTGAAAATATGCTGAAAACTCTTTCCAGTTCATTCCTGATCCTTCTTTCATTTGAATTAATCTTTCTTTAGAATCCATAACATCCTCCCGAAACGCATTGCGTTTTTCTTATTATACTCCGTTTTAATTGTTTGTTCAATATAATATATGCAGAAACGGCATAGCCGAAGCTACGCCGTTTAAATCCGAATCGGTTGTTGAATAATAAGTCTTATATTTTTTCCATCAAACACGCGATTAAATTGACTTTCATAATTTTGCTTATCCTTTATGATTTTTTCTTTATCATATATGTAGAATAAAATATAGTCCTCGGAATAATGAACAATATCTGCTTCAATTTCTTCTGTCAGTTTTTTTAATCTCGTTTTTTCTCCCGTACATTTTGTTTCCAATACTAAATTCAAACCCGGAATTTTTAAATCATATCTAACCATTCCAACTCCCGAATCCTCAGCCACTTCTTTCCTGATATCAGGATATGCCGGCTTCAAAACTGCATACAAAAGATGCTGCAGATCATATTCATTTCCAATTTTGATTTGCTGTAATTTGTCTTTCGTCAATGTCGCGCGTCGATCAGGTTCTCTTTCTGTTAATGCCTCCAAAAACATATAAAAATTTTTCAGATATTTTTATAAATGCCCAATCTCATTATCCTTTTTTTCTCTTCTTGAAATCATGTATAGATAGTCTAATAAGTTCTCTTTTGCCGTAAGCATTTTTTCTCTGTTCATTTCATCCGAGAACCTGTTTTTTATATATTTTTGTTTATACTTAATTTCCTGACAAATCTCTTCCGAATATCCTTCCTCGTATAGAGTCTGATTCAGTTGCTGAACAACCTCATCATACTCTTTTTCTGTGGCAACACATCTGATTTTTCTATAAAAGTTCCCAATATATTATCCATTCATTCTCCCCCATCTTAGATAAAATAAGAATAATGGATCAAGAACATAAATAGTTCCATCTTTCCATTCAATCGCACGATAAATTTCTTCTTTTCCTTCTAATATTCCTTGCAAATTATTCAAATGATTTTTAACAGTTTGTTTGTCTAATTTTGTATCCGCAGTTTTAATAAGTCGAATGATTCTATTATAAAAAGTATCAAAATCAATTTCCATCATCGGGGGATTTTTGGCTAAAGATTCAACGATCAGACCATACAAATCCAGTTCCTTACCATCGATCGTCTGATAATGTTTCCTTTGCTGGCCCCGTGGATTTGGCCCCTTTGACATCACACTTACTACATCCGCATAATTAAAGTTCACCGTGGTGAATCTGTAAGCTTTTTGCAATATATCATCATTTATTTCCTGTTCTTCTGCATCTTCCAGTAGTGTACATATGCTCAGACAAATATATTGCATCAATTGCGGTGATGTAAGACACTCAACAGCCAACTTCTCTGCAATAAAATTCTCTATTTTAATATTCAATTTTTCAAAACCTTTTAATGCAATCTTTTTCAAATCCTCCCCTTTCCATGTTTCTATATTAATCAAACTTAACCTACCCGATAAATCCGCATTCTGTCTGATCGCATCATCTGCTCTGTGCGGCAAAGAAACTACAACTACTTTTAATTCTCGTCTTATTGCATCTTTCAGCTGTTGTGCCATTTTCATTTGCATTTCGGGTGATGCATAGTGGAAATCATCTATGACTAAAACCTTTTCGTTTTCAATATAGTACTGTATTACTTTATCTTTAGACAAAACATATTTTTCACTTTTGCTGTCACTTTCTTTATTATTTCCTCTCGCAGCGGATCTTTCCGTAGTTATTTCACCCATATACGGCAATCCGACCTTTGCCGCTATAATTGCCCAAAAATCTACATTCTCGTTAAAGTCTGCCCCCGATATCTCAACGATATTATCAAGACCTATAACCTGTTCACATAATATCGTCTTTCCCATTTTAGAAGGACCGATTATCGAAGTTAAACATCCTGCTGTTCTTAAAGCTTGTTTTAATCTTAATTCATATGAGATCCCTGTATTTACATAATTACGAGATACATATGTATATTCCGGAAATGCACCTGGCTTAAATACCATTTCTGCTTTCAGCCGCATATTTCCACCTCCCAAAACTTTCTATAGCTATTGTACCATATATTTTATTATTTAGAACCTTTTTTGTTCTTTTTATAGCTATGTATCTTATTTTTCACCTTTATGGACCTTTCTATAAGCAAAGCCATTGTTCCATAGATGCTTCCTTATCTATGGAACAATGGCTCCTCATAATCCATATTTTAATACTCTTCGTCTTCCGAATAATCAAAAGTCTCACTATCTTCTTCACCCAGATAGCCGCCATGTTCCCAATAGAAGTCGTCATACTCATCATCGTCCGCATGATTATTAACATAATAATCATCATCTGCATCGCTTCCATTTACTTCATAGGCTTCCTGAATGTCAGTGGCTCTCGGCTCAGAAATCACCTGGCCCTTCATAAGTTTATCAATCACTTCTTTGACAGCATCAATAGAATCCTCGTCCAACACTTCTACATCCAAAGGCGCGCCCGCATAGGATGCACAATATTCCTGCGAAGATATGCCATAGACACTGGAAGAAACGATATTCCAGTCCGCACCGTCATTTAACTGCATCTTTACAAGGCTGGCCAACTGCTGAGAAGTAAAGTTGGTATCCATCTTACCTTCCAAACTGGAAAGAAGCCCGGTGTATCCGGTCAGAAATGCCGGGGATTTAATTTTTTCAAGAAGGGCCGCAATAACCTTCTGCTGGTTCTTTGCCCGCTGATAATCCCCTCCGGCCGCATTCATACGCTCTCTTGCAAAAGCCAGTGCATGTACGCCGTCCAGGTGGTTCATACCCCTGTCATATTCATAATAGCTCCATGTATCTGTGTCTGCGTCATACTGCTTATAATAGGTGGAGAAGGCATAATCTGATTCCACATCAATGCCGCCGAGAGCATCAACCATCATGATCAGTGAAGTAAAATTAATCCGTACATAATAGCGGATATCCAGATCAAAGATTTCTTCCATAGAAGCAATTGAATACTGGATGCCATACATACCTGCATGGGTCAACTTATCCTTTTCTCCATAGGTTATACCCGGAATCTCCACATAAGCATCCCTCGGCACACTGACAAGCAGCACCTGCTTTGTCGTCGGATTGACACAGGCCATGATATTAACATCGCTCCGGCTGGTCTGTTCCAGCTCTCCATAGACGTCCATGCCGCTGAGGAATACAACAAATGGTTCTTTTGTAATCGGAAGATCCGGAATATCTTCCATATAGACTTCTGTCTCTACATTAAAGTTATCGATAATCCGCACTTTCTCCAAAAATCCCGGATTTTTTTCTTCAATCAACTCATCGAGGGCCTGATTGTATATCATGGCATCAATCTTGCCGTCGTATAATGCCTCAACCTGCTCCGAATAGGAACTATATTCTACTGTATCAATTTCCGAATCCAGACTGTTGTTCATCTGGGTAATGGCCAAATCCACTTTGGAACGGTCATTTCCCGCCATAATGCCAAATTTGTAATCCTTTGCATCGCCCAGTGACTCGGCCGGGTCATCCGCAAGTACCGCAATAACAATCTTATCTGTCTGATATGCTTTTACTTTTGTCACGCTGCTCAAAGTGTATATGGTTTTTGCCACATATACACTGCCGAAAATCATAACGAGTATCACAATAAAGGATATGATTTTCCCCGCCCAATGGGCATGCTTCCGAAATTGAAGTAAAAAACAAATCAACGCCAGCAATATCAGAATAATACTGGCAGCAATAAAATATTTTGTCGGTAAAACATCCAGTTTAAAAATAAGTCCCATAAAAACGACGGATAAGATGAACTGCAGGATGGCCAAAATCTTGCCGCCCAAATGTCTGTTTTGCCGCCGTTTTTCCGCTTTCTTACGAAGTCGCGCTTCCCTTTGCCGATAACGTTCCTCAGCCTCCGCTTCATCAAATTCATGTGTATTCCTGTGAGAATATATCGGTTTTCGCGTTTCGTAAACTTCTTCATAAATTTCCGCTTCTTCGCCGTCCGAATCATCAAAAAGTTCAGAACCGTTGGCCGGTATTTTCGGCGCTGACCGCCGCCTGAACAGTGCGGAGTCAAATTCAATTTCCCGACGTTCAGACTCTGTGGACTCCCTTTTCGGTGGATTCGAAGCTTCAGCATCATCCATTAATTTTTCGAAATCCTCAAACGTGCTTTTCCTCTGCATATTTCTATCCCTTCCAATTTCTTCAAAACATTATACACGACGTAAAAAGGCCTGACAATAGTAAAAACGCACGGAAATCACCAACTTTTTGTGTCTAATTCTCCATTTTCAGCCATAACCTGGGCTATTTTATAATCCGCAGCCGTTGTAATCTTCATATTTGAGACCTCACCGGCCACTATATGTACCGGGACCTGCCGCACAATGCATATCTTACAGGCATCTGTCAGAATACCTTTTTCCTCCTGTGTCAGTCCCAGATACAGATCCTTTAACAAGTCCATCCGAAAGCTCTGGGGTGTCTGACTCTGATAGAGGTATTTCCGTTCAGGAATATCTTTTACCGTTCTGCCATCTTCGGACAAGATAATCGTATCCACCGCCGGAATCGCCGTATCCACCGCATCATACTGCAAAACTGCCTTCACATGCTCCCCAATCAATCGCCGGGTCACAAAAGGGCGCACCCCATCCTGAGTGATAATATAATGGGGTTCCTCGTTTCCAAACTCCTGCTCAATCTGTGTGATGACATTCATTATCGTCTCATTGCGCTCAGCGCCTCCCGGAACAAGATGTACCCTGAGCCATTCCTGTTCCGGAATATATTCCCGTACAAGCCGGGCCATATATTCCAACCATTCCGGATGTACCCCTATATAAATGTCCTCAAGCTCCGGACATTGCAAAAAAGTATTCAACGTATAAATAATGATTGGCCGGTCCGCCAACTTCAAAAACTGTTTTGGCATATCTGCTCCCAGTCTGCTTCCAACTCCCCCGGCCACTATCACTCCAAAAATCATCTCTGCCCGCCTCACATTTTACCGGAATACGGCAATCACCGTATCCACCATAATTTTTATTTCATGAATCAAGCTATACTCTCGAAGACTTTTTAAATTATATTCCATTTTTTCAGGCAAAACCACCTGGATGTAGGCTTCATCCACATCGGCCACATCGGCCAGCAACTTTTCTTCATCTTTATATTTGATGGAAACCTCCGAGGTCACGCCGGCGGGTAAAAGCAGGGTTGCCGTCATTTCATCCGTATATTTACGGACATATTTGACAACCTCCGGCCGCGTTCCCACGAAGCTCATATCCCCCAGTAAGATATTGATCAACTGAGGAAGCTCATCCAGACGGTAATGCCGCATGATTGCCCCTAACCGTGTGATCCGCGTATCGCCGCTGGCTGTCACCTGACTTCCCATCTGATCTGCATGATCGACCATCGTCCGAAATTTAAAAATACGAAACTGACGGCCATACTGGGTCACACGAACCTGACGGAAAAAGGCCGGCCCCGGAGAATCCAGCCGCACAGCCATCGCCAATACCACAAGCGCCGGCGCCAACATGACTAAAAGCGCCACTGAAAGCGTCACATCCATGCACCGTTTCAAAAAAAGACTTGCTTTCTTTTTCTGCAATTGATCATAATAAGGCCGAACCGCCTCATTTTGCATACGTTTCGGTAAATCATCCCATTTTCTTAACATAAGTCCATCCATACTTTCTTAAAAGTGTCCGTCACATAGACCACCTGCTCATCGGTCAGGCATGTATGCAGCGGCAAGGTCAGCTCATTTTCAAACATATGAAATGCATTTGGATAATTTTTAATATCAAACCCCATGTCTTTATAGGCAGATAATAAAGGCAGCGGTTTGTAATGAACATTCGTCGCCACGCCTTGCTCCGCCATTCCCAAAATAAACTGATTTGTAAACTCACGGTCTCTTCCGGTCAGACGCACAAGGTATAAATGCCCACTGGATACATCTTTTTCATTAAAATGCGCCAGGCGGGTCACAGGAAATTCGCTTAAAGCTCTATCATAAATTTCGATAATTTCTCTCCGCCGTCTCAGTATTTCCGGATAACGTTTGAGCTGAGCCAGCCCAATGGATGCCATAATATCCGTCATATTACATTTATAGTAAGGCGCTATAATATCGTATTCCCAGGCTCCCACCCTTGTTTTAGCCAGAGCATCCTTCGACTGGCCGTGAAGTGACATGAGCATATACTGCTTGTATAATTCCTCATTGTCCATCCCCGGAATATCTCTCCAGGTCACCGCACCGCCTTCCGCTGTCGTCAGGTTCTTTACCGCATGAAAAGAAAAACAGGTAAAATCAGCAATTTCCCCGCACATTTTCCCCTGGCGCATCGCTCCAAAGGCATGGGCGGCATCCGCCATAAGGATGACCCGGCCAATTTTTTTCTGAATATCGTTGGACGGTCTGAATAAATCTTTTTTGCTCTCCACAATTTGAAAAAGACGGTCGTAATCACAAACCACGCCGCCCAGTTCTACCGGAATGATTACCTTCGTCCGCTCCGTAACAGCCGCTTCCAGCTTGTCATAATCCATCTGAAAGGACTCGGTTCCCGTGTCCACCAGCACCAGTCTGGCTCCTACATGGCAGACCACACTGGCTGTTGCCGTATAAGTATAGGCGCTTGTAATGACCTCATCTCCCGGCCCCACACCAAGGAGCCGCAGAGTTGTTTCCATACAGGCCGTCGCTGAATTTAAAGCAACGGCCCGGCTTGTCTGACAAAAATCTGCAATCTTATTTTCAAACAACTTCGTTTTCGGTCCTGTGGTAATCCATCCGCTTTTTAATGTATCTACGACTTCTTTTATTTCTTCTTCGCCAATATCCGGCGGTGAAAAAGGAATGTTCATCAAGTCTCATCTCTTTTCAATGTTTTACTCTGTCGGAAAGGCTCATACTGGCTGACCTCCGAATCGCCTACCGGCGCCATCCGCTTCGATTTCAGCGCATCCCGCTTCTTATCTTCCGACCGGATGTGATAGGTCGGCACTATTTTAGATATCATGGCCTTCATCTGGTCGGTTTCATCATAAGCATAGGTATAAAGCTTTTCCAGCTTTTGAAGAAATTCATCCTCATCAAATTCTATCGGTTTTCCGACATAAATCATCTTATTTGCCGTCTGCTGAAGTCCTTCTTCATTCATCAGAAGCTCCTCAAACAGCTTCTCTCCCGGTCTCAGCCCGGTATATTCAATCTCTATATCCTCGCCCACCGTATAACCGGAAAGACGAATCAGATTTCGCGCCAGATCATCAATACGCACCGGCTCACCCATGTCCAGTACAAAAATCTCGCCGCCTTTGGCTGCGGCTCCCGCTTCCAGCACAAGACTCACCGCCTCCGGAATCGTCATAAAATAACGCACCACATCCGGGTGAGTCACCGTGACCGGACCGCCGGCTTCAATCTGCTTCTTAAACAGGGGAATGACACTGCCATTGCTTCCCAGTACATTTCCAAACCGCACGGCGACAAAATCTGTATCCGAACGATTATTAAAGGACTGTACGATCATCTCGCACATCCGCTTGCTGGCGCCCATAATATTGGTGGGATTCACCGCCTTATCGGTGGAAATCAGCACAAACCGTTTGGCGCCGTACCGATCAGCCGCCGTCGCCACCTTATAAGTCCCAAATACATTATTTTTAATCGCCTCATTCGGACTGTCCTCCATTAACGGCACATGTTTATGAGCCGCCGCATGATAGACAATCTCCGGCCGATACTGTTCAAAAATCGAATTTACCCGATTTGTATTACGCACCGAGCCAATCAGCACGATCAAATCCAGATGTGGATACTTTTGTTTTAATTCCTGTTGAATATCATAGGCATTATTCTCATAAATATCCAGAATAATGAGCCGACGCGGGTGATTCGCCGCAATCTGACGACACAACTCACTTCCGATCGAACCGCCGCCTCCGGTCACAAGAATACATTTCTTGGAAACATAACTCATAATGGACTGAACATCCACATCCACGGTTTCCCGACCAAGAAGATCTTCAATCTGAACATTACGAATCATGGACAAATCCAGGTCTCCGGTCACGAACTGATAAACACCGGGAAGAATTTTCAGGTCGCAGTTCGTATCTTTACAAATATCCACGATTTCTTTTGTGGTTTTTTTGCCTATACTCGGCATGGCGATGATAATTTCATTGATATCATATTTTTTCACCGATTCAATAATCTTATCCCTGCCGCCGACAACTTTCACTCCATGAATATAATTATTCTGCTTATGTTTATCATCGTCGATAAAACATTTGATCCGGGCATCCAGATAATTACTCATGATCAGCTCTTTCATGACCATATTTCCGGCCTCACCAGCGCCAATGATCATTGTATTCCGGGCATGCCGTCCATGATTCCGGCTCTCTACCAACGTCCGTATAATGATGGTTGAATATCTGGTAAAACAAACGCAGATCAGAAGACAGATAAAGTAAATAGCAAAAAAGCTTCTCGGTACTGCATTATAGGTAAAATAGCTATAGATTATTGTAAAGATCGTGGACCCTGCCACCGCAGCCACAATGCCCACAAGTTCCCTGGAATTCGCAAAACGCCACAGTGTATGGTAGAGCTTCGCCGCCCAGAAAATCAACAATGTGATCACGATAAAGGCCGGAACCATCCGTTCCACCGCCATCATATAGGGAACCGGTATATGGCTCACATCCATTTCAAAACGCATGAGCAGGCCCAGAAAAGAACAGAGGGCCACGCTCAATGCGTCTACGATGACTAAAAAGAGTTTATTAATTAACGCTTGTTTTTCTTTTTTTAAGGAATCCATCGCCTAATCCCTTTCCCCGCAATTTGAATTAATTCATCATGCTCGCGGTAATTTCGTCCTGTGTTACGGTTTCGCCATTTCTGATCCGATTGATAAAGTCTGCTGCCGTATTGACGCTGTTTTCATCCGGATTCATGACGTAGAGCACATTATCTCCCGAAGAATAGCAGGTATTTTCATCACCTGTACCCACAACTCTGGAAGACAGCATATCCCATCCGTCGCCGTCGTTCAACTGCATACGCACCAGACTGGAAATCTGCTGCTGACTTAAGGATGTCTCAAAGCTGTCAGACAAGCTGTCCATAATACCCATGTAACCGGTTAAGATGGCCGGTGACAAACATTTGTTAATGATTGCCTTCATAACAATCTGCTGGTTCATGACACGGTCATTATCGCCATTCGGCAGATTATAACGCTCTCTGGCAAAGGCTAAGGCAGAAGAGCCGTCCACACCATAGTTCATGCCCTGGACAAAGTATTCACCGCTGATGGTCGTAAATTCGTAAACAGAATCCAGATCCACACCACCAAGCGCATCCACCATATCCCGTAATGTGGTGAAATTCACCTTTGCATAGTAATCTACATCCACGCCAAATAACTGGGACAGTGTGTCCATGGAACACTGCGGTCCGTAAAGCCCGGCATGGGTCAGCTTATCACGGTATTCACCGGAAATCCCCGGAAGCTGTACATAATAATCTCTTGGAATCGAAGTCATCAGAACCTGATTTGTATTTGGATTGACCGTAACAAGCATATTTACATCGCTTCTGCTGGTCGTGGCAATACTTCCTTCCGTATCAATACCGCTGATAAATACGGTAAACGGCGTCTTTGTAACATCCTTTTTATCGCCGGATACGGTTTCCACCTTTGTCTTAATCTCGATCTGTTTCAGCTCGCGGATATCTGCAGCGAAATTCGGAAATTGTTCTGTCAAAGATGAATCATAGGCTGTGTTGTAAATAATCGCCCCCACATTGCCATCGTATAAATCCTGGACCATCATATATGGGTCGTCATAATTGTAGTATGCCAAATCCTGTCCAAGTTCATTAGACGCCTCAACGATTGCCTGCTCCACCTTATCACTTCCGCCGATCACCTGAGCGCCAAACTCATAATCAGCCGCATCCTTCAGTGTCTGAGCCGCATCATCATTTAATACCGCAATGGCAATACGGTCTACTTTATAATCGTTACTGGTAATGCTGAACAAAGTTGCATTGGTACGAATCAGATAGACGTTAGCGAATGTCAAAAGAAAGAGCATCAATACGCAATCCACCTTACCTATAATGTGGGCGCTCCGCGTAAACTGAGATCCCAGGGCAAAAGCATCCAAAAACATCAGAATACCAAAAATAATCGCCAGATACTTCATTGGCAAAATGTTGATCATCAAAAGTACAACAACAAAAACAATCGATAAGACGATCTGCAGTATAGCTAAGATCTTGCCGACCGTATGCCGATTTTTCCTTTTCTTTCTCCGGTTGTTTTTATTATTTCCCATAATTCACCTCTGTATAAATTTTTTTAGAATCATCCATTATATCCCACTTATTATAGTACATGAACTTTCAAAAAGCAATGTTAAACCGTATTTATCACATTTTTAACACATTTTCAGAGGCCTTGTATGCAAAAAAAACGCCCCCGATACCGGATTAGGGCGGCCAGTATCAGGGGTGTTCCTACTATATAAGTTGGGAGGCTTATATAAGTTTTACAATACTTTTTATTAATTTAACAAGGCAAGCAGTGGTTAAAGCTTCAATTTCTAGGCGGCATACATGTGGCGATACCTTCCGTCACAACTTCACCATTCTGGTTTGTAACCTGCTGTTTTACTTTAACAATGTAGAAATCTTTCTTCTCTTTGTACTGAATATCAATGATTTCACAATGTGCTGTAATAACATCTCCCGGGTATACCGGTTTCATAAAGGTAACTTCCTGACCCATATGAATTGTGCCAAGTCCCGGAAGCTGCATTCCAAGAACAGCGCCGCAAAGGCTCAGACTGATAACGCCATGGGCAATACATCTGCCAAACTGGGTGGTTGCCGCATAATCTTCATCGAAATGCATTGGATTTGTATCTGTCGATACTTTACCAAAATACTCGATATCCTCTTTTGTCATTGTCTTTGTCCGGCTGGCAGTCATTCCTACTTTCAATTCAGGACCTGTAAATTTTTTAATTTCTTCAGCCATATTTGTTTCCTCCTCTCATAAGTTCCTCACGTTAAATTATTTTCTGAGAACAGCTCCGCTAATAACGATCCGCTGCACTTCATTGGTTCCTTCACCAATTTCCATCAGTTTATTATCACGCATCAAACGCTCAACATTGTATTCTTTGCTGTAACCATTTCCACCTAAAACCTGAATAGCATCCAGACAAATCTGTGTTGTATGGGAAGCGGCAAACAATTTAGCTTCAGCAGCCTGAACGGAGCAGCGTACGCCGCTGGCCTTCATTTCAGCCACATCATAGAGCATCAGTTTCATTGCTTCGATGTACATAGCCATATCGGCAATCTTAAATGCAATGGCCTGATGTTTTGCGATTGGTTTTCCAAAGGCAACACGTTCCAATGCATAATTTTTAGCAATATCCAGAGCATGTTCAGCAATACCGGTAGAAATTGCAGTACAGCTGACACGTCCGCCGTCAAGGCCTTCCATAGCCATCTTGAAGCCCATGCCTTCTTTATCAAGCAATGCTTCTGCAGGAACTTTCAGGTCATCAAAAGTCATACCATGTGTATCGGAGCTGCGCATACCCATCTTATCTTCTTCCGCATCAATAATCAGGCCTGGTGTTCCTTTATCAACGATAAATGCTGAAATACCGTTGGCGCCTTTTTCCGGATCTGTTACTGCCATGATGACATAATAATCAGCAATGCCAGAGTTTGTGATCCATGCTTTACTTCCGTTGATCACATAGCTACCGTCCGCCTGTTTTTTTGCTCTTGTACGAAGTCCGGCCGCATCGGAACCCGCACCCGGCTCTGTCAGACAGAATGCAAAAAGTTTGCCATCAACAACGCCGGATAAATATTTCTGTTTCTGTGCTTCACTACCGTGTTTTAAAATCATGTCGGTACATACCCAGCTAATTTCCATAGCCATCGCAAAACCGGCGTCCCCCTTCGCCAATTCGTGGGTAATGATGGCGCATTCTACGTCGCTGAGTCCAGCGCCGCCGTATTCTTCAGGAATAGGTGTGGACTGAAGACCTGTTTCAATATACTTCTGATAAAGCTCATGACACCATCCATTCTGGTCCATCTCACGCCCTCTCGGTTCTACTTCCTTCTTTGTAAAATCACGAACCATTGCCTGAATATCTTTCTGTTCTTCTGTAAACTTGTAACCCATGTGTTTTCCTCCTTCTCAATTGTTTTTTGTTTTATTTTTCACAATTTCATTATACTTTCTATTTTTTTCAAAGTGAAATACTAAAAAAACATAGAATTTATATGCTACGCACATAAATATTTCAGTTTTTATGCATTTAATTTCTGAATCTCTTTAATCAATTCAGGAATCACCGTAAATAAATCTCCGACAATGCCATAATCAGCCACATCAAAGATCGGCGCTTCTTCATCTTTATTGATCGCTACGATACAATCCGATCCGGTAATTCCCGCGGAATGCTGAATGGCGCCGGAAATACCGCAGGCAATATAAAGCTTCGGCGATACAGTTTTTCCTGTCTGGCCAACCTGATGAGCATGAGGCATCCATCCCGCATCTACTACGGCACGAGAAGCTCCTACCGTCGCATTTAATTCTTCAGCCAGCCTTCGGATGATTTCAAATCCTTCCGGTGAACCAACACCCCGGCCTCCGGAAACAATGATTTCTGCTTCTTCCAAATTGACTGCTTCAGCCACTTCCTTAATCCGATCTAATAATTTTGTCCGAATATTTTCCGGAGCAATATGAATATCTTCATAAATCATGGTTCCTATTTTTCCTGTGACCGGCTCTGGCTTCTTGAATATTCCCGGGCGGACCGTACCAAGCTGCGGCCGATTATCCGGGCAGAGAATCATTGCCATCAGATTGCCGCCAAAAGCCGGACGTGTCCAGATCATATTCCCTGTTTCCGTATCATAATCCAGCATCGTACAGTCCGCTGTCAGGCCCGTATTCAGATCACAGGCCATCTTTGGTCCTAAATCTCGTCCATTATTTGTGGCGCCGATCAAAATTGTGGATGGCTTGTATTTTTCCACTAATGTTTTCATCGCATAACTGTAAGCATCTGTGGAATAGTTAAAATATTCGTCACCCTCTACAAGAATGACTTCATCCGCGCCATAATCAATCGTTTTTTCAGCAACATCTTTCACATTGCCGCCAATGACTACAGCAACAAGCTTTCCGCCCATTTTATCTGCCAAAACACGTCCCGGGGATAAAAGTTCGTATCCCACGGATTTCGCTGTATTTTCTTCCGTTTCTACAAATACCCAAAGGTTTCTATATTCCTCAAATTGCATAACTCCAACCTCCTTACAGCACCTTCGCATCCGCTAACATGCCGACAAGTTTCGCTGCGGATACAGCCGCCTCTTCTCCGGCAATTTTTACACACGTCTTATTTCTCACCGGTGTAAAGGTCTTCTTTACCTTTGTCGGAGAACCCTTCAGACCGCATCTGCTTAAATCAATGTTTGGAATATCATCCGCCGTAAGCACCTGAATCGGCACCTTCCGCGCCGCCATCTTGCTCTTTAATGTCGGAAATCTTGGATCAAAAGCTGTTTTGACAACTGTGACCAACGCCGGTTTTCTGACGGAAATAATATCGTACCCCTGGTCGCTTTCTCTTTTGACAATGACGTCCTCTCCATGAACACTGACTTCTGAAGCATAAGTTACCTGGGCCAGTCCCATATGGGCGGCAATTTCCGGTCCCACCTGACCGGTATCACCATCAATGGCCTGTTTTCCGCTCAAAATCAAATCAAATTTACCTTCTTTTTCTTCAATTGCAGCAATGGCGCTGGCTAAAATATAACTGGTTGCCAAAGTATCTGAACCGCCAAATGCTCTGTCGCTGCAAAGATAAGCCTTATCCGCTCCAACGGAAAGGCACTCGGTCAGAGCCTCCTTGGCCTGCATCGGTCCCATGGACAATACTGTAATTTCTGTGTCCGGCGTCACATCTTTGACTCTTGCCGCCACTTCCAGCGCACAGGCGTCAAATGGATTGACAATACTCGGTACACCTGCCCGAATGAGGGTATTCGTAACAGGATCGATCTTAATCTCCGTTGTATCCGGCACTTGCTTTACACATACTAAGATTTTCATGATATACCTCCTTCTGTTGTAAACTGTTGCTTAAAGTATAGCCTCTGATTTTGATAAAGAGAAATATTAAAATTGCATACCTTTTATCGCGCCAACGCATAAATACGTTCTTTTTTCAGAACATAAAAAGCGCCGTCTGCATTGAAACAACGGCGCTGTTTATATCATTTATAGGCTTTAACTAAATGTTTTATTAAATTTTTTACGTTGGCAGAAACTTTTGTGCCTTTCTTGGTAATGGTCACCACTTTCCATTCGGCCAACTCTCCCCGAAGTGGTACAGCGACAACGCCTTTACCAATATATGGTGCAATAGGTCTTGGCAGAACAGAAATTCCCTGCGACAAAGACACCAGCGCAGCAATATAGTCCCAGCTTGGACTGCAATGAATAATGTTTGGCTCAAACCCTTCATTACGGCACATCGTATAAACATTGCTGAATAACTGATATGTAGAATCCAGCATAATAAAAGATTCTCCCTTCAGCTCTTCAATTCCCACCTCTTTGCGTCCGGCCAACGCATGCCCCTCCGGAACCATGACAGCCAGACGGTCACTGATAATTTCTTTCACGTCAAAACGATTTTCATCGACAGGCCGAATGACCAATCCCACGTCAAGCATCCCTTCCAGTATCTCTTTATGAATCAGCCGACTGCCTTCCACAGTAAAACAAAGCTTCACGTCCGGATATTGCTTATTAAAATCCGGCATAAACAACGGCGCCATGATTGTATTCAGCACCGACGGAATACCCAGTCGTATTTCACCCACATCATTGACACTATAACTTTGGAGATATTCCTGAAGTTCCTCAAATTCTTTAATGACCCGTTCGCCCCTCTCCAGCAATTTTCTTCCGGCAGGTGTTAATTTGAAACTCCGGGTCGTCCGGTTGATCAATTGGACATTGTATTCATCCTCTATGCACTGGACAGTCCGGCTCAAAGACGATTGAGAAACCCGAATTTTTTCTGCAGCCTGGGAAAAGCTTCTCACCCTGGCAATACACACAAAATAATACAACTGCCTATATTCCATATGTTTTCCCCCTTTACGTCAAAAGATATTTTCACACTAACTTGAATTATCATCCCATAGGGCGCACTTTAATTTTAGTATATCCAATTGTTTTTTATTTATCAATCAAACTTTTCCTTCTTTTTTTCCAGTTATGCCTCTTTTGATATCTGAAAATTCAACCTTACTCTTCTTTTTTATCCGCATATTTCCTCGCTTTTTTCACATTTACAAAGTTTTTATTTATGTTTTTCAGGCATGAATCTCATGCGTTTTTGGTATTTCTCTTTCCAACTAAGGCAAAGCTATAATGAAATTACAATAGTTTGTCAAAAGATTAACTTTTACAAAGGAGGTTTTAGAATGAACAAAGTAGTTACTATGGAACAGGCCGTTGCCATGATCAAGCCCGGTGATTTTGTCATCAACAGCGGTTTCCTCACATCCGCGACCCCGGATGCACTGATGCAGGCTGTAGCCGATTCTTTTGAAGCGACAGGCGTCCCGAATAATCTGACGGTAATGTTTGGCGCCGGTCAGGGAAACAAACGGGGCGGCCAGCAGGAACGCTGGGCCAAAGAAGGTTTGATCAAACGCTGGATTGGCGGCCATTATGCTTTTTCACCAAAAGCCGTGGAAATGATCGCTAACAATCAAGTGGAAGCATACAATCTGCCACAGGGTGTCATCATCGAAATGTACCGCGCCATGGGGCAAAACCGCAAAGGCTATATTACAAATGTTGGTCTGGAGACCTATGTTGACCCACGTCTGGAAGGTGGAAAATTAAATGCCCGCACCACCGAAGATATTGTTAAAGTCGTGGAAATTGAAGGGGATGAATATCTGTATTATCTGCTTCCGGACGTAGATATCGCTCTTATTCGTGTGACAACAGCAGATACCAACGGAAACTGTACGATTGAAGATGAGATTCTTCCGCTGGATATCCTGAGCGCTGCTATGGCCGCAAAAGGCAAGGGCGGAAAGGTTATCGTTCAGGCCAAAAATATCGTTGCTCCGGAAACAATTCCATCTCGTAAAGTTGCTGTTCCGGGCATTTTTGTTGATGCTATTGTCGTTCCGGAAAACCCGGAAGAAACACATCAGCAGACCAGCGATTATTACATGAACCCAGCATTAACCGGATCTTTCAAGATTCCTGTCAGCGCTGTGGAACCAATGAAATTTGACACAAAAGCGTTGATCGGAAGGCGCTGCGCTATGGAACTCGTTCCAAACGCCGTTGTCAATCTCGGTGTCGGTATCCCTGAAAAAGTAGCTGCAGTAGCCGGTGAAGAGGGTCTGGCCGATCAATTGATTTTGACCACCGAATCCGGTATGATCGGCGGCATTCCAAGCGGCGGCGGTTCCTTCGGCGCCGGAGTCAACGGCTGGGCAGAACTTCCGGAAGTCAGCCAGTTCGACTTTTATGATGGCGGCGGTCTGGATGTTACTTTCCTTGGCATGGCCGAAGCCGACACTGACGGAAATGTAAATGTCAGCAAATTCGGACCGGGCGTTACTGGCTGCGGCGGATTTATTAATATTTCCCAAAATACAAAAAACTGTATTTTCTGTGGCACATTTACAGCCGGAGGTTTAAAAACTGCCTGTGAAGACGGAAAACTTGTCATTCTTCAGGAAGGCAAGAGCAAAAAATTTGTACCTTCCGTTCAACAAATTACTTTCTCCGGTGCATATGCCCGCAGAAACAAAATGAACGTAAAATTTATCACAGAGCGCGCAGTTCTTGAGCTGCTTCCTGAAGGTCTCACCGTAACAGAAATTGCTCCAGGCATCGACCTGCAGACTCAGATCCTCGACCAAATGGAATTTAAACCGCTTGTTGCCGAAAATCTGAAGACGATGGATGTCCGTATCTTCACCGATGCGCCAATGGGCATCAAAGATGAAATTTTGAGCAAAGTCAAATAAAAAACTTATACAGAGGAGGGTTTGTTTATGAGTTTATTTGGTATTATTTTGGGATTGGTCCTTTTAATTTTTCTTGCATTTAAAGGACAATCCATTCTTTGGGTAGCTCCGATCTGTGCAGCTGTTGTTGCACTTTTCGGAATGTTTGAAGATCCTTCCATCAATGTTTTGACCATGTACACAGAAAACTATATGCAGGGTATGGCGAATTTCACCATGAGCTGGTTTCCTGCTTTCCTGCTTGGCGCTGTTTTTGGTAAAATGATGGAAGCCACAGGGGCCGCTAAATCTGTCGGTCTGATGATTACGCGTTTTATCGGTGCAAAACAGGCGATTCTGGCCGTAGTTATCGCCTGCGCGGCTCTGACCTACGGAGGCGTATCTCTGTTTGTTGTTGTTTTTGCCATTTATCCACTGGCTGTGGCTGTATATCGGGAAGCTGATATTCCGAATAAACTCATTCCGGGACCGATCGCACTTGGGGCTTTCTCGTTCTCCATGTCGGGTATTCCAGGTTCTCCGCAGATTCAGAATATCATTCCGACCCAGTATTATGGCACGACCGCGATGGCGGCTCCAATCATGGCTCTGGCAGCCGGTGCTGTTATGGCCGTTGGCGGCGTCCTCTGGATGAAATACCGCGAACGGAAATTAAAAGCTCAGGGTCTTCACTTTACAGAACCGACAAACCTGGAAGTATTTGACGAATCTTCACTTCCGAATGCTTTTGTTTCCCTGATTCCTCTGATTTCCGTTCCGATCACTCTCAACATACTGAAACTGGAACTGGTGGCTTCACTCTTGATCGCCATTGTTCTGACCGCATTGTTAAACTACAAATGCTTCAGACTGTTTGAGAAATGCCTTAACGAAGGCGCGGCCGGCGGTCTTGTCTCCATCGGTAACACTGCTGCTGCCAATGGTTTTGGCGCAGTTGTTAAAGCCGTTCCTGGTTTTACCACATTGACCAGCTTTGTTTTCGGTATTAAAGGCAGCCCACTGATTTCAGAAGCTATCGCCACATCTCTGCTGGCCGGCGCCACCGGTTCAGGTTCCGGCGGTATATCGATCGCCCTGGAAGCTCTCGGTCCAAAATATATGGAACTGGCTGCAAATGATCCGACGCTTTCTCCGGAAGCGCTCCACCGAGTTGCCTCCATCGCCTGCGGCGGTTTAGATACACTGCCTCATAACGGCGCAGTTATTACCTTATTAAGTGTGTGCGGATTGACCCACAAAGATTCCTATATTGACATTTTTATGTGCTGTACAGCACTTCCGACACTCGCTGTTATTGTTGCCATCATCCTTGGAAGCATGGGTATTGTATAGTCCCACTACATAACAAAGGGATGAATTCCGTCGCATCGGAATTCATCCCTTTCTCTGTATCTCCCTACTCATAAGCCTTAGGAAGATTCCATTTAAAGACTGTGGCCAACATCCGAAGTCCAAAGACGGTGCCGATGCCGACAAAAGCTGCCGCCATGTCTTCCATTCGATAATGCACTAATTGATAATAGACGATACCTCCCAGTATGGAAGCCACCGCATAAATCCGCTTTCGTAGAACAAAAGGAATCTCTCCGATCATTAAATCTCTGAGGACGCCGCCTCCGATGCCTGTGACCATTGCCAGGAAAACAACAAAAAAGCCGTTGTCCATATATCCCATACGCATCGCGACCTTCGCCCCGGTGATCGTAAAAGCCCCAAGTCCCGCCGCATCAAAAACATTATTAACCGCATTTACCACGGCCACATTGTGCTCATAGTGTTCTTTTGACAGCCAGGCAATAAAAAATACAACAAACGCCGTTACCACTGCAATGGCCATATAACGGTAATTTGAAAAGGCGGCGGGCGGTGTCTTGCCGACCAGTATGTCACGGATAATGCCGCCGGCCAACGCCGTTGTCGCTCCAAGGAAAATAACGCCAAACAAATCCACCCGCTTTTCCAGAGCGGCCATCGCTCCGGAGATGGCAAAAGAAATGGTTCCCGCCACTTCCAGAGCAGCAAAAAATATCTCTCCAAATGCCATTACTGAATCCCTTTCATTTTTACCCACTCGCTGATGCGCCGGTAATTTGGCACATCTACATGATAAGTTTCCCCAAGACGTACCATTTCATGTACCAGACCGTCTACCTCCGACTTTCCTCCGGCCGCCACATCCCGCTGCATGGATGTTGTGGCATCCGGTGTTAAACCGGCCAAAATATTCCCCGCATTTTCTGCCAGATTCACATCAAAGGTAATACCCATCGCCCGACCAACCATTTCCACTTCACGCACCAGATCAAAAAACATCTCCCGCCTTTCCCCCGGTACCATAAAATCGGCAGCCACGCCATCATAATAAAGCCCGGCGGCGCCCATGGGCGACACAAAAGAAAATTTCTGCAGTGCGTCTTTTTCAATATTTTCTGTCATACAGGCCTCAATTCCAGCCTCATTCAGAAGTTTCTCAACTTCACCCAGCCGTTCTCGCACCTGTTTTTCACGTTCCGGATTGACGGCCTTGTCAATCACCCCCGACGCTTCCCGTCCTCCCCGAAGCCCAAAAAATAACCGGAAAATCGGTGTTGGCTGAACAATCACCCCAGGGGCTTCAATCATTGAAAAAATATAGACACAGCCGTCGGTCACCGTGCAATCCAACTTTGGCTGTATTTTTCCGCCTGTGCCATAAACATTTAAAATGGGAATGACAATCGTATCTTTCCCCACAATCGGTTTTAAAAATTCTACCGCTTCATCTAATGAATAATATTTTACGCAGACAAATACCACATCCGGCACATCCTTATATTCCTCCATTGTATATGCCTTCACTGGATTTGACACGAAATCACCGATACGTGCCGATTTCACCCGAAGCCCATCTTTACGCATGGCTTCAAGATGTCTGCCACGCGCAATAAACGTGACATCCTCTCCCAGTTTCGCCAGATATCCGCCAATACATCCGCCGGTACCCCCGGCGCCTACAATAAGAAACTTCATTTTCCCTTTCCCCCTTATCTATACTTTTATTATAAAATACAAATTTCTTTCTGAAAACCTATTTCATTATTTTTAATTTCGTTATACAATAAATTTGTCTGCCATCGATTTGACCATGATGTCAACTTTAGAACTAAAGATTCGGGAAATCCTGCTTCAGGCACGGATCTCCAAAGCATACAAAGGATATCCATTTCTGGAATATGCCATATATCTGGTAATCGAAAACGAATCTCGTTTATGCCATATTTATAATGAAGTATACGTGAAAGTTGCCGAACATTTTGGGGTCGCACCAACAGCCGTTGAGAAAAATCTTCGGACGCTCCGTGATGCCTTCTGGCAAAACTCCGGCTACGAATACTTTAAAGAACAATGCGGCGTTATCCTTTACAATCGCCCGTTCCCAAGAGAAATTATTGAAATTCTTGCAGAACAGGTAGAAAAAGAAATGAGAAAAGAGCAACAATAAAAGCGGAGGCTTGCATCCGTCAAAGATGCAAGCCATAAAATGATGATTGAAATTCTCTATAAAGCGAATTGCCTATATACAGTTTTTAGAAACGCCCTGTAGAAATATGGGGCGTTTTGAATTATATTTTAACTTTACAAATACTCCCGCAAGCATTATAATTAAAATAAAAAAAAATATAGTTAAAATACAGGGAGGGGCGATTTATATGAGTTTTACGTCGGAAAAAAGAGACCAAATAAAAAAATACATCTTAGAGAAAATCGGTGATGGACAAAAGGATGTTGCCAAAAGAGCTTCGGAAGCTTTCAATGTCTCACTCAATACGATTTACAGATACATCCGAGAATTGGAGAAAGCGGAAATAATAAGTAAAAACGCAAGAACCTATACTTTCGTTGAAGATACAAAAATCTTCGTTTTAACCAGGACGGACGGCCAATTAGATGAAGAAGATATTATTTATGCAAAGTATATAAAAAAATATATTGAAAAATTACCGGATAATGTTAAACAAATATGGCAATATTCTTTTATGGAAATGATGAACAACGCCATTGACCATTCACAGGCAGAAAAAGTATTCATACTAATCGCTCAAAATTATATGAATACAACCATCGCGATTTATGATGAAGGCATCGGAATATTCAAAAAAATTAAAGATTATTACAATTACGATTCTCTGGATGATGCTGTGAATGAACTTTTTAAAGGCAAATTAACAACGGATACTAAAAATCACTCAGGAGAAGGAATTTTCTTTACTTCTCGAATATTAGACGATTTTCTTGCTCTGTCCGATGGTAAAATATTTTCACACAACAAATATGAGGATATAGCCCAGGACATAAAAGAAATAGATTCTTTAAAAGAATGGGCCAATCAACGCGGAACTGTAATATTTATGCGATTGTCTAATTATAGCAAGAAAGTTTTAAAGGAGGTATTTGATATGTTTGCTGATATTGACGGCGGTTTTATAAAAACACGCATACCAATAAAAAATATATATGAAACATACCCTGTGTCAAGATCTCAAGCAAAACGCCTATACAATCGTTTTGATAAATTTCAGGAAATAGAATTAGATTTTTCCGGAATCGAAGAAATCGGTCAGGGATTTGCCCATGAATTATTTGTCGTTTTCACCAGAGAACATCCAAATGTAAAGTTGAGTCCTCTAAATATCTCAAAAGAAGTTGAAAAAATGATTAATCATGTAAAAAATGGTAATTAGTTCATCTTATAAAGGGACGGTGTGAAAGATATCCTGATTCTTTGCGCTGATGGTCTGACTGGGATCAAAGAAGCCATTGCAGCTGCCTTTCCAAAAACAGAACATCAGCGCGACGTTGTCCATCAGGTGAGAAACACTTTGAAGTATGTTCCAGATAAAGACGGGAAGCTCTTGAGCAGGTAACAGAGAAATGGGCACCAAAATATCCGAATTCCATGAAACGCTCATTTTTTTAACCTTTCACCCAGTCTTATCATAGAAGAATCTTATTGACAGACTTTTTAATTTAATTTAAATTCCTCTCTCCAATATTAAATTCAAATAACGCTTCAATCCATCCTGCCAGCTTGGCAACATCTTAAATCCGGCATTAACCAACTTATCTTTCGACATACGGCTATTAAACGGCCGTGCTGCTTTTGCCGGATATTCTGCTGTCGTCAACGGATTCACCTTAACATCCAAGCCTGCCTGTTTAAAGATTTCACAGGCAAATTCATACCAGCTGCAAATACCTTCATTAGTCACATGATAAGTCCCATACTTATCTGTCTGAATCATATCGATGACCAATTTTGCTAAGTCATACGTATACGTCGGTGAACCAATTTGATCCGCAACCACACCGACTTCTCCACACTGTGGTCCTACACGAAGCATAGTTTTAATAAAATTATTGCCGTTCACACCAAAGACCCAGGAAATTCTGAGAATAAAGTACTTTTCGATCAATTCCTGTACATTCAGTTCACCTTCATATTTTGTCTGCCCGTAGACATTTAGTGGTTTTTTCGGGTCGTCTTCTTTCCAAAAGTTCTCTCCCTGACCATCAAAAATATAATCTGTAGAAAAATACATTATCGGAATACCCATATCTTTACAGACTTCTGCAATATTTCGCGTGCCATCCACATTAATTTTACGGCACAACTCCTGATTATCCTCAGCCGCATCTACCGCGGTATAAGCCGCACAGTGAATTACAGCATCCGGCTTACATTCTTCAATCACCCGTTTTACCTGTCCGGCATCGGTAATGTCCATATTATCCACATCCGTGCCAAACATCTCCAGTCCGCGGCCTTCGCCTTCCTGAACCACATCATAGCCAAGCTGACCCTTGACACCTGTCACTAATATTTTCATAATCTGTCTCCATACATTTTCTCAAAATATTTCGTGTACTCACCACTGATAATATTCTGCCACCATTCTTTATGATTCAAATACCACTCAATCGTCTGCTGAATACCTGTATCAAAATTATATTTCGGCTTCCAACCTAATTCTGTCTCCAGTTTCGTCGGATCAATCGCATATCGCATATCGTGTCCCGGACGGTCTTTAACATACTTAATCAGACTTTCCGGTTTATCTAAAGCCTTCAGGATTGTCTTTACGACTTCAAGATTCGTCCGTTCATTATGTCCGCCCACATTATAAACCTCTCCAATGCGACCATTTCTTAAAATCAAATCAATCGCCGCGCAATGATCTTCTACATGAAGCCAGTCCCGAACATTTTCGCCGGTACCATACACTGGAAGTTCCTCATCTGCCAGAGCTCTGGATATCATTAATGGGATTAATTTTTCCGGGAAATGATAAGGCCCATAATTATTTGAGCAGCGACTCACCGTTACAGGTAAGCCAAATGTACGATGATAAGCTAGAACAAACAAATCCGCACTGGCCTTTGAACTGCTGTAAGGGCTGGATGTATGCAGTGGTGTTGTCTCTGTAAAGAATAAATCCGGACGGTCTAATGGCAAATCGCCATAAACCTCATCCGTAGATACCTGATGAAAACGTTTTACACCAAATTCCCTCGATGCATCCAAAAGTGTTGTCGTTCCCAATACATTGGTGATGACAAAAATCTCCGGATCTTCAATACTGCGATCCACATGAGATTCGGCAGCAAAGTTGACAATAGCATCGAACTTTTCCTTTTCAAAGAGGTCAAACACTAATTTGCGATCTGCGATATTGCCTTTGACAAACTTATAATTCGGCTTATTTTCTACAGGCTTTAGTGTCTCAAGATTTCCGGCATAGGTCAATAAATCCAGATTTACAATCATATCCTCCGGATATTTATTCACCATGTAATGAACAAAATTTCCTCCAATAAATCCTGCACCGCCGGTAACTAATATTTTCATTTTCTACTTATCTCCCTCGTACACAAAATTCACATCGCTATCCTTCAGAAGCGGCCCGTTGACATCTTTTTCCGAAAGAATCGGTTCCATACCATTTAATAACATTCCCCAATCCACACCTATCGAGGGATCATCATACCGTATTCCCCGATCATGCTCTTTTGAATACAAATTATCCACTTTATATTCAAACTCTACATCATCTGTTAAGGTCAAAAAGCCATGAGCAAACCCCTGTGGAATATAGAGCTGACGTTTGTTCTCTGCACTTAGTTCCACACTGACCCACTGTTTATAAGTTGGCGATCCCTTCCGGATATCTACGGCAACATCAACAACAGCACCTTTGGTACAACGCACCAACTTTGCCTGAGCCATCGGAGCATTCTGAAAATGCAAGCCACGCAATGTTCCCTTTTTAGCTGACATCGAGTGATTATCCTGGACAAATACATTGGTAATACCCATTGCTTCATATTTGGCCGTACTATAAGTCTCCATAAACCAGCCTCTATGATCGCCAAAACAATCCGGCTCAATAATCTTTACTCCAGGTATTTTTGTCTCTATCGCCTTCATCACTTAAAACTCCTATTTGTCTAAAAATTTACCGTCCAAAATATCTTTTAAATAGACACCATACTGATTTTTTTTATATATTTCATAGATTTCTTCCAGCTGCTTTCTGGATATCCATCCCTTCAAATAAGCAATCTCTTCAAGGCAGGCAATTTTTCGGTGCTGATGTGTCTCAACCGTACGCACAAAATTTATCGCATCCACTAAAGATTCGTGTGTCCCTGTATCCATCCAGGTAAATCCCTGCCCAAGCAGAGTGACTTCCAACTCACCATTTTCTAAATATATTTTGTTTAAATCTGTAATCTCCAATTCGCCTCTCGCCGACGGCTTTAGACTTTTTGCATATTCGACTACACGATTATCATAAAAATACAGTCCTGTCACACAATAATTTGACTTCGGATGCTTCGGCTTTTCCTCTATGGAAACAGCCTTCCCCTCCGCATCAAACTCTACAATACCAAACCGTTCCGGATCATCTACATAATAACCAAAAATCGTAGCTCCACTCGTTTTCGCCGCCGCCGCCTTTAGTCTTTTTTCCAATCCATGACCATGAAAAATATTGTCTCCCAAAATCATGGCAACGGAATCACGGCTAATAAAATCTTCACCAATAATAAATGCCTGAGCAAGCCCATCCGGACTTGGTTGTATCGCATAAGAAATCTCCAGTCCAAATTCGTTTCCATCGCCCAATAACGCCTCAAATCTTGGCGTATCCTCTGGTGTAGATATAATTAAGATTTCACGGATGCCAGCACGCATAAGCACTGCCAACGGATAATATATCATTGGTTTATCATATATCGGCAATAATTGTTTCGATGTTACTTTTGTTAACGGATATAATCGTGTGCCTCCTCCTCCGGCAAGAATTATACCTTTCATACTTATTCTCCAATCTGAAGCAGTAATGCTTCGGTTAAATGCTTTAATTTATCATCAGCATCTTTAACACTCTCACCCTTTACACCCATATAGAACTTAATTTTAGGTTCTGTACCGGACGGTCTTGCACAGCACCATGCATCCGGTTCCAATTCATAGTATAATACGTTGGATGTCGGAAGTCCTGTTTTTGAGATTTCTCCGTCTGCCATATCAAGCACTTCATTCGTTTTATAATCTCGCATTTTCAGCACCTTAAATTCACCAAAAGCCTTTACCGGATTCTTTCTCAAACCATCCATAATTGCCTGAATCTTCTTAACACCATCAATACCTTTTAAGGTAATCGATTTTAAATCCTCTTTATAATAGCCATATTTCTCATAAAGTTCCACCATCTGATTCCAAAGTGTCTTGTTGTTTAATTTACAATAAGCAGCTACTTCACATAAGGCCATCACCGCAACAACAGCATCCTTATCCCTCGCATGCGTCCCTACGAGGCAGCCATAACTCTCCTCAAGGCCAAACACATACTCATAATTGTGCTGCTGCTCGAAAAATTTTATCTGCTCGCCGATATATTTAAAGCCGGTCAATACTTCAATCAACTTAACATCAAAATCTTTCGCCAAGGCATCCGCCATATTCGTCGTAACAATGGTTTTTACCAAAGCGCCGTTTTTAGGAAGTGTATGATTTTCTTTCCTCTGACTCAGAATATAATGTGCAATCACCATGCCGGACATATTCCCTGTAAAACTTACATATTCGCCTGTTGCAGTATCTTTTGCATAAACACCAAGACGGTCCGCGTCCGGATCCGTCGCCAGTACAATGTCCGCGTCAATTTGTTTCGCCAAATTGAGAGCCAGTGTAAAGGCCTTCGGATCTTCCGGGTTTGGATAACCAACCGTAGGAAAATCGCCGTCCGGCAGTTCCTGTTCAGGCACAACATGGACATGTTTAAAACCAAGCTCTTTCAACACCCGCCGAACCGGAAGATTGCCGGTTCCATGTAACGGCGTATATACAATTTTAATTTCATCTGCAGCCTTTTCAATATATTCCGGATGAATAATCTGTGTCTTCAAAGCTTCAATATACCTGTCATCAATTTCCTGGCCTATTATATGATATAACCCTTTAGCTACAGCTTCCGCCTCAGTCATTGTCTTTACCTGGCTCAAATCTGTAACTTTATTTACTTCTGTGATAATCTGCTTGTCCTTCGGCGCCGTGATCTGCGCACCATCTTCCCAGTATACTTTATATCCATTATATTCCGGCGGATTATGGCTGGCAGTAATAACGATTCCAGCAATGCAGCCTAATTCACGAAGGGCAAACGACAACTCCGGTGTCGGACGCAGTGTCTCGAATCGATATGTCTTTATGCCATTGGCATTCAAACACAAAGCCGCTTCCTTAGAAAATTCCGGAGACATATGTCTGGAATCAAAAGCAATCGCCACCCCTTTATTCTGACCGTTTTCACTCATGATAAAATTGGCCAGTCCCTGGGTTGCCTTACGAACTGTATAAATGTTCAAACGATTTGTTCCTGCGCCGATGACGCCACGTAAACCACCCGTTCCAAACTCTAAATCCTTATAAAAACGATCCTCGATTTCTTTTTCATTACCTTGAATTCTTCTTAACTCTTCTTTTGTAGCATCATCAATATAAGCACTGTCAAGCCAACTTTTATATACATCCATGTAACTCATCTGTCCTATTTCCTCTTTTCTATATTAATTATACATGTGTTTTTATGAACGAACATTTGCCCCGGACAAGAACCTTTCTCTGCCCTGCCGGAATAAAGAAACTGTCTGCCGCTGAAAATTTAAAACTCTCATCGTCACAACGAATCATTCCTTCTCCCTCGATAATTATAATCGAGCAAAAAGAGGCATCATTCATCGCAAATTCCACTTCCGTATAAACCTGATACTTTTTACTTTCAAAATATTTACAGCTTCCCAAAACTTCTTCTTCATAGCCATTACATATCGTTACTTTCTGCTGACTGTCCACGGCTTCAATCTCACGCATATTTAAGTTCGAGACCGCCTGGGCTTTTTCCAAATGAAGTTCCCGTGGATTGCCATACTTATCCCTTCTATCATAATCATAGAGACGATACGTACAATTCGAATTCTGCTGAATCTCACACAACAAAATGCCTGCACCGATCGCATGGATTGTACCTGCATCCACGAAAAATGTGTCTCCTTTATGAACCTCTATTTTATTCAGGGCTTCCAAAACCGTATTATCTTCCACACGTTTCTTAAGTTCTTCTTTTGTCAGTGACTGGCTCACTCCATAGTAAATATAAGCCCCCGGTTCGCAATCCATAATATGCCACATTTCATTCTTGCCGTATTCATTCTCCTCACGGAGAGCAAATTCATCGTCCGGATGCACCTGAATTGATAACGACTGTTTCGCATCAATAATTTTCACTAAAATAGGAAAACGTTCAAATGCCTGACTCTTCCAACCAAGCGCTTCCCGGCCGATTTTTTTAAGATAATCCCCAAAAAGCATTCCCTTAAAGCGTCCGCTGGCCACAGTACTCTGACCATCTTTATGGGCAGAGAGTTCCCAACTTTCTGCAACAATGTCATAATCGCATTGCTTATGATAAATATCTTTTAACTTTGTCCCACCCCAAAGATAATCTTTAAAAGCAGGTTCCAGCTTTATGATTGATGAATTTAAGCGAAGTGAATTCCTTTTTTCCGCAATCGTCACACTGTCTTCATCACTGAGCATTTTTCCGATAGCTACTTCAATGATTACTAAATCTTCCTCTTCATAATTTGATACCGAATGCTCTACGCCGATAGGAATATAGACCGAATCCTTCTCACGATACTCCTTTGTTTCCCGTCCTAATGTAATTGTCGCCACACCCCGCGCTACAATCCACTGTTCACTCCGCAGGTCATGTTTATGCAAACTATGGGTTTTCCCTGGATATAAGGTCACTTTCCGCACTTTAAAATAAGAAGTTTCTTCTAAAACCTCATAAGTCCCCCACTGACGATAAAAGATATGATGATTTTCAAAATATTTACCGTATTGATCATGATACTTGAAAACAATATCTCTAATATCCGATTCCGCCGATTTTTTGCTGACATATACGGCATCTTCCGTATTAATGATGACTGTATCTTCAAGGCCATTCGCTACAACCAGACGGTCTCCCGTCCTATTGATCACCGTAACATCCTGACAATTCTCTTCAATAACCCCTTCGTCATCTCCGGCTTTTGCATAATCCGATAAGCGATTCAAATCTCCGACATCGTACCAGAGCACATCCGATTTAACCACACGAACCAAATCCGACTTTTCCAGAACTGCATGTTCCATGCTGATTGCCGGTATATCTCTTGTAAAATATTTCTGAAGCTGAATGTTACGGCTTGAAATATCCACATGACGCATACACTCATAACAGGCCCAATAAGCTTCCGGTGCCAGCCTCTTCAACTCCTGAAGAAAATCACCCGCACGGAATAGAAAATTACCGCTGTTCCATAAATAGTCTCCGGCCTTTACATACTTTTCAGCCTCATCAAACCCCGGCTTTTCTTTAAATGACAATACCTGCTCACCGTCATAATGAATATATCCATAATCTGTTCTTGGTCCCTCCGGCTGCATACCAAAGGTAACAATAGCTCCGTCCCTGGCCAATGCCTGTGCCTGAATAATCGTATCCTTATAATTTTCTCCCTCAATAATCTGGTCTGATGACACAACAAAAACCAACTCCGACGGACTAAAACACATACAGATGATAGCAATGGCCGGTGCTGTCTTTTTTCGTTCTTCTTCCAGAAAGCACCGATATCTCAACCCCTGAAAATCTTTCATCTGATTCTCCACAATAAAATGATAGGCTTCATGAGTAGAAATAATAAACTCATCACAAAAGGGAATATTCCTCGCAATACTCTCTTGAAAAAGAGAACGATTATTTTTTATATCCATGAACTGTTTCGGATAATTTTCTCTGGACAAGGGCCACAGGCTGTTTCCCTTGCCTCCGGCTAATACGATACACTTCATAAATAGCTCCTTTTTTCTACAATTAATACTATGACTATTATAAGCAATTTCTTACTAAACTACAACCTAAAAAACTTGTACTTTTTCCAACCATAGTGTATTCTAATTAATAGAATGTAACAAAATATATAAGGAGACTTTTTATGAAAAAAACAGCTCTAATCATGGCCGGCGGTAAAGGCGAACGTTTCTGGCCTAAAAGCCGACAATCTTTACCAAAACAGTTCCTCTCCTTGACAAATGATGGGAAGACAATGATCCAGCTTACCGTTGAACGAATTCTTCCTCTCGTCAACCTTGAGGATATATATATCGCCACCAATACGAATTATAAACATTTGGTTTTAGAACAGCTCCCAGGGATTCCGGCAGAAAACGTTTTATGTGAACCGGTCGGCCGAAATACAGCACCGTGCATTGGTCTTGGCGCCGTGCATATTCAGCGCAAATATGAAGATGCTATTATGATAGTGCTCCCTTCCGACCACCTGATTAAATATAATAATATTTTCACTGAAACCCTTGCCAATGCCTGCGATGTCGCTGAGATAAATGCAAATCTCGTCACCATCGGCATCACGCCGAATTATCCTGAAACCGGTTATGGCTATATTAAGGCGGACAAAAACAAACAGCTGAAGAAAACTTATTCTGTTGAATGTTTTGTTGAAAAACCTGATTTTGATTTAGCCAAAACTTATGTTGAAAGCGGCGACTATTATTGGAACAGCGGCATGTTTATCTGGAAACTGTCCAGTATTCTGGAAAATATGAAAAACTTTATGTCCGATACTTATAATGGCCTTCTAAAAATTCAGGCCGCCATCAAAACTCCTGAGGAAGAAAACGTACTCAAAAATATCTTTCCTGAATTTGTCTCCGATTCCATTGATTACGGTATTATGGAAAAGGCTTCTGGTATTTACCTGATTCCGGGAAATTTCGGTTGGGACGACGTCGGGTCATGGCTGGCCGTTGAACGTGTTAAAGGCACCGACGATGCCCAAAACACGCTTACCGGTAATGTCATTGCCCTTAATACAAGCCATTGTACCATCGAGGGCAAAAAACGCCTAATCGCAGCTCTTGGTCTTAAAGATTTAATTATTGTAGATACGGACGATGCCCTTCTTATTGCCGATAAAAATTCCGCCGGAGATATAAAAAAGATTCTCGCTGTATTGCGCGACACCGACAGGGAAAACTATTTATAACACAAATTTAATATTTAATAGAAATGAGGATTTTAAAAAATGAAACATGCATTAATTACAGGAATCAATGGACAGGACGGCTCCTATTTAGCCGAGTTACTTTTAGAAAAGGGGTACGAAGTTTACGGGATTATGCGCCGTAAAAGTGTGGTTGATTACGGCAATGTTGAGCATATTAAAGATAAGATTCATTTTATTTATGCCGATATGACGGATGTTGTATCTTTAACGAATGCAATGAAAATTTCCCAAGCTGATGAAGTTTATAATCTGGCTGCTCAGTCCTTTGTTGCAACCAGTTGGGAACAGCCGCTTGCTACTGCACAGATTGATGCCCTTGGCGTTACCAATATGCTGGAGGCTATCCGTATCGTAAAACCTGAGGCACGCTTCTATCAGGCATCCACATCGGAAATGTTTGGTCTGGTTCAGGAAATCCCACAGACTGAAAAGACTCCTTTTTACCCAAGAAGCCCTTATGGAGTTGCCAAATTATATGGTCACTGGATTACTAAAAATTATCGTGAAAGTTATGACATGTTTGCCTGCAGTGGAATTTTATTCAATCACGAAAGTGAACGTCGAGGCAAAGAATTTGTCACTCGTAAAATCACGGATGCCGTTGCCCGCATTAAACTCGGTGTTCAAGACCATGTAGAACTCGGTAACATGGATGCGAAAAGAGACTGGGGACATTCCAAGGATTATGTCAAAGCCATGTGGCTTATGCTCCAGCAGGACAAACCGGATGATTACGTTATTGCTACAAACGAAACACGTACTGTCCGTGAATTTGTTGAAACAGCTTTCAAACATGTGGATATTGAAATTGAATGGTCTGGCAGCGGAGTAGATGAAATCGGCAAAGACAAGGCTACCGGCAAAACACTCGTCAAAGTCAATCCTGCATTTTTCCGTCCGGCCGAAGTTGAATTGCTCATCGGCAACCCGGCAAAGGCTGACAGTACCTTAGGTTGGGTACGTGAGATTTCCTTCTCTGAACTGGTAGAACGTATGGTAAAGAATGACCTTGAATTAGTAGAAAAAGAAATCAAGTACAATAATTTATAAGCTACGAGGTAATTTAATGAAAGCGCTGATTGTGGGAGCTGCCGGATTTGTCGGCAGCTACCTTATCCAACATCTGACCACAACCTATGATTGGGAAATTCATGCAACAAAACTTCCCAATGAAAATCTATCTGTTTCCGACATCCACGTTCATGACTTAAATATCCTGAATATAGATGAAATCAGAGAACTTTTCACTAAATTAAAACCAGATTACATCTTCCACCTTGCAGCCCAAAGCTCGGTTGCTCTTTCCTGGAATAATCCGCAGATTACCGTGGATATCAATATTAAAGGCACACTGAACATTCTCGATACGATTCGCTCACTGGATGGGTATTCTCCAAGAATACTTCTGATCGGGTCCGGAGAGGAATATGGCTATATTCTTCCTGACGAGACCCCTGTTAATGAACGGGTTACGCCAAGACCGGGGAACATTTATGCCGCCACGAAAGCCTGTCAGAATATGCTCGGAAATATTTACTACCGCGCCTACGGTATGCAGCTCATCATGGTCCGTGCTTTTAATCATATCGGTCCAAACCAAACATCGGTTTTTGTCGCATCTGACTTTTGTAAACAAGTCGCCGAAATCGAAGCAGGAAAGAAAAAGCCAATCCTCCATGTTGGAAATCTCTCTGCTAAACGCGATTTCACAGATGTTCGAGATGTCGTCCGTGCTTACGGCATTTTAATTCAACACGGAAAAGCCGGCGAAACCTACAATATTGGCAGTGGTCATGCTATTTCCATACAGGAACTGCTGAATATCATTTTGTCTTTATCTACTGCAAAAATACTTGTATCCACTGACCCTGCACGACTTCGTCCATCAGATATACCAGTCATTGAGGCCGATATCACCAAACTTCAGGATTCTATCAATTGGCATCCTGAAATTTCACTGAAACAAACATTACTCGAAACTTTAAACTATTGGAGAGGAACTTTATTATGAAAAAAAGCAAATCACTTATTTTTATTTTGTGTGCAACTTTGATGGTTTCTTCTTACACACCTGCCTTCGCAGAAGAAAGTCTGACTACGACAGATGCCGAAACAATGCAGACTGAATCTATTGAAATTCCGACGAATGGAACTGAAACCATCGCCGAAACAGAATTTACCACCGAACCTCAAACTGAATCTACCGCTGTGACTCCTGAAACAGAAGACACACTTCCAGAAACGGAATCAGAAACGGTTACTGAAACATTAATTGAAGAAACTGAGCTTGACAAAAAAGAAGCTGATGCAGACATAAAAGACAGCATTGATGAAAAAGATTATGAGAATAAAAATGTCTTCCAGTTTGTAAAACGTATGTATGAAATTGTTCTCGAACGTACTCCTGATGGAAAAGGGCTCCGCGAATGGTACGACACCTTAGTATCCGGTACAAATACTGGAGCTGACATTATGAATGGTTTCTTCTTTAGTAAAGAATTTTTAGATAAAAATCACACCGAAGAAGAATATATCCATCTCTTATACCGCGCAATTTTTAATCGTGAAGCCGATGCCGAGGGTATGAATACCTGGACAACCGCTTTCTCTGATGGTGTCAGCCGCAGATTCGTGTGTAACGGTTTTCTTGGTTCCGACGAATATAATAAGATGTGCGCTTCCTATGGTATCACTCCCGGAAGGTTGCCTTTAACAGAAAACAGAGATCAAAACCTGGAAATCACACGGTTTGTAAGCCATTTTTACAAACTGTGTCTGGACCGTAATGGCGACGCTGAAGGTTTAAATGACTGGACCGGTGGTTTGCTTGAACAGCGATTTAATGGTGTCTCCATCGCCGAAGGCTTTATCTTTAGCGATGAATTCCAGAACAAAAATTTAAGTAATGAAGACTTTATTGAAATCTTATACCAGACCATTCTTGGACGTCCTTCGGATGTTGAGGGAAAGAACGCATGGCTTAAATGTATGAATGAAGGCTTATCCAAACACTATATTTTAGGCGGTTTTATCCATTCTGATGAATTTAACGAATTCTGCAACACCCATGGGATTTCCCGGGGCAATGTTGTTCTTACCGAATCCAGAGATCAGAATCGAGAACTTACCGCTTATATCACTCATTTATATAGCACTTGTTTTGGACGTACCCCTACAAATGACGAACTGAATGCCTGGACCGGCGATGTATTAAATCATCGTGTTGTTGCCAAAGAACTTGCCTCTGCTTTCTTTACATCCAGTACATATCTCCAGAAGAATACCGATGACCAAACTTATATTAATGATTTATATAATGTTTTATTAAAACGTAATCCAGGCGCAGAAGACCTTACCAATTGGCTGACAATACTTCAGACAAATACCCGCGACTACGTCTTAGAACAAATTGTCATGTCCCCTGAATACAAAATATTCTGTCAGAAAGTTGGTATCTTACTTGTTCGTGACGGATGGATTCAGGAAAATGATAATACTTATTTCTATGAAAATGGACAGCGTAAAACGGGATGGCATATTGAAAACGGACAGAAATACTATCTGAACCCATCCAAAAATGGCGCTATGGAAATCGGATGGGAATATGTTGACGGTTATAAATTATACTTTAATAACGACGGCCAGCTTGTACAGGACGTCGACTATCTTATTGGCCCTCAGGATTCCTATTTCATCAAAGTTTATAAATGGGGAAATTATCTGATCGTATTTGCAAAAGATGGTGATAATGGTTACACCATCCCTGTCAAGGCTATGATTACTTCCTGCGGTGAAGGCACCCCGACCGGGGACTACTGGACACCAAACAAGTTCCGCTGGCTCACAATGGTTGGCGGTTCAAAAGCTCAATGGTGTACCCAGATTACAGGTTCTTACTTATTCCATTCAGTTCCTTATAGAATTGCTGATAATACAACATTGTATACAGATTTGATGTATAACCTTCTCGGAACAACCCAATCTCTTGGCTGCATTCGCCTTCAGGCCGGAGACGCTAAATGGATTTATGATAATTGTGGTTTAGGCACCCATGTCAATATTGACCCTTATGTAAACAATGGGCCATTTGATAAGCCCGCCTTCTCCCCAATTCCATCATGGCACACTTGGGACCCAACAGACCCAACAGCCCACTATTTATGCCAGCAAAACGGCTGTCATTAAAATAGGTTCTAAAAAATATTGGAGCGGAATTGATACAATTCCACTCCAATATTTATCTTAGAAGCTAAACTATTTTTTCAAAATACCGTAACTATTACAGATATTTGCAAACTCTATCGAATCTGCAAATCCATCAAATACATGTTCCCGGCTCTTACCTTCATTTAACACCCTTTTCCAGCCGGACAGCCCCGGGCCATCCGCATCCCGGTCCATAAACACCCGGTAAAGTACTCGTATATATTCTTCATCCGATAAATTTCTTTTCAAAAACTCCTGTGAGATTACGAAGCCGTAAGCAGCCTCTTTTGCCGTATTTCTTCCGGATAAAATTGCATCACACCAATCGTTCAGGCCTCTCTCATCCGCCTCGCGACCCAAACAAAGACGATAATTTCTGACAATATATTTTGTCACTCCTTCATTCTGATCTCTTGGCGCCGTTAGATTCGCATTTCCTCGAACAATACCATAACGGCCGCAAATCCCCGTAAATTCATCCGACTCTGCAAATCCTCTGAACACGTGCATTCTTGAAAGTCCACTGTCTAGAACTTTTCTCCAGGCAGTCAAACCCGAACTGTCGGCCTCACGATCAAAAAATGTCCGATATAAGGCGTGAATATAGGCATCATCAGATAAATTCCGCGCCTTAAACTCATCACTGTCTACAAATCCCTGAGCCACTTTCGCTCCCTGCTCTCGACCAGACTTCAAAACCTCACTCCACTCTTTAAGCCCGAAAGCATCCGCATCCCTTCCTAATATTTCTTTATATAAACGCGTCACAAAAGCTTCCACCTGGTCTATCGGTTCTTCTACAGGTTCTTTATAATAGTCTTTTAAGGCCATGGGGTACATATGATAAAACGCCTCTGCCATGAACTCACTGTCTCTAATATGAGATCTGTCAAAGCTTTCAGCCCCGACCAATAACCATTTAAACTGCTCGTCCTTTCCCCAGTCCCATGTTACATCCATGTTATACCAATAACCGTCCATCTCCACAATATTCCAAATATGGCTGGTGCCTCCAGCCTCGCCCGAAATCATTCGATTCTGAATGCCGAGCTCCTGCAAAAGCCGATACAACAATAAAGAATATCCCTGGCAAACAGCTTTTCCTTCAACTGCAGCGCCATAAGCCGAATGTACATTAAATGTTTCATAAATCATAGAATCATAACGCACATGGGACGTTATATAAGCATAAACACTCCGAATCTTCATCTCTCGATCCGCCGAATACACATCCAATTCTTCCAGAATATCGCAAACCTTTTCGTTAACGGCAAGTTCCTGATCATACGAACTCAAATAATAAATCTCATATTCAAAGCGAATATATTCGCCGTCCTCATTCACTCCTTTATATGTTCGACGAACAACACGCTGAAAATGATATCGAAGATAATCTCCCGCCATGCCTGGTAATGTATCATCATAGGCCACCGCCCGTTCCAAAAACTCAGCAGACATACCTTCTGTATATTCCCCATGATAATAAATTGAAATCAGGCCATTGCGATTTATCATCTGCTGCCGCAATATTTGAACAGCAGTCTCCGCATCCTCTGCATACTCAATCGTTCCACTGAATGGTACGGCATAGTTTTCAGAAAAAAGTATGTCCCCTCCAATGTCATCCGTATAAACATTTTCTTCCTCAATTTCCTCTAAAAGTTCTTCCGGAATTCCGTCTGTCTCTTCTGCATATACACCCTTACCAAGCACAAAAAAGATTAAAAGAAATATCCAGATACATAAAAAATCTCTTGTTTTTTTAATTTTCATCTCGCGTTCCTCAGCATCATCTAATCGATATTTAAGTTTATAATATATCGCTTGGCGTATTTTTTTTAACACTTCTTAAAAAGTCAGGAGATCTTTTTAAATCTCCTGACTTAAACCATCCTATTATTCTTCAATTATCTATAACATACACCACACGGTGTATATCCAATACTCTCAGCATCTTCAATGATTAACGGAAGTGTATTCCCCCTGACTGTTCTACAGCCATTTTTATGGTATCTTTCTCCACTGCTGGTTACATAGACAATTGTGCCCTGCGTCGGCTCTAATCCAAAAGACCGTAAAATATCTCCAAATTCCTGAGATTTAGACACGCCATACATAACAGCCTGTCGACGCATACCGTCTTCGAGTAACTTCACCCAACTTTCAAGACCGGCACTATCCGCTTCCCTGTTAAGAAATACCCGATAAAGCACTTTGGTAAATTCTTCATTAGAAAGATTCTTTTTCTTCATTTCATCTGAAAAGAAAAATCCAAAAGCCACTTTTTCCGGCGATGATTCTTTATTTAGAATCACATTCGTCCAGGCATTTAAACCGGAAATATCCGGTGTACGACCTAAAGCCTTGCTATATAAACGCGACACAAAACGTGTAATACCATCATTCTGGTCTCTTGGTTCCGTTAATGTCACCGAGCCGCGCTGAATACCATAACTTTCACATAACTTTGTGAACTCCTGCGATTCTACAAAACCTCTATAGGCATATGTTCTTGAGAAGCCAGTATCTAATATATCCAACCAGGCACTTTTACCACTCGGATCTGCCGCCCGGTCAAACATGGTAGCATATAAAACATCAACATAGGCCTCATTGGACGTATTCTTACTTTTAAACTCGTCGCTAAAGAAGAAGCCTTGTGCCACATCAGCTCCAGTATTATTACCTAAAATCAATTGATTAAACCATTCCGCCAATCCTACAGGATCAGCCTTTCGTCCCAATACTTTTTCGTAAAGACGGATTACAAAGTTTTTTACCTGACAAGCCGCCTCTGTGCCTCTGGCTTCGATAATCAACGCCATACCTTCCTGTCCATCTGCAATATAATGCCCATCCCCGTTCGAAATGCCAAAATTCTGAGACCAGTAAATGACTCCATCACTATAAGCAGCGCTTACACCCATGGATTTAAAATCTGGATTCAGAATATTTGCTCTATGCCCTGCTGAATTCATCCAACCAGCAACAACGGATTCTGCACTTCCAAATCCTGCCGCAATATTTTCTCCATACATTTTATCTGTCAAACTAGAACAGCTCTGTCCATTCGGACGCGTATGGTCAAAAACAAGGCTGCATTCTACTGCGCGTACACACGCTGCTTCCTCCAGCTCAGAATCCCATACCAATGGCGCTATTCCATATTCTGCACGAACTTGATTGACCAACCTCAATACTTCATGTGCCATTGAATAATTATAAGTACATGGAAGGATCAACGGAATAATTTCTGAATTTGGATCCGTAAAATCCAGGATTCCATCATAACATGCATAAAATTCATCCGGCGCTTCTTCCAAAATTCCCTCTTCCGAATGTTCTTCGATCAGCTGCTCCGTAAATCCCCTAGATTCTGTCTCTGTCTCAGAAACTGTTCCATCCTCTGTTTCCACTATCGTTTCTTCCGTCGCTCCAACAGTTATCGACTCAATTTCTTCCTGCAAAGACGTTTCCTCTGATGTTTCAGTAATCGTTTCTGTTTTTGTTCCTATAACCGTCTCCTCGATTGTCTCTGGCATTGTTTCCGTAACTTCTGTTTCATCCGCTGCAAAAACATTCATTGTTGGCGTCATAGCCAACGATAACGATAAAACTATTACTCCTATACGTTTTCTCATTCGAATCCTCCTAATCATTCTTGTTTCATTTAATGGCACTCTGGACAAGCCGCATATCCAATACTCCGTGCGTCCTGAAGCAACAATACGTTTGTCTGGCTATTCCCAATCCTGCTGCAATTCGCTGTATGATATTTCGCATCTGTTCTTGTCACATATACGGCTTCACCCACCGTCTGTTGTAATCCAAATGAACCCAGGATTTCACTGAATTCATCTGACTTTGAAAATCCATAAAAAATCACATCTCTTCTCCAGCCTTCATCTAACATCTTCTTCCAGGCTGCTAAACCGACCGGGTCTGCTTCTCTCCCCATAAATACTCGGTACAGTACATTCAGATACTCCTCATTCGACAACCCTTTATTTTTAAATTCATCCGAAAATAATATCCCGAAAGCGACCTTCTCCGGAGTCTCCCGGCCACTTAAAATGACATCTGCCCAGGCATTCAACCCCTGAACATCCGTATTCCTTCCCAGCGCTTTTGTATATAATCTGGAAATAAATTTAGTGATTCCGACATTCCTATCCCGCGCTTCAGTCAACTCGACACTACCGCGAATAATGCCATACTTGTCACATAATTGGGTAAATTCCCAAGATTCTGCAAACCCATAGAAAATTCCCCGGCGGCTTACACCACTCTCCAAACAGTTAACCCATTCTGCCTTTCCCTTAGGATCCGACGGACGGTTTAAAAACGTCGTATACATGCGCTCGACAAACTCATCATTTGACAGGTTTTGGTTCACGAATTCATCACTAAAAATGAAACCTTCCGCTGCCTGAGCCCTTGTTATCGCTCCTGTATCCAGTTGTTGCAGCCAGGCTCTCCATCCGGCTATATCCGCATCCCTTTTCAGCAGCGTTTCATATAATCGCCATGCAAATCCCTTAACAATGACCTTACACTGTGCTTCCCTACTTACTCCAGGCGGCAAATACACTCCAGAATTTTTAATACTTACGTAGACGTTCGCTTCTCCTTCATGGAGCCCCTGAACAGACACTGTATTCAGATATCTATCTGCATGTATGATCTGCCGGTCCTGCGTGCCTCCATCCCAAGTGCATGAAACATCAAAATCTTCCTGCCCAGAAGTGACAGATGCTGTTATAGTTTTTATGTCACCGATATCTACAAAGATTTGCTTAGCATCCAGCAAAAACTTTCCCGGTTCCCACTGAGCATAAACGTCCGTATCTCCTTTGATAACTGTTTTTGATGTAACTTTTTTTCCGCCCTGCTTCTGGGTATACCAGCCTTTGAACACATAGCCCGGTCTCTCCACATATCGATCTGAAAAATACTCCGTTGACCATTGCGCATACAGAGTGATATCTTTATTCTCGGAATATACATCTCCTGCTTTATAAGTTTTTCCGCTACCATCTTTCCTTGTATTCCACCCTAAAAATTTAAAATAATTCTGGAATTCAAAAGTTTTTGCACCTTGGCCATTGCCATGATATGTAACCTTATAAAACCTTTTAGGCCTATAGTAAGAATCAAGATCAATTGTATGTTTATCGCCCACACGCTCACACACCCGATATGTTGTATAAGCCTCTCCCCCACCGTTACTTATTGGCAATTCGCCGCCGTTTGCATCATAGGTTACATAATACGTTACTGTCTCATCATCCGATACTGCCTTCACCTCACAAGTGAAACAATCATCAGTGTAGGAAATATCCAGGTCTTTTCCGTCCCAATCTGTTTTTGATAATTCATACGCTACAAGATTGTAAATAACATTTTTATAGTTATCCGGCATACTACTATTCACATTCAAAACAAACTTTGTTTCTCCATTTTCCAAATTCTGCTTAATAGTATCCACAAACGAATCTGACCATTGCTTAACCTGCCCTGTCTTGATGAAGTAATTATTTTCCAATGTTGTCGATTCATAGCCCGGTACTGCCAACTGGTGATCCGTATGCACAAGACCGATAATTTCATCGGTCACGCCGAAATACATATGTTCATAAATCGTTCCCTTCATCTGTTCTCCGCCATCATCCCAGGTTGTATCAATTTGATACCATTCACCATCCATTTTTACTGCCGTCCAGACGTGTCCATTACCTGTAATACGGCCGGTCTCAATACCGACTTCGTTAAGAAGCAATACATATGCCCTATGATAAGATTCACAGGTACCTTTCCCTCTGGCAAGAATTCCTTCTGCAGAACAATAGCTGTATGAATAATCATAATCCCCTTTATCTAAAATCCAATCATGCAGCCATAAAGCTTTTTCGAAATCTGTTGCACATTCATTCCTACATTGAGCCGCTACTGTCTTAACGATCTGCATGACAGACGGATAACTCGCATCCTGTATGTTAAGCGTATATTCATACAACCCAGTTGTTTTCGTTTCAAACGTAGTCATATCCATAACACTGAAACGGATATAATATGTACCGGATGCATAAAAAGTAAAGCCAAATTCATTATTTTTCCGATAGGAACCATTATTCCCATAACTTACATCATAAACACTTACCAATTGGCCATCTTCTACTGTCATAAGACCGGCGGGCCTGTATTTATAATTGCCAGAACCTCCGGAAGCATTCACTGTAAAAATAATCTCCTGTCCGCAAGAAATGCCTTCTGTATAATCTACAGAAATACTAAGCGCTTCTGTTTCCTCCACAGTCATAACTACATCGTCTGCATGATTTGCTTTTTCAGAAGATATTTCTGTCTCAGGAAGAGTTTCTGAAGGTTCTATGTCTTCTCCGAAAAATTCTTCTGTTAAGCTGTCTTCCGTCTCTACAGTCTCATCTTCTGTCAATGTGCCTGAATTTTCACTGCTTTCGGACATCTCTATATCCATGGCTGCTATTGGCAGTTCTTCTTCAGCCAAAACTGAAATCGATGATAGCGCAAAACATAAACTGACAACCAGACAAATTGAACCTTTTAAAAATTTTATTTTTTTCATACCGTGATATCCTATCCTCCCCTTTTTGTTTCATCTAATGGCACTCTGGACAAACTTCATATCCAATACTCCGTGCGTCCTGAAGCAACAATACATTCGTCTGATTATCCCGAATCTTACTGCAATTTGCTGTATGGTATTTCGCATCTGTTCTTGTCACATATACGGCTTCACCCACCGTCTGTTGTAATCCAAATGAACCCAGGATTTCACTGAATTCATCTGACTTTGAAAATCCATAAAAAATCACATCTCTTCTCCAGCCTTCATCTAACATCTTCTTCCAGGCTGCTAAACCGACCGGGTCTGCTTCTCTCCCCATAAATACTCGGTACAGTACATTCAGATACTCCTCATTCGACAACCCTTTATTTTTAAATTCATCCGAAAATAATATCCCGAAAGCGACCTTCTCCGGAGTCTCCCGGCCACTTAAAATGACATCTGCCCAGGCATTCAACCCCTGAACATCCGTATTCCTTCCCAGCGCTTTTGTATATAATCTGGAAATAAATTTAGTGATTCCGACATTCCTATCCCGCGCTTCAGTCAACTCGACACTACCGCGAATAATGCCATACTTGTCACATAATTGGGTAAATTCCCAAGATTCTGCAAACCCATAGAAAATTCCCCGGCGGCTTACACCACTCTCCAAACAGTTAACCCATTCTGCCTTTCCCTTAGGATCCGACGGACGGTTTAAAAACGTCGTATACATGCGCTCGACAAACTCATCATTTGACAGGTTTTGGTTCACGAATTCATCACTAAAAATGAAACCTTCCGCTGCCTGAGCCCTTGTTATCGCTCCTGTATCCAGTTGTTGCAGCCAGGCTCTCCATCCGGCTATATCCGCATCCCTTTTCAGCAGCGTTTCATATAATCGCCATGCAAATCCCTTAACAATGACCTTACACTGTGCTTCCCTACTTACTCCAGGCGGCAAATACACTCCAGAATTTTTAATACTTACGTAGACGTTCGCTTCTCCTTCATGGAGCCCCTGAACAGACACTGTATTCAGATATCTATCTGCATGTATGATCTGCCGGTCCTGCGTGCCTCCATCCCAAGTGCATGAAACATCAAAATCTTCCTGCCCAGAAGTGACAGATGCTGTTATAGTTTTTATGTCACCGATATCTACAAAGATTTGCTTAGCATCCAGCAAAAACTTTCCCGGTTCCCACTGAGCATAAACGTCCGTATCTCCTTTGATAACTGTTTTTGATGTAACTTTTTTTCCGCCCTGCTTCTGGGTATACCAGCCTTTGAACACATAGCCTGGTCTCTCCACATATCGTTCCTCAAAATACCTCGTTGCCCATTGCGCATACAAAGTAATATTTTTATTTCCAGAATATGTAGCCTCTTCTAAACTTGTATAGTCTTCAACTTTATAAAATATGCCACTGCCATCTTTCTTTGTATTCCATCCCAGAAATTGGAACGAACTCTGATAATCAATAGTATTTGCCCCCTCTCCATTTCCATGGCAAGTCACTGTATAGTCCCACTCAGGATGATAGAAAAAATAATTAAACTCTATCCTATGTTTATCTCCCACACGTTCACGCACCGGATATGTTGTATAGGCCTCTCCAGCATCATTAGTTATTGGCAACGTGCCACCGTTTGCATCATAGGTCACATAATAAGTTGCTATCTTCGGAATTGACTCCCGTTCTGCTTCCTTTTTACACACCTGGCAGTATTTAACCCTCGTTCCGTCTGTATCTTCCGTGGCCGACCATAGAATCTCCCAATCCCCTGGCACATGTCCTTTTGCATCAATATTTTCCATTGAATCCGATTTAATCGAATCACATACCTTACAATGGATACTCTTACTTCCTTTCTCGGTACATGTCGGCAACTTATCCACCGTGTACTCCGTATTCCAGTCATGTTCTCCGATATCGATACTCAAAACAACCGAGTCGCCACTCACGTCTCCGGTCAATACAATATTATATTTCCCTACACTATCAAAATGAAGCATACATTCATTGGTATAAGCCTCCAAAACGCCAAACATCCCGCTGCTCGATGTTTTCCGATAAGACTGGGTTTTAATTGTACCGTATTCACTTCCGCTTGATAAGGTATAATACTGACCTATTCCAGCTGAAAATCTGAGTACAATATCCTGCCCCATGCAGCCACTATAATTTGCTTGATCAACTGTCGTATCATATACTTTATAGACTTTTTTTGTCGAACTGTCACGTACTTCGATAATCGTACTTCCCTCAGCTCTCGGCATTAAAGTATATTTTACTGTATATACTCTTGAACCATCCCCAAGAATGGTGGTACTTACCGCTGATTTGTTGCATAAAACATGATCTGTATTTTGTGCAGCAAATTCAACCGTATAATAAGTGTTCACATCCGTACTGCTATACTCAAGCACAACATCATTTCCGGATTCCAACCGTAAACTTTCAACTGAGCACTTATAAACAGTGAAGGATAAAGCATCAAGATTTTTTTCAAGTATTACTTTGTTTCCTGCTTTATCTGTTGCTTCTATCGTCTGCGCTGTCCATCTGCCTTCCAGTGTACTTTCTTCACAAAGAAAGCTTCCCTGGTAAAGGTTTCCTTCAGATGCCTCAAGAACAAGCTTATACGACTTTCCGTTTGGCATTAAATACTGGGCAACGACCTTGTCCACTCCACTTAAGTCATCTGTCACTTTTAAAGAAACACAATATGAATCACCTACAGCCAATGCCGTCCCCTCCACGGAGATTGATGTCTCATCAATTTTCGGCGAATTCAGATCTTCCTCTGTTCCTTCGACGATAAAATTCCCAGAATCTAAGTCTGCCGTACTTCCTGCATCTGGAACCATCGAAGAATTATGCAGATTGAGTACATTGCCATAATTATCCTCTACGACAATCTTCTTTACCTTCCACTGGCCGGCTTCCATATAAGTTCCGACTTCCATGACCGCTTTATAGACGCCTGACAGCTCATCATATGAACACTCTAATTCACATTCCGTCCCAGAAACCGGTTTCTCATAAACAATCCTCGCCGAAGATATACCATGTACATCCGTCGCAGAAAATGTTATTTCCATCGTCTCATTAACTCCAATTTTATCTTTTGATATTTTCAACGAATCTTCCGAGTACGTTGGAGCTTCCTCATCCCGAAACACCTCATAATCTCCGGCCTCTAAATTTGCCTTTGATGGACTGTTTGGTTTTATCTTTTCATTGCTCAAAGTTTTTAAATTTCCATCCATGTCTGTCACATATATAAAGCTTACTTGCCATACTCCAACTACGGTACTATCTGTTATGCTCAGTGTCTTTTCGTAGTTGCCTGTCACACTATTATATTTTAATATGACAGCCTCGTCTTGTTTTGTCTGCGGGTTGCTATAAAAAACATATACATTGTTAACTCCGCTCTCGTCATCCGTTACCTTTAAACTTATTTTAACTTTATCTCCCAATCCTGCTGATTTCACATCGACGTTCAGACTGTCCACATCAATCTCCGGTGCTGTCACATCCGGCTCAGAGTCCGATGCCGCAACATTACCTGTGTCCAGCTCTTCCTGCGCGTTCATAATCCCCTTCACATCGGACTGTGTCTCCAAAGCCTCTTCTGTTTCAACCAGACTTTCTTTCGTCTCTTCTTCCGTCTCAGTTTCCACAAAAACACTTTCCTTAGTTTCAGTTTCTATAGGAATATTTTCTTCAGTATCCGTTTCAACATTACTCTCCGTCTGACTTTCTGTTTCCCCATCTTCCACAGCATATACATCCACTCCACCCAGACTTGAAATAGACAATATTCCAGCCAACATTAAAGCTATAATTCTCCGTTTCATAATGTTTTCCTCCCCCGGAAATACAATAAATTTCACTTGATTTAATTATAAACCTTTTCAACAATCTACACAACAGAAAACCATAACATAAGGTCTCCTATGATATTGAAATTATACCATAGAAGACCTTAACACACATCTACCTATTACTTTTACAAGAACACGATCAAAACACTCTATCCAATACACAGCCATTTGATTTGATACCTATTAGTATTCTACACTAATATCCTCATTAATAATCCTAAAGCATATCTGTCTCTGTCCATTTTCAATAGATATATTCTGCATATCAGATGTAAAAACAATTTCATTTTCGCCTGGTAACACATAAAAATCTTTATTAAAAGTTTGTTTTTGATTATTACCATCGATATATATAGTCTCATTAGAATCTCCACAACTAATATTTATTGTTCCATTCTGATTACCATATACCTCTATTTCAAACGACATGCCAACAGTCAATTCTTCATTTGAATAATTTGCAATTATTATACTACTATCATTCTGGCACCAATACCATTCATCCTTATCATTTGTCTCTTTATTATACATGCCATCACCGTTGACAATTTTAATTAAATTTCCTGATAGAGTCTTCTGGTTAAAACTAATATTATTATTTATTATATATTGTCCTAACGAAAAATAGACGTACCTATTATTAGCACTTACGATTGGTTCTTGCTTCGTAATTTCGTAAATCGTACTTTCTAATATTTCTGCCTCATCACTTTTATACCCATATCGATCAATATATATCCCATCAAATCCAATCTCAGCAGCTTGTTTTACCATCTCCTCCGTCGATAAACTACATAAATTATTCAACAAGACACTACCTTCACGGCCTTTCATAGCGCCATAGCTCCAGCGCAACTTGTCCGAATACAAATATCCTACAAAATGAGCATAGTCTTTCATTTCATTAACCATTCCATTTTCCGGAAAAGATACATTTGGCAACTGAAGAATCATCGCTTCCGGATCTGTTGCTTCTATTTCAGCAACAAATGCCTTTGTATCAGAATCATAAAACGTTGAATAACATTCAGAATCATTGTTTGGCGTTTGGTCATATATACCTATACAAAGAATCAAGAATAATACTATATAAATGACATAGCTTTTCTGTCCCTTAAAATAACTAAGAGCCTTCTCAACCACTATACTAAACGATATACAAGCGAAAAAGGCAATAAAAACTGAAATTCTGTTTGCACATCTTATTAACGAAAAAATAACGGCTTGAATTTCAATAAAACCCCCGATAGTCGCATATGCCAATCCACAATATGTTAACACACTAAGTTTTGTGAATATAGATTCTTCTTTCTCATTATGTGCTCTAAAAGCATGAATGAGTAATAATATAAAACCAACCGTAAAGCAAAGCCCTAAAGTTGCCCAATCACTTTCCGTAATTATAATAACTCGGTTATAAGCCGCTTTAATCCGCTCTAAAAACTCTATCCTATGATTTGTTACAGGCAATATTAACTGTGCCAGTCGTAAAGCATAGAATGTAACTTCTGATGACTGTCTTCCTACGGCACTTCTATTAATCCCGTTCTCATACCAATATATCAAATTAGGAATTACCGAAAGTAATACGCCTATGCATATGAGCCCAATGCTAAAAATACAGCCTATGATTTTTTTCCAAGGAGCTTTATTAAGTACATTATAAAAAATCGCTACGCAAAGAAAGAAACATGAGAAAAAAGCATAATATATGCCATCCATGCCACTCAAAATCATTGCTATTATCCACAATCCAATAGATTTTCTATTTATGCTGTACTTCTCATTTCCCATGAGTTTTAAAATATAGTACACTACAATAGGGATAACGACGTAAAAAGATAACTCTAAATGAACCTGCCCCCTCAATATATGATATGGCAAAAAGGAGTATAAAACTGCGGATACTATTGATACTTCGCCCCGAACTCCAAGCTTAAGTAAACCAAATAAAACAATTACGGCTATGAGTACATACGCGGATAAATAGCCCAGATTAAAGCTCAGAATATAATTGTCAGTCAATAATGCCCATAAATTCATCCAAATTTTGGGAAGGAACGACGCTACTGTAAAATCTTTAATTTCATACCCAAATGGTGCACCCAACCGTTCTGAAGTATAATTCATTTTTTGTCCTTCAGTAATCATTTTATGAGATGTAAGTTCCCATATTCCATCATCCCTTGAAGCTAACGGTATTTCAGCAATATTAACGTTCCACAGTCTATATACAAAAAAAAGACTAATTAAAACGACAACTACTGTAATACCTACATAAACAATATTCCGTTTTATTCTTTTTCTCATTTTAAAACATCCTTTAAAAACGACCTGCCAATTTAATACCATACATTTACGTCTATTGCGCCTACCCGCCAGCTAATACTCTGTCCATTTTGTTACTTAAACCATTAAAGATTTAGAACACTCCCCTATATTCTTTATGCAAACTAAATTTTACAATCTCGGAATATTCATGCTATAGCAGATATCCAAACCATAATTAACATACCGTGTATATCATTATCCTGTAAAGCATAGTTTCAATTCAAATAGCATAAAGTAAATAAGAATATTAAAAGATTAGCTCGTCCACAACGTGCCCTATTTTACTATTTTATTATACACTAATTTGTTCTCTTGAATCATAAAACCTGCGCTTTGTACCATAGACTCTGTACACATATCATATACGAACATATTAAGTCCACTAGATACTGATTGATATATGACATTATTAAAATTGACCTCAATGCTCTGATTCGGTAGGCCTAACACAGACACCATTAATTTGTTATCCTGTCCAAGCTGAATATACCATAAACCATCTTCCATACTACTTGATGTAAACAATATCTCTCCATTTTGAACTGCCCAGACGGCATCTCCCTCAACTTCATCAATCTTAATCCCTATTGACATCAACTTATTTTTAACCTCATTATAATTCTCAATGCTGCTATATTCCCCCCGCATAGTATAGACTACAAGATAGTTCTCATTTTGAGCCTTATCGATATATGTTCCTATATCATTAATTCCCTTTAACTCAATGTTATACACTTGTTGATGATAATTATCCGCCATTAAATCATAGGATTGATAATTATCATCACCTCTTCTATCTGGAATATCATAATTTTTTTTAATATAATCCGCTAAATATCTAGTAAACTTAACATTTCCCTTATTGTTTAGATGGTTTGCATCAGCACAATCTGTAGCAAAATCAATACCTATTTCTTCATAATACATATTAAAATTAACAAAAGGAATATCATTTTGTTCAGCAATTAACGCTACCGTATTGTACTTCTCCTGTTCTTCCATTGTAATTACATATGGAGTCTTTACCAGTAGCAACTCAACTCCATTTTGTTTTGCCAGTTCTATAATCTTTAACAAGTATTCCTCAACCTTATCTGTCAATTCCCTCGTTTTACCTGTATCAAATAATACCGGCTCCTCAAAAACTGTAGTTTCTGAATTTATTCCAAATCCTTTCCAATAACGCATATTTTCATTTCCACGATCTTTTACAAAATCCGTACGTCCAATTTCTGAATATCTACTATGATATGTAGGATATTCCAATAAATAGTCCATCCACATATCTTTTGACGAACTTACCTTGACAGACTCTATTTTATCCAAAGACCATCTTAAACCATAGTTATTTTTAATAATTCTACTATGGTCCATATACTCTTCTGTTTGAACTGCACCATACACATCAACAACGATCAATCGAGGTGTTTGAGTCTTTAAAGCCTCTTTCATATAATAGTATGTATTCCATAACGGTTGTATACTCCCGCACAAATTAAAATCGGCTATTCCATATTCATCCCACAATATTGCTGTATTTACATTTTCAAATACATGGCTACTCCCAAAGCACATTACATCAATGCTATTTTTCTCCTGCTCATAAAATTTCGTTAGAGAAAAAATCCCATCTCCATCTTTGAAATTAAATATACACTCAAAACGCGACATTAAAATACCCAATATTAGTAAAAAGCATAGAATTTTACATATTTTTCTAACCATATTGACCTCCTAAAATTGAAAATATATAAACTGTTTCGCTTCGAATGCTGGTCCATATATTCCAAATATAACAATAAAAAAGAATATACAGAATAAAACACCCCACCGAAACCATATACATTCATTTTTTAAAAAGATATCTAAAGTCATATTTTTTTTGTATCGTACACAATCTACCAAAAATAAAATAACTATTGAAATAATCAAAATATGTATTTCCTGCTGATTTAAGCCTAACTTATATAAGGACTGATTATACAGCACCCACGGATTCCAATTAATGATAATACGCCAAATAAATTTCAGAGAATTACTCAAGGAATTCATCCTGAAAAAAATCCATGCAAAATCAACGAGTACAAATGTCACAAAAATCTGTCCTAACTTATAACTAATACTTTTATCTTTAACTTTATATTTTTTAATTAACCTTTTTTTTACTGGTCTAAGCATATCGCCTATAACCTGATACAGTCCATGTACCCCCCCCCAACAAATAAAACTCCAACTGGCTCCATGCCATAAGCCACTAACTAAAAAAGTAATCATCAAATTTATATATCGCCTTATTTTAGAGCATTGATTGCCCCCCAACGGAATATAAAGATAGTCCCTAAACCATGTACTTAATGATATATGCCATCTACGCCAAAACTCTTTTATGGAACGTGAAAAATATGGTGTATTAAAATTTTCCATTAATGCAAACCCCATTATTTTTGCCGCACCAATTGCAATTAACGAATAACTTCCAAAATCGCAATATATTTGCACTGCAAATAGCACTGTTGCCAACATTAATTCTATGGACCCGTACATCCAATAGGAATCGTACACTGTGTCCACTAAGATAGCCGCTCTGTCTGCTATAACCATCTTCTGAAATAATCCCCAAAGCATCAAGACAGCTCCTTGCGTGACTCGATCATAATCCCATACATGTATTTCTTCTACTTTGTCTACCTGCATTAACAAATTTTTCGAACGTTCTATTGGTCCCGCTACCAATTGTGGAAAAAAAGATACAAACAAGGCATATCGCAATATATTCTTTTCAGCCTTTACATCCCCACGATATACATCCACAGTATAACTTAATGCCTGAAAAGTATAAAAAGAAATACCAACCGGCAATATCACATCAAATGGTTTTTCAATTACTGTTACACCAAATTGTGTAAAAAGAAATTGAATATTTTCCCACAAGAAATCAAAATATTTAAAGAAAAACAATATACCTATATTTGTAGCAAAACTAAAAACTACCACCCATTTCTTATATCGCATAATCTCTGTTACGGCTTTAGCTTCCTTATTCGAATCTATTCTTTCTATGAAAACACCGCTTAGATATGTAATAATAGTAGAAACTGCAATTAATATTGCATATTTGGCATTCCACCCCATATAGAAATAATAACTTACAATCAGAAGCCATATATATCGTATTTTCTTTGGTATTATAAAATATATAGCTACCACAATTGGAAAAAACAACATAAAATCATATGAATTGAATAACATTTCTCCACCTATACCATCTAGGTATATTTCCCCTTTATTTATTTTGTAAAAATCAGAATTCCCTGGTTTTAATAAAACCTTGATTGAATTATCCATCTTTTGACGTAAAGACATTATAAGGAGCTTCTCGTATAATTCAAGTATAGAGAATTCCAAGAAAGAAGGTCAGTTGTTATGACCAACATTGCACTTAATTACAGTACTTCTGCTAGTTATAATATGCTTCTGAATAAATCTTGCGTCTGCAAAAGTAGCCAGTGTAAGACAAACAAATTTTGATATCCCCAATAAATTGATAAACCTCTAATTGACTTTCTTTGCCAAACATACCGCTTTTTTAAGAAACGAATATAACTATTTACATATATAATTAGCTCTTCTCATTGAATTTCTTTGCACTTTTTAAAAAGCCAAATATAATCAATAAAATAAAAATAAAACACAGTATTGCCATTAATCCTGTATAAAGTATAGCAGCACCAAATACTTGATACCGATATACAAACGGATTAGAAAAAAATAAAGCAATCAAAGCTACGACTCCATATGCAAAAATGGCAGTATATTGGTATCGCATAATAGTTATTACAGTATTCAACCACCCAGATAAAGCAAGGAATCCACCCCCAAGAAGCAAAATTAATAGTTCTTTCTTATAAGCTGATAAATCTGTACTATACAATATTGATAACACAGGTATTCCTATTAAATATCCTCCAATTACACAAATAAGAGTTATTCCTACAACAACAAAACACTGTCGTATAATACATTTAATAAATGCATTTTTCTTTCCTTTATGCCACAATAACGATATTTTGTATAACATTGGGTTAAAAATAAACCCATTTAATAAGCCAATCACAAAAACAGGCATAGCTATGAAACCATAGCATGCTTGCATCTCGTCTGAAAGATACATATCAATTGCATACTTTGGTGCATTACCAATATAAAAGCTTAAAAAACCACCAATGAAAAGCGGAAAACAATGAATCAATAAATTTACTATATTTTTTTTATTTATTTTCCTGTAGTCACTTTTAAAACTATCAAATGTAATAAACGTTAACATGATGAACAAAACTACCGTTAATATTGTTGACGCAATCAATGACCAATATAAATTATGTGTAATTAACAGACAAATACAAAAAAACAAAATAGTAACTACCATTCGTATTGTCAATATTTTAGATGCTACATCCAATCGCTTCCGTTGCTGATACATACCATGATATATATCTTCTAAAGAATCAACTGCCTTAAAAAAACACATCCACACTATAATATAACATTTCTCACTGGAATAACCATCTCTTCCGGATAGTATCAAGACATATATAATGGAAACGCCTATCATTGCTACAGTTGTAATCCATCTAGAAGATAAATACTCTCCAAACGAATATTCTTCTTTTATATCCGACACCTGAAAATATCGCATTCCGTACTTTCCAATAGTCAAAAATAAATTTGCATTCGCATAAGCAATCGTATAAACACCTGCTGCCTCCAATCCCAAAACTCTTGTTATCACCATTAAAAGAATAACCGATTGAAAAGCCAAAATCATACTACCTGCCATATTCCATATATAACTACTTCGCTCAATATTTCTTGTATTAAATAACCATCTTTTCACCATAACACTCTTTTTTTACCTTACTTATTTCTTTTCCTATAATAAAAACAATGCCTCTATAAGCTAAAAAAGACTACCAGATATCCTCTAGTATTCTGGTCACACTAAAAACTACAATTTTGCCACATAAATGTAAATACCTATATACTCATACATTACTATACGGTAATTATCTCAATTATAAAAATCAATATTGTGTATTTTTTTCTCTTCCGTCACATACTAATATAATAATTAAATTTAGAAAGAACGCAATAATATGACTTTCTCCTTATTTTATTTTTACCATATTCGCAACTGGGAAGTTGTACTTAATACCGCAATGCACCCCCATCAGTAAACTCACTTTCCCTTTTTCATATGACTCGGTATTTATCATCTAATTAATATTTATACTCAAAACAAGAATAAATCCTTTCAATAAACTTTACATAATAATTATAAATTTAATCCTACATAAAATTTATTGTTTAATTGACTTCTTTTTTAATGTATAATAGTACAATTCGCCTCCGACTTCGTGATAAACCTGACGTTTCCCAATTTCATAATATTGTGCTAATTTTTCTATTTCACCATTCTCTGAATACCCATAATATGGTAAAAAAAAGACAACAGCTTCATCTGTTAAAAGATTATTATCGGCCAAATATGTCAAATTTTCAATTGAATATGAACAAATAGAAATAATACTATCACCTTGTTCAAATGTACGTTGCTTCTTGTGTGTATCCCAATTTACAATATATATTTCGCCATTTCCTGAAAGATGCAAGCCTGCACCGTCATTCGGGAAAAAAATAATCTGCTCTCCATTATAAGAAGTTTCAGTCAGCATTGCATTATAAGCTCTATCAATATAAGAATATTGGTAATTATATACTAATAAATCTCCATAATATGTTGATGAATTAACAGTTGGGTAATATATTGATACTGCTGATTTTGTATCCAATTTTTTAAAACTAAATGCACTAATTAAATCTATGCTTAAATATGCTTGTATAGTGTTTAAAACACACAAAAAACACAGGACTATATTCCACATAATTTTCTTACACTTATTAAAAGGATTGGAAAATGAAAATATATAGGAATATAAATAGGCTAACATAATAATCTCTACTAAATCAAAAACAATATTGTATCGAACTAAGGATGCTGTAATATACAAAGCTGAAAACAGACAATATATAATTTCTATTGCAAGTATTTGCCAAAACATTATTGGCATTTTAGGCTTTCTTTTTTTTATATAAATAGCAAAACAATATACCATAAACACTATAATAATCAATGATAATATCCATTTAAAATTTAATATAAATAGTTGTTTGACTTTTACCCATATATACTCTAAGTTGAACCCAAAACAATTATCCCCTTGATTATTCCAGACAAAATTACTTCCAGCCTCTGGATTTTGCCGCCATTTTGAAATACCGCCTACAAATTTCATATACATCAGATACAAACAGCCTGGAACTATCGACCCCCAAAGTATAGGTGATTTCAATACTAAACTTAATCGAACAGCTATATTATCTTTTTCGTAAATAAATATTGTAACTAAATAGGAAAATGCAAATGCAGCATATAATAAAGCGCCTATTTCTTTAGTCATACATAATGTACAAGCCCAAAATATCATTAATATATATTTCTTTTCTAAGCTAAAGTAAATAATAAAAATAATAAATATTGCTATTCCATAATCTGGATGAAAATACGTACTTGTTCCCAAAAAAGTAGAGGATACAGAAAACAATAATGTAAATATTGTAGACGATAGTTTTTCTAAATTCAGATATTTGCGAAAAATTATATATACAAATTTAATTGCAAACAACGTTAATATAAGATTTACTAACTGTACGCCTACCATCTTTTTCGGAAACAAAAATTCACCAATTGCATTGAGCAAAGCATAACCATACATAGGATGTCCGCACAATCCAAAATTTTCAATAATCTGTGAAAAAGAAAAATCAAATTTCTGACATGCTGCATTTAATTTATAATAATACTCTCCAGCATCCCATCTAAAAATAGTTCCATATTGTCCTATTCTTAATAACAAACTAATCAATAATATAAATATTAAATCTACATTTTTCAAACAATATTCTTTCAACACCTGAAAATTTTTCAAAGAAAAATTTCTTTTTTTGTAATAATATAAATATAAAAATAAGCATAAAGGTATTAACGCTGATGTAAAAAAAACAATAATACTTTTTACCCTTATCTTTATAGTTATATCAGACAAGATTGCTGATATAATAAATCCTGCATAAAGTATACTTATATACAAGCACTGCTGTATAAAATGAACAGAAAGTTGATTCTTAATTTTTAGTAAAAGCCTGCAAAAAAAGAAGGCTTCCAAAAGAAGAATAGTAAAAAGTGTAATCTTTATATATAGAAAACTTTTATTTTGAAGTTTAAGCAAAACAAACAGAACAATCACGCAAATAACCGTTTGTACGACTATAAGCATTGTATATGCTTTACTGAAAATTGATTTATTCATTATTATTATAAACTCCTGCTTAATATAGTCTTTAATTTAGAGCATACGGATAGAGTATATAAGTTACCCCTTCTTTAGTTACCTATCGGTGTTATACAGCCCTCATTCAAAACATATAGACCCAATATGCTCTTTCATCTAAAAATTATTTTCTTAAACCATTCCTACGATCCATCAGTTCTAATCAGTTGTTAATCACGCCCAAAAATATCGCGTGTATATACTTTATCTTCCACATCATCCAGGCAACAATCGTAGCGGTTCGCAATGATAGCATCTGATTGTTTCTTAAATTCATCCAAATCATTGACTACTCTACTTTCAAAGAATGTACTACCACTTTCTAGTGTTGGTTCATAGATGATAACCTCTACCCCTTTTGCCTTGATACGCTCCATAACCCCTTGAATGCTACTTTGACGAAAATTATCGCTATTACTTTTCATTGTCAGGCGGTAAATGCCAATCACGCAAGATTTCTCATCTGTAGTGGAATAATCACCATAGCCCGCCAAATTAAGCACACGGTCGGCTATAAAATCCTTTCTCGTTCTATTGCTTTCCACAATGGCGGATATCATATTCTGTGGAACATCTGCGTAGTTAGCCAAAAGCTGTTTAGTATCCTTTGGCAAACAATAGCCACCATACCCAAAGCTTGGATTATTATAATACACACCAATACGCGGATCAAGACACACACCATTAATAATAGCCTGTGTATCCAGCCCCTTCATCTCTGCATATGTATCAAGCTCATTGAAATATGCTACTCTTAATGCAAGATACGTGTTTGCGAATAATTTTACAGCCTCTGCTTCTGTAAAATCCATTATAAGCGTTGAGATATTCTCTTTAACCGCTGCCTGTTGAAGTAATTGTGCAAATATCTGAGCTTTTCCCATTAAATATGTATCACTTGTATCTGCACCCACAATAATCCTGCTAGGATATAAATTATCATAAAGAGCTTTCGACTCACGTAAAAACTCTGGACTAAAGATAATATTATCTGAATTATATTTGATGCGTATAGCTTTCGTATATCCCACCGGAACCGTTGATTTAATCACTATAATCGGTTGTTTATCAACAGTTTTGCTTTTATTAATCTCCATTACCAAGTCAATTACTGTTTCGACTGCAGAAGTATCAAAAAAATTGGTTTTACTATCATAATTTGTTGGAACGGCAATAACAACAAAATCTGCAGATTCATATGCAAAAACACTGTCTGTTGTCGCTATTAAATCAAGTTGACTTTCTTTGAGAAATTTTTCAATATACTCATCTTGAATTGGAGAAATATGTTCATTTATTTTTTTTATTCTCTCTTCATCAATATCCACAGCTATCACATGATTATTCTGAGCAAGTAACACGGCTAAAGATAATCCGACATATCCCATGCCTGCAACCGCAATAGTATATTTTTTTTGATTATTCATTTTTATCTATATCCCCTTTTACCTTCATTCATAAAATGTATAGTTATATGATTCTATTTCTTATCTACGGATTATTTTCTATACAAGTATACACATTGGCACACAGCAATTCCGTTTTAACAAAATTCCCAGAAGAAATAGATGTACCTAAGTATCCAGTGATGTCATTATCATCACACCATTGCCACTGGTTATAATCATTTTTATAGATAATTACTGCATCCGGTAATTGATAATCATGTACTTCATACCATAAATCAAGTCTTTTCGAAGAAATTGCTATACGTCCCGTTGTATAAGAGTGCATAACACAATCTTGGCTAAGATAGGCCAATGGATAATATATTTCAACAGCCAATGAGGTTGCATTAGCACAGGCATAGTCCGCAGCTTCAAGCATTGCATAATAATTGTCAGCATTCACGCTTGTCGTCATAATTCCTTTAGCAGGACCAGAGCGAATCTTCATATCAAGATCTCTTAAATCATTTTCTCTATAATGTCCTAATACTCTTGACCCACCCAAAGAGCATAATGCAACTATAACAATAATTATCCCAATTCCTCTTATGCATTGCGTATTAAAATGCAATTTCCATAAAGAAACTTTATCCAATTTTTTTTCATTCTCTGTCAATACACCCATTCGAATGATATAATATTCCATAAAAAATGTAAGACCTACAGCCGACATTCGAATCCCGCCATCCGAGGCAAAATGCATAGCAATCCAGAAAAAAAGCGAAAAAAGAATACCCGTTACTGTATTTATTAACTTAAGTCCCCCTCTTCCGGGTTCAGCCAGTAAACAAAATAACAAAATAATCGTGTGACCAAATACTATAAATGGAGGTGCATAATTCGTTAAAGGATGCGATGGCAAATTCTCTATTACTCGAACATCCCAATAAATGACAAACCCTAAACTTGCAATCACAAATATTGATGTCAATATATTCTGCCTTCCAAAACTATAATTACTTTTTTTCTGTCTAAAAGCAAACATCCTCAACATTATGGCGATTATACTTAGTACTGGTAAAATTATTTTTCCCAATAAATTTGCATATATGAAAAACTCATCAATAAGTTTTGCCATTTTATTAATACTTGAAGAATCACCACTCCGGTCCGGTGATAATATATATGGCATATTTCGTAATACATCTAAAGGAGTTACTCCGCAAATAAAAAGAATACAAAAAAACGCAATAACGGCTAAGGCGCTTCCAAGAAAAAAATATAAAATTTCGAAATTTCTGCCATGCTGCCTATGCCGGTAAACTACAATAAATATTATATATGCCAATATCATTACATAAATTATAAGCATAGTTGGATAACTTTGAACTAAAAGCCCTCCAAATAAACCTAAAATAAATATTCTTAAACTTGTTACCTGTATACTAAGAACAAGTAATTGTAAGAAACATAATTGACCAAACAACAACGCCAATGCATTATAATTCAATATCTGAAGTCCCAGAACGGAAGTCATTTGACAAAACAATGCCGCCAAACATGCATAACAACGTATACATGAGAATGATTTTCTAAGTTCAAAATATGTATACAAGGCAACACTTAATTGAACAATTGCATACAAAATTCTAACACCAAGTATTATTCCATCTGTGCCTCCTGTAAATAAATGCCAAAGAGCTACAAATGGCAAAAGTATAATTGCACTTGTTTGGTGCATCGCCCAAATATCTACAAACGGCTTTGCTCCTTTCCAAATAGCATCGGCTAAAGCCAAAAAATATGATTCATCTGTAATTTCAAGACAATAAAAAGAATGCCATACACTCAACATAAATGCTAAAATGATAATAAAAAGCCATGGTATATCCTTTTTTAAGGTTTTAATATTACTTAGATTCCATTTCATCATAAATTTACCTCTGGTCGATTATTTTTTAATTATTCATTGATGTAACAGTTTGTCATGCATTAATTTAAACAATCTTAAAAAAATACATTTTGGCAATAATATATAGAGCAATCGTTCAATACGAATAGCGGTACTTATTTGGGGTTGCTTCCACTTATATGTTGCCCAAGGAGTTCTCATTATCCACTTCTTATATTCAGATTCAACCGGGTGTAAACTTTTCTTGTCCCAAGGATGAAGACCTAGATACCGAAAGAAATGTAATATTACAATGTTTTCTCTTCCTTCATTAAGTTCAGAAGCAGAGTAATATACCCCCTCCTTGTGAAAAACAGCAAGGTATGTTGAAGCGCTATAAACTAAATGAAATGGTTGAAAATTATATCGACAATCTAAAATAACACAATCTCCTTTAACAGCCATATTAATATAATCTTGGTCAACTGTATTATATTTAACTCCAGAATCTATCTGGGCCTGAATTTTTTCATATATACCAGATTTGACCCAAGCATCAGAATCAATAACCATCACCCCAGAATTATAATAAGGATCGTTTGGGCTAAGTCCAATAAGTTTTTTATAATTCTGATCAACAGTACTATCCATAACAGCCGCCATTGTTTTACCCTTTAAGTCCATCAAAAGTAATGGCTCAATATCTCCTTTAATAATGGTATCACAATCAATAAAAAGAATACGCCGAGCCGCATTTTCATAATATGGATATAGTATTTTTATATAGGATTTCTTGTTTTTGCGAAAACCAGTATATGAAGCAATTTTAGAATTACTTAACTTTTCTTCCAGTTTGCTTTGACTCACAAACAGAAGTTTAATATGCGTTCCATTGACCATCTTCACAAGCCGCTTTTTGCTTTCTGATTTTAGGCCGCAATCAATAATAACTATCCTAAAATGAAGCTTCTTATTATTTGTGATAAGCGATTTTATAGACACTGCTAAAACAGGTGCATAGTTCTCGTCTGATTGATACAGAATATCATAAGATACTTTGTCCATTATCTTCTCTTCCATATTTAAATTCTCTCCCTCAAAAGTTAATCCTTTCCTCTTCAATAACCAAAGGCCGCTTCATAACTCTTGTATTAATATTCATTACATATTCACCAAGAAGTCCGGTAAAAAATAATTGTAACGCACCTACAGTAAAAACTCCTATCGTTACAGGTGCCATCCCTGCCTGAAACTCATGCCAATGCCTTATTTTTTTTACAAGATAAAATAAACTAATCAGGATTCCCAAGGCAGCGCTGATAAAACCTCCTATAGTAGCTACTCTCAACCCAATCTTTGTGTAGGAAGTAAAACTCAACATCGCTGCATCATATAAAGAATACCAATTATTATGAGTTTTACCAGCCCGACGTTTCTGTTGTTCATATTTTATATCCTTGCGCTTAAAACCTAATTCAGCAACAATACCTCTTAAAAATGGTGTTGAATCATCCAAGCCTTTAAGCACCTGAATAAAAGTTTTATCATATAGTCCAAACCCGGTAAAATGTTCAATCTGTTCAACCTGCGACATTTTTTTAATTACTTTATAGTAGCAGGTCCTTAAAAAGCGCATAATGCAATTTTCTTTGCTTGTTGCTTTAATACCACAAACAATACGGAAGCCATCTTCCCATTCTTTTATAAATTCTGGTATAATTTCCACTGGATCCTGAAAATCACAGCACATGGAAATGACACAATCCCCTGTTGCCTGCATCATTCCATAATAAGGAGAATTAAACTGCCCAAAATTCCTTGCATTCAAAATAGCCTTTATATGCGTATCCTGAGAACATATAAATCTTAATTTGTCTCTGGTGGAATCCTGTGAACAATTATCTATAAACAGAATTTCATAATCATATTGAGAAAGCTCTTTTTTAAACAGTCGGATTAACGCCTGACTCATAGGAATTACATTATCTTCTTCATTATAACACGGAATTAATACGCTAATTTTTTTCATAATCTATTTCTTCCTTCATCCATTGTAAAGTATTTTCAATGCCTGCCTTAAAAGAAGTAGTAGGCAAAAAGCCTGTATCTTTGGTTAAATTTGTTATGTCAGCACACAAATACATAACTTGATTTTGGTAATAAGGTATCTCACCAAATCCAATGTCACTTTTTGGCGCAACCACATCTCGAATATCTTTAATATAGTCTGCCAATAATCGAACTTTTCCGCTGCCAAGGCAATAGACAGCACCAGGCTTTCCTTTTTGTGCAGCCAGATAAAATGCATTTGCTGCATCATCACAATAAAGATAGTCCCACATCTGCTCACCTTTAGTATATTGTGGACGCTGATGCTTAAGCATTTGGTGCATCCCCGACATGACCATAGTATGCATACCATCATTCGGTCCATAAATACTGAAAATACGCATCCACACATGACGAATACCATATTGATCACACATAATTCGACTCATCTGTCCGGCGCATAATTTTGCAATACCATAACCGTTTTCCGGACATACAGGAGTTTTGGAAGAAATTTTCTCTGTATTCATCACACGACCGTATTCTGCCTGAGAACCTGCTCCCAAAAACAATTCACAGGACAAACTATGTGCCAATTCGACTGCGTCTAAGGTTGCCTTAATATTTTTATTTTGGAGGTACATATTATTGCGCGAATCTCCAAATGTTCCATCCCATGCAAAATGGAAAAACCAATCGTATTTGCCCATGAGTTGATCTTTCAAAGTCAACAAATCAACTAACAAGCAATCAATAACATGTATTTTAGGGTCTTTAGGTATGCGTGTAATCCGCCTAGAATTCGGTCTGACAATAACCGTCACATCAATATTTTGTTTGACCAACTGTTTTATCAGGGCAATTCCCAACATACCGGTACCCCCTGTTATAATTGCACGTTTCATATTCTCCTCAATCCATAATCATTTTTTTATTTTTTTCGTATTCTTCTTTTGGTAAAAATGGATACATATCATCAATAGGCGGCGATACAATACGGCCATCCGCCAAAACTTTTGATGAAAGCTTTGGCTCAAAATTTTGATTCGGATCTACAACTACCTCACAGAATATTGGCCCTTTATTTTTTAAAACGAATCCCAATTTTTCCTGAATCCCATCTATTGTATCAATTTTTACATATGGAATACCATAAGCATATGCCAGTTTCTCAGCTTTCGGGAAACTAATACCATTGCCATCACATACCCCCACTAACGGCGGATCAAAAAGATTTGTCTGTGTCTGGCGAATAGAATGATACCCATTATTATTCAAATATATAATCTTCATATTAAGATGATTATATACAACCGTCTGCAGTTCCTGTAAATTCATTTGAAAGCTTCCATCTCCATCAATACAGATAACCCGTTTATCTCCTAAAGCCACACATGCTCCGATTGCCGCTGGAAAACCATATCCCATTGCAGCACATCCAGAATTCGTAAAATATCTCTGACCCTGTTTGACTTTTGCCGCTTGAAATGTAATAACGCACGCACTCCCATTTCCACAAACCACCGTATCATTCTCATTCAATGCATCACATAACTCATTAATAAACACATATGGATTTAATACTGCTGTGTTCTCATAATAAGATGGTAAAGTCGCTGGATATTTTTTGTTTATCTTCCAACACCACGACAACCATTTCTTATGTACTGGATTATAGCTATTTTGGTCTGAATTTATTATTGCCTGCATCACATCTTTCACATCAGCACACACGGGAAGATCAGGATGCACTGTTGGTTTTAACAGCTCATATTTATCAATATCAACAATAATTTTATAAGCATCTTTTGCAAAATCATGATAATTATAGCTAATCATACGAATATTCATTCTACACCCTAAAACCAATAATAAATCACAATTTTGAACTATAAAATTACCACCACGTGTTCCCACAGTTCCAGGACGTCCACAATTTAATGGATGTTCGTCTCCCAATACATCATGTGCATTCCAAGCCGTTACAACCGGAATCTGCAATTTGTCAATTAATTCTAAAAACTCCTGATGAGCACCGCCCAAACGGATACCTGTACCCGCCAGAATGACCGGCCTTTCTGCCTCCTGTATTTTTTTTATAATAATGTCAGTTAATTTTGGATCATATACTGGTTTTTTCTCTATAAATTCCTGATCAGGATAAAATCCTTTCAATTCTTCCGTCTCTACAACAGCCGCCTGAATATCTAGCGGAATATCCAACCATACCGGTCCCTTACGCCCTGTCAAGCACAAGTATAAAGCCTTCTCAAGATGATATCTGATTTCATTGGCATCCGTAATCATGTGTGCATATTTTGTCATTGGTTTAACTGAATCTACAATATTAAATTCCTGATCACCCAACTGGCGTAACGGTACATCCGTTGCCCAAATCGTTGTTTCTCTTTTCACCTGACCAGATAAAATAAACATCGGAATAGAATCCAGCCATCCGCCTAATACTCCTGTTATAGCATTCGTTCCTCCCGGACCACTAGTCACGCAAACCGCCGCAAGATTTCCTGTCAGACGAGTATATCCTTCAGCAGCAATTGCACAAGCTTGTTCGTGGTGATTATATATACATGTTAACATCTCTTCATGTCCCAACGCATCATTCAAATGCATTGCGCCGCCACCAGTAATCGTAAATGCATGTTTAATATTATTTTTTACTAAAAAATCAGCAATATATTTTGCAACTTTAATTTTCATAATATCTCCTATTCAAAAAAATTAACTATTTCTAATGGATATTTCGCCACTCCAATATTAGGGAACTTCTCCACATCTTCTTTTGTCCTAAAGTCAAATCCATAAGTCACACCAATAAAATTCACTCCTAATTCGTGTGCTCCAATAGCATCGTTATCGCTATCTCCCACCATCACAGCCAACTCATTATTTGTTACATGCAGATCAGCAATACATTTCTGAATAATATCTTTTTTCTTTAGCTTATTTTCATTATCTGCCCCATATAAAACATCTGTATACTTATCAAAGCCAAAATGTCTTAATATTTTAATTGCATAGTCTTGTCTTTTATATGTCGCCACAGCCAACTCTATGTCCTTTTTTTTCAACATCTCAAAAACCTGATAAATTCCATCATACGGCTTTGCCTTCAACAAATCCACCATTTTATATCGCTCGCGAAACGTATTAGCCAGTTTCTGAATCTCTATCTCCGGCAATTTGTAATATCTAGCAAAAGAATTTTGAATTGGAGGTCCGATGAAAGTCTCCAACTGTTCAACCGATAATCTTTGAAGTCCAAATTTTTCGATTGTATACTGTACAGATTCCAATACTCCTTCTTTTGTATCTAGAAGAGTCCCATCCACATCAAATACTGCCACTTTATATTTTCCCATAGCTTAATCCTCATAATACGTTGGTGTTAAAAAAACAATATCTTTTTTCTCTCTTAACCTTTTTAAGCACTCCTTAGTATAATTATTTAATTCATTTGCCTTACGTCGTGCGAACCAGTATTCCATATCACTAATTGCATAGTTTCCTTCTGCTTTTGAATAACCATCCAAACCAGCACAGATAATGCTTTTAACAGGCATGTCCACCAAAACTTTTAATAACATAACAAAAGAATTATCTATAAATTCCGCTGTCTGATCCAACAATTCACTATTATTCAAAGTATATGAAAATACTCCTTTTGTCCTTGTAACGTTGGATGTTGCAATCACCTGAATATTCTCATTTCCCTCATCCTGCAAAGCAGTTGCTAAAGATATATATCTTCGAGGATTACTCAAAAATACATATTCTATTTGCTCTATTTCCTTGGGAATAAAATTAATTGCAATAACCACCGGATTATGTCGTTTTATATATGAATTAATTAGCAATTTCTTAGAAGAAATTGTTTTTCCCGGCCCCAAAATCAAAATTTCTTTACCATCAAATAACTCTGACAAAGATGCTTTTGCTTCATCATCATTACATGAATATTTCTGATACTCATAATATAAATTTTCAATATACTTCTGATCATATAAAAGTTTTTTCTCATCCTTAATCTGATCTAATATCTCATTAATAGAGCGGACAGACAATGTATGTTTGTCCATTAGAAATTGCACATAATTCGGATGACAATGGTTTGATGCCGCTACATAAAAAAAGAAATTATAGCCCCATGGCTGTTTCTGATAAATCCGCATAATATTACAATCAATAGCTTCTAACAATTGACTTGTATCATAATTTTTTCCGTAACACTCATTCAAATGCATTGCCAATAGTTCAATCGGGGCATTTCCAGCACTTTTACCCATTCCGTATAATGAACCATCTACCAGAAGCATTCTTTCTGTCGGATAGCTCAACATCTCTATGCAATTTGCATATGCTAATTGAAAATTATTATGTGAATGGTATCCTATACCAATATCCTCTAGTAAATGTTCATTCATTAATTCAAAATAATGCATTAATTTCCCCTGATGAAGTAATCCATATGTGTCCACCATTGATACCGCATAAGGATGTGCTTCATTAACAAGGCCTATTAATTCCATTAACTCTTCATCCGAATAACTAGTAATAGAAACAGCCTGAGTAAACACCTTATATCCAAGCTGCTTCACCTGTTTTGCAAAGGCAATAGCTTCCTGCATAATATGCTTTTTAAAAATCACCCGAATTCCATCCAAATAACTTTCAGAACATGGTTGTAGTTTATCAATCTCACATGTGCCATAATCAATCATCCCTACAATCATGGCATTTCTCTTATTAACTCTGCCGTATATTTTTTCTACACTCTTTGTATCTGGCATTATGCTCCTATTTCTATCGAACTCACGTCTTTCATCCAAAAAACCAATTTCAATAATATCTACATTACTACTAACCAGTCTTTCAAAAATGCTATTTAGATTATCATATCCAAATTCCCAGTCATTCACATATCCACCATCACGAAGTGTACAATCTAACATTTTAACCTGTTTCATGTTTAGCCCCCTAAATGTTATCAATTATTTACAGCATCCTTAATTACTATGGCCATATAATCAATCATTTTATCTGTCATTCCTGGATATACTCCAACCCAGAATGTATCCTTCATAATTCGATCTGTGTTCTCTAAGTTTCCGACCACTCGATAACCTTCACCTGTTTTTCTCATTTCATCAAAACATGGATGTTTAATCAAATTTCCAGCAAAAAGCATCCGTGTCTGAACACCATGATCTTCTACATACCGGACTACTTCATTTCGGTCCACTCCCTCTCTACATGTAAGCAAAAATCCAAACCAGCTTGGATTTGAGTCCGGACAGGCTACTGGCAAAATCAGTTTATCTTCAATACCAGCTAAAGCTTTTATTAATCGTTCAAAATTATGACGACGACGTTCTACAAAAGATGGAAACTTTTCTAACTGCGCGCATCCAATAGCTGCCTGCATATCTGTTGCTTTAAGATTATATCCAAAATGAGAATATACATATTTATGGTCATAGCCTAATGGCAATTCACCATACTGTCTATCAAAACGATGACCACAAAGATTGTCCTGGCCAGATGCACATACACAGTCACGTCCCCAATCACGGAAAGAACGAATACATTTATTTAATAATGGATTATTTGTATAAACAGCTCCTCCTTCACCCATGGTCATATGATGTGGTGGATAGAAACTGGAAGTACCGATATCACCTATAGTCCCCGTGAACTTTTCCTCTCCATTAATTGTATACCGTGAACCCAAAGCATCACAGTTATCTTCGATCAGCCAGAGATTATATTTATCGCAAAATTCCTTGACTGCTTTCAAATCAAATGGATTTCCCAATGTATGAGCAATCATAACTGCTTTTGTTTTAGCCGAATACGCTTCTTCAAGTGCATTGACATCGATATTATATTGAGGAATTGTCACATCAACAAATACAGGGACCGCCCCATACTGAATAATTGGAGTCACAGTTGTTGGAAATCCCGCTGCTACAGTAATAACCTCATCGCCACGTTCAATTTTCCTATCACCTAAAAGCGGTGATGTCAATGCCATAAACGCATTTAAGTTTGCTGAAGAACCCGAGTTTACTAAAGAACAATACCTTACTCCCAAATATTCGCCCAGTTGTTTTTCAAATTTATCCGTATAACGGCCGGATGTTAACCAGAATTCCAAGGAGCTGTCTACTAAATTTATCATCTCTGCGCTATCATAGACTCTGGAAGCATAAGAAATTCTATCCCCTTCTTTAAATTCTTTCTTTATATTATGAAATGTTTCACAATATTCTTTAACAAGACCTAAAATTTCTTCTTTCGCCTGTTTTTCTGTTTTATTCTCAAACATGGTTCTTTCCTCCATTTAAAAATTCCTCTATCTGCCTGTCCATACATTCAGAAATGTTCTGTCCTTCAAAATAATTTTTTGCCCAATCTACTGTATAATGAATAGCTTCCTTGACATGCCATCTTGGTTTCCATCCGAAAATATTTTTTAGTTTTGAACAATCTAATTTAAGGAAATTTGCTTCATGCGGTCCTCCCATAAAACGATTTTCCCAAGACTGCCCCTCACCCCAACATTCGCAAAACAAATCTACCAAATCACCAGTTGTAACACAGTCACAGTCATCAGGCCCCACGTTATAGAAACCTGCATATTTTTTATTTTCATACTGTTTCTGCACGATCATCAAATATGCAGCCAATGGTTCCAGGACATGCTGATAAGGCCGTGTCGAATGGGGATTTCGAACAATAATATCCTCCCCTTTCTGCACCGCCCGTATACAATCCGGAATAATACGGTCATTGGCAAAATCGCCGCCGCCAATCACATTACCTGCTCTTGCCGTTGACACTGCCACGTCCATTTCGTTAAAAAATGAATTAATGTAACTATGTGTAACAAGTTCGGAGCAGGATTTACTGTTACTATAAGGGTCATAGCCATCTAACGGGTCATTCTCACGGTATCCCCATTCCCACTCATTATTATGATACACCTTATCTGTTGTGACATTTAAAAAAGATTTTACACACGGATTCAAGCGAACACACTCACATATATTGACCGTGCCCATTACATTTGTTTCATATGTATAAACTGGATTTTTATAAGAGTCCCGAACAATGGGCTGTGCCGCCAAATGCATCACAATCTCTGGCTGGTACTCCGCAAAAACATTTTCTAAATGTTTTAAATCTCGAATATCACCAATAATTGAATGCATCCTATGCTTTAGATCAATTAATTCAAATAAGCTCGGTTCCGTTGGGGGATTTAATGCGTATCCCACAACATCAGCGCCTGCATTCACCAGCATTTTACACAACCATGTTCCTTTAAACCCTGTATGTCCAGTCACCAATACTGTTTTTCCCTTAAAGAATTCCATACCCATTATATCAGTCCCACACTTTCCATGGTGCTTTTCCAGATGCCCACATGTTTTCCAACATCTCCATCTCTCGCTTTGTATCCATACATTGCCAAAAGCCATTATGTTTGTATGCATCCAATTGATTATTTTCCGCTAATCGTCTCAAAGGTTCCTGTTCAAACACCGTTTCGTCACCTTCAATATAATCAAAAACAGACGGTTCAAGCACCATATAGCCTGCATTAATTCGACTTCCATCTGCTTCTGATTTTTCCCTGAAAGCCTTAATCGTCCCATTTTCCCGATCAATATCTAGTACACCAAATCGCTGCCCTACATGAACCGCTGTCAGTGTTGCAATCTTCCCATTCATCTTATGGAAAGCAATTAATTCATTTATATTAATATCTGCAACACCGTCTCCATATGTCATAAGAAATGTTTCATTTCCTACATACTTCTTAACACGTTTAATGCGTCCTCCTGTCATTGTGTTTAATCCAGTATCAACCAAAGTTACTTTCCAAGGTTCAGACACATTATTATGGACAATCATTTTATTCTCATGACCAAAATCAAATGTTACATCACTGTTATACAGATAGTAATCTGCAAAATATTCTTTAATCATATGTTGTTTATATCCGCAGCATATAATGAAATCGTTATGACCATAATGACTGTATTCTTTCATGATATGCCACAAAATTGGCTTCTCTCCAATTTCAATCATTGGCTTTGGCTTCAAATGACTCTCTTCACTAATTCTTGTTCCAAATCCACCTGCTAATATAACAACTTTCATTATTGTACCTCTTTACTTTCATCCTCTATTTTCTGTATTTTAAATATATTATTTGTCATATGATTTCCTAAGATTAGCTCTATAAAATATCGCCCATGTATCTTTAAATACTTTTAGAATATCCTTCAATTTAATACGGCCCATCCCTTTACCTCGGCGGAATACCAATTTCACAGGCATCTCCATAATTCGATATTTTCTACAATTTAGTGCCACCAATATCTCGATATCATATGCAAATCCTTGTGTTTTAATCAAAGGTATGATTGATTTTAAAGCTTCTGCTTTAAAAACTTTCAATCCAGTCTGGGTATCTTTAACTTTTAAGTGAAAAAGCACACGCAGCATACAGTAATATCCAAAACTAATCACTTTCCGTACTGCCGGATATTCGATTTTTGAATCTTTATGCATCTTGGAGGCAATCACCACATCTGCCTTATCCTGAATCAGTGCAATCACATATTCCTTCAATTGCTCTGCTGGCAAATCCAAATCTGAATCTAAAAACGCGATATAATCTCCGGAAGCCTTTTCCACTCCACATTTAATGGCATTCCCTTTTCCTCGGTTTTTCTTATAACTCACCAAACAAATATGTGCATCCGATTTAGCACAGCGAAAAATCTCAGCTCTCGTATTATCCGTGCTGCCGTCATTAACTGCCACAATTTCATAATCCTTTATAAAACCAGATAAAATTTCAGAAACTATATGCAAGTTTTCATATATATGTTCGCCTTCGTTGTATGCCGGCATAACAACCGACAACTTCTTTTCTGTTTCTAACATAGCACTCCCTCTTTAGTTTTCTGCAATTCCAATATAATAACCGTCCACATAATATACATCTAAGCCAAGATTTCTGCCTTTTTCTTCCGTATCCAAAATATACATTGTTTCATCTCTAGATACCCCATCAACAGCACCGGCCATATATTCAGCATCATTCAATGCAATTTGCTCCAAATCTGTTCTTGCCAACGGAAAATAGTTAATGGTCATTCCATGATCCACCGCAAAATTCCCCATTTCGTAAGCTGCCAATATGCCCTGATTCTGCCAAACAGTACTAAATGGCAAAATCACCAAATGATTTTTTCCTTTCGCTAATTTTTCCCACTCCGCCGATTGGATTGTCTGTAAGCTCTTTTCCTGACAAACATTATTCTTTTTAATCAATATCATATTTTGCATATCAGCGATTTGTACAAGTAAAGCGCCAAACATGCATATCATAGCAACCGCTCTTTTTCCATAATAGCACACCGCCATCATGCAAAAAGTCATTATCAAATATCCCACGCACCAAATAAATCTTCCAGAAGCACGAAATGTCGACAGGATTTTTAAAATGAACTCCGGATAATGAATCCTCATTACTGTTTTAGTGCCAAAGACAATTTCCGGACTCCACGCTAAAATAAAAAAGACAAAAAGTACTACGGCCATGCTGCATCCAAACGCTATCTGCATTCTTTTGGTTTCTTTTGCGAGATATTGTTTAATATCCCTTCTATTCCGAACTTTATATACAATATAAATTCCTAAAGCGCATCCCAAAAGTAATATTATCCCTAAACCCAAATACCCAAAGCCTTCATCCTGGCCAGGTCTGATGGGAAGTGTTTTTAAATATCGGGCATAATTGTTCGGATTAAATAGACTATTCAAGTTGGCGCTATACACTCCCAATCCGCTATCGCTATAGCCACCCGATTTTGAAAATGCTCCCACAGCATACAATACAATCAGATCTGCAGCTACTGTCACCGGGGCAAAAACCAGGTCTTCCTTCCATCCTCTTTTCTCAAACAAATCCTGAAGGCAAAAACCGAACATAAAAACCATAATCATGGGAATAAAATAAATATGTACAAGCGAGCCAAGGATAAGCAGTCCGGTCCATGCACCTAATTTCCTTCGAAAAGTTGAAAAGAATGGCTTATATATCCAGATTCCTATGGCTAATAAAATAATCCAGTGACCAGCCAGTGCAGTATGTCCATACATTCTCTGAAACACATATGGAGAAAGACAGAAAATCCCTGAACCAATCCAACACAACCAGCAGCTTTTAGTACTCTTCCGGACAATAACTGCGGAAATTCCTCCAATTAAGATATAGCTCGCTATCCCCCAAATTCCAAAATACTGAAAAGTTTCCGGTAATATAGGCGATAAAATCTTGAAAAAAATAGCGAATAATGGTATAGAATCCGAAAAAATAATACATGATGTCTCCGGATAAATAATTCCATCGATTTGTCCAATTGGAAAATGCCATGCGGATGCTCGGTAAAACTTCCAGCCAATATAATGCTGAGATATATCCTGTCCAGTAAGCAACCATGAATCATTTGTCACATCAAGAATTTTCCAGCCATAACATGCTAAAAATACAATAGCCCCAATCAAACTTCCTACGCAAAATATTTTTATTAATTCTTTTTTTGTTATACTTTTATAAATGCCGTCTTCCAGATTATTCATCATAAAGTCCTTCAAAAAAATCAATATATTTTTTTGTTACAATGTCCCAGTCAAAATTCTCCAGTACAAATTTCCGCCCATTTTTACCCATTTGATTCGCCGTTTCCGGATGATCAATCAAATAATTGACCTGGTCCTGAAACTCAAAATAATTGTCAAAATAGAATCCGCCCTGAGATGCTACAGCAAAATGTTTTGTCACATCACAGCCAGCATGTACCAATACCGGCCGTCGGCACAGCCAACTCTCCATAATAACGAAAGAAAAACTTTCGTGCTTTGACGGCTGGCACAATGTCAATGCAGCGCCATAAGCATCATATTTATCCTGAATAGATATGAACCCAAGATCGTACACCTCTCCTTTAAGAGCTCTCGGAATATTCACTTTTCCGCCGCCAATAAGAACCAGTTTAAGATTGTTTTTATTTCGCTTCTTGTATTCTTGAAAATACCGGATCAATGTGTAAATATTTTTTCCCACATCTTTTCGCCCGGCATAAAGAATAAACGGATCTTGTATATCGAACTTTGCTCGAAATCTTTCAACATCATATCTCAAAGAAATATCCAGCCCCAACCCCGGCGCACTTAATTTTTGTGTAGAAATATCATATACTCTTTCAGCCAACTTTTTCTCAGGCTCCGCATTAAAAAGCATACCCCGGATATTAGAAAATGCTTTCTTAAACACATCCATATAAATATAGGCTTCCTCATGAAAACATGGAATCATGACGGATTTTTCCGGAAAATATTTACACATATGATAGACCGGTCCAAACATATACGGAATGCCGACAAAGCAATGATATTCATCCTGATGCCGCTTCATATACTTATACATATCCGGGCTATTGATCATCTCTTTACAGAAAATCTCTTCTTCTTCCGGTGTCAGACGTTCATCATTCATTAACTTAATATTCACCTGATTAAATGCATCTACATTGCGCTTGCGCACTTTAAACCGTCGGACAGGAATGTAATTCTCAATCGTCAATCCGGATTTATGAAAATTTGTATTCCAATCCGACATGAAATCTTTTACACAAGTCGTCAATATCTCAACGTCAACACCAGCTTTATTCAGATGTTCTGTCACTCCGCGAAGGGCCATTTCCGCACCACCAGGGATATTCTGCCCATGCCATGGTACAACAAATCCTATCTTTTTCATTTCTTATCCTCTGCTAAAAATTTCTTCATAATCTCTAAAAAATCCTTTTTAATTTTATCATGGTCAAAATCTTTCAGCCGTTCTTTTTCTCCCTTAACTAATTGATTTCTCAACTCTTTACTTTCTGTCACAAGATGAATCGCTTCACCAACAACCGCCGGTGATTTATCTTGAAGCAGTAGCCCGCTGCCACCCAACGTATCCCCGATTGCCGTACTGTCATAGGCAATAATTGGAACACCAAAATACATCGCCTCAACTAATGGCACACAAAACCCTTCATGCTCGCTCAAACAAACAAATACATCCGCAATATGATAGTAAGCAAGAATTTCATCAAATTTCACATGACCGGTAAAATAAACATCTTCCAGTGCTAACTGTTTGACATAAGCATCCAGTTGAGCTTTATAAGCCGGCACCCCATCATATCTTCCCACCAAAAACAGTCGTGATTTCGGTTGTATATTTTTTTTATAATAGTAGAATGCCGCTATAATATCTTCCGGACATTTATTTGGAACTACCCGGCCGGTAAAAACAATATTTACCCAGTCATCATCGTATGCTTTAATAACTTTTTTGTCCGGTTCCTTCTTGTAATCATCAAATGCAATTAATATCGGCAGCACTTCCATCGGACAGTCATAACCCATCGCCAGCAAATCCGTCTTATTAAAAGCTGAATCTACAATACATAAATCCGTCTTTTTGGCCAGATACCTGACTGCTCTCAGTCCATCTGCACAGGCCTTTTCCGCCTCCGGATTAAACCCCTTAAAAAATTGAGGCGGCGTCACATTATGATACATAATAATTCTTCGAGCAGGATACTCCGTAATTTTATAATTCAAATCTGATCCGGTTGAGAGATGATAAAAAATAACGTCCCCTTCTTTATATCTATAATCTTCCACCTGCTTTGCAGCATCTTTTCCAAGTTTTGCGTCAATAACATCCGCATAAATTTCTGTCTCATACCCGGCATCCCGCAGCGTATCCTGTAATGCCAGGGTGTCATTGCCAATGGCGTCTCCATAAGCGAATGTTGGCAACATCTGTATAATCCTCATATTTATTTCCCCTCAATCCGGTTGCTCTTCACCACATCTTCAATCAGGCCCCGCAATTTGCGGATTACTACATCCCACTGATAGTATCGATTCACATATTTCTGACCGTTTTTCCCCATAGCGATGCATACGTCCTGGTGATGAATCATATAATCGACTGTCGCACAAAACTCTTTTGTATCCTTATAATATAAACCGCCGTTACTGCGCTGACAGTGGCTTTTCAGCACTTCACAGGCGCCGTTGACCACTACCGGCACGCCCAGGGAAAAAGCCTCCAGCACGACAATTGACAAACTTTCAAATATTGATGGCAATATCAAAAATTTTGCACCGGAAATGCCATCGAACTTATCCTGATCATCCACAAATCCAAGTGAAATGATATCCGGATGTTTCGGAATCTCAATAATGTTCTTTCCCATCAAAACCAATTTTAAACTGCCCGGATACGCTTCTTTATAAGCAATAAAATCCCTGAACATCTGGTCACAGTTCTTTCCTGTATCAATCCGTCCTACATAGATGATATAGTTTTCTAATCCATATTTATCTCTAAAGCGCTGGCTTGAAATATCCTCTGGCAAGTCAACGCCGGCCCCTCCGATTCGACATCGAACTTTCCAGTTTTGAAATTTCTTTCGCACTAATATCCGTTCATCATTCGTGTTGAAAAACATTGCCTTCGGCTGTTTAAACAGCTTTTTAAATATTTCCATCCGAAGAAAGGGTTCGTCGTGAGCATCCGGCACAAGAATCGCTTTTTCTTTAACTCCCGGAACACCATTAACCGTTTGATAATACAGATAGGTGAAAAAGATAAAAACCTCATAATCTCTTTTATGGGCTGTTATATATTCGATTAATTGCGGCACATAAGGTCCCTGTGCATCCATCCAGTCTTTTTCCTCTACAGCAGGCAGTTGTCCCAACATAAATCGGTTATTTATCTCATTAAATTTATCCATGTCTCGTTCAGCAGCCACAGAAAAGCGCCGCACTTTTACACTGTTCAGGATTTCTTCATCCTTAGAGTATTCATCCTTCCAAGTCACATAATCAATAGCTTTTGTTGTTAATACTTCTACATCATAAAAATGAGTCAGCCTTTCTGATATCTGGCGACAATGCAGTTCCGCACCACCATTAACTTCCAATCCATAACGTTGAACGATACAACAGATCTTCTTACTCATAAATAGTCCTCTTACTTATTCTCTAAAACTTCAATTCTTGTCTGAAGTTCTTCGATAATCTCTTCTTTTTGAATCAGCGCATCTTCCAGTTCTGCCATATGTACCGCTATCTGGCGTATGCACTGTATCGAATTATAATTAAAATGATTTTGACGATCTCTAAGCGGCTGCATTTGGAATGCCATCAGTTTCCGCATGACCCGCTTAACAAACACCTTTAGTTTACCTCCCTGTATCGGTTCATAATAAGGAATATTGTGTGCAGCTCTGGCATATTGAATATATTGATTTAAGTCGTTTTCATCATAAATCATCTCGTCCACTGGAATTCCATTGCGAATCTCTGTACTCGAATCCACTTCATTAAATCCCAGAACTTCTTCTGATACACCACGCGCTTCTATATTCTTCCGAATCTCTTCCATGATTTTTTCAACATCTACTGTTTGAATTTTATCACTCATTCTTCGTAATCCTTTCTGCTATCTTCTTCCAATAATCGCATAATCCTGACTTCCAAATAGGGTTTCGCTGACCTCTTTCATGCTTTTGTTAAAAGCATCCAGATTTTCTACTCCACCCACTTTAAGTTCAGGTATCTCCACTGGATATCTGCTGGATTCTGTAAATAAAATTTTAACATCCTTAAATCCAACTTTATACATAAAATATTCCATCGTCAACGGGTGTACTGGCTTGTTGTGCGACGGGTCCATGTAAAATGCATGGGTATAAATCGCTAATGACATCGGATTCGGAGTCTCCATAATAATATATGCGCCCTCCTCCAGTTTCTGATATGCCAGTTCGCACAGTTCTACAATCTGATTAAATTTCAAATGCTCAATTAGCTGTCCGGCAAAAATACCGCCGACTTTGTCCTGATTTCTCAAATAGACCAGCGCGTCATCCTCTGCCACGTTCAGTCCTTTCATTTTACAATATTCCGCAAATTCTGTATAGCATTCAACACCAATTGCATTTATCTGGCATTCTTTAAGAAGTTCCAAGAATTCTCCGCGGCCGCATCCCAGGTCAAGCACATTCGTTCTTCCTTTAAAATATGGAATATATTGTTTCTGAACTGATTTAATAGCTTCTCTGGAACCCCGAAAATGATTTTCAAAATCAAAATAATCCACACAGTCATATTCATTGTCATCAGGCATCATCTGCGGTGTCATCGCTTTTTCTCTTGTCAGCGGCGCCCTTTCTTCCGTCGCTCTGCCCAGTTTTTTGAATTTCACTTCCTGCATATCCAAACGGCCAGCCAGGCTCTCAAACATTTCATCAAAACGATTAATGCGAATATTATTGTTCCGAATATTCTCCTCCAGAGACGGATTGGTTTCTTTTCGTACTTTCATGTACTCATATGCTTCTGCCAAAGCAATCTGTGCGCCACGGAGCGCTGCTTTTTCCTGATTCAACTCCGACGTCAATTGCTCAATCGTTCTCTTCAAACCTTCTGTTTCATTTTTCAGCTCATCATATCGAGCGTTCTGTCCCAATATATATTTGCGCCCGGCTTTTTCAAATATACGCTCAATACAGCTCAGCTTTTCCCCCATCACTATACCTCCCATTGGTGTTCCATTCGAAAAACACCGACATCTGTCAATGATGAATAAACTTCAAAACTATATGCCTGCCGGAAATAATCCACCGGTGTCGCCATATCTGATTCAATAGCCACATCTAATGTATATTTTCCAGGAAGCAGCGACAACTTTTCAATATTAACAACAACTTCTCCGTCTTTATCCAGATCGAATCGCTTAAACTGCTCAATCCGTGTATTTGTGCCATAGCATTGTACGCCGTCATCTCGAAAAATCCCAATTCCAAAGACAGCGTCTTGAACCTTCTGTTTCACTTTGTAATTCATGCGAATTTTCACAGATTCTTCTGTCGCAAAAACCCTTTGCCTGTCACTTTGTTTTCCGCTCATACACACTTCGCGGAATCTGGCTCTGCCATTTCCCCAACGCTTTTTCTCTTCTGCCTCTGCCCTGGTCTCTATTTCTTCCACCACCATTGTTTTCGCTTCATCCTTTTTCTGAGACTGTTCGGCAATCTCCTGCCGTTTCTGCCCCATAAAGTCCAAATAATCCTTATCAATTTCTCTTGGATTGCCCTCGGCCTTTATTTTCCCCTCATGAATCCAAATGCTGCGGTCACAAATCTGTTCAATCTGCCCCATAGAGTGAGACACAATGACAATTGTCGTTCCCTGCGCTTTTATCTCACGAAGTTTATTGAAACACTTTGCCTGAAAATTGACATCCCCAACTGCAAGGATTTCATCAATCAGGAGAATATCCGCATTCACATTGATTGCAACAGAAAAGGCCAGACGCATATACATACCAGAAGAATAGGTTCGAACCGGATTATCCAAAAAAGGCTCCATTTCAGAAAATTCAATAATGTCATCCAACCGTTCATCAATTTCTTTTTTTGTCAATCCAAAGATAGACGCATTTGTATATATATTTTCTCTTCCGCTCATGTCCGGATGGAAGCCGGCCCCCAACTCAATCAGGCTGGATACTCTGCCTCTCAGTTCAATACTCCCTGAATCCGGATACATAATGCGGGTCAGTAATTTTAAAGTCGTACTTTTTCCGCATCCATTATGCCCAATTAATCCAATAGCCTCACCCTGCTTCACTTCAAAACTGACATCATCCAAAACCCATCGCTCTTCATAACGATTTCTGTTTCGGAATAATATCCGCTCTTTCAGCTGACTTCCTTTATCAAAATATACCTTAAATTTCTTTTTTACATTCTTAACTTCTATTGCATTTCCCGGTTTCATTTATAATTCCTCCGCGAATCCTCTCTGTAATTTCTGGAACACAGCACAACCCAAAATAAGTACAATGCATCCTAAAATAAATCCACTGGCCAACGTACGGATATGTGGTACCTGTTTGCTATAAAGGACATCCCTGTATGCCACAATTACAGGCGTCATTGGATTCAAATTCATAAAAGGTCTTAGACTTTCCGGTACCATATCGATAGAATAAACAACTGGCGTAAAATACATCCATGCCATTGTTACGATTCCCAGAATATACTCCAGATCCCTGAAATATACTGTCAGCGCCGATGTCAACATCGCACCGCCAAGACACATGATATACTCCACAACCATGATAATGGGCAGATAACATATCGCTATCGGATTTATACCAACCCCGGTCACAATAACCACCGCAAAAATAACGATAAAGCAGAGAAGCATATTCACAAAATTACTTGTCACATAAGCAATGGGCATAACTTCCCTCGGGAAATATATTTTCTTTACCATATCTTTCTGATTAATGATGCTTGCCGCCCCACCCGTCAAAGAGCCGCTGAAGAACAGCCATGGAATTAATCCAACAAACAGGTACAAGTAGAACTTGTCTATATTATTCGGCATAACGATAGAAAACACAAATGTATAAACACATAACTGCAATAAGGGATTAATAAAAGTCCACAAAAATCCCAATGCTGAGCCCTTATACCTTCCCCGCAATTCTTTCCGCACTAAACTGAAAATCATCTGGCGATAATCATATATTTCTCTCAAATGCTTCATAAATCTCTCCTACCCGTTTCTCTAATGCGCTAACTGCATTTTCCATACTTAGCTTTTTTATTATATATTCATGGGCTTTTTTCTTTAAATATTCATAATATGCTGGTTCCTTATACAATTTCCGCATATAACGCGCTGCCTGTTCCACATTCGGATCTGCCCAAACGCTTCCCTTTTTATATGGCGGACTGTCCTTCTCCAGGGTTATAAATTTACAATCAACCATGCATGCCACATCTGAATTCATAAATTCAGTATTTGAAGACCAATTAGTCGCAATGACAGGGGTTCCGACAATCATTGCTTCCGCCATAACCAAACCAAACCCTTCTGCCCGATGAAGCGACACAAAAACATTCACCAGTTTAATTAGAGAATTCACTTCAACTTTCGATAATGTTTCTGTGATAAAATAAACATTGGTACATCCCTTAAGCATATGATTCAGCCGCTCTATATCCCGTGTTTTTGCATTGTTAATCTTAATAACTATTCCCACATCCGCATTGTTTTTAAAGGCTTTTCTAAACGCACGAATAGCTCCCGTCGGATTTTTTCTCTCTATAGTGCTATTCGAATCATACATTACCAAAAAAAGAAATTTATCCTCCGGAAGCTCAAAATATTTCCGGCTCAGCGCCTCGTCTACCGGCGCCTCCACGCAATAAGGCATCGTATAAACCGGTAAATCGGTAACCTTTCTTAAATTGTTGCTGATAAATTCAGACGGCGTCCAAATCTCATCAAGCATAGGAAAAAATTTCTTCCAATGCTCCGGAATCTCTTCCAGCTCCCATAACCAGAACGCAATATTATAACGACCATTCCAACGTTCTGCCTCCATCCGGGTATACATAAGCATCATCTCATCCGGATTAATATGAATTAAATTAATATTATACGGAAACGCTTCAGAAATCATATCATCCATCGAATGATCTTCTGCCTTCAAAAGCTTACTGCCAAGTTGAAAATCATAAAGAGAATAGGGTATATTTCCCGCCTTCAGTTCATTAGCCAAAAGACGGCAACTCTGCCCCAAACCCATTTCCGCGCGCACTAACCCAATTAAATTAATACCGTCAGAAAACTTATGTCTGTCAAACGGTTCTCGTCCGCTGTTTACCATCTGATTATAATTTCTTTCCACAAAAATTTGTTTTATCTTCTGCAATAATTTCTTCGGAAATATCTTCTTCAATATGGGTTTCAATGTTTCTGACACCCTTAATATTCCTTGATTAACATTCATCTACATCATCCCCAGATTACCTGCATTATTTTTCGGCTCACACCTTTTTTCCAGAGACCATGTCGAAAAAAGCAAAGAATCCGAATTATTTTATTTTCTTCATATAAATGCGCATACTTATTTAATAATTTTATCACTTTCTTATTCTTTATACAAGATACATATAGTTGGACAAAATAACCAGCCTGATTACATGAATCTCTCATATCCTGACGAAATTTGTTTTTACCTCGTAAAAGCCGATGCCACATATAGGAAATGCTACGTGCATTCTGGGCCCCTACAGAATTATTGCCATGCTGTCGGTAATCAATCGTTGCTTTATTTAAATAACTCATTTTCCCAAAAACAAGAGCGATTAATGCCAGCCAATGATCATGCATAACAATCAATTCCACATCCGTAACTTGAGCCACATACTCTTTTAATGCCTTATTAATCATAACTGTGCATCCTGTTACCTGATTTTGTATAAGTTCTCTATTCAATTTGCCGCCTGTCTCTAAATTCATATATTTATGAAATCCCGGATTCAGCTCGGATAGCTGTTCGTCAACAACACGTAAATCCGTATGCACCAACAAAGGAATTTCATTTCCATATCTTTTCTCCATCTGTCGCATGCGATAAAATGTTCTGGCCACTTTATCCTGATGCCATACATCATCCTGATCACAACACATCATATAATCTCCTGTGCTTGCTTGTATAAGACCAATAAAATTTGCCTTTGCGCTGCCGCTCGCCGGATTATTCTTTTTAATAATCACCTTTTCTTTTCCAAGTCTCTTCTGAAAATTCTCTAAAATTTCCCGGGTCCCGTCCGAAGAAGCATCGTCATGAACGATCAAACGCCAATCCGTCCACGTCTGACTTTCAATAGATGCCAGCTGTTCCTTCAGATAATGTTCTCCATTATAAGTTGCCATCAATATATCTATCATCAATTTACACTCATTTCCATTTCCAAAAGTATTTAAGCATAGATATCAAAAATATCTTTATTCCTCTAAAACTACGGGTATTATCTCGTTTCCATGCGTGATATACAAATGCGTTTGGATAGAAAACGATAACACTCTTTTTCCGCACCCTCCGTGATAAATCCGCGTCTTCAAAATACATAAAAAATTGCTCGTCAAATCCATTTACTTTTCTGAACATATCTGTCCGTATCATAAAAAAACAACCAGTGCTGGACAGGATGCGAGTCGGTCTGTTAAAAACTTCATCCGCCCGGGTATATTCATCTCTGAAAAAATAAAATGGACGAAATTTGCTTAAAATAACATAAGAAAATTTAGGATCTCTCTTGGGAAGAAATTGTTCACTTCCGTCGGCATTCCTTATTTTCGGAGTAACAATTCCAACTTCCGGATAGCGACACATAAATGCTGTTAATTTAGAGACAACTTCCGGAGTGAACTGAATATCCGGGTTGACCACCATATGAAACTCAGAAGATATTCTTTTTAATATTTCATTATGCCCACGCCCAAACCCCAGATTTTCCGAGCTTTCAATCAGATGAACTCGCGGAAAATATTTTCGAATAACAGACACCGTATTATCACTAGAATGATTATCCAGCACATATATTTCTACATTCATCCCTTTTGTCGTTTCAATAAGAGAATTCAGGCAGGAAATAATTTCCGACACATTATTGTAGGTCACAATGCCTGCACTCACTTGCCCTTTTATCATATCCTATTCCTCTCTTTGCCCCCAGTTTGCCTCCAGGAAATCAGAAAACTTTTCCAAATGCTCATAACGTTCGCTATCAAATGCCTCTGTGCTATCCGGTTTAAAAAATACAATCAACGTTTGTAAAATTAATTTTATGTCCTTCAAAATACTATAATTTTCAATGTACATTAAATCCAAAATTAGTTTGTATTTTGGCGTCGTATTGTACTTTCCTGCGATTTGTGCATATCCTGTAAGCCCCGCCTTTACACGAAGTCTGTAAGCGAACTCTGGATACTCTTCCGTATATAAATATACATTTTCCAACATTTCCGGCCTTGGTCCAACAAGACTCATGTCCCCAAAAAGAATGTTAAGAAACTGAGGAAATTCATCTAAACGATATCTTCTTAATATTTTCCCAACCGCCGTCACTCGATCATCGTCAGCAATTGCTGAATAATTCGTAACATTTTCTTTCATCGTGCGGAATTTATATACCTCAAAGACTTTACCGTTTTTTGTAGCACGTTTTTGTTTAAAAAAAACTTTACCTCCATCATTTAACTTAATGGCTATCCCACAAATCAGCCATACAGGTGATGTAATAACGATAGCTGTCAAAGAAAAAACAATATCCACACACCGCTTCATAAAACGCTGTTCTATAGATAATTCCTTTACCGGAAGATTAATTAATGAAATATCATCCAAAATAGTGTGTTTTGAATTTATCTCCACAATATCTGCAATCTCAGGACTGAAATAGATATTCCTCATATTTCGGTAACAATATTCAACTAATTCCGTACGTTCTTTTACCGGAACATCATATAGAAATATGGTTTCACACCGCAGCACGGCATCATATAAATCATTTGCCCGGTAATCCTTCACCTCGCATATTTTATACTGTTTTCGGAAGACGTCAATGGCATGGCTAATCTGCATAAAAGATTCGGCAGATGATGTCACAACACAACACTTTTCAGGTTCATAAATGGAAAAATACAACCCGTTTCCACCATAAGTAAAAACCACTATGGATACCATCTGAACTAAAACGACAATGCAAAACAGCCCTATGCTCTCAAATTCAAATTTTGTGTTATTGGCAACATTCGTATTCATAATCGACAATTCCACATAGGTGACGATATCTGTAATGATAGTAGCCAGACCAATAGATGAAACAATCGGTTTGCTCTTCCTCTTTCCAATGTCATAACGCCCATACGCCGCCGTCATTCCCAAACCAGAAACAACAAACGTCAGCATAGTAATTGCGGCAGTTCGCGACGGACGAAGTAATTGAGGATTGTCAATACCTAAAATTCCAAAAAAGCTTAAAAAAAGTGTAACATACAGACAAGTTTTCAATGCAAACACCATTGTCCGCTCCAATTTTCGAATAAGCTTTTTCATCACTTCATCCCCCGTTAGTTTTTATAATCCGAAACTATTCACCAATTTGTGGAATTCGTCTGAATTTGTAAAGCCCCAAAAAACCTCCTGTCTACTCTTTCCTGAATTCAGCCAATTTATCCAGTCATGCAAACCTACATCATCAGCTTCTCTGTCAAAAAGTCCCTTGTATAATATTTTTACAAATTCTTCATCGTCTAAATTTTTATCGTTCAACTCTTTAGAGAATACAAAACCTTTTGTTATCTCATCCGGTTTTTCACCTCTCGCAATAAAAGCATCAATCCATTGCCGTAATCCCTGAGTATCTGGTTCACGATTCAAAAAAACACGATAGCACCGATACAAATACTGTGTGATTTCTGGATATAAATCTTCTTTTTCCACCAAAGTTATATTTCCCCGAATAATATCATACTCACTGCAAATGTCCGTAAATTCTTCTGACTCTGCAAAACCTTTTAACACGTATGTTCTGCTCAAGCCCTTTTCCAAACACGAAATCCATGCCCCTTTCCCCTCTTTATCAGAATTCCTTCCAAGACATACATTATACAGCAGCTCCACAAATGCATCATTTGTAAGATTTTTTGCTTTAAGCTCATCGCTGTTTATGAATCCTTGAAGCACATCAGCCCCAGTCTCTACTTGATTCAACAACTGACTTTTCCAGCCTTCTAATCCCGCCTTATCCGGTTTACGCCCCAAAACCAGTTCGTAAAGACGTGTGACAAAATTCTCCACCATTTTTTCCGGTGTATTTATTTCTTCTTCCTCCGGTGTAATATCCATTGTAAAATTCAAGTCTACAAATCCATCAATTCCATCAACAGTCCCCATAGATGTACATTGCCACATCGTATATGCTTTTTTATAAGTACACTCTGTATTATACTGAGCTACCCACCGCGTCCACTGTCCAAATCGTCCGTCGGTAAGTCTGTTTCTAAACCAGTCTAAATTTGCATAAATTCCTACTTCATACCCCGCAGACTGTATCGTTTCACAAAAGACCTCTGCAATATCTGCAATTTCTTTATTCGATAAACTTCCTGTATACCGTTCATCTTCCAAATCCAGATAAATGGGATAAGACAAATCATATCCCTCTATTAACCGAAGAACATGTTCTGCCTCGCTGAGAGCTTCATCTGTATTTAAGGCGTATGAATAAATATATACTCCAAAAGGAATTTCCAGCCGTGTACACTCATCCGCATTATATTTCCACCACTTGTCATCCTGGCTGACTTCATCGTTTCCATAGCCGCATCGAATGATTGCATAACTGATATCCGTAGCCGCCACCTTTTTCCAATCAATCTTGCCTTGGGCAAAGGAAACATCAATTCCTTTCTCTATAGCCCCTTTAATCGGCTCCCCTAAAGAATTGATCCAATTTCCATTTTCAAAACTCCAGGGTGTAAATCCTGATGCAAACATAGCTATTTCATTATGAATCCATTCACCATTTTCATACCGGAAACTGTTTTCTACCAGTTCTGTTTTCTCTATCTCAAGTTCTGTTTCCGTTTCCAATTCTGACTCCGATTCTATCCCTGCCTGAATTTTTGTCTCTGTTTCTACTATAGTTTTAGTCTCTGCTGTATGTTCCGTCTCTGATTCGTCTATTGTTTCATCAGTCATTTCAACTGTTATGTCTGTACTTATTTCTTCAGCATATCCATAAGTTGTTCCAGCTATTCCCATGCCTAGCAGGATTGTTGATAAAACCGCTGCTTTTGCACGGACCCAAAATGATTTCTTCATATTTCGTCCTTTCTTTACTGCTTTATCATTTCTACATATTTTTCCATATTTTCATATTATACAACATTTCCCGCGCTTCTGTCTATCCCTTATACCTCATTCAACCACACGGCCAGCCCGCTATACCGCTTCTGTTCTCTCTGGTTATGTATCATCTGGGCAACAGTCTGTTCGCTGCCCACGATCGCCACGCACTTTTTTGCCCGGGTGACGGCCGTGTAAAGAATGTTGCGGTTAAAAAGCATCCGTGGTCCGGTAAGTAAGGGCATGACCACTGCCGGGTATTCGCTTCCCTGGGATTTATGTACGGTAATGGCATAGGCAAGTTCTAATTCGTCCAGTTGGGCAAAGGGATAAACGATTTTCCGGCCTTCGTCAAACTCTACTGTCATCTGTTCGGCAAAAAAATTGATTTCCTGTACCCGCCCCATGTCTCCGTTAAAAACGCCCACACCCTTTTCCACCGGAATACCATAGCGGTCCGTGATCTCCCATTCGAGTTGATAATTGTTTTTAATCTGCATGACCTTATCGCCCTCCCGGAAAAGGCGGTCTCCCTGTTCTTTTTCCCGTTTCGTTTCATCTTTTGGATTCAAGTATTCCTGAAGCAGTTTATTCAGCCGCTCCACACCAAGCTCGCCTTTCCGCATCGGGGTGAGAACCTGAATATCATTGACCGACGCTCCCACATTGTTCGGAAGCTTATCCCGGACAAGGGCGATAATGACGCCCTGGATATCCGCGGCCTGATAGCGTTTCAGGCAAAAGAAATCCGGCGTCTTTACCTCCAGATCTATATCTTCCCCATCATTGATTTTATGAGCGTTTTTGATAATAGCGCTCTCCATCGCCTGACGGAAAATCTTTGTCAGCATGACCACATTGAAGCAATGGGACTGGATAATATCTTTCAATACGTTTCCTGGTCCGACAGATGGGAGCTGATTCACATCCCCCACCATGATCAGGCGTGTCCCCGGCATAACAGCCTTTAAAAGGGCATTCATCAGATGGATATCCACCATGGACATTTCATCAATGATGATCACATCACTTTCCAGAGGATTCTGTTCGTTCCGCTCAAAATGGCTGCCCGCTTGCTCTTCCGGGCCTCCGGACAGCTCCAGCATCCGATGAATGGTCTGGGCCTCGTAACCGGTGGCCTCTGTCATCCGTTTGGCCGCCCGGCCTGTCGGCGCCGCCAGCCGTATTTCCAGTCCTTCATTTTCAAAAAATCGAATCATAGCGTTAATCGTCGTTGTCTTTCCCGTACCCGGGCCGCCGGTGATGACCAGCACGCCGTTTCTGGCCGCTTCCACGACGGCCGTCTTCTGCATTTCGTCAAGGCTGATTTTTTCTTCCGCCTCAATACGGCGAATCTGCTGTTCTGCTTCTCGAAGACTTACTTCATACTTAACATTTAAGTTTTTCAGCATACGGGCCGTACTGAGTTCCAGATAATAATAGGTTGAAGCGTACACCACCGACTGTTCTTCTATCTTTTTTATAATAATCTTTTTATCAATGGAAAGGTTCATGAGCTGCCGTTCCACCGCTTCTTCCGATATTTCGAGAATTTCCGCCGACTGCCGCTTTAATTCCTCCACCGGAAGATAGACATGGCCGTTCATACTTGCCTGCAGAAGCACATAAATCACGCCGCTTCGAATGCGATAGTCAGAATCCATACCGATTCCGGCCCGCCGCGCAATATCATCCGCCAGCCGGAAACCGATTCCCGATACATCCTCCGCCAGTTGGTAAGGATTCTCCCGGATAATATCATAAAGCCGACTGCCATATTCATTATAGATTTTCACCGCATAGGCCGTGCTGATACCATATTTTGATAAAAACATCATGGCCTGACGCATATCCTGTTTATCATGGAACTGCTGATAGATTTCCTGGGCCTTCCGCTCGCTGATGCCTTTCACTTCCGCCAGCCGCTCCGGTTCGTTTTCAATAATCCGAAAACTGTCCTCTTTAAATTTTTTTACAATTCGTCCGGCCAGAGACGGCCCTACGCCTTTGATTGCCCCGGAGCCAAGATAGCGCTCAATAGAAAATAAATCTTCCGGAGCTTCAATGGAAAAAGAGGCAATGCGGAACTGACGTCCGTAAGTCGCATGTTCCACATAATCCCCTTCAGCCTTAATATATTCGCCTTCATTGACCATCGCCATCGTCCCGGTACACATGACTTCGTCGCCCTGACACATCAGGGCCAGCACCGTATAGCCATTATTCTCATTATGATAAACGATATGTTCAACCAGACCGTGAAGTGTCTCCATACCCACCCTCCCAAAACAGATGTTGTATTTTTACCATGTAAAAAGGCTGAAAACATTTTGCATTTTCAGCCTTCTCGATTTAGCGTGCATTTTTTTTAGCTTCTATAAACTCCGTATATCTACCGGTACCAATGGCCACAACAGAAATCGGATCATCCGCCAGAGTCGTACGAATACCCGTTATCTGCTCGATTAGCCGATCCATACCGTACAGCAGGCTTCCTCCGCCTGTAAGCAAGATGCCACGAGTAGCAATATCTGCCGATAATTCCGGCGGTGTTTCTTCTAAGACCTTGTGAATCCCGGTAATGATCTGAGTCAGACAGCTCTCCAACGCTTCCTGGGTTTCCACCGAACTCATCACAATCGTCTTTGGCAGTCCGGTCAGAACATTCCGTCCGCAGACTTCCATCGTCTCTTCCTCATCTCTCGGATACGCCGTACCAATCTGCTTTTTTATATCTTCAGCAGTCCGCTCTCCCACAAGGATTTCATATTTTTTGCGCAGATAACGGACAATGGCATCGTCAAAATCATTGCCTGCCACCTTCAGTGACTGGCTGACCACCGTATCCCCATAGGAAATGACGGCTACATCCGTGGTTCCGCCGCCGATATCTACAACAATATTTCCAAAGGGTTTTGAAATATCAATTCCGGCGCCCAAAGCTGCCGCGATCGGTTCCTGGACGATAATGACGTCTCTGGCTCCGGCTTCCATCGTGGCATCGATGACCGCCCGTTTCTCGACCTCCGTCACACCGCTTGGCACGCACACCGTAATTCTCGGGCGCCAAAAGGTTTTTCGTCCAACCGCTTTATGGATAAAGTATTTCAGCATTTTTTCCGTAATCGTATAATCCGAAATCACCCCCTGCCGCAGCGGGCGGACGGCGGCAATATTCCCCGGTGTACGTCCGATCATCTCCCGGGCCTCTTCGCCAATGCTTTTGATTTCATTTGTATCCCGGTCATAAGCGACCACTGAAGGCTCATGCAGTACAATGCCTGTCCCTCTTATATACACAAGAACACTATCTGTTCCCAAATCGATTCCAATATCAGATGCTGACATATGTGTCCCCTTTCGTCCATTTTTCTTCATTCATTCTTTTATTATAACTGATTTCGCAAAAATTACCACTAGAAAAATAAAATACAAAATTAATAGTTTAAAAACAGACAAAATAATGTTAAACTAAAGGCATACAAAAAAATAAGAAAGGCTTAATTTCGATGAAAACGCACATTTTTTTTCTTATTATCTCATTGCTTTGCGGCAGCTATTTTGTTGAATACATGCGCATACCTCATAACGGTTTTATCTGGTTCGCCGTATGTATCGTCATTTATCTCTTGTTTATCAGACAAAAGAAATCTCAAACTCTATTGGAAAAGTACGGATTTTTTGCTTTTTCCTTCATATTCAGCGTATTCCTTGTTTTAGGATATCATATTAAAACGAATTTTGAATTATATGAAGGTCTCATGGATTCGAATTACCGGACACCCTATTCTATTAACGATCTTTTTGCACTGTTTTTTTTAACAATTTTATGGGTTTTAATATTTAAATCTGTATTTTACTATATTAAAAAAATTTCAGCAAATATTTCGTTAACAAAAAATACCGGTATATCCAATTACAAACACTGGTTAATCGGCGCTCTTTGCCTGTCTGCCGCATGGATTCCCTATTTCCTTATTTATTATCCCGGATTCATATTCGGAGATTCTCTGGCGTCCATTTTTCAGGCATTGGAATTCTGGGGATTATCCAATCATCATCCCATTTTATATACCTTTTTCATCAAAGGCTGTCTAACAATCGGTATGGGCCTCAAGGACATTAATTTAGGATGCGCCATATATACAATTTTGCAGATGCTGTATATTTCTTTTATTCTAAGTTACCTTGTCTGCTGGATACGAAACAAGGGCATCTCCCCCAGAATATGCGTCGGTTTAATGGTATTTTTCGCATTTGTACCTTTTATTCCATTAAACAGTATCGCCATGTGGAAAGACCCGATATTTTCTGCTTCGCTGACCCTGTGGACACTACTGCTTTTCGATTTTGTTTTATCAAATGGATCTATTATTAAAGAAAAGCCTCGATTTATTCCAATATACATCATCACATTGCTGATACTTTGCTTTTCAAGAAATAATGGTTTTTATATTGTACTTTTCAGTATTGTTGCCTTTATTTTTATCATAGCCATAAACCGCAGAAAAAAAATATTATATCATACAAAAAAGTTATTACTGAGTACGATTTCCGTTGCTGTTTTTGTCGGTTTTATCACCGGTCCCGTATATACCCATTTTGATCTCCAGGGTGAACCTGTAGAGAGTCTTGGTATTTTTTTAAACCAGATGGCGCGCGTCGCCGCCCTGGACGGAAATACGAGCGCCTCTGACGCGGCGTACATGGACGCTTTACTTCCGCTGGAAGAGTATCCTTCAACTTACCGGCCATGTGTTGTCGATCTTTTAAAATGGGACGAGAATTTTGATCAGGATTATTTAAATAATCACCTCAGTGATTTTATTAAAACTTATTTTTCCCTGTTTATCAAAAACCCGGTCTGCTACATTGACGCGTGGGAATTAAATACTTTCGGATATTGGGCGGTAAATATCTGGGAATTGAATTTTGATACCGGCAACATCCGCAAAGGGAACCTGAATGAACTTGATAAGTATAAAGAATGGGGGATTACCCAAACCAATTTACTGGACAATGGGTATATCGATCTTACTCAGATATTTAGTATTGACAGTTCCATTTTAAGTTTGGCAATCATTAACTGGTTTATATTTTTTATCATTCTTTTAATGATAATAATGAAAAAAACAAAATGGGGAATTGCCATTGCCCCCTCTTTCGGGCTCATTATCACACTGTTTATTGCCACCCCTTACGCTTATTGGCAACGATATGGTCTGGCCGAATACTATCTTCTTCCATTCTATATCCTTCTGACACTGTTTGTTCTTAAATATAATTATCCAGAATCATAGGAGGTCTTAATTATGGATAAGATTGCTGTTTTGATTCCATGCTACAATGAAAGCAAAACTGTCAAAAAAGTCATCAACGACTATCAAGCCATATTACCGGAAGCAACGATTTATGTCTATGATAATAATTCTACGGATGATACGGCTGCTATCGCCGAAGCAGAAGGCGCCATTGTGCGCCATGAATATCATCAGGGTAAGGGAAATGTTATCCGCAGAATGTTTCGCGAGATTGACGCTGAAGCCTATATCATGGTGGATGGTGACGATACCTATCCGGCAGAATTCGCCCGGGAAATGGTGGATAAAGTTTTAGAGCGCCATGTGGACATGGTCGTTGGAGACCGCCTGTCATCCACATATTTTACCGAAAACAAACGTCCTTTCCACAATTTTGGAAATTCTCTGGTACGTCAGAGCATCAACACTCTGTTTAAAAGCGATATTAAAGACATTATGACTGGATACAGAGCATTTTCCTATCAATTTGTTAAATCCTTTCCCGTATTGTCCAAGGGATTTGAAATCGAGACAGAAATGAGCATTCATGCTGTCCATAAAAATTTACTTGTTGAAAATGTAATTGTAACTTACCGCGATCGTCCGGAAGGCAGTGAATCTAAATTAAATACTTACAGCGATGGATTCAAAGTTATCAAGACCATCATTAAGCTTTACAAAAACTACAAACCTTTTGGTTTTTTCAGCATCCTCGCTGCTATCTTAATGCTTTTGAGCCTTGGTTTTTTCATCCCTGTATTCGGAGAATATCTGGCAACGGGCCTTGTACTGAAATTTCCAACATTGATCGTCTGCGGTTTTGTTGCGCTGGCTGCTTTGATTTCATTCTTTTCAGGAGTCATTCTATCAACAATCAATCAGAAGAATCGCCAGGACTTCGAAATGGAGCTTCATGCTATCCAAAGAGAATATAATCGAATTCATACAGAAGAATAAGAAAAAAAGCTCTTTATCAAATCCCATACGTTTGGCAAAGAGCTTTTTCAATTCATTTCAACTCTGAAATTATTCAATTCCAACCACATCAAAACCAGCTTCATCAATAGCTGCTTTAAGCGCTGCTTCATCGTAAGCACCATTAAAAGTTGCACATTTATCTTCCAGGCTGACGTTAATGTCTTTTACGCCCAGTCCTTCAAGTGCTTCTGTCACATGCATAACACATTTCTGGCATCCCATACCGTCAATCATTACTTTTGTCATTTTAAAATCGCTCCTTCTACTATTTGTTTTATAATAATACTATTTTCATGCTTATTCAAGAGATTTTGCTCCGATATATTCATAACCTGCTTTTTCAATCGCCTGCTTAATCTCCTCTTCCGGCACTTCTCCGCTCATAGAAACGACTGCCGTTCCGGCTTCATGGCTCACGACCGCCTCTGAAATCTGCGGGAACTTTTCGAGGCACCGTTTGACCATCTTTTCGCAGTGGCCGCACATCATGCCTTCAATCTCCAACGTTTTTGTTATGGAGCCTTCGGCTGGTGATTTCACAGCTGTTTCCCCAATCTCACAAGTCTGCGCCTGAACTTCCGGTTCGTTTTGAATGACTGCTGCGGCCACATCCGACACGTCCACGCTTTGAATTTTTTTGTCCTTCGAAGCGTTATGCATGTTAAAGAAATTCAAACGCAGAGCATTCGTCACAACACAAAAACTGGATAAGCTCATGGCAGCCGCACCAAACATCGGGTTCAGCTTCAGGCCAAAGATTGGAATCCAGATACCTGCGGCCAGCGGAATGCCGATAACATTATAGAAAAATGCCCAAAACAGGTTTTCATGAATATTCTTTAATGTAGCCCGGCTCAGTCGGATAGCCGCCGGTACGTCGCTCAGCCGGCTCTTCATCAGCACCACGTCGGCCGCATCAATGGCAATATCGGTTCCGGCGCCAATGGCAATACCTATATCTGCCCGTGTGAGGGCCGGTGCATCATTGATGCCGTCGCCAACCATAGCCACCTTGCCTTTTTCCTTTAAGGCTCGAATCACACTTTCTTTACCCTCCGGAAGCACTCCGGCAATAACTTCGTCCACGCCGGCCTGCTGACCAATGGCCTTAGCTGTCCGCTCATTATCTCCGGTCAGCATAACAACCCGAATACCCATATTTTGTAATTCCCGGACCGCCTGCGGGCTGTCCTCTTTAATCACATCGGCAACCGCGATCATACCGATAAACTTTCCGTTCCGCCCGAAAAAGAGCGGTGTTTTTCCGGCTTCCGCCAGTGTTTCTGCCTTTTGTTTCATCTCATCCGAAATATTCATCAGCCCGCTGACAAACTTTAAGTTTCCGCCAACCAGCGCGTCTCCATCCATCCTGGCTTTTAATCCGTTGCCCGGCAATGCCTGAAAGTCCGTCACGTCGACTGCCGTCATCTGTTTTTCTTCCGCCTTCTGCAAAATCGCTTTTGCCAGCGGATGCTCGCTTTTACTTTCCAGAGCGTAGACGAGATGTAAAAGTTCATCTTCCAGAATATCGTCTGCCGGAATTATATCCGTTACCCTGGGTTCACCGCTGGTGATTGTTCCTGTCTTATCCAAAGCTACGATCTGTACCTTTCCGGCTTCCTCCAGGGATACGGCCGTTTTGAAAAGGATTCCATGCCTGGCACCCATACCATTGCCCACCATGATCGCCACTGGTGTTGCCAATCCCAATGCACACGGACAACTGATTACAAGCACGGAGATAGCTCTTGCCAACGCAAATCCAAAGGTCTGACCCGCGATCAACCAGACGATGATCGTAACGGCAGCAATCGCAATGACCGCCGGAACAAATATACCGGACACCTTATCTGCCACCTTGGCAATCGGCGCTTTTGTGGCCGCTGCATCACTGACCATACGGATGATCTGTGATAACGTCGTATCCTCGCCAACACGGGTTGCCTCACAACGAATAAATCCCGATTGGTTTACCGTAGCCGCAGATACAACATCTCCTTCGGCCTTATCTACCGGGATGCTCTCACCAGTCAATGCGGATTCATTAATCGCACTGCTGCCTTCCAGAATCCTGCCGTCCACTGGTATATTTTCCCCCGGACGGACAACAAAAACATCCCCTTTTCTTACCTGCTCAACCGGCACCACCGCTTCTGCGCCATCTTTCAAAATCGTTGCTGTCTTCGGAGCCATCCTCATCAGACTCTTAAGTGCATCGGTTGTCTTTCCCTTCGAACGAGCTTCCAGCATCTTTCCTACGGTAATTAATGTCAGAATCATCGCCGCCGACTCGAAATAAAACTCATGCATATAAGCCATGACCCCGCTCATGTCTCCCTGAACCTGAGCGTCGGTCATCGCAAAAAGTGCATAGGTACTGTAAACAAAAGACGCGCCCGAACCAAGAGCTACCAGTGTATCCATATTCGGAGCCCGGTGGAACAGGCTCTTAAATCCACTGATAAAAAACTTCTGATTAATGACCATAACGATCACTGTCAGCAAAAGCTGAAGCAAGCCCATAGCCACATGATTTTTTTCAAAAAACGCCGGGACTGGCCACCCCCACATCATATGTCCCATCGAAAAATACATAAGGACGATAAGAAATCCCAGAGACGCCCAAAGCCGCCTTTTCAAAACCGGCGTTTCTCTGTCCTTTAGCATATCTTCCGCCTCTTCAGCAGATACGGTCCGGTCCTGGTTCGCTGTGCCTTTTTTTGACGCTCCGTACCCGGCTGCTTGAACCGCCGAAATAATATCCTGGGCGGATGCGCTGCCTTCCACGCCCATCGAGTTCGTCAGCAGACTGACCGAACAGGATGTAACTCCAGGCACCTTTGACACTGCCTTTTCAACCCGGCTGCTGCACGCCGCACAGGACATCCCGGTTACTGTATATTGCTCCATAATTACGCCTCCCTTTCAAACCTTATTTCATAAGCTTCGGTAAAAGAGCTACCAGTTCATCAATCGTTTCATCTTTCCCCTGCCGGATATCCTCGGCTACACAGGTCCGGATATGGTTGGCCAGCAGTTCTCTTGAAAACCCATTCAATGCCGCGTTGGCCGCCGCTACCTGAACTAAAATATCGGTACAATAGACATCCTTTTCCACCATTCCCTTGATTCCACGAATCTGGCCCTCAATCCGGTTCAAGCGATGAATAAGGCTCTTATATTCTTCCTCCGAACGCTGTTTTGTCTTATAACAACAACATTCTTTCCCTTTTTCCATTAGTAAATACCTCCTTACCTCCGAAAGAAACAGTATTTCTTTGATATACCCCCTAAGGGTATAATTATTATATACCCCATAAGGGTATAATGTCAACCCTTTCAAATACCCACTTTCCACAAAATCGAGTAGGAGGAATTTCTCTTGATTGAGAAATTCCGACCTCTCACACCAC
>ERZ1673746.48-NODE-48-length-170123-cov-18.438701_pt1 | contig 170123 bp, 150 predicted proteins | sample MGYA00580205_ERZ1673746 | MGnify/ENA primary metagenome ERZ1673746 (study PRJEB41218, sample SAMN15661771) | gut metagenome | host: Homo sapiens | place: Canada: London | collected 2015-08-20/2019-03-30 | study: EMG produced TPA metagenomics assembly of...
AACTGAATGGGCAGGAGCGTGTACAGAAGGCTTCCGTTCTGCTTGCGTCCATCCTGCGTGATGATCGTAGTGCGTTCCGTCTTGATGAGTCCTCGCTCTACCAGTTCTGTCACATATTTTCGCACGGTGTTCGGACTCATATTGACGGCTTTACCAATCGTTTTGTAGCTTGCATGGCACTGATATGTCGTCCGATCCTCAGTGTACATCAGATAGCTGTAGACAGCCAACGCGCCCGGTGAAAGACCGAGGGCGAAAACTTCATTCGGCAGAGGAAAGTAGTTTTTAATCGGATCGCGCGACGTGTAATACTTATTCCTCATGCGTGCCTCCCGTCTGCCGTTCTACCCATAGACGGAACTGCTCCTTCGGTACGACAAGCCGGCTGCCGATCCGCAGCGACGGAAAGCCGTCCTCATGCAGAAGTTCATAGGCGCTCGACGGCGAAACGCCCAGCGTGCGGGAGACAAGCTGCGCGTTTAGAAACAGCGGCAGCTCGTCAAAATTTTTGATGCTTGATGTGTTCAAAGTCTTTTTTACCTCCATATAATTTTAGAATTTTCGGAGAAAAAACTTGCGTTTCGGAGGTCCCTCTGTTAGATTGAACACAGTTGCAGTCCGTGTTTTCCGAAACGCGGCGCGCCGTCCGACTGTTGCAGCAGCCGGACGGCTTTTTTCTTTTCCGGTTACCATCCTCCATACCCGTTCCTGCCCTGCGGCCTTTTGTTGACGCACACGGCGTTGGCTTCGCCTCGGTACGCTGGCTGCTTTTGCAGCGTCGCGGCATACTTCTCCGGCGAGTATCGTCTTTGGAGATGGGTGTGAAATTTTCAAGGTACAGAGCAACTTTTCGTTGACAAGCTGTCTATGTGATGCTAGACTATGATAAAATAATTTAGACGGCTTTCTGATTTTAAGGTAACATAGAGCTATATTTTTGTCAAGGCTATTACATTTATAATTTACAATTAGTCCATATTTGAGGTGACGACTATGTGGTATGCAAAGATGTATTTCTCCGGTGAGAAGGAGTTCTTTGAAAATGATGCGTTCGGAATGCAGGGGCTGCCGTCCAAGCGGCTGGAACTTCCGTTTTTGGAAAGTCTGCTGACGTTTCTGGAACTGGACGAAAAAGAAATCACGCCGATGCTGGAACGCATCAGCGTGAATTGGGAACGCTTCGTTGAGAGCCGCGCCCGCGAAGCGTATACAGCCGCGATGGTGGAGCTCGGTGTGCTGGCCGAGAAGCACATTTATCTTCGCCTTCTATATACGCGCAGCTTCGGCTGTTTTTCCGTAAATGGCTACGATCAAGCGGAAATTCAGGCGATTGCTTTGGACTTAAAGGAGTTTGCAAAGCAGTTTTCAGAGACAAGGAAGCAGGTCGAGAAGTTTTTGAAATGTGTGCTGGACGTGGATTCCGCCGGGCGTGAACCGCAGAAACAGGCGGCGAAAAACTATCATCACGACCAGCCGAGAGATCCGGAGCTGTTCCGATTTGAGCCAATCCCGCTGAGCTTTGAACCGGTCGAGCCGGGCCGGTGCGCGCCTGTTTTATACTCGTCCGTCGTGCGCGACATGATCGACTATTCGCTGCGAAGCTGCGTCGAGCGCGGCGTGACCGTGCGCCGCTGCAAGAATTGCGGCCGCTGGTTTCCGCAGACCGGCCGCGTGAGCGCGGAGTACTGCGAGCGCCCGGTAAAGTACGGTGAGCAGCGCTGCCGCGAGATCGGCGCGTTCCGGCAGTGGACGAAAAAACAGACCGATGACCCGATTTTCAAGGCGTACCGCAAGGAGTACAAAAAGCGCTTCGCGTGGATCAAAGCCGGGCGCATCACTGATGAGCAGTTTTATGCCTGGAGCGAGAAAGCCAGAGAAGAAAAGAAAAAATGCGACCGGGAGATCATCTCGCTGGAGGATTTCCAGCAGTGGCTCCGCGACTCCAAAATATGAAAATACGCTGCCGGTAAGCTGTCGGCAGCGTATTCTTTGTCTATAGCGGAGCAAAATACAGTCCTTTTACGCAAACGTTTTCACCAGGTCGGAAAGCTTTTGCAAACGGAAATCCGCAAGCAAGGAATTTGCCGCGGAGCCGATGGCCGCAGCGTAGAAACCGCCGGCCTTTGCAGCCTTGTATGCGAGATAACCCATGTCATCTTGTTTTCAAAACTCATGCCTATATAATGCGCAGCGCTGCCATCGGCAGAGGCGGAAAGGGAAAGAGGCTTACAGAGATTTGCAGAAGGTGTCGATGCGGCGGAGCGCCTCACGGAGATTGTCATCCGAGCAGGTGTATGCGATACGGATGAAGCCTTCGCCGCATTCGCCAAAGGCGCTGCCCGGAATGCAGACGACCTTCTGCTCGTCGAGCAGGCGGTTGCAGAACTCGACGCTGCTCAGGCCGAAGCTGCTGATGTCGGCAAAGACATAGAACGCGCCGTTCGGGCGGTTGCAGCGGATGCCGTCGATCTTGGCGAGGCCGTCGAGCAGGATGCTGCGGCGGCGCTCAAAGACCTGACGCAGCTCTTCGCAGAGCTCCGGATGGTCGAGCGCAACGGTCGCCGCGTACTGGCCGGGGGCGTTGGCGCAGGCGTTGAAGTTTTCCTGACACTTGGTCATGCGGTCAACGATCTCCGCCGGGGCTGCGACAAAGCCGATGCGCCAGCCGGTCATCGCATAGGACTTTGAAAAGCTGTTGACGATGACGGTGCGCTCTCTCATGCCCGGGAAAGACGCGATGCAGTGCGCTTCCTCTCCGGCGTAGAGCAGGGTGTTGTAGACATCGTCAGAGATCACCAGCAGATCGTGCTTCACGGCCAGCTCGGCGATCTTTGCCATCGTTTCGCGCGTCATAACGGAGCCGGTGGGGTTGTTCGGGGTGTTGATCATCAGCGCCTTGGTGTGCGGTGTGATGAGCTTTTCGATGGTTTCCGGCTGCATTTCAAAGTTATGCTTCAGATCCGTGGGGACGCGGACCGCCGTGCCGTCACAGTATGCGACCTGCGCCACATAGTTCAGCCACTGCGGATCCTGAATGAGGATTTCATCACCCTTGTTCAGCAGGATGAGGAACAGGAGACTCAGCGCGCCCATGCCACCGTTGGTGATGATGATCTCCGTGTTCGGGTCGTAGTGCAGATCCTTCAGGTAGGATTTTTCCGCGATGGCCTGACGGAACGAGAGCGTACCGGCGTTCGGCGTATAATGCGTGATGCCCTTGTCGAGCGCTTCCTTGCAGGCCTCACAGACCAGCTTCGGCGTAGGCATATCGGGTTCGCCGATGCCGAGGCTGATGACGCCGGTCATGGTGTTTGCGCGGTCAAACATGGCGCGGATTGCGCCCTGCTTCAGTGTTTTTGCTTTTTCATTGATCCATTCCATGATATTCTCCTGTTATCTCTGCACCCGCCCCGTGCCGTCGCCGCCCATGAGCTTTTCCACATCGGAAACGCTGACACGGTTAAAGTCGCCGATGACGCTGTGCTTCAGACAGGAAGCTGCAACTGCAAATTCGAGCGCGGACTGCTTGTCCTCATACTGGTTCAGGCCGTAGATCAGACCGCCCGCAAAGCTGTCGCCGCCGCCCACGCGGTCAATAATGTCGCGGATTTCATATTTCTTTGAAACATAGAAATCCTTGCCGTCATTCAGGCACGCCGCCCAGCCGTTCCAGTCGGCACTGTGGCTCTCACGGAGCGTGATGGCGATGCACTTCATGTTCGGATAGCTTTCCAGCACCTTGTTGCCGAGCGCTTTATACTTCTTACGATCGAGTTCACCGGACTCGACGTTCACATCGACGGTAATTTCGAGCGATTTCTGCACGTCTTCTTCGTTGGCAATCGCCACATCGACATACTTTGCAAGCTCTCGCATGACCTCGCTGGCCTTCTTGCCATACTTCCAGAGGTTCTTGCGGTAGTTGAGGTCACAGGAGACGGTGATGTTCCGCTTCTTTGCTTCCTTGACGGCTTCGAGCGACAGCTCCATTGCGGATTCGGAAATTGCAGGCGTAATGCCCGTGATGTGGAACCAATCCACACCCTCGAAGGCTTTGTCCCAGTCGATATCGCCCGGCTTTGCAAGTGCGATTGAGGAATACGCACGGTCATAGACGACCTTGCTCGGCAGCTGATTTGCGCCGCCCTCTAAGTAATAAATGCCCATGCGACCCTCGCTGCGGACGATCTTCTTTGTGTCCACGCCAAAATAGCGCAGTTCGCGGATACAGCACTCTGCAATATCGTTCTTCGGCAAGACGGTCAAAAATTCTGCGTCCATGCCGTAATTTGCAAGGGAGATTGCCACGTTGGCTTCGCCGCCGCCGAAGGTCGCCTCAAGCATCGGGCTCTGGAAGAAGCGCTCGTGTCCCGGCGCTTTCAGGCGGAGCATAATTTCACCAAATGTCAGAACTTTCATCTTCGTCCCTCCTTACTTCTGCAGCAGATGCACGGCGAAACCGCCGAACTCGTCTTTGAGGTATGCAGCTGTCATACGTCCGTTTTTGTACTTTGCCGAGCTTTCGTCATACGCAAAGCCCTTCTTTGCAAGCCCTGCCACCGCCAGCTCCACAGAGTTGGTGCGGATCGCAATATGACCGTTTTTGCCCTTGAACATGGACTTCATGACCTCGATACCGCTGGATGCAAACATCGAAGAGTTGCCGTCTTTGACCGGCAGAACAAACGCTTTGTTCAGCTTCTCGCAGACCGCGGATGCCGCATCGGCATCTTCGCAGTTGACGCCGACGTGCGCTACCTCGAACCCCAGCGCAGCGGCTCTTGCTTCCTTGCAGAGCTTTGTGATCTTCTCAAAATTACCGGCTGCAATGTCCGCCTTCGGGCAGACCCAGCTGCCGCCGACTGCGTGGATGAACGGCGCGGCGATGAACTCGCCGATGTTCTGACCATTCACGCCGCCGGTCGGGATGAATTTGATCCCGCCGAACGGGCCCGAGAGCGCCTTCATGGCAGAAAGTCCGCCATAAACGCCAGCCGGGAAGAACTTCACAACGTTTAAACCCAGCTTCATTGCCGCCATAATTTCCGTCGGCGTCACGCAGCCGGGCGTCACGGCAACGCCGTTTTCCACGCACCAGCGGACGACTTCTTCGTCAAAGCCGGGGGATACGATAAATTTTGCGCCGCACTCGGTGGCTTTTTTACACTGTTCAAGCGTAATGACCGTTCCTGCGCCAACTAACATGTCGGGGCAGCTTTCCGCGACTGCCTTGATCGAGTCCGCCGCAGCAGCCGTGCGGAACGTGATTTCCATCACGTCCACGCCGCCGGCAAGCAAAGCCTTTGCCGTCGCGACCGCGTCCTTCGCGTCATCCAATACCACAACCGGCACAACAGCCGATGCAGCCAGTCTTTCAGAAACATTCATTTTGTCGACTCCCTACTTTCATTTGCGATGATTCCAATAAACATCCCATGCGTTTCCTGCAAACATCATCTCTCGCTCTTTCTCCGTACAGTCGGACAAAAGGAATTTTCCGTGTGCCACCAACTGCTGATAGTTTGCCGTCCCCAGCAGCCATGGAATATCTGTCCCCCATAACAATTTCTTTGCTCCCACGATCCCGCGTGCCAAGTCAAAATAGCGTTTCGTACTGGGAAATGGATATTCTTCTTCCTTCTGCACATGATACGGGAGCGCGGAAAGATCAAACCAAACATTTGGCAACGTACCCAAACGAATCTGCTCCAACCACGCAGACCAAAGCTCCGGGTTGCGCTCTGCAGCTCGCGAGGGCTGCCCCATGTGGCAAAGCACGATTTTCAATCCCGGATGACGCTTTGCGATGGACGCGATCTGATCTGTCTGATAAGAACCATCGCCTGGCCGACCGAGGTCAAACGAAACCGTTTTTCCACCTGCTTCCATGGCCTCCCAAAGCCATCTTAGCTCTGGTGCATCCAGCTGTACGCCGGGATAGACACCGTACAGGCCGCCCGCCTCAGAAAACTCAATTTTAATGTTTTTCCAAAGCGATCCTTCCAGCTTTTCGGCATAATACTGGCGCGCCGCGGGACTCCAAGGGTCAAAAAAAGCGGAGGCAGTAAACTGCTCCGGATAGTCCCGGCATGCTTGCAGTACATACTCGCTCCAGTCTCCATAGCATGGGCAAAGAATCAGGACAGCTTTATCCACCTGTGCCTGCCGCATCTCATGCAGCAGCATCTGCAATGTATGGCTGGTGTTTTCGTTGATCGCCGGCAGCACATCCTGTGCAATGCCGTCTCCTGCATCGATCCGGCCATATCCCGCGCCATGGGTATGGCCTTTTGGGCCATACCCATCAACGTTTGGGAAAATATGAACATGCGCGTCAATCAGCATAGCTTTTCCCGCTCAGTTCATGCTGCCCTTTACGCCCTGAACCAGTTGATCGATCACGTTGATTTCTTCGATCGTCGGTCTGTATCCGTCCTCAAACATGACCGAACCGTCCTGCGCATAGATCGGGCCCTCAAACACGGCAATCTCCTTGTTAATCAACTGCTCGCGCACTTCACCAAGCTTCGCCACGATCTCATCAGAGACTGTGTCGCCAAATGTTGCCTGCTTGATCAGGTTCAGTTCCATGCCGCCGCTGATGTTCACCGGTTCATATTCTCCGTCAATCGCCTGCTTCAGATACGGAATATAGCCGCTCCAATCCGTAATGCACGCAGACAGCCACGTCTGGGGATCCAGCTCATACGCATCAGAGTTGCAGCCGAAGCAGTGCACGCCACGGCTGCGGCAGATTTCCATCATCGTCTTGATGGAATCCTGGAACGGCGCAATGACATCACAACCGCTGTCGATCAACTGGTTCACAGATGTGGTCTGCAGGCCAGTATCCGCCCACGACCCGGTAAAGACCGCGGTAATATCAATCTCAGGCTTGATCGACTGCGCGCCAAGTGCAAACGCGTCGATGGCAACAATGACATCCGGGATCGGCAGAGAGCCAATGAAGCCGATCTTGTCCGTTGTCGAATACATGGCGGCCAGGACACCATTCAGATACCAGACATCCTGCACTTCTCCATGGATGATGGAAAAGTTTCCGCCGGCGTAATCCGTGATCGGGAGCGAATAGAACGCTACCTCAGGATGACGCAGCGCGACATTGTGCGAGTATTCGAGGAATCCAAACTGCGAGGGGAACAGAATGGTGCACCCCTGTGCAATCAGCTCCTCCATGACACCTTCGCTGTCAGAGGTTGTAGGGACGTTTTCCTTAATCACGACTTCAATGCCAAGCTCTTTCTCAACAAGTTCACCAAGCTGCACGAAATTCAGGTTGAAGCCATAGTCGTCTTTTGTTCCGCTCAGGATAATGCCAAGCTTCTTTGCCCCCGCACCGGGCTTGACGTCGCCCGTCTGTTCCGTCTGCGTCTGGGTGGGGTCAGCCGGCTTTGCGCATGCCACCAGCGTTGCCGCGAGCAGAACCAGCACCAACATCATTGCAACTACTTTTTTCATTGTTTTTCCTCCGTCCTTTTTCTTTAAGTAATAATTTTCAGTTGTTCCGGCATCGACGGCTTTTTGGACGTCGAAATAATTGCCAGAGCAACCAATGTAAACAGGTAGGGCATCATCAATGTCACATACATGGAAATGGGCACTTCGTGGATCTGGAAGAATATCTGCAGCGCCTGTGCCAGGCCGAACAGATACGCCGCAAGGTATGCTCGCTGCGGCTTCCACGAGCAGAGGATCACCAGAGAGGAGGCAATAATTCCCCGTCCGTTGATCATGTTGTTTGCCCAACTCATCGCATAGATCACGCTCATATGTGCCCCGCCGATTCCAGCCAGAACACCTGCAAAAATAACCGCTCCGTATTGCAGAACCACCGGGTTATACCCGTACGCTCTTGTGACATCAGGCCGTTCCCCCACAGAACAGAGCACCAGCCCCGTTCTTGTTTTTGTCAGGAACCACCAAGCTAACACCGGAAGTACATAAGCGATATACGTCAGAATATCCTGCTGAAAAAAGGCCGGCCCAATCACCGGAATCTTGCTCAGAACCGGAATGGCGAGGGAAAACGACTTTCCAAGGCTGACGCCGAGCTGCGATCTTCCAAAAAAGGTGGTCAGGCCCTGCGCAAAGAAAATCAGGATAAACCCGGTCGCCATCATGTTGCTTTTTCTGGAGATGGAAAGGAACGCCTGGATCAGCCCAATCAAGCCGCCTGCAATCGCTGCGCACAAAACAGCCAAAAACAGGCTTCCGCTCCCGGCTGCTACGGCAAAGCCTACACATGCGCCACAAAGCATGCTTCCTTCTACGCTCAGGCTGGTGATGCCGGTTCGTTGGCCAACCAAATCCCCAAGCAGCGCGTAAATGATGGGAGTTCCTGCGCTGACCATGCAAATGAGAATCGTTGTTAGTTCATTCATGCCTTTCTCTTTCCTCCCACCGTCATAATTGTCAGCAAAACGAGCATGATCAAAATCTGCATTGTCGCCGCCGGAAGCCCGGTGTTGATCTCCATGCCGTTACCGGCGACGGTCAAACCGCCGATCAGTAAGGCGGACAGGATCAGCAAAAGCGGGTTGTTTCCAGCCATTCCTGCAGCAAGGAAGCCCATAAAGCCCATGGTCTCGCCCGCACTGATCCGCATACGGCCCTCGACGCCGACGACCATGACCGCGCCGGCAAGGCCGGCAAGTGCACCCGCGAACAAGAACACCCAGGTCTGTATTTTTCTCACTTGTATGCCTGCGTAACGTGCAGCCATCTGGTTTCCGCCGATCGTACGCACCGCAAACCCCACTCTTGTATGATAGATGATATACCAGGTCAAGCCTGCCATGGCAATCGCGACAAAGATACCGGCGTTCATTCTTGTTCCAAAAAAGGTGTGAAAACGCAGCTGGGGCGCAATTTCTACCGTCTGCGGGTAATTCCATCCATTTGGATCGCGAAGGCTGCCAAACAGCATGGCAGAGATCAGGTAGGTCGCAACATAGTTCATAAGGATTGTCGTCAGGATCTCGTTCATTGCAAGCTTCTGCTTCAGAAAAACACCGACGCCTGCATACAAAGCCCCGCAGATCATACCAACCAGCAGCATCAGCGGGATTCCGATAACACCGGGCAGATTTGCCAGCACTGTGCTTCCAGCAACAGCGGTTCCGAGAGCGGCAATCGCCATCTGGCCTTCTCCGCCTGCGTTGGCCAGGCCAACACGGGCCGGAATGCTTGCCGCAAGACCCGTCAGGATCAGATACGACGCACGGACAATTACTTCGCCAAAGCCGTAAGCCGAACCAAAAATAGATGTAATGATGGTCTGATACGCCACAAGCGGCGATTTGCCCTGCGACAGGAGCAGCCCGGCAAACGCGATCAGAGGAAACAGGACGCAGATCAGGATCCTAACTGCCAAGCTGTCTTGAAGTTGCAGCGGCTTCTTTTGTGCCTTATTCATGTGCGTTCTCTCCTTGAAGCATAATTTTTCCGATCTCATTCGGCGTACACGCGTCTACACAGTACGGTCCAAACGCAGTGTGAGAAGACAGGACCAGGATCCGGTCGCACATCGTGAACAGCTCCGAGATATCTTCGGAAATCAGGATCGTACCCACGCCCTGTTTTTTCAGCCGGAACAGTGTCTTGTGGACTGCGTGTACTGTGGCGATGTCCAGTCCCCGGCTTGGATAACTGGCAATTAACAGGCGCGGTCTAGAGATAACGGCACGGGCAAACGTCATTCGCTGCAGATTGCCGCCAGAAAGTGTCCCGGCAATTCTTTCTGCCTGTGGGACCCGGAGGGTCTTGACCTCAGAATGTGTCTGCAGCTGACTGCGCATTGCCTGCCAGTCCATATCACCATGGCGGTAAATCGGATCCAGGCCGACCAGCGCCATGTTTTCCAGAATCGAAAACGTCGGAACAACGTTGTCGCGAATGGGATCCTCAGTCACCATTCGCATCCCCAACCGGATTCTATGCGCAATATCTGTTGAGGAGATATCCTCTTCATTTGCGCTCAGGATACCGCTCTGCAGCTTCCGCGCTCCGTATATGGCCTCCGCCAGTTCTCTCTGCCCATTTCCGGATATGCCGGCAATGCCCAGGATCTCTGCTTTGTGCATTTCAAAGCTGACATCATGCAGAATCAACTGATCGTGGTCATCCTTTATGCTGACTCCGGAAAGCGACAGCTGCAGTGCCGCTGCTTCGTTTTCCTCACTGCATTCCGGGCGTTCCAGCTCAAAGTTGACCGGAACATTCCCCATCATTGCCGAGATGATCTGCTGCTGGCTGAAGCCATCTCTGCGTTCAAAGGTACAGACATGTTCGCCCTGACGCAGAATTGTGATTCGGTCAGCCACAGCAAGGATCTCGTCAATTTTGTGCGTGATCAGGAAGATCCCATACCCCTTATTGCGGAATCCGCTCAGCATCTGCAGAAAAGCCTGCACTTCGTGCGGTGCCAGCACGCTTGTGGGCTCATCGAAAATCATCACACGGGTCTGCGGATCCAGCAGAATCTTCAGGATCTCCACATGCTGCCGCTGTCCGAGGTCAAGCTTCCAAACCTCCGTGTCAGGATCCACGGAAAGGCGATACTCCGCAGAGATTCGATTAATTTCATCGCGAAGCTTCTTTTTATTGATCTTCCACCCGGCAGAATGGAGGGAAAGGAATACATTTTCCAGAACTGTGAAAGCAGGAACGAGCCGGAAATCCTGAAATACCATTCCGATACCCTTTTCGCGGGCAATCGTCGGATTCCAGCGCTCCATTTTTTCTCCGTCAATATACAGATTTCCGGCAGTCGGCTGATAGACACCATAGAGCATCTTCATCAGCGTACTTTTTCCCGCACCGTTCTCGCCTGCTATCGCATGGATTTCACCGGCGTGGATTTCGATGTCAATCTCCCGGTTTGCCGTCAATTCTCCGAATCGTTTCGTGAGTTTTTCCGCCCGTAAAATCGGTTCCACTCGCCGTTCCTCCTGTTTTATCATCTCTGCTCACTATAGATCACAACATGATTTCCATGCGGATCAAGCAGGGTAAACGCCCGCGTTCCGTCCTTGCAGCCACAGGGTTCCTGCAAAACCTGAACCAGCGGCGCTTCCTTTTTCATGATTGCCTCAAAGCAACTGTCTGCATCCTGTGCTTCAAACATCAGCGTCTCGTTCCCCTGCGGCATCGGATCCTTTCTGCAAAGTACCTCCAGCGTTCCGTCCCCGGATCCGATTACAAATTTATGCCCCCGGTCCTTTGTTCCGTAGTCCCAGGTATAGCATGCACGGAGCCTGAGAATATCTCGGTAGAATGCCAGGCTCTGTTCATAGTCCGCCACATCTACATACGCCACTGCGCGGTATTCACCACGGAACATCCCCGGAACTGTCGGCTGCCAACCATGCTGGTACTCCATCACATCACGACTCCAGGAGAAGATCACAATCACGTTTTCATCTGGATCGAGCAGCTGGAACAGCCGGATTCCATACGGGCGGTCCGCGATATGTTCATAAACATGCAGCCCCGGTTTTCTTGCCAACCGCGAATAGCAGTCATCAACATTGTCCGCCTCCAGCATAATCGTCGTCGGCCCCTGCGGAAGATCGGCGCCGGCCGGACGCAGCTCTACTGCACCGCCTGCTGCAGCAAAGCGGCAGCCCTCCATTCCGCCGTCCCAGACCGGAACCAGTTCCAATGTCTGCTGATAGAAGTTCCGGCTCCGCTCCAAGTCTCTGACGCAGAGGACCGTCCGTACCTCTTTTTCAAAATAATCCCTGTGCTGCATACTTCTCTTCCTTTCTTCCGTTTCGGATATCGACCCAAAATACATATATTTATGCTTGCAAACTTCTTAATAAATGACTATAATCAGTAAAAAAGCTGGAGGTGCTTCTTCTATGCTCCGTCTATCCTCACAAACACAACAATCCAGGGTGCGCGCACAGCTTGAACTCCTGCTGCGCAATGCGGAACCCGGCGAACGGCTGCCCTCAGAGCCTGCGCTTGCAAAGCGTTTCGATGTCAGCCGAACCACGATCCGGGAAGTCATGAGCCAGTTGGAAACAGAAGGCTTCGTCCAGCGCAGGCAAGGAAGCGGCACCTATGTGCGTCGTCAGCCGCTGCTGGAGGATGAAAGCCTGCTCCACTTTGTCGATTTTCCGAGGCTGATCTCCAAGCAGGGACACACGCCCGCCATGCGGCAGCTCGGATTTGTGCAGCAGCGCGCAGGAGCTTTCTTTTCCACCCGTTTTCACATCGGTGAAGAAGATCGGATCCTCACCCGGCGCTGCCTGTACACGGCAGATGAACATTTTTGTGTACTGGCTGAAGACAGTTTCCCGCTGGCCTTCCTCTCGAAAGGTCAGCGTGTACAGCTGCTTGGGTCAAACAATACCGATCTGCGGCTTTTCCTTTTTCTCGCAACCGGCCGCGCCGCCTGTCAGGACGAAACCACAATCTCCGTTGCCCAACCGGAAGACTACCCGTTCCTTGAATCCCTGCTCGAGGACAAGCAGCATCCGCTGCTCTTTCTGAGCAGCATGTGTCTTGATAATCACAATGAACCGTTTATCAGTTCGCAGATTTACTCGGACACAGACTATATCAAGTATCAGCTGAACCGCAGGATCGTCTGAACTCAGTGATTGCTGTGATACAGGTTGATCCGGTTTCCACAGGGGTCTTCAACGGCAAAGTACCTTGTACCGTAGCTCTGTGTTACAGGCTTGCTCACAATCCGGATGCCTTCTGCAGCCGTAAGCTCCTGATAGGTCTGATCGACATCTTCGGTTTCCAGATTGACGATCACAGGGCCGGTCTTTCTGTCATGTGCCTGACAGAGTACGCTGATTGTACCGCGACCAGCCCGGAACTTTGCGCCGCAATCCTGCGCGCTTTCGTTCCAACTGTAATATGGCTTCTGTCCGAGCAGCGTTTGATAGAAGTCTCGGCAGACAGAAAAGTTTTCCTCTTCGGTGTATAGAAGGATTTGAATGTCTCCTGTAAATGCTGTCATGTTCTTATTCTCCTTTTTTGTAGACACAGACGCCGTCAATATATTTTGCACAGATGTCTCGATCATCCGACCTGGTAATTAACCGTTCTATCCGCTCATACGGTGTCCGCTGCACGCCGTCGCAGAAGCGGCTGTCATCCAAAATCACCGCATCAAAGCAATATCCCGGTTCAAAGCTCCCGCTTTTCCAAAGTACGCCGCCGCCTTTTGTTGCAAGGTAAAACGCATTGGGCAGAGACAAAACTTTCCGCTGATCCATATTGCGCGCGCTGTTTTTGGAAGCCCAAAAGACTTTAGACGCCAAAATCGCTTCAAAGATCGTTCGGAACATATTCAGGGTATTGCCGCCGCCGACATCCGTGCCCAGTCCGACTGCAATTCCAGCATCGAGATATTCCATGATTGGTGCTGCGCAACCGCAACTGTTCATATTCGACTGTGGACAATGTGCTACCAGCACATTGCGTCTTTTCAGCGTTTTCACCTCTTCGGGGGAGGAAAAAACGCAGTGCGCCATCACAGCCCGTGTATGCGGTCCAAGCAAACCAGCACGGTCATAGGCCTGCGCATAATAATCAAGATCCGGTGCAAGCTCGTGCACCCAGTCAATTTCATCCAGCCCCTCCGAAAGATGTGACTGCACTGGGACGTGGTATTCCTCGGCAAGCTCTCCCAGTTGCTCTAAACAGCTTTCCGTACAACTCGGGAAATAACGCGGTGTGAGGATCGGGTAGATTGCACCAATACCATCTTTCGTTTCCTCTAGCCAAAGGCGGGTCTGCGCAATTGTTTCCTCTGTTGTTTCCAACAGTCCAGCTGCACAGTTTCGATCCATATTGACTTTCCCAACGTAACCTGCAAAGCCGAACTTTGCCAGAGCTTTCATGAGAGTCTCTGTCGCCGTGCGGCTGGTCGTGGCATAGGCACACAGGCGCGTCGTCGGTGTAGCAAGAAGTGACTTCGCAAAGCGAGTGTAGGTCAGTTCCGCATACGCTGGATCGTTAAATCTAGACTCGTCTGGGAACGCATAACGCTCGAACCATGTGTTCCACTGTCCGTTTTCAATATTTTGCCCAATACCTTGAAAGGGTGCTTGTGAGGCGTGAACGTGGATGTCGCATGTTCCGGGAATCACAAATTTCCCGCTTGCATCCAGAACCTTAATTTGACGATATTGCTCCGGTAACGCTGAATAAGTCCCTGCAACTTTTTTTCCATCGCAGACCAGATATGCGTCTTCCATGATGGTAAATTGATCCCGCTGTGCGGTAAAAACCAGCGTCCCTTTGATTGCAAAGCTCCGCTCCGCAAAATATTCAACTTGGCTCATAGCATCCCCTACTCGGCAATTCATATAATTCTTAGCTACATGATATCAACATTTTTGGTCACCGTCAACACAAACAAGTGCTTCAATAACATCTTTGGATACATGCAAAAAAACACTCTGTTTACCTCCCTTTCTTTTCTGTTAAAAGTGCAATTTGTACGACAAATTACCCAAAACTGCTCTGCGACTGCCCATGGGCATCCTGCTTATGTCCTATCGCCACCCGCTTCTGCATGAGATTTTTACGGCGTTTGGAGTCCACGCAGATGCCCATCGGGTTGCTGGGTGGCGCGGCGGTGTCGTGGAAAACTTGCCTCATCTGGTGAAACAATTTGACGCTTGAACTCAAAAGATATTCGGATGGAAGACGCACTTGGTGAGAAGCTGCGGATAGAGTATTTTCACCTGCAAGTGTCGGATTTGTAGAAGTCTGTGCAAAAGAATCTTCGAGCTGAAAGCGCAAATGCGCCGCTTCTTGAATAATGACGTTCTTGATTGCGCGAAATTCTTTCTGCTGCGAAAGCGGATTGTGCTTGTCCGGACCTGCTTTTGTAGTAACTTTCTAGCGTATCACGCAGGTCATTCCAGATGGAATAATACGTTGCTACCTCCGGCATCTTTTCAAGTTCATCCACGATGAAATCCAGCATATCTTTCAGCGGCTTTTTGAGGTACCCATATTGCTTTTTGCCATTGACCGTACGCAGTTCCATCGCAAACTCCAACAGTTTCTGATGAACAACTCCGATGGATTTTCAATACTCTAGCTGGCCAATGATTCTGCGCATGGCCTCCCATGCCGCTTTGTTCACGTCTTTGTCGGCAACATCTTTCCGAACGACTATCAGTTCGTCTGTATACACACAAAGCTTTTGCAGACCGTCATTTACCACGCTACCATAGATTCAGCACGGAGCATACGCGATCGCTGGGTCCACAGACCGGGCGCGTGAGCGCGGAGTACTGTGAGCGTCCCGTGAAGTACGGCGAACAACACTGCCGCGAGATCGGTTCCCACAAACGGTACGACGACAAATGCAAAAATGAATCCATCTGGCTCGCGTATAATCGCGCGGACAAAACGCATTTCGCCCGCTACCTGAAGCGGAAAATGACCACCGCTCAATTTGAGCAGTGGTCTCGGTATACTGTAGAATTACGGCAGAAGGCAGAGAACAGTGAAATGGAACTGGCGGACTATCAGAAGGAACTGCGAATTTGACGATTTACTGCTTAATCTTTGATTACTGCGGCGCAGTTTCTGCGCCGCTAGTTTTCTGCTCTGACCCAAACCGTGACCCAAACGCGGAAAAATCCGGCGGATTTATCCGTACCGGAAAGGATACCGCTGTGAAATTTCCCGAGCGGAAAGGTGTGGAAATGCCCTGAAATGTCCGCGAAAAATATCCGACCAACCTTCAGGATGTAGAAACCAAAAATATTATGACAAAATCCACCCTGCCGGTGGGCGGCTATTCCGTCAATTCTTATGTAGGCTGTACCCATGGCTGCAAATACTGCTACGCTTCGTTCATGAAGCGGTTCACCGGCCATACTGAGCCTTGGGGTACTTTTCTGGATGTGAAGCATTGGCCTGCCATCAAAAATCCCCGGAAGTACGCCGGACAGCGCGTAGTCATCGGCTCGGTGACCGATGGCTATCTGCCCCAGGAGGAACAGTTCGAAAATACCCGCAAGCTGCTGGAGCAACTGAAAGACAGCGGCGCGGAGATTTTGATCTGCACTAAGTCTGACCTGGTAGTACGGGATATCGACCTTCTGAAAGAGATGGGAAAGGTCACGGTTTCATGGTCGATCAATACGCTGGACGAGGATTTCAAAAACGATATGGACAATGCCGTCAGCATCAAGCGGCGGCTGGATGCCATGAAACAGGTTTATGACGCAGGTATCCGCACCGTGTGCTTTATCGCTCCGGTTTTTCCCGGTATCACGGATTTTGAGGCTATCTTCCATCAGGTCAGAAATCAATGCGACCTGATATGGTTAGAAAATCTAAACCTGCGAGGCGGATTCAAAAAAGACATCATGAACTATATTTGTAAAAAATATCCTGACTTGGTTCCGCTGTACGACGCTATCTACAACAAGAGAGACAGAAGCTACTTCCGTGGTCTGGAAGAACAGGCGGAGCACCTTGCAAGAGAATGCGGTTGTCCCTTTGTGGACAACGAACTCCCCTACGGACGAGCAGAGCCGGGGCATCCGGTCATTGTGAATTATTTTTACCACGAGGAAGTACGCGGCTCGGAAAACAGCGGGAAGCGAACTCAAAAAGTATGATCTTAGGGTGCTCTGAAACATAGTATGGACAATCGACACCCACACTCTAAGTCACGTGTGTCAACGTGATAAAAATTATATTGGACAAACGCTTGACAACTTTTGTTTTGTAATTTCAAAATTTTCTCTGACCCACTTTTGACCCAGAACGGAACCGGAGCGGGCAGGGCTGGACGGAAACAACGGAAAATCCGCCGAGCGAACGGTGGTAAAAAGCGCAAATCGGCGCCGAAACGGCTCCGATTTACCCTTGAGACAACCTACGGACCAGAAGGCCGGGGGTTCGAATCCCTCACGGCGTGCCAAAAAGACCCGAAACCGTAAGGCTTCGGGTCTTTTTGTTATCCACGGAAGCCAACCCAACAGGAGGTCTGTTATGCGAATCATCCGAGAAAAAACCGCCGCCGTCTGCGTGGACTATCAGGAGCGTATCCTGCCCGCCATGACCGATCCCGAAACGCTGCTCCAAAACACCGTAAAGCTGCTGGAGGGCCTGCGGGTGCTGGGCGTCCCCGTATACCTGACGCAGCAGTACACCAAGGGTCTGGGCGATACCGTGGCCCCCATCCGGGAGGCCGCCGGCACATCGGAGCATCTGGAAAAGCTCACCTTCAGCGCTTATCCCCAGCTGCGGGAGAAGCTGCTGCCCCCGGAGCAGCAGCCCTATGTGCTGCTCTGCGGCATCGAGAGCCACATCTGTGTGCTCCAGACCGCCATGGACCTGAAGGCCCACGGCTACCAGCCGTATCTGGTTACCGACTGCCTCTCCAGCCGCAAGCCCGCCGACCACCGGATGGCGCTGGAGCGGGCCAAACAGGAGGGTATCCTCCTCACCACCTGCGAGGCCACCCTCTTCGAGCTGCTGGCCGCCGCCGGCACCCCCGACAGCAAGGCCATCCAGAAGATCATCAAGTAAAAAGCGTGGGACGCCCTCCGGCGTCCCACGCTTTTGCCTATCCCACCGGGATATCCACAATGCCGATGCCCCGTCGCAGGGCGTATTCGATGGTGCGCCGGGTTCCGCCGGGAAGCCCGTCGTGTACGGCGATCAGCAGCGAGGCGTGATCCACCATGTACCGGTTGCGCCGCTGCATACAGCCGGGGCTGTACTGCTGCTGCACCATCGTCTCATAGTCGCAGGCCGCCACCAGCCGCTGCCACCGCAGCCGCTGCTCCGCCGGCCACCCCTCCGCCTGCGAGGGACACGGGATGGCCGCCTCCACCGTCACGTCGCCGTGCAGCTGCCGCAGCGCCAGCGCCAGCTCGCAGAAATACAGGTCGCACCCTTGGGCCATGCCGCAGATGAAGTGGCGATAGCCCTGCTCATAGGCCGCCTCCATCTCGTTCCACAGCCGCTCCTTCAGCGCAAGACACCGGCGATCTCCCTCATCGTCGCCCCACGGCAGCTTACCGGGCCGATGGCCGGAAAAACAGCAGCTGATCGGTCTGGCTCGCATGGCGTTCCCTCCTTCCCCCTTTGGTTTCCCTTTCATTATAGAACATATTTTCTATTTTGTAAAGCCCAAAAAATCGGAGGACGGCTCCCGCCGCCCTCCGTCATTTCACTTCTGTTCCTCGTACAGGGCCTCCAGCACACGGGCATAGAGATGCTCCGGGTCCTTGCGAAACCGCTCCGCCAGATCCTTGGCCATCTCCTCCGTGGCCACCATCAGCTCCAGCTGCATCAGGCTGTCCACATCGTCGCTGAGCTTTAATTCCACGGTGTAGGTGCCGTTTTCCCGTGGGATGGCCTTCCCCTGCACCTGCGCCTGCCGCAGCAGCTCCTTGTTGTATTCCTCGATGTTCCTGTCCGTCCGCAGCCGCACGGAATAGGGCAGGCTGGACTCGCAGATGGCGCTGTTTTTCAGCCCCTTGGGGGTGATGGCGTACCGCCCCTCCTCCGTCAGGCGCAGATGCTCCGTCTGCACCAGATCGTTCAGACACTCTGAAAAATCGAAATAGTCAATGCCGTCGTCGCACATGGTCAGCTCCTGCATCCCCTCCAGCGGCAGCGGCTCCGACACACGGGCGGCAATGTACAAAATGAGAAACTTGATCTCCAGCTTGTCACGGATAAATCCGACTCCCATTGGATCACGTCCTTTCGGCTTTTCTATACACCCCTATTATAATGAAAAATTTCCGGTTTGTACAGAGGTTTTTCCCCTCCTCGCCTGCATTTCCCGCACCCCGCCGGGCCGGACGCATAGACTGGATTGAAAGGGCGATGCCCTTGAGTACTTAAATAGGAGGTTTTTCTATGCCTGAAAACGGTATGCCCGGCCCGGTCTGCGATCTGAGCAGCGTGCGTGAGGCCGTCTGCATCCATACCCATAAGATCTTCGACTCCTGCCGTGACAAGGACTGCGTGGAGGATCTGCGCTTTTACCCCACGGCATCGGCTCAGGAGGTGCTGTCGGCCTGCCAGATGGTGCGGGGCGGCACGGCGGAGCTGCTCTACGTCTATACCGACGTGGAGCCCGTCACCTTCAACCGGGGGTTCTACTCCATCGATATGCGGTTTTTCTACCGGGTCACTCTCCAGGTCGGCACCGGCACTCCCCGCTGTACCGAGGCGGAGGGCCTGTGCGTCTTTGACAAGCGGGTCATTCTCTTCGGCAGCGAGGGTAGCGCCAAGATTTTCTCCTCCGACACGGTGCTGGACGATCTGGATATCCCCGGCTGCCGCCGCAGCAACCTGCCCACGGCGGTGGTGGAGGCGGTGGACCCCATCGTGCTGGACGCCCGTGCCGAGGACCGCTGCAAGCCCTGCCGCTGCGACTGCGGCCTGACGGAGATCCCCGCCTTCATCGCCCAGAGCTTCGACCAACCCCTGCTCTTTGACGACAACGGCGGCCGTCGGTATTACGTCACCTTAGGACAGTTCTCTCTGGTGCGGCTGGAGCGGGACACCCAGCTGCTGATCCCGGTGTATGACTACTGCATCCCCCAGACGGAGTGCAGCGGCGGCGATCAGGAGGACCCCTGCGGCCTGTTCCGCAGCGTGGCCTTCCCGGTCAACGAGTTCTTCCCGCCCAACACCGTGGAGATGCCCAAGGACTACGCCAGCACCCGCAGCTACTGCGCCTGCCACTGATCCTTCCCTCTTTCCGTTGCCCCATTTTCCGTAAGCGCACTGCTCCATCCCAACGGCAAGACCCATCCGGCATAAAAGGCCCCGGACACCCATGGGTGTCCGGGGCCTTATCTCACGCTTTGCGGCATCTGCTGCCCGCAGGCGGCAAGAGTCTCATTTTCCGGTGAAGGCGGTTTTCACCACCACGTTCTCCGGACCCAGCCACTCCCGGCACTCCTGCACGAAGGCCGGGTGGTTCAGGCACTTGGCCCCCAACAGCTTGCCGCTGTCCGCCAGCCGGATCTTCAGTGGCGTGTCCCCCTCGAACATGGTCATCACCAGCTTGATATGCTGGAACGCCGGGCTGTCCATGCCGGGGACCCGCAGATAAATGGTGGCGTTCTCCTGTGCCGGACGGCGGTTCTCCCGCCGGGGCGGCAGCCCCTCCTTCAGGGGATAAACGCTGTCGCACATGATCTGCGGCGGCTTCTCGTCCCGGACGGAGAGCTTCCCCTGCACCAGCACCGGGCTGTTCACCTGCATATAGCTGCCGCAGCGCTCAATGGTGCGGCTGAAGCACAGCAGTTCGATGGATGCCGCCTCATCCTCCACCGTCACGTAGGCCATGAGGGCGTTGTTGCGGGTGGTACGGGTGCGGCTGGCAGTAATGATGCCCGCAATGGTGATGCTCTGACCGTCGGCGAACCGGACAGGCCCGTCCTCGGCGGAAAAGTCCTCCAGAATGGTGTGGATAGGCACCGCTCCCGCCTGCCGGGCCAGCGCCCGGTAATCCGCCATGGGGTGGCCGCTGAGATAAAGGCCCGTAGTCTCCTTCTCCATGAACATCCGCTCGGCGGCGGTGAACTCCGGAATGTCCGGCAGGGGCGTCTCCGCCGGCGGGGCGTCCTTCCCCGCCGCCATACCGAACAGATCCAGCTGGCCCTCCACGTTCTTGCGCCGGGACTCTGCAATGCTGTCCAGCACCTTTTCAAAGACCTGGATCAGCTGGGAGCGCCGCACCTTCATGGAGTCGAAGGCGCCGCTGCGGATCAGATTCTCCACCGCCCGCTTGTTCATGTCCGTGCAGTCGAACATCCGCTGGCAGAAGTCCTGAAACGACCGGAAGGGGCCGTCCTGCTCCCGCCGCCGCATCATGGTCTGGATAAAGCCCCGGCCGATGTTCTTGATGGCCACCAGCCCGAAGCGGATGCCTCCATCCTCCACGGTGAAGCCGTCGCTGGAGCGGTTCACGTCCGGGGGCAGCAGCTCAATGCCGCAGTCCCGGCACTCAGCAATGTACTCCGCCACCTTGTCGGAGTTATCCAGCACCGACGTCAGCAGCGCCGCCATGTACTCCCGTGTGAAGTAGTGCTTGAAATACGCCGTCTGATAGGCTACCACCGCATAGCTGACGGCGTGGGCCTTGTTGAAGGCGTAGTTGGCGAAGTCGTAGATCTCGTCGTAGATGGCCTGAGCCGTTGCCTCCGGGATGCCGTTGGCCACACAGCCCCGGATGTTCCGGGTGGGGTCGCCGTGGAGGAATGCCTCCCGCTCCCGCTCCACATCCTTGGCCTTCTTCTTGGACATGGCCCGACGCACCATGTCCGCCTGCCCCAGCGAATAGCCCGCCAGCTGCTGGAAGATCTGGATGACCTGCTCCTGATAGACGATGCACCCATAGGTACCGGACAGGATGGGCTGGAGGGAAGGGTGCTTGTACACCACCAGCTTGGGGTCGTGCTTGCAGGCGATGAACCGGGGGATGGACTCCATGGGGCCGGGGCGGTATAGGGCGATGATGGCGGTGATGTCCTCGATGCTCTGGGGCTTCAGCCCCACGCACACCCCGGTCATGCCGGCGGACTCCATCTGAAATACGCCGCCGGTCTTGCCCTGCGACAGCATCTCGAACACCGCTGCATCGTCCATGGGGATATCCGCCAGCCGGAAGTCCGGCCGGTACTTCTGCACCATCTTCACGGCGTCGTCCAAAACCGTCAGGTTCCGCAGACCCAGAAAATCCATTTTCAGCAGCCCCAGCTCCTCCAGCGTCACCATGGTGTACTGGCAGACGATAGACTCGTCATTTCGGGCCAGCGGTACATACTCATATACCGGCCGCTTGGTGATGACCACACCGGCTGCGTGGGTGGAGGCGTGGCGGGGCATCCCCTCCAGTGCCTGCGCCATGTCGATAAGCCGGCGGACCCGTTCATCCGTCTCATAGAGGTCGGAGAGCTGCTTGGATAGCTTCAGCGCATCCTTCAGGGTAATGTGCAGGGCCGTTGGCACCAGCTTAGCCACCACATCCACCTCGGCATAGGTCATGTTCAGCGCCCGGCCCACATCCCGGATGGCGGCCCGGGCCGCCATGGTGCCGAAGGTGACGATCTGGGCCACATGGTCGTCGCCGTACTTGCGGCGAACGTAGTCCACCACCTCGCCCCGGCGGGTATCCCCGAAGTCCATATCGATATCCGGCATGGATACCCGCTCCGGATTCAGGAAGCGCTCAAAATACAAATGGTACTGCATGGGGTCGATGTCCGTGATGTACAGACAGTAGGAAACCATGCTCCCCGCCGCCGAGCCTCGGCCCGGTCCCACGGGGATACCGGCATCCTTGGCGTACCGGACAAAATCCGACACGATGAGGAAATAATCCGTAAAGCCCATGCGTCCGATCATGTCCAGCTCGTAGTCCAGCTGGCGGCGGTATTCCTCATGCTCCGTGCCGTAGCGCTCCGTGAACCCCTTTTCGCACAGCTGCCGCAGATAGGTGGGAGAATCTACCCCCGGCGGCAGCTGGAACTCCGGCAGGTGATACTTGCCGAAGGTAAACTCCATCCGGCAGCGGTCAGCGATGCGCTGAGTGTTGGCCACAGCGTCGGGATAGGCCCCGAACAGTTCCTCCATCTCCTCCGTGGAGCGGAGGTAGAAGTTTCTCGGCTCATAGCGCATCCGGTTCTCGTCGTCTACGGTCTTGCCCGTCTGGATGCACAGCAGCACATCGTGGCTCTCGGCATCCTCCGGCCGCAGGTAGTGGGCGTCGTTGGTGCAGACCAGTGGGATGCCCGTCTCCTGATGGATGCGGAGCAGATCCCGGTTCACCAGCGTCTGCTGGGGGATACCGTGATCCTGCAGCTCCAGATAGAAGTTATCCTCTCCGAAGATCTCCTGCATGGTCAGGGCATACTCCTTAGCCCCGTCGTAGTCGCCGTTTACCAGCCGCTTGGGGATCTCACCGGCCAGACAGGCCGACAGGGCGATGAGGCCCTCGCTGTGCTGGCGCAGCAGGTCCAGATCGATGCGGGGCTTGATGTAAAAGCCCTCCACAAATGCCTGACTCACCATGTACGACAGGTTCCGGTAGCCCGTCTCGTTTTTGCACAGCAGCACCAGATGCCTGGACTCGGCGTCATATTCATGAATTTTGTCGAACCGGGTGCGGCGGGCCACATACACCTCGCACCCGATGATCGGATGGATGCCCTCTGCTTTGCAGGCCCGGTAGAAGTCGATGGCTCCGTACATGACCCCGTGGTCGGTGATAGCCACCGCCGTCTGGCCCATTTCCCGGATGCGGGCCGGAAGGTCCCGGATGCGGCAGGCCCCGTCCAGCAGGCTGTATTCCGTATGCACATGAAGATGCACAAATCCCATAGCTACTCTTTCCTCCGTCGCAGGTTCATCCCTGACCGCTTGCTCTTGGCTGCTTATTTTCGGCTTCTTATTTTTGGCCGTCCAGCTCCGCCAGATAGTCACACAGCAGCTCCACCGCCGAGACGATGAGTGTTCCGCAGTGGTCGTCGGCCCCTACCGCCTGCGCCGTAGGCGTAGCCTGCAGGCCACGCTCCGCCAGCAGTTCCCGGCAGTTCAGCAGGTGAAACTGCTGGGTAAAACGGCGCTGGAACTCCTTCACCTGTTCCACAGAGCGCCGCCGGCCCTCCGGCCCCTCCTGTGCCGTGTAGGGGTGCAGCAGGCCCAGCACCAGCACGCCGCCGGACACAGCGCCGCAGATGCCGCCGCAGCGCATCCCGCTGCCGAGACCGCTGCCAAGGCCCCAGCACTGTTCCTCCGTCAGACCCGTCAGGTCCCGGAAGGCCCCCAGCACGCTCTGGCCGCAGTTATAGTGCTGCCGGTGATAGCCAAGGGCCAGACGGCACCGCTCTTCCTTCGTCATCACAGCTTCTTCGCCTCCTCCAATAGTTTCCGCATCCGATGGTTCATGCAGGATTTCGTCACCGGCGGGTCGCATTTCTCCGCCAGCTGGGACAGGGACATCTCCGGGTATTGCAGGCGCAGCAGAGCTGTCTGCCGCAGCTTTTCCGGCAGGCGCTCCAGCCGTCCGTTCTCCTGTAGCCGCTGGATGGCATTTTTCTGCTCCAGCGCAGCGTCAATGGTCTTATTTACATTGGCCATGTCGCAGTTCATGGCCCGGTTGGCCCCGTTGCGGATCTCCTTATCCACCTTGGCGGTCATGATATCCATGGCCGCCGCCGGGGCCCCAATGGTGGTCAGCAGATCCTCAATATGCTCAGACTGCTTGAAGTAAATAACGGAGCTGCCACCCCGGCGGACGCTGTGGGGCAGAAAGCCCATCTCCGTCAGCAGCGTCGCTACCTCCCGGCTGGCCTGTGCATGGCCGGTATCCAGCTCCAGATGATAGCGCTTTTCCGGGTCGGTGACACTGCCACCCGCCAGAAAGGCCCCCCGCAGGAAGGCCGTCCGGCAGCACTCGTCCTCCAGCAGCCCGAAGTTCACATGGAGCACCAGATTCTGCCGGGGATCGTAGCCCAGCTGGTTGATGATGCGGTCCAGCTTGCTCCGGTCGGTGATGCCGAAGATCAGCTTCCCCCGCTCCTCCTCCGGCAGACGGTCGAATTTCAGACCGAAGGCCCGCTGGAACAGCCGGGGCAGCCGGGCGGCAAAGTCAGCGCTCTCGGTAATGAGCCGCACCTCCGTGGGGCTGAAGGTATTGCCGTAGAGCAGCACGCCGTAGGCCTCGGCCCGTGCGCAGCACAGGCGCTGCACCGGCGTCCGGCACAGCTCATTTTTTACCTTTCCCGCAAATGACTGCATACCTTCCTCATTTCTCCACTCGGTTTCTCGGCGTCCGGCGCAGGGAATCCTCCACCAGACGGATATTTCTCTGGGCATGGAGCCGCACCAGTTCCCACGCCAAATGGCCCGGATTATGGCGCACCAGCCCGTTTTCCACCGTGGACACGGGGCGAGTGATGACCTCCACCCCCAGCGCCTCGCAGGCATCCCGGTCGCACAGGATGGGCTCCGCCCCCTCACGGGTATAGCCCCGCATCACCGAAGGTGGGATGGGGGCGTCGTTGACCAGGCATAAGTCAAAGAGGCCGGGGCAGCTGTGGTTAAACAGCGCGCGGATATGGTCCGAGGCAGTATACCCCTCTGTCTCCCCCTCCTGCGTCATGACATTACAGACGTAAATTTTCAGGGCACGGGACTCCCGGATGGCCTCCACGATGCCATCCACCAGCAGGTTGGGGATGATGCTGGTATACAGGCTCCCCGGCGCCAGCACCACCATCTCCGCCTCCCGGATGGCCTCCACCGCCTCCGGCAGGGCCTTGGGACGGCTGGGCAGCAGATTCACCCGGCGGATGCGGCAGTCCTGCTCCTGCTTGCACTGAAAGATGCGGGACTCCCCCACCACCCGTGCGCCGTTTTCAAACTCCGCCTCCAGCTGGATGTTCTCATTGGTCACCGGCAGCACCCTACCGGTGATGGCCAGCACCTGACTCAGACTCTCTACCGCCCGGTCAAAGCTGGGCATGATGCCGTTGAGGGCCGCCAGAAAGAGATTGCCGAAGCTCTGGCCCGCCAGCTCTCCCTCCGGAAACCGGTAGTGCATCAGCTGGGCCATCAGGGGCTCGGCATTGGCCAGCGCCTCCAGACAGTTGCGGATATCCCCCGGCGGAAGCATCCCCAGGTCCTGCCGCAGCCGCCCGGAGCCGCCGCCGTCATCGGCCACCGTGACGATGGCCGTGATATTCTTCGTATAACGCTTCAGGCCACGCAGCAGAGTGGACAGGCCCGTGCCGCCGCCGATGGCGGCGATGCGGGGGCCGTGCTCCGGTGCTACCGACTGTCGGTATGGCTCCATACAGCGTCCCTCCTGTTATCGGGAGATGTCCCGATGGTTTTCCGTGACCTGATAGCCTTCCTCCGTGATGTACTCCGCCAGCTCATGGGCCACCGCCACGGAGCGATGGTGGCCGCCGGTACAGCCGATGGCGATGACCAGTGCGGACTTGCCCTCCTCGGCGTACAGGGGCAGCAGGAAGGTCAGCATCTTCTCCAGCTGCTCCATGAAATCATTGGTCTGGCGGAAGGAGAACACAAAGTCCCGCACCGCCTGATCCAGTCCCGTTTTATTTTTCAGCTCCGGCACGTAGTAGGGGTTGGGCATGAAGCGCACATCGAACACCAGATCCGCCTCGATGGGGATGCCGTGCTTAAAGCCGAAGGAAAGGACGTTGACGGCCAATCCTCCCCGATCCCCCTGCTGGCCGAACAGGTCCAGCAGCTCGCTGCGGAGCTTGGCGATGGAGAGAGCGGAGGTGTCCAGCACGAAATCCGCATGATCCCGCACCGGCTGCATCCACTCCCGCTCCCGGCGGATGGCCTGCTCCACACTCTCCCCCTTCTTTTGCAGGGGGTGCATCCGGCGAGTCTCCTTATAGCGGTTGACGATGGTCTGGTTATCTGCCTCCAGAAACAGCATCCGGCAGTTGACGCCGCTGGCCTTCAGGCGCTCCAGCGTCTCGATAAGGATGTCCGTGGGTTCCCCGGAGCGGACGTCGTACACCAGCGCCACCCGGTCGTACCGTCCGCTGGACCCAGCGCAGAAGTCGGCAAACTTCACCATCATCTCCGCCGGCAGATTATCCACCGTGTAGTAGCCGATATCCTCCAGATAGGAGGCCGCCCGGCTCTTGCCGCCGCCGGACAGCCCCGTGATGATCAGAATTTCCATGCTCGTTCCTTTCTCAGCGGACGATCCGCACCTCCGGCTCCAGATGCACGCCGTGGGCGGCGTACACCGCCTGCTGCACCTGCCGGATCAGCTCCTCCACGTCGGCGCTGGTAGCGCCGCCCACGTTGATGACAAAGCCTGCGTGTTTGGTGGAAACCTGCGCTCCGCCTACCGTCAGGCCCTTCAGGCCCGTCTGTTCGATGAGTGTCCCGGCGAAGTAGCCCTCCGGCCGCTTGAAGGTGCTGCCGGCGCTGGGATACTCCAGCGGCTGAGACTGGCGGCGGCGGGCCATGAGATCGTCCATCCGCCGCCGGATGGCAGCGGGGTCATCGGGGGTCAGGCGCAGTCTTGCGCCCAGCACCACCGCCTCCGTATCCAGAAAGGCGCTGCGTCGATAGCCGAAGGCCGCCTCCTCCGCCGTGAAGCGCCGCACGCCCTCCGGCAGCAGCGCCGTCACCTCCGTCACCACCTGACGCATCTCGCCGCCGTAGGCTCCGGCGTTCATACATATGGCCCCGCCTAAGGTGCCGGGGATGCCGTGGGCGAACTCCAGACCCGACAGGCCGTGCTGCTGGGCATACACCGCCAGATGGTTCAACAGGATGCCGGCGTCCGCCTCCAGCGTCACCTCGTCCAACTGCCGCACCGCCGTCATATGCTCCGCCGTCTTGATGACCAGCGTGTCCAGCCCCCGGTCGTCCACCAGCAGATTGGTGCCACGGCCCAGCAGGAACGGCTTCACGCCGCAGCTCTCTGCCAGTCCCATGAGGATCACCAGCTGCTCCCGGTTGGCGGGAAAGGCCAGCCGCCGGGCGGGGCCGCCGATGCGGAAGGAGGTGTGCTTGCTGAGGGGGACCTCCCGCTCCATGGTCATATCCGGCAGGTACTCCCGCACTTTTTCGTCCAGCTGCTCATACCAGCACATAGGCCAGCCTCCTATTTCCGTAATTTTCGTTTTCCCAGCAGAGCGGCACCGATGATCCCGGCGTTGTTGCCCAACTGGGCCTTGACGATCCGGGTGCGTTTGTCCCGGTTGCAGGGGATGCTCTCCTGCTCCACCAGCCGTTGCAGGGGCAGCAGCAGCTGCTCGTCGCTCTCGTTGCTGACGCCGCCGCCGATGGCCAGCGTATCCGGCTGGAAGATGTTCACCACGTTGGTGACTCCCGCCGCCAGATAGCCGATGTACTCGTCGCAGACGCTTTGGCCCACGGGGTCGCCCTCCCGTGCGGCGATAAAGGCCGACTGGCCCGATACCTTGCCGTTGTTCTCGGCCACCACCCGGCACAGGATGCTGCCGGGGTGCTCCTCCATGGCCCGTGCCGTCAGGCGCTTCAGGGCGCTGGCGGAGGCGTAGCGCTCCCAGCAGCCTCTGCGTCCGCAGGGACAGGGCTCCCCGTGGTAGACGATGCTCATGTGGCCCACCTCGCCGGCCATGCCGTTAGCGCCGTGATAGATCTGTCCGTTGTGGAGGATGCCTGCTCCCACGCCGGTCCCCAGCGTGATGGTGACAAAGCGCTTGCTGCCCTTGCCGGCTCCGGCGTAGTATTCCGCCAGCGCCGCACAGTTGGCGTCGTTCTCCACATACAGGGGGTAGGGCAGATACCGGTGGAAGAGCTTGCGGAGGGGGACGTTCCGCAGGGGCAGATTGCAGGTGTACAGCACCGCACCGGAGTGGATCTCCACCGCTCCCGGCACACCCACGCCCACGGAGCGTATCTGCTCCGGCGTCAGGCCGCCCTTTTCCGTCAGGCTCTGAGTCAGCGCCACCAGTGCCTCCACCAGTGCTTTCTGGTCGGAGACCTCGGCAATTTTGCGCTTTTCCATGGCGAGGATGCTGCCCTCGTCGTTCACCAGCCCCGCCTTCAGGTTGGTGCCGCCGATGTCAATGCCGATGTAGTTCATTTCTGCTCCTCACTCTGCCGGGTCAGGGCGTCGATCTGGCGGTCTACCCGATCCACGAAGTCCCGGGCCGGGTTATAGCCGAATTTCATCTGCCGGTTCTTCATGGTGGCGATCTCCACGATGCCGGCCAGATTTCGGCCCGGTCGGACGGGGATGATCATATACGGCAGCTTGACGCCCAGAATGGAATACATCTCCTCCCCCAGACCCAGCCGGTCATAGAACTTGCCGTCCACCCACTTCTCCAGCTGCACCACAAGATCCAGCTCCGTATCAAACTGCACGGAGCCCATGCCGAACAGCTGCTGCACGTCGATGACGCCGATGCCACGGATCTCGATGTAGTGGCGGATCAGCTCCGGGGCCGTGCCGTAGAGGGAGTCGGACACCCGCCGGATCTCCACGGCGTCGTCCGCCACCAGACGGTGGCCTCGCTTCAGCAGTTCGATGGCCGTTTCGCTCTTGCCGATGCCGGACTCGCCCAGCAGCAGCACGCCCTGCCCGTTGATGTTCATCAACACGCCGTGGCGGGTGATCTGAGGGGCCAGCGCCCGGTTCAGGTAGTCGATGATCTGGCTGGTCAGCTCCACGGTGTTCAGCTCGGAACGCAGCAGCGTGCGGCCGTGCTTCCGGGCAATCTCCAGCAGCTCGGGGAATATCTCCATGTTCCGGGCGATGATGAGGGCCGGTATCTCGCAGCGCAGCAGGTTGTCGAACACCCGGCGGCGGTCCTCCAGCTTCATGGCCTTGAGGAAGGTCATCTCGGACTTGCCGAACACCTGCAGGCGCTTGGGCTCGAAGTAGTCGTAAAAGCCCACCAGCTGCAGGGCCGGGCGATTCATATCGGAAATGCTCACCGTGCGCTGGTCATAGTCGCTGCCCCGGCACACGATCTCCATATCAAAATCCTCCACCAGCTTGCTGAGCTTGGCGGGGGTGCGCTTCACCTTATCTGCCATATGGAAGCCCCCTGTTCCTCGGTTTATATTTATAGTATTATATCGTACGGGGGGCGTTTTTACAATACCAAAAACGCAGCCTGCCGCCCCGGACGTCTCCCCTGCGGCACCCGCTTTCCCGCTCCCCGAGCCGGTTTCCGGCGGCGGAGGGTCTGCCGCTTCGATTCCCGGCCGAATTTTTTTGTTTTTTTGTCAAATAGTGCTTGCATTTTCCGGTTTTATCTGTTACTATATTAAATGCTTGTGAATCAAGCGGAAGTTAGTCACAGCAAGGAGGTGCAACGGATGGCTAAGTGCGAATTTTGCGACAAGGGCGTGACCTTCGGCATCAAGGTCTCTCACTCCCACCGGCGTTCCAATCGTCCCTGGAAGCCCAATGTCAAGCGTGTTAAGGCGGTTATCAATGGCACGCCTCGCCATGTGTATGTTTGTACCCGGTGCCTGCGTTCCGGCAAGGTTACCCGTGCGATCTGATGATTAAAAGCTCTGTGAAGCCTCACAGAGCTTTTTTCATTTAAAAAAGCGTCTAATTTCGGAAGCTTACCCTTTATTTGGGCGTAGTAGTTGCGGCAGTACCCGCAGTCGCAGAGGGAGTGTGCTTCATCATACCGTTGTGTCTGCTCGGTATCGACAGAAAAAACATCGTCCGCCCTATGGATCGTTATCATAGCCAACATCTCCTGATATCCGTATGATACTTTACCATGGTCTGAAAGTAAATAGGAAAGCACAGGGCGCTCCCTTACGGAAAGCGCCCTGTGCTTTTATCTTACGGTGTATGATCTCTTTTGCTATAAGGAGACTTACTTGCCCTGATTCATCTGGGCAGCCACCTCAGCGGCGAAGTTCTCTTCCTTCTTCTCGATGCCCTCGCCGGTCTGATAGCGGACGGCAGTCAGGAACTTCACGCTGCCGCCCAGCTTCTTGCCGGCGTCGGCGATATACTGCTCCACGGTGCCGGAGAACAGGTCGCCACGGACGAACTCCATCTGCAGAAGGCAGTTCTCCTCGTAGAACTTGTTCATCTTGCCCATGACGATCTTCTCCTTCACCTGAGCGGGCTTGGAGGCCATCTTGGGGTCGGAATCCATCAGAGCCAGAGCCACCTTCTTCTCCTCGGCCAGCACATCCTCGGTGACCTGAGACTTGTCCCAAAAGCGGGGATTCAGAGCGGCGATCTGCATGGCAACGTTCTTGCCGATCTCGGTGGCATCCACGCCGCCCTCCACGGCCAGATTCACCAGCACGCCGATCTTGCCGCCGGCATGGACATAGCCCACGCTGGTGTTCTCGGCAAAGCGGACAAAGCGGCGGATCTGCAGGTTCTCACCGATGGACATGACCTTTTCGGGCATGGTCTCGGACACGGTCAGCTCAGTGCCGGGATACTTGCAGTTCATCAGGGCATCCACGTCGGCGGGATCGTTGTCGGCCACCACCTTGGCGATGTCCTTGACGAAGGCCACGAAGGGAGCGCTCTTGGCGCAGAAGTCGGTCTCGCAGTTGACCTCCACCAGTGCGCCCACGCCGTTCTCCACCAGAGCGTAAGACACGCCCTCGGCGGCGATGCGGCCGGCCTTCTTGGCGGCCTTGGCCAGACCCTTCTCACGCAGATACTCCACGGCCTTGTCCATATCGCCGTCGGTCTCGGTCAGTGCCTTCTTGCAGTCCATCATACCCACGCCGGTCATCTCACGCAGGTTCTTAACATCAGCAGCAGTAAAAGCCATTTTCTTTTCCTCCAGTTCGTATTTTCAAAGGTAAACGGGGCAGGGCAACGACCCTGCCCCGTTGGTTAAGCGGTGATCCTCGGATTATTCAGCGGTCTCGGCGGCGGCTTCCTCATCCTGCTCGCCCTGACGGCCCTCGATCATGGCGTTGGCCATAATGGAGGAGATCAGCTTGATGGCACGGATGGCGTCGTCGTTGCCGGGGATGGGATAATCGATCTCGTCGGGATCGCAGTTGGTATCAGCGATGGCCACAACAGGGATGCCCAGACGATGGGCCTCAGCGATGGCGTTGCGCTCCTTACGGGTGTCCACGATGAACAGAGCGCCGGGCAGCTTCTTCATTTCCTTCACGCCGCCCAGATACTTCTCCAGCTTCTCGATCTCGCCCAGGTGCTTGATGACTTCCTTCTTGGGCAGCATATCGAAGGTGCCGTCGGCCTGCATGGCCTTGAGCTGGTTCAGACGGTCGATACGGGTGCGCATGGTCTTGAAGTTGGTCATCATGCCGCCCAGCCAGCGGGCGTTGACATAGTACATATTGCAGCGCAGGGCCTCGTCCTTGATGGCCTCCTGCGCCTGCTTCTTGGTACCCACGAACAGCAGGGACTGGCCATTCTCGGACAGCTGGCGCACGAAGTTATAGGCCTCCTCCAGCTTCTTCACGGTCTTCTGCAGGTCGATGATATAGATGCCGTTGCGCTCCGTGTAAATGTAGGGAGCCATCTTGGGGTTCCAGCGGCGGGTCTGGTGACCGAAGTGGACACCGGCCTCCAGCAGGGCCTTCATGGATACGATGTTCTGGTTTGCCATGTTTGTTCATTTCTCCTTTGAATTTAGTTTCTTACCTCCAGAGGCTTCCTCCCCCCGGCCAACCTTGCGGCACCGACCGGGAGTCCGCCCCTGTGCGGAATGCTGAAATATCATACCACAGTCTATGGCTGTTTGCAAGGGATTTTTTGCGGCTTTCCCGGAAAATCAGCGGTTTTTTCGCCGTATTGCCCCGGCTCAGCCCCAGCGGCGGCGCTTTTTATCCTCCTCCCGCCGCTGGAAGGGCTTGTCGATGAGGATGATATCGTCCCCGAACCGCTGCACGCAGTCCCACGGGACGCAGAAATCCTCCCCCCGGCCGAACAGGCCGAAAAAGCGGCAAGGGCCGAACACAATGAGGGCCTTGACCTCCCCCTCCGGGACCTTCAGCTCCAGATCCCCCACGAAGCCCAGCCGCCGCCCGTCGCAGATATTGATGACCTCCTTGCGCCGCAGGTGCGAAAATCGTTCCATCATGCTGTTCCACCTCGGAACCAGCCTATGCTGCACCGGGCCGGTCCTATGCCCGCCTTTCTGCCAGACACAGGGTTCCTGTCCAGCCCTCCGGCAGCTGCACCGGGGAAAAGACGAAGCCCGCCATAGCAAAGCCCTCCTCCGTCAGAAACTCCGCCGGCTCCCGCAGCTGCCCGAATTGGCCGCCACGGCATTTCAGCAGCGCCTCCTTGGCGGTCCACAGGCGGAAGAACGCCGCATCATCGGCGGCATAGACCCGCTCCTCCGGGGACAGGTGCTCCCATACACGCCGGGGCGCAGGCCGCACCAGCTCCACATCCAACCCCACCGGGCGGTCCGCCACGGCGCAGGCCGCCAGCCCACGGCTGTGGCTGATGCTGAGATACAGGCCGTCCGTCAGGGGCTTTCCCTGTGCGTCGTATCGTAGGGCCACCTCCTCCGGCGGGCAGTGCAGCGCCGCCGCCAGCAGCTCACGGGCCAATCCCTCGCCGCAGACCGTCTCCCGGTCGTCCGGCATCCTCCCGGCTCGCTTCCGCCGCTGAGGGGACAGCCAGCTGCGCCACAGGGCCAGACGCTCCGGCGGCACCTGCGTGATCTGAATATACCGCACCATATCAGAACAGGGTGATCTGGCTGGTATCCGCCATGCCTGCGAAGGAGCCCAGCGCCTTCAGCTGCTCGATATGGGTCTTGGAGAGCTTGTTGCAGCAGGTGGAGAACTCCTCCACCGAGATGAAGCGCTTTCCCTTGCGCTTTTCCACGGTGTCCAGCGCCGCCGACTCGCCCAGTCCCCGAACGGAGATGAAGGGCGGCAGCAGGCCGTTCTCCGTGATTTTGAAGGCGGTGGCGTCGGAGTCGTAGATGCTGATGGTATCAAAGTGGAAGCCACGGAGATAGAACTCATAGCACACCTCCAGCGTCACCATCAGGTTCTTCTCCACAGCGGTGGCATCCTTGTTGTTCTCGATCTCCCGGATCTTCTGTTTCACGGCGTCGATACCGGCGCAGCAGTACTCGGCGTCGAAGGCCTTGGCCCGGACGGTGAAGAAGGTGGCGTAGAAGGCCAGCGGCCGGTGGACCTTGAACCATGCGATGCGGAAGGCCATCATGACGTAGGCCACGGCGTGGGCCTTGGGGAACAGATATCCGATCTTGGCCAGCGAGTCGATATACCACTGGGGGACGTTATGCTCCTGCATGGCCTCCACCCAGCCCTCCTGAAAGCCGCCCTTTTTCACCTTTCCCTTACGGACGGCCTCCATGATCTTGAAGCTCATTTTGGGGTCCAGCCCCATGGAAATCAGATACAGCATGATATCGTCACGGCAACCCACCGTCTCCAGAACGGAGGCGGTACCGCTGACGATCAGCTCCCGTGCGTTGCCCAGCCACACATCCGTACCGTGGGAGAAGCCGGACAGACGCACCAACGTGTTGAAGTCCTTAGGCAGGGTGTCCATCAGCATCCCACGGGTGAAGCGGGTGTTGAACTCCGGGATAGCCACGGCACCGGTGGGGCCCAGCAACTCGTCGTTTTCAAAGCCCAGCACCTTGGAGGAGACGAAAATGCTCATGGTGTCCGGATCGTCCAGCGGGATCTGGCGGGCGTTGACGCCGGTAAGATCCTCCAGCATCCGGATCATGGTGGGGTCATCGTGACCCAGCATATCCAGCTTCAGGAGGTTATCCTCCATGCAGTGGTATTCAAAATGGGTGGTAATGGTATCGGCGTCCTCGGCATCCGCCGGGTGCTGCACGGCGGTGAAATCCTCCACATCCATGTCATCCGGCACCACCACCAGACCGCCGGGGTGCTGGCCCGTGGTGCGCCGCACGCCTACGCAGCCCTGAATGAGGCGGTTCTCCTCGGCACGGGACACCTCCCGGCCGTTCTCCTCCAGATAGTGCTTGACAAAGGGGTACACCGTCTTGTCCTTCAGGGTACCGATGGTGCCGGCCCGAAACACCTGCGTCTCACCGAACATCTCCACGGCGTGGCGATGTGCTCTGGCCTGATATTCCCCGGAAAAGTTCAGGTCGATATCCGGCACCTTGCCGCCGCCGTAGCCAAGGAACGTCTCAAAGGGGATGTCGAAGCCGTCCTTGACGTACTGCTCCCCGCAGACGGGGCAGACCTTATCCGGCATATCGGCGCCGCAGCCGAAGCTGCCGTCGGTGATGAACTCCGAATGGCGGCACTTGGGGCAGCGGTAGTGGGGCGGCAGGGAGTTGACCTCGGTGATGCCCGACATATAGGCCACCAGAGACGAGCCCACAGAGCCTCGTGAGCCTACCAGATAGCCGTTTTCCAGGCTCCGCTGCACCAGCTTCTGGGCCGACATATACACCACGTCGTACTTGCCCAGAATACTGCCCAGCTCCACGTTCAGGCGGTCCACGATCAGCTGGGGCGGCTGGTCACCGTACAGCTCATGGCACTTGTCCCACACCAGACGATTCAGATCCTCCTCGGAGTTTTCCAATCTCGGCGGGAACAGCTGGCCCGGCGGCAGCAGCTCGATCTCCTCCACCAGATCCGCAATATGGCGGGGATTGGTCACCACCACCTCATATGCCTTGTCCTCCCCCAGATAAGAGAACTCCTCCAGCATCTCGTCGGTGGTCTTGAAGTAGATGGGCAGCGGCGCATCGGCATCAGGGAACTTCTTGCTGGCCAACAGCACATGGCGATAGATCTCGTCCTCCGGCTCCTGAAAATGCACGTCGCCGGTGGCGCAGACGGGCTTCCCCAGCTCCTCCCCCAGCCGGACGATGGTGCGGTTATACTCCCGCAGCTCCTCCTCCGACTGCACGTCGCCGTTTCGCAGCATGAAGAGATTGTTGCAAATGGGCTGTATCTCCAGATAGTCGTAGAAGGAGGCGATGCGCTTGAGCTCCGCCCAATCCTTGTGATCCGTCACCGCCCGGAACAGCTCGCCCGCCTCGCAGGCTGAGCCGATGATCAGCCCCTCCCGGTGGGTAATGAGCTCCGTCTTGGGGATGATGGGCACCCGCTTGAAGTATTTCAGGTTGGAAGCGGAGATCAGCTGATACAGGTGCTTGAGGCCCAGCTTGTTCTTGGCCAGAATAATGATGTGCTTGGGGAAGCGGCTGGTCTTGCTGCCCTGAGGCCGCAGCTTCAGCATCTCCCCGTTGATCTCCTGCAGGCGGTGGATGCCCAATTCCCGTTCCATTTTCTCAAAGAAGGGAATCAGCATATAGGCCACCATGGCAGCATCGTCCGAGGCCCGGTGGTGGTTGAAGGCGGGCAGATCCAGATGCTCCGCCACAATATCCAGCTTATACTTGTGCAGCTCCGGCAACAGGTTCTGGGCCAAAATCAGGGAGTCCACATAGGTGGGATCGAAGGGAAGGCCCACCTTCCGGCACCCGGCCCGGATGAAGCTGATGTCAAATTCGGCGTTGTGGGCCGCCAGCGGGCGATCCCCCACAAACTCCAGAAAACTCGTCAGGGCCTCCTTCAGCTGGGGAGCGTCGGCCAGCATGGCATCCGTGATGCCCGTCAGGCCCACGATCTCCGGCGTCAGGCGGCGGTTGGGGTTGACGAAGGTCTGGAACCGCTCCGCCACCTCACCGTTGCGCAGCACCACGGCGCCGATTTCCGTGATGGCCTCCCGCTCCACCTTCAGGCCCGTGGTCTCGATGTCGAAGCACACGATCTCGTCGGCAAAATTCTGATCCTGCGGACCGTGGACGGCGATGCGGTCGTCGAGGTTGTTGACATAATACCCCTCCACGCCGTAGAGGATCTTGATCTTCCCCTTGGCGGTGTGCCATGCATCCGGGAAGGACTGGGCTACGCCGTGGTCGGTGATGGCGATGGCGGGATGCCCCCAGGAGATGGCCTGCTTGATGACGGAGGCCGTGTCCGTCAGGGCGTCCATGTTGGACATCTTCGTATGCAGGTGCAGCTCCACCCGCTTCTCCGGGGCCGTGTCCTTGCGGCCCTCATGGGGAACCTTCATGATATGGTAGGGCTTGAGCTGAATGTCCTTGCCGTCACGGGTCAGCTCCGGCTGCCCCTGCACCCGCAGCCACATACCGGGGGCGATGGCACTCTGTAGGGCCAGTGCCTCCTGTCCCTCGGTATATTTACGCACGGTGACGGAGCTCTGATAGTCCGTCATGTCAAAGCTCAACATCCACATACCGGGGCGCTTGGTCTCCCGGCACTCGGCGGCAAAGACCTTGCCCTCCACGATGGCCGTACCCATTTTCACGTTCAGCTCCGTCATGGAGACGGGCTTGCCCTTGATCTCCTTGCCCAGCAGCACCTCGGTGCCGCCGCTTTTCTTCTCCGCCTTCCGGTCATGAATGGTGAGATGCAGCCGGTGCAGGCCGTACTGCCGGGTCAGCAGCTGCTCCAGCGCCGTCTGAGCTGCCTCCGGGATGCGCTCCCCGGTGGCCACGTCCAGCTCCAGCGCCCGCTGCTTCACGTCCAGCGCTCCGCCGGTGACGACGGCGTCGTGAAGCAACAGTCGCAGTTCTCTAGGCGGCACGAAGTTTTCAAAAAAATCAAAAAATGCAATCTGTTCCCTCATAGTGCGCTCCTGCTGTCATAGTCGGTCGATTTCGTCCATCAAGGCGTCCACCAGCTTGTCCTGCGGCACCTTGTAAAGGATCTCCCCCTTACGGAACACCAGACCCTCGCCGTCGCCGCCGGCGATGCCCACGTCCGCCGCACGGGCCTCCCCCGGTCCGTTGACCACGCAACCCATCACCGCCACGGTGATGGGCTTGGTGCAGCCCGCCAACCGGCGCTCTACCTCCCGTGCAATGGGGATCATGTCATATTTTGTGCGGCCGCAGGTGGGGCAGGAGATGAGGTTCGGCCCCGTCTGCCGCAGTCCGGCGGCAGAGAGGATATCCTTGGCCGCACACACCTCCTCCACCGGGTCGGCGGTGAGGCTCACCCGAATGGTGTCGCCGATGCCCTGACACAGCAGGCCGCCGATGCCGATGGCGGATTTCAGCACTCCCATCCGGGGCGTGCCCGCCTCCGTGACCCCTAAATGCAGGGGGTAGTCCGTCTGCCGGTGCAGCAGCTGATAGGCCGCCATGTTCACCGGCACACGGGAGCACTTCACGGAGATGCAGATGTCGTCGAAATTGCAGTCGTTCAGCAGGCGGACATGGCCCATGGCACTCTCCACCAGCGCCTCCGGAGTGACGCCGCCGTATTTTTGCAGCAGTTCCCGCTCCAGTGAGCCACCGTTGACACCGATGCGGATGGGGATACCCTCACTGCGGCAGGCGTCTGCCACGGCCCGCACCTTCTCCTGTGAGCCGATGTTGCCGGGGTTGATGCGGATCTTATCGATGCCCTGCCGCACGCACTCCAGCGCCAGCCGGTAATCGAAGTGGATATCCGCCACCAGCGGGATGTGGATGGCCCGGCGGATACGACCCACGGCCTGCGCCGCCGCCATATCCGGCACCGCCACCCGGATGATATCGCACCCCGCCGCCTCCAGCCGGAGGATCTGGGCTACGGTGGCGGCCACATCCTCCGTCCGGGTGTTGCACATGGACTGGATAGCGATGTCCGCTCCGCCGCCCACCGGGACGCTGCCCACATGAATTTGCTTGCTCATGGCTGATTCCTCCTCAGTTTATCCCCTTCTGTGGGGCAAAAACGCACCACAGGGACGGGAAGCCGCTCCCCGTCCCGTGTGCTCTTTCTCTCTTACTGAAACAGCTTCCACACGTCCTGAAAGGTGATGACCAGCATCAGCAGCATCAGCAGCGCAAAGCCGGCCAGATGGACGTAGCTCTCGAATTTTGCCGGAATTTTCTTGCGGATGGTCAGCATACACAGGGCGTTGACCACCAGAAAGAAGATCTTTCCGCCGTCCAGCGCCGGCAGGGGCAGCAGGTTCATCACCGCCAGATTCACCGCCACCAGCGCCGCCAGATAGGCGATGTTCTCCACCGCCGCCGAGGCGCTCTCCGCCTGTTCGCCCACGTCCGTGATGGTGGAGACGATGCCCACCGGGCCGCTGACGTCCTTGAGGCCCGCCTCACCGGTCACCAGCATCTGCAGGGACAGGCGCACGATCCGCACGAAGTCCACGGCGTTGTTCCAGCTGTACCGGAGGCGGCTGCCTACGGTGGCCTCCTCCGCCCCGAACATCAGGCCGAAGCCCGTGTAGGTCTGGCCCTGCTGGTCGGTGTACTCCGCCCGCTCCATGGGGAAGTCCTTCAGGGTCACGGTCTGACCGTCACGCTTGACCTTCAGGTCGAATACACCGGTCTTGTTGCGGCCCAGCAGCAGGCTCACGTCACTGTAAACATACACCCGCTCACCGTCGATGCTCACCAGACGGTCCCCCACCTGCAGGCCGCTCTCGCTCTGGAGGGGGCAGCCGTCGGCAAAGTCCGTGATGACCGGGACGTAAAATGCCTTGGCCCCGGCGTACAGGACGACGATGATGATCAGGCCCGTCAGAAAGTTCATAAAGGCCCCGGCGGCAAAAATGATGAGTTTTTTCCAGAAGCTCTGGTTATTCAAGGCCGTGGGGTCGTTGGAGTCCTCCTCCTCGCCCTCCATGGCACAGAAGCCGCCGATGGGCAGCAGCCGCAGAGAGTAGGTGGTATCCCCCTTGGTCTTGTGCAGGATGGTGGGGCCCATACCGATGGAAAATTCGTTGACCCGCACTCCGCAGGCCTTGGCCGCCAGAAAATGGCCCAGCTCGTGTACGGCGATGAGTACGCCGAAAATCAGGATCGCAGCAATAATATAGATCATGGTTCCTCCTACCGGTTCAGTACAGCGGCACGGGCCAATCTGTCTGCCTCCAGTATATCCTCCAGAGAGGGCGTATATTTCACCTCCACCCGGCACAGGGCATCCTCCACCCGCCGGGCGATATCGTTAAAGCCGATCTCCTGCCGCAGGAACAGGCCTACGGCCTCCTCGTTGGCACCGTTCATGATGGCGCAGGCGGTGCCGCCGGTTCGGGCGCACTGACGGGCAAGGGCAAGGCATGGAAACGCTTCCGTATCCGGTGCCTGAAAGGTCAGCGGCCCGCAGGACAGCAGATCCAGCGTCCGATCCGGTGTCTCGGCCCGGTAGGGCCATGTGAAGGCGTAACGGATAGGCAGCTTCATATCCGCCGTCCCCAGCTGGGCGATCATGGCCCCGTCCCGGTACTCCACCAGCGAATGGACGATGCTCTGGCGGTGGATCACCGCCTCCACCTGCTCCACCGGCAGCCGGTACAGCCGCATGGCCTCGATGATCTCCAGTCCCTTGTTCATGAGGGTGGCCGAGTCGATGGTGATCTTGGCCCCCATGCTCCAGTTAGGGTGCTTCAAAGCGTCCGCCGGAGTCTTATGCTCCAGTTCCTCATGGCTCAGACCGAAAAACGGCCCGCCGGAGCAGGTCAGCAGCAGACGCTTTACCTCCCGGCGATCCCGGCAGCCCTGCAGGCTCTGGAAAATGGCCGAGTGCTCCGAATCCACCGGCACGATCTCGGCGCCGCAGCGCTCCGCCTCCGCCATCACCAGCTCGCCGGCGCACACCAGCGTCTCCTTATTGGCCAGAGCGATGCGCTTTTTCTCCCGGATAGCCGCCAGCGTGGGTTCCAGTCCAACGCTGCCCATGACGGCGGTGACCACCGTGTCCGCCTCCGGCAGCGTCGCCGCCTCCAGAAGCCCCTCCGGCCCCGCCGCCACCCGGATATCCGTGTCGGACAGCCGCAGCCGCAGCTCCCCTGCCGCCGCCCGGTCATACAGCACCGCCAGCTTCGGATGGAGCTGGCGAGCCTGCTGCTCCAGCAGATCCACCTGGCGGTTGGCCGTCAGCGCCGCCACCGTCAGTCCCAGCTCCTGCACCACCTGCAGCGTCTGCCGCCCGATGGAACCGGTGGAGCCCAATACCGCAACGGTCTTTGTCATAGTCATATCTCCTTTACAGGCCAATGACCCAGCAGGTCATGAGCCACAGCACCGGTGCAGCGAACAGCACGCTGTCGAACCGGTCCAGCACACCGCCGTGACCCGGCAGCAGTCGCCCATAGTCCTTGATGCCGTACTGGCGCTTGATGGCCGAAAAGCTCAGGTCGCCCAGCTGGCCCATGAGGGCGCCCACCAGACCCATGAGGATGCAGCCGCCGATGTGCAGAGGCTGTAAGGTACAGAGGTAGAAGATGATCCGGAAGATCACCATGCCCAGCATACCGCCGACAAGGCCGCCCACGGCGCCCTCCACAGTCTTGTGGGGGCTTACCAGCGGCGACAGCTTGTGCTTGCCGCAGGCCATGCCGGTGAACAGGGCCGCCGAGTCGCTGCAGAAGGCCGCCACCAGCGGCACCAGCACCAGTCCGCCGCCGTGGGGCAGCATCCGCAGCAGCAGCAGGCAGCTGAAGGAAACCGGGATGGCCAGCCCCGCCAGCGCCATGACGCACACATCCAGCAGGGTCAGGGCGTGGGGCTTGCCATAGGTCAGCACGCCCGCCGCCGGCAGCGCTATCACGCCCACCAGCAGCAGCCCGTCCACGATGCCCAGCGGCAGCTGCCATCCATGGCCCGCACCGTAAAAATGCAGCACCACTAATATGCCCATCACCGCCGGCAGCGCCGTCCAGCGCCGGGTCTTTTCCGGCCCGCACACAGCCGCCAGCAGCTCATGGGTACCCACCACGCTCAGCGCCGCCAGCAGCGCCGCCGTGGCCCAGTCCGGCGCCACGCACAGGATGGCCAGCAGCAGTGGGATGCCGATCACCGCCACGATAATTCTCTGTTTCATATGCTTTCCTCTTTATTTTACCCCGCCGAACCGGCGGTCACGCTGCTGATACGCCACAATAGCCCGGTCCATATCCTCCGGCCCGAAGTCCGGCCACAGGGTATCGCAGAAATACAGCTCCGAATAGGCGCACTGCCACAGCAGAAAGCCCGACAGCCGCTCCTCTCCGCTGGTGCGGATGATAAGCTCCGGATCCGGGAGACCGTCCGTAAACAGGTAGCCGGAGAATCGCTCCTCATCCAGCTCCTCCGGGCGGCAGCGGCCCTCCACACAGTCGGCGGCAAAGTGCCGGGCCGCCCGCAGCAGCTCATCCCGACCGCCGTAGTTCAGGCAGACGTTGGCCTGAAAGCCCTGAATGTGGGAGGATATCTCGTTGGTGCGCCGGGCCAGTTCCTGCAGCTCCGGCGAAAGGGCGCTCAGGTCCCCCAGAAACCGCAGCCGGATCTGATCCCGCTCCATGGAGTCGATGGCCTCCAGCATATACTGCTTCAGAAGGCCCATGATGGTGTTGACCTCGTCCGCCGGGCGCTTCCAGTTCTCCGTGGAGAAGGCGTATACCGTCAGGTACTCCACTCCCAGCTCCTTGCAGTAGGTAGCGATTTTGCGGAACACCTCCGCCCCCACCTTATGTCCGGCGGTGCGGGGCAGGCCCCGACGCTTGGCCCATCTCCCGTTGCCGTCCATGATAACAGCGATATGGCGGGGAAGGCGGTTTTCATCCACCTGCCCCGCCGTATGATGCTTCTTTTTGGAAAACAGGCCCATCAGACGGACATGAGTTCCTTTTCTTTGGTATCCAGCAGCTTATCCAGCTCCTTGCAGTGGTCGTCGGTCATCTTCTGCAGGTCCTTCTCAGCCAGCTTCAGCTCGTCCTCGGTGATCTCGGAGGCCTTCTGCATCTTCTTGAACGCCTCCAGCGCATCCCGGCGGATGTTGCGGATGGCCACCTTGCCGCCCTCGTTGTACTTGCGGATCTGCTTGACCAGCTCCTTGCGGCGCTCCTCCGTCAGCTGGGGGAAGGCCAGCCGGATGGACTTGCCGTCATTCTGGGGATTGATGCCCAGATCGGACTCCTGAATGGCCTTCTCAATGCCCTTCAGGGCCGAGGCGTCCCAAGGGGTGATGAGCAGCGTCCGGGGATCGGGGGACGCCACCGCAGCGATCTGCTGGATGGGGGTGGGGGTGCCGTAGTAGTCCACCTGAATGCGGTTGAGGACGGATGCGTTGGCCCGTCCGGCCCGCACGGCGCCGAAGTCACGCTCCACCGCCTCCACGCTCTTCTTCATCTTTTCCTCGTATACCTTGTAGTGTTCCTTCAGCATGGTTATGCCTCCTTCACGATCGTTCCGATTTTTTCGCCCCGCAGCACACGCACGATATTATACGGGTCTTTCAGTGCAAACACCAGCACCGGGATGTGGTTGTCCATGGACAGGCTGGTGGCGGTGGAATCCATCACCGCCAGATGACGCTTGAGCACCTCGTCATAGGTGATGGCGTCGAATTTCACGGCGTCGGCGTTCTTGGCCGGGTCGCAGTCGTACACGCCGTCGATGTTCTTGGCCAGCAGGATCACGTCGGCGTTGATCTCCGCCGCCCGCAGCACCGCCGCCGTATCGGTGGAGAAGAAGGGGCATCCCACACCGCAGCCAAACAGCACCACCCGGCCCTTTTCCAGATGCCGGACGGCTCTGGCCCGGATGTATGGCTCCGCCACCTCACGGATCTCCAGTGCCGTCTGGAGCCGGACGTCCACGCCCTTCTGCTCCAGCACGTCCGCCAGTGCCATGCAGTTCATGGCCGTGGCCAGCATCCCCATGTGGTCGGCACGGGTACGCTCGATGTGACCCTCGCCGTTCTTCACGCCCCGCCAGAAGTTGCCGCCGCCGATGACAACGCCGATCTGCACGCCCATGTTCACGCACTCCTTGATGACGTCCGCCACCTGACCCAGCACCTGAAAGTCCAGGCCGAAGTGCTTCTCGCCCGCCAGTGCCTCGCCGCTGATCTTCAGCAGCACCCGTTTATACTTCGGTTCGTCCATTGCTCTTCCTCCGTATGTGATACTTGGGAGTATTTTACCTTATTTTTTCCCGTTTGCATAGAGGGAAAAGCAAAATTTTTTCCGTCCTCTCTCCCCGCCTTGCATTTTCCGGCGGAAGATGGTACCATCTCAACGAAAAGAAACTGATAGGAGACGCCTTATGGAGCTGCTGCACATACATAAAGATACATGGGCCGCCGTGGGAGCCACGGCCCTGATCCCCTTTTACCGCCTGACGGATACGGACATTGTCCTGCTGGACACCGGCATCGCCGCCTCTGACCGGGAGGGCCTTACCGCCCTGCTGGAGGAGCACGGTCTGCGCCCCAAGGGGATCCTCTGCTCCCACGCTCACTACGACCATGTAGGCAACGCCGCCTATCTCCGCTGCCGTTACGGCTGCCCCATCGCCATGCCCATGATCGAGGCCGCCATCTGCGCCGATGCCACCGCCTTCCGGGCCAACTACGAGACCCTCACCTACGGCACCATCCAGTCCATGTTTCCGGAGGAGTGCTTCCTGTCGGACGTTCTCATCTCCCCTGACGCAGAACATCTGGACTTTTGCGGCGTCCGCTTCGGTCTGCTGCCCCTGCCGGGCCACTCTGCCGGGCAGATGGGCTTTACCACCCCCGACGGCACTGCCTATCTGGCAGACTGCCTGTTAGGGCCGGAGCAGCTGCAGCGCTTCAAGCTGCCCACCATCATGCACATTGCCCGTGATCTGACGGTGATGGAGTCTCTCCGCAGTCTCCGCTGCCCGGCCTATGTGCTGGCCCATAAGACCAGCGTCACAGAGCTTGGTCCCGTCATCGATGCCAACATCGCCGCCATCCACGATAAGGGGCGGCGGCTGCTGAGCTGTCTCGCCGACGGCATGACCGCCGACCAGTGGCTCTATGCCTACTGCCGTCAGGAGGGCATCCACACTCATGATCCCTTCCGCATCAGCGTCACCCAGCGCAATTTCCTGCATCTGTCCAACTGGCTGGTGGACGAGGGCCGGGTGGCTCTGCACCATGACCTCTGCGTGAGCCGTTACAGTAAGGTGTGAAGTAAGGTGTGAGCCGGTCTGCGGTGGGTAAGTTTTCGTTTTTTATCGTCCGTAATGGCCACAGGGGAGGGGGCAGCATCCACTGTCCCCTCCCCTGTTTCTTCTTTCGGCAATTCCGTTTTTTCAATCCTCCAGCAGCTCCGTGAAGCTCCGGATGGTCCGATCGCACACCCGTGTCATCTCCTCCCACGAGACGTGAAAGAACTGATCGTAGACCCCCACCGTGTGCATCCCGGCCGCCTTGGCCCCACGGCACGCCTCCACAGAGTCGTCATACACCACGCACTCCACCGGCTCCACTCCCATGCGTTGGGCCGCTACCCGGAAGATCTCCGGGTCCTTCTTCTCGATCTTCAGATCGTGGGCAAACAGGATCTCCTCAAAATATGGCATCAGTCCCAGATGCCCCAGTGCCGCCCGGCAGTGGGCCGGAACACTGGAGGTCAGCACCATCATCCGCTGCCCCCGGCGGCGGCACTGATCCAGATACTCCCGCACGCCGGGCTTCACCTGTACCCGTGTGGCGTAGGCATCCCCGGCCATCTCCATCCACTCTGCCATGATATCCTCCACAGACTCCTCCAGATGGCAGTAGCGCTTGGTGAACTCCGCCGCCAGCGGGAAAATGGTGTGCGCCACCCCCTGATAGTACTCCTTGGTGTAGGGAAAGCCACGCTTGGCCAGAAATGCCTCATCCACCTCCCGCCAGATGCCGTTGGAATCGATCAGGGTCCCGTCCATGTCAAAAATATGCATCCATTCGTCCTCCACTCGGATCGTTTCTGTGATTATATCAAGTTTTTGCCATTCTGTAAACGCCAGTTTCCCATGTGGACAAATGGGGAAAGCTGTGGTAGAATAGTGTGATAAAATTTTCCGAGCCAACGGGAGGGACCATGCCATGCAGGGAAAGCTCATCGTATTTGAGGGGACCGACGGTTCCGGCAAGGCTACGCAGTCGGAGCTGCTGTGCCAGGAGCTGACCCGACGGGGCATCCCCTACCGCAAGCTGACCTTTCCCCGGTATCAGGAGGAATCCTCGGCACTGGTACGGCTGTATCTGGGCGGGGCCTTCGGCCAGAAGCCCGGCGATGTCAATGCCTATGCCGCTGCGTCCTTCTACTCCGTGGACCGCTACGCCTCCTATAAGCAGGACTGGGGCAGCTACTATGAGCAGGGCGGTCTGCTCATCGCCGACCGCTATACCACCTCCAACGCCGTTCACCAGACCTCCAAGCTTCCGCCGGAGCAGCAGCGGCCCTTTGTGGACTGGCTCTTTGACTTCGAGTATCAGAAGCTGGGTCTGCCGGCTCCGGATCGAGTGCTGTATCTGGACCTCCCCACGGAGCTATCCGAGCAGATGATGCGCCGCCGGGAGGAGGCCACCCATACCCACGCCGACATCCATGAGCAGGACGAGGCTTATCTCCGTTCCTGCCGGGAGAGCGCCGCCCGTGTGGTGGACTGGTGCGGCTGGCAGCGCATCCGCTGCGACCGGGACGGCCGGATCCGCAGTATTCAGGACATCCATCAGGAGGTTCTGGAGCGTGTGGCGGATCTGCTGCCGTAAAAAAGGACGGAACGCCGCAGCGTCCCGTCCCGGTTCGGCCGAACCCTATGGCACGTGTCTGTTCCCGTGTCCCTCAGCAGGAGCAGCGGGAGTCGCCGCCGCAGCAGCGCTCGTTCTGTCCGCCTCCGCAGCAGCAGAGCACCAGTAAAACGATGACGATCAGCCAGATGCAGGAGCAGTTGTTGTTGTCAAAGCACACTTGAACCTCACCTCACTTGTTCTTCACTGGCTTATTCTATGCCCCACCGCCCCGGAAGGTATCTTGTCCGGTCTGATTTGCGCTGGGGAAAATGCGATAAAGAAAGGAACAACGATCTATGGCAGACCGCAAAAACAACGAGACCACCAGCTGGAACGCCGACGAGGTACGCCGCCAGCAGACTCAGCGCAAGCAGCGCAAGAAAATGCGCCGGGCCCGTTTCTGGGCCATCTACTGCGCCGGTGTGGTGCTGGGCTCCTGCCTGCTGGCGGGACTGGGCTGGCTCATGGTCAATGACGTGTGCGCCCTGAACAAGGCACCTCTCACCGCCACGGTGGAGATCGAAAAGGGCGACTCCGTGGGGCAGATCGCCTCCAAACTGAAGAAGGCGGGCATCATCAAATATAAGCTGCTGTTCGTCATCACCAGTCCCCTCTTCCACGCCAAGGACACCATCCAGCCCGGCAGCTACGAGCTTAATACCGACATGGACTACAACTGCATCATCGACTCCATGCAGCAGGGCTCCTCTGTGGCCGAGACGGTGAAGGTCACCATCCCGGAGGGCTACTCCGTGCAGGAGACCATCCAACTGCTGGCCGACAGCGACGTGTCCAATGTGGAGGACCTGACGGAGGCCGCCAAGAACCATGTGTTCGACTACACCTTTGTAGATAACGAGAATCTGGGCAGCATCACCCGGCTGGAGGGCTTCCTCTTCCCGGATACCTATGAGTTCTTCCACAAGGAGGATGCTGTCTCTGCGCTGGATCGCCTGCTCTCCAACTTCCAGACCCGTATCAGCGGCGATCTGCTGACGGATATCGAAAACTCCCGATACAGCCTCCGTGAGATCGTCACACTGGCCTCCATCATCGAAAAGGAGGCCATCGGTGACGACGAGGAGCGGGCCAACATCTCCTCCGTGTTCTATAACCGCCTCAGCGGCGACAACTCCGAGATCGGTACTGCCCTCCAGTCCGATGCCACCATCTACTATGCCCTGCACATCGCCGGCATGGACGATACCCAGTTCTCCACGGATCTGGACAGCCCCTACAACACCTATAAGCACGGCGGCCTCCCCGCCGGCCCCATCTGCAACCCCAGTTTGTCCTCCATCAAGGCGGCGGTGCATCCCAACGACACCGGCTACTACTACTTTGCCTACGGCAAGGATGGAGTCAGCCACTTCTTCCGTACCTATGACGAGCATCTGGCCTTCGTCAACAGCGATATGTACGCCCCGGATTGATGGATATGATGAGAAAAAAGCCTGAGCTGCTGTCCCCGGCCGGGGACATGGAAAAGCTGAAAATGGCCGTGGCCTATGGTGCCGACGCCGTGTATCTGGCAGGCACCTCCTTCGGGATGCGCTCCTTCGCCGGGAATTTCTCCCCGGAGGAGCTGCCCTGTGCGGTGGCCTATGCCCATGACCACGGCGTCCGGGTCCATGTCACCGTCAATACCATGCCCCGCAGCGGCGAGGTGGATGCCCTCCCCGCCCATCTGGAGCGCCTGAACGATGCCGGGGTGGATGCTCTCATTCTGGCGGATCTGGGGGCCTTCACGCTGGCGGGAAAATACGCTCCCCGCTGTGAACGCCACATCAGCACCCAGCAATCCATCGCCAACTACGCCTGCGCTCAGGCGTGGTACGATCTGGGCGCCAAGCGAGTGGTGCTGGCCCGTGAGCTGAGCATGGACGAGATCCGTGAGATCCGCCGCCGCACCTCCCCGGAGCTGGAGCTGGAGACCTTCTGCCACGGGGCCATGTGTGTGTCCTACTCCGGCCGCTGCCTGCTCTCCAACTACATGACCGGCCGGGATTCCAACCGGGGCGCCTGCGCCCAGCCCTGCCGCTACCAGTACGCCCTGATGGAGGAGAAGCGCCCCGGCGAGTACTTCCCGGTGTTCGAGGACGAAAAGGGTACCTACATCATGAACTCCCGTGATATGTGCATGATCGACCATCTGGACGACCTCATGGACGCCGGAGTGGACTGCCTGAAGATCGAGGGCCGGGCCAAATCCGCCTATTATGCCGCCATCGTCACCGGGGCTTACCGCCATGCCATCGACGACGTGGCGCAGGGCCGCCCCGTCGATCCCGTCTGGCGGGATGAGGTGGAGCACGTCAGCCACCGCCACTATTCCACCGGCTTTTTCTACGGCCCTCCCGGCCAGTATTACGAGAGTTCCCGCTATATCCGGGACTGGCAGATCTGCGCTGTGGTAACGGACTGCACCCCGGAGGGACTGGCCACCCTGAGCCTCCGCAACAAGTTCCGCACCGGCGATACCGTGGAGGTGGTGGGGCCGGATACCCGTCCCTTCTCCCTTACCGTGCCGGAGATGGCGGATGCCGATGGGCTGCCCCTCTTTGAGCCGAAAACGCCTCAGATGACCTTTACCATGCCCCTGCCCCGGCCGGTACCGCCTATGAGTTTCATCCGCCATGCCGTGGAACTGTCGGGAAAGTAATGCCCCCATGACCGACGCCCCCTTCCGAACCCCGGAAGGGGGCGTTGTTTCGACACAGGCATGACAGGTTCAAGTTGAAATCGTTTTTCCCCCTCCTAAAGCTATATCCCCTGCGGGGCGGACTCTCTGTCCGCCCCGCTTCCTTTTGCCCATAAAAATTCCCCGCTCCGGCAACTGGCTCTTTTCAATCGATGCAGATTGCGGTATAATAAGCCCTGATTACGACCCGATGGAGGTGCCTATCTCATGGAAGTGAAGCGCTGGGAGCTCATGCCCCATGTGTATCTGACCTATTTGCCGGCCCGGAAATTCAAAACCGGGGTGCTGTCGGCCCAATTCATCACGCCGCTGGCCAAGGAAACGGCGTCCTACAACGCCCTGCTGCCGGCGGTGCTGCACCGCGGCACCATGCGCTGCCCGGACATGGAGCAGCTCTCTGCGGCCATGGATCGGCTCTACGGCGCACAGATCAGCCCCACCATCCGCAAGCGGGGGGAGACGCAGTGCCTTGGCTTCGTGGCCAGCTTTATCGACGACCGGTTCGTCTCCCGGAATGAACCGCTGCTGGAGCCTGCGGCGGAGCTGCTGGGGGAGCTGCTGCTGGACCCTGTGACCCGTGGCGGCCGGTTTCTGCAGGAATATGTGGAGGGCGAGAAGGCCAATCTGGCCAACGCCATCCGCTCCATCCGCAACGACAAGCGGGACTGGGCCGATCTGCGGCTTTTGCAGGAGATGTGCGCCGGGGAGCCCTATGGCATCAGCCGCTTCGGTGACGAGGCGGGGCTGGCCAAGATCAACAACCAGAAGCTCTACGCTCACAGCCAGCGGATGATGTCCTCCTCCCGGCTGGAGCTGTTCTACTGCGGCAGCGCCGAGTGCCATCGGGTGGAGGAGGCCCTGCTGACGGCCTTCTCCTCCCTGACCCGTGGCCCCCAAACGGAGCCGGAGCCGCCCCGACGGTTCGCCGCTCCCTCCCAGCCCCGACTGGTGACGGAGGAGATGGACGTGACGCAGGGCAAGCTCTCCATGGGCTTCCGCTGCGATACCGATGACGAGCCCGCCATGATCCTGACAAACCTCATGTTCGGCGGCTCCAGCAACTCCAAGCTGTTTCTGAACGTCCGGGAGAAGCTCTCCCTCTGCTACTATGCCTCCAGCACCTACGTCCGTTCCAAGGGCATCCTGACGGTGTCCTCCGGCATCGAGACGGCGGACTATGACCGGGCCGAGGCGGAGATCCTCCGCCAGCTGGACGAGATCCGGCAGGGCCTCTGGGAGGACTGGGAGCTGACGGCGGCACGGGAGAGCCTGCTCAGCGCCCTGCAGGCACTGGGAGATTCTCAGGGTGCGCTGGAGAACTACTATCTGGGTCAGTCGGCCACCGGCCGCCGGGAGACCCCGGAGGAGATGGCGGCGCTGCTGCGGCAGGTGACCCCGGAGCGCATCCGGGCGGCAGCCCAGAGTGTGCAGCTGGATACCATTTACTTCCTGAAGGGAAAGGAGGCGTGAGGATGTATTATCCCCGCATTGACGAGACGGTGACCTTCCGCCGCCTGAAAAACGGCCTGCCGGCCTATGTGGTCCACAAGCCCGGCTACACCCGGAAATACGCCATGTTCGCCACCCGCTACGGCGGCATGGACCTGCGCTTTCAGCAGGACGGCGCATGGCAGGATACCCCGGCGGGCATCGCCCACTATCTGGAGCACAAGATGTTCGACACCGCCGACGGAAACGCCATGCAGGAGATGGCCAAAAACGGCGCCGAGCCCAATGCCTTTACCAGCAATGCCATGACGGCCTACTACTTCGACTGCACGGAGCATTTTGACGAAAATCTGCGGCAGCTGCTGTCCTTTGTGTCGGTGCCGTACTTCACCGACGAGAGCGTGGCCAAGGAGCAGGGCATTATTGCTCAGGAGATCGGCATGATCGAGGACGACCCGGAGTGGCAGGTCTATAAGCGGATGCTGCAGGCCCTGTACCGGGAGAGCCCCGCCCGTATCCCCGTGGCCGGCTCCGTGGAGAGCATCTCCCACATCACTGCCGAGACCCTGTACCGTTGCCACAAGGCCTTTTATACCCCTGCCAATATGTGTCTGGTGGCGGTGGGCGATCTGGACGCCGAGGCGGTGTTCCGGGCAGCGGAGGATATCCTGCCCCCGGAAAGCGGCCCGGATATCCCCCGTGACTACGGTGGCAGCGAGGGAGAGACCCCCGCTCAGTCGGAGACCTCCTGCCGGATGGAGGTATCCATGCCGTCGTTTCTGGTGGGCTTCAAATGCCCCGCTCCCCCGGAGGGAGAGCAGCGGCTGCGCTGGGACATCCTGGGGGATCTGGCCTGCGATATCCTCATGGGGGACTCCAGTCCCCTGTTCTCCCGGCTGTACAGTCAGGGCCTCATCAACGGCTCCTTCGGCAGCTCCTTCGACCTGCTGCCCGGAGCGGCCTACGCCTACGCCGGCGGCGACAGCAACGATCCCGCCGCCGTGATGGAGGCCATTTTGGAGGAAGCACAGCGCCTGACCCGTGAGGGTCTGGATCCGGACTACTGGCAGCGGATGAAGCGGGGGAACTTCGGGGCCTCCCTGAAGGGTCTCAACTCCTTCGATTCCATCGCCATTTCGCTGGTGGAGGGCTGCTTCCAGCACTTTGATCCCCTGCGCTTCCCGGAAATTTACGACAGCATCACCCCGCAGGATGTGCTGGATTTCATCCGGGAGCATATCTGCCGCAGCCGTGCGGCCCTGTCCGTTATCTATCCCAAGGAGGACTGATCATGAATGACAACTGGAAATTTTCCGATCTTCCCTATACCAGCCCCGATGTAGAGGCCCTTCAGGCCCGGTATGACGCCCTGACCCAGCGGGCCAAGGACGCCCAAGGTCCGGAGGAGCTGCTGGAGGTGGTGCGGCAGCGGGATGCCCTCCAGCAGGAGGTAGCTCTCTGCCAGAGCATCGCCTTCATCCGGGCCTTCCACGATGTCACTGACGAGTTTTATCAGCGGGAGCTGCAGGAGACCATGCCCCGACTGGAGACGCTGGATACGCAGTCTCTGTCCATGGCCATAGCAGAGAGTCCCTACGCTGCGGCGGTGGATGAGGCCTTCGGCCCCCAGCTGCGCCGCCTGCTGACGCTGGACCAGCGGCTCCACACCGGCGGCAAGGAACTGCAGGCCCGCATCTCCCAGCTCACCGCTCAATACCAGCAGCTGGTGGCCTCCACCAAGTATCAGGTGCAGGGCGAGACTCTCAGCGGCGGTCAGCTGCGCTTTGCACTGACCAGCACCGACCGGGAGCGCCGCAAGGCCGCCTATGACGCCCAGCAGAAGACCGCCGTGGAAAACGGCCCCGTAATGGAAAAGCTCCTGCGGGAGCTGGTCCATGCCCGGAACCAGCTGGCCCGTGAAAACGGCTTCGACAGCTTTGCCGACTACGGCGATCTCAGTATGCAGCGTCTGGGCTATGGCCGGGCGGAATTGGACGAGTTCTGCCGTCAGGTGCAAAAGTACATCACCCCCCTGTACCTGCAAATGCAGGAGCAGCAGCGCCAGCGGCTGGGGGTGGAAACGCTGCTGCCCTATGACCGGGCGCTGGTGTTCCCAGAGGGCAACGCCGTCCCCGTGGCAACGGAGGAGCTTCCTAAGGCTGCACGCCGGATGTACCACGCCCTGAGTCCGGAGGCGGGACATTTCTTCGACGAGATGGTCCGCCACGACCTGTTGGACGTGGCAGGCTCTCCCAATAAAATCTCCGGCATGGGCTTCTGCGATATGCTGGGTGCCCCCTGCGGGATGCCCTTCATCTTCGCCAACTGCGACGGCACCGGCTCCGACGTCACCGTCTATACCCATGAGCTGGGCCACGGCCTTCAGGGCTACCTCTCCTACCGCAGCCAGCCGCTGGCGGACTATGTGGGGCTGAGTCCCGATCTGGCGGAGGTCCACTCCAAGACCATGGAGCTGCTGACCCTCCCCTACGCACGGGACTTCTTCGGCCCTCACGCCCCCCAGTTCCTGACGGAGCACCGCTACGACTTCATCAAGGAGCTGTGCGCCTTCTGCTCCATCCACACCTTCGAGACGTGGCTCTATGAGCACCCGGACGCTTCTCTTTCTCAGTGGGCAGAGGAGTTCGACCGCACGGAGAAAGTCTTCGGCCGGGCCCAGAACAACGAGCCGTGGCAACAGCAGGTGCTGGCCGGCTGTGACCTGTTCACCAACACGGCCATCTATATGTTCCCCCGCTATGTGGTGAGCTACGCCCTCTCCATCGTCTGCGCCCAGCAGCTGAAGGCCGCCTATGACGCCGACCCCGTGGACGGCTGGGCCAGATACCACGCCCTTTGCGCCTCCGGCGGCAGCAAGCTCTACGCCGAAACGCTGGCAGCTGCCGGGCTGGAGCTGCCCTACGCCCCCGGCGTGGTGGAGCGGCTGGCCCGTGAGCTGGCGGCGCAGGCCTGAAGCCACCCCATCCCTTCGAGCGCACGGCGCTCTGCACTTTATCCCAAGGAGGAATCATCATGCAAATTATGACTGACAGCCCCATCCGGTTCCCTGGTCTGTTCGGGGACTGGGCCTTTACCGCCAGCTCCAAGGCGCTGGACATCGGCAACGGCATTTACTGGTACGGTATCCTCATCGCCCTTGGTCTGGTCATCGCCATCTGGTGGTGCATGAACCAGAAGTCCAAGTACGGCATCACCGAGGACGACCTGCTGGACAGCGTTCTGTGGGGCATCCCCTGCGCCATTGTGGGGGCAAGAATTTACTATGTGCTGTTCTATCTGGATCAGTTCAAAAACAGCGACGGCAGCTTCAGCTTCCGCAAGGCCATCGCCATCTGGGACGGCGGCCTTGCCATCTACGGTGCCGTCATCGCCGTGGTCATCGTGGGCATCTGCATCAGCCGCCACAAGGGCTATAAGCTGGGAGCCATGCTTGACCTTGCGGTGATGGGCCTGCTCATCGGCCAGTGCATCGGCCGGTGGGGCAACTTCATGAACCGGGAGGCCTTCGGTGCCGAGACCACCCTGCCCTGGCGGATGCAGCTGACCACCGTCACCGGCCAGTTGGTGGAGGTCCATCCCACGTTCCTGTATGAGAGCCTGTGGAATCTGGTGGGCCTGCTGCTCATTATCTTCGTGGTATCCAAGGCCCGCCGCTTCGACGGCGAAAACACCTGGTTCTACTTCCTGTGGTACGGCATCGGCCGCTTCTGGATCGAGGGCCTGCGGACCGACAGCCTGTATCTCTTCAACTGGACCATCGGTGGCCAGCCCATCCGGGTGTCTCAGGCTCTGAGCCTTGTGATGGTATTCGTGTCCCTCTTCATGCTGTACTACCACATCAAGCTCCATCCCCACAAGCCGGAGGATCTGTATGTCAACATCGTGGCGGCCCGCAATGCCGCCGCAGCCGAAGCGGCTGCCGCCCCGGCAGCTGAGTCTCCCGCTCAGGCGACCCCCACTGAGGATGCTTCCGCCGAAGCCGTCTCTTCCGAGACGGAGGCTCCCTCCCAGAAGGATACCTCCGGTGAAACCCCGACGGAGGATCCGTCATGAGTGCTGCGCTGTTAGACGGCAAGGCCCTGTCCGCCCGGATGCGGGAGCGGCTGGGGCAGGAGGCTGCCGCCCTGCCCCGCCAGCCGGGTCTGGCGGTGATTCTGGTGGGGGACAATCCCGCCAGCGCCGTATACGTCCGCAACAAGGAGAAAGACTGCGCCCAGTGCGGGGTACGGTGCCTGAACCATCACCTGCCCGCTGAAACCACCCAGCAGGAGCTGCTGGCACTGGTGGAGGACATGAACCGCCGGGAGGACGTGGACGGAATTCTGGTGCAGCTTCCCCTTCCGGAGGGGCTGGACAGCCGGGCCGTGCTGGAGGCCATCCGCCCGGAGAAGGATGTGGACGCCTTCCATCCGGAAAATGTGGGCCGTCTGATGCTGGGGCTGCCCCGGTTCCTGCCCTGCACCCCCGCCGGGGTCATGGCCCTGTTGCGGGCGTATGGTATCTCCCCCGCCGGGAAACACTGTGTGGTGATAGGCCGCAGCAACATCGTGGGAAAGCCCATGGCCCTGCTGCTTCTGGCGGAGGACGCCACCGTCACCGTCTGCCACAGCCGCACGCCGGATCTGGCGGAGCAGTGCCGCCGGGCGGACATCCTCATCTCCGCCGTGGGCCGCCGTGGTCTTATCACCTCCGACATGGTCAAACCCGGCGCCGTGGTCGTGGATGTGGCCATGAACCGCAATGAGGAGGGCAAGCTCTGCGGCGACGTGGACTTCGCCGCCGTGGCGGAAAAGGCGGCCTATATCACCCCCGTGCCGGGGGGGGTTGGCCCTATGACACGGGCCATGCTCATGGAAAATACCATCTCTGCATCCCGCAGACGGCAGCATAAGGAGGGCTGACTCATGAAAACTGATATCGAGATCGCACAGAGCTGCCCCCTCCTCCCTATCACCGCCATCGGCGCAAAGCTGGGCCTGACGGAGGAGCAGTTGGAGTGCTATGGCCGCTATAAGGCCAAGCTGCTGCCCTCCGCCACAGTGGGCAAACCCCAGAGCGGGAAGCTGATCCTGGTCACAGCCATCAACCCCACTGCCGCCGGGGAGGGGAAGACCACCACCAGCATTGGGCTGGCGGACAGCCTGTCGGCTCTGGGGAAAAAGACGGTGCTGGCCCTGCGGGAGCCGTCTCTGGGGCCGGTGTTCGGCCTCAAGGGCGGAGCCACCGGCGGCGGCTGGGCGCAGGTGGCCCCCATGGAGGACATCAACCTCCATTTCACCGGCGACTTCCACGCCATCGGCGCCGCCAACAACCTGCTGGCGGCCATGGTGGATAACCACATCTATCAGGGCAACGCTCTGGACATCCAACAGGTGACATGGCGGCGCTGCGTGGACATGAACGACCGCCAGCTGCGCTATATCCTCTGCGGCTTGGGTGGCAAGGGAAACGGCGTACCCCGTGAGGAGGGCTTTGACATCACTGTGGCTACGGAGGTCATGGCGGTGCTGTGTCTGGCGGAAAATTTGGCGGACTTGAAGGCTCGTCTGGCCCGGATGATCGTGGGATACAACGGCCACGGCCAGCCGGTGACTGCCGGGGATCTGAAGGCTGCGGGGGCCATGGCCGCCCTATTGAAGGACGCCATCCGCCCCAATCTGGCCCAGTCGCTGGAGGGGACTCCCGCCATCATCCACGGCGGTCCCTTCGCCAACATCGCCCACGGCTGCAACAGCGTAGCCGCCACCAAGGCCGCTCTGCGGCTGGGGGACTATGTGGTGACGGAGGCGGGCTTCGGCGCTGATCTGGGTGCCGAGAAATTTCTGGATATCAAGTGCCGTAGGGCGGGACTGCGTCCGGATGCGGTGGTCATCGTGGCCACGGTCCGGGCTCTGAAGCTACACGGCGGTGCCGATAAGACCCAGCTGGCCACGGAGGACACGGCAGCCCTGCGCCGGGGCCTTCCCAATCTGCTGCGGCACATCGAGAACATCACGCAGGTCTACGGCCTGCCGGCGGTGGTGGCCCTGAACCGCTTCACCACCGACACGGCGGCAGAGCTGGCACTGGTGCAGGAGGCCTGTGCCGCCTATGGGGCGGAGGTGGCCCTGTCGGAGGTGTGGGAGAAGGGCAGCCGAGGCGGCATGGAGCTGGCCCACGGCGTCCTGCGGTCGCTGGAGCGGGAAAACCACTTCCGCTTCGCCTACGATGCCGCCCTTCCCATCCGGGACAAGCTGCTGGCCCTGACCCAAAGAATCTACGGCGGCCACAATGTGGCCTATACCGAGGAGGCCGACCGGGAGATCAACCGCCTGACGGAGCTGGGCTTCGGCGGCCTGCCGGTGTGCGTGGCCAAGACCCAGTACAGTCTTTCCGATGACCCCACAAAGCTGGGGGCCCCTCAGGACTTCATCCTGACGGTGCGGAAGGTGAAGGTCTCCGCCGGAGCCGGGTTCATCGTGGCCCTGACGGGGGACATCCTCACCATGCCGGGTCTGCCCAAGACCCCGGCGGCAGAGGCCATCGACGTGGACGAAAACGGCGTCATCTCCGGCCTGTTTTGATAGGTAACATAACACGATAAAGATATGAAAAAAAGCATCGCATCTGCATAGCAGATGCGATGCTTTTTGTTCTCTTATCCCCTCAGAACAACCGCCGGCCCGTCAGGAAGTGACTGGCATAGTAGCTCTCGCTGAAGGATGTGATCTTCACACAGTTGAAGCGGGAATCGGAGGTGGCGTGGATGAACTGCCCGTCTCCGATGTAGATGCCGCAGTGGGAAGCGGCACTGGAGGAGAAATCTGCATCCTGAAAGAACACCAGATCCCCCGGCTGCAGTTCCCCGAAGCCCACCGCCGTGCCGTAGCTCAGCTGATCCGTGGCCCCGTGGGGCAGATACACCCCGAACTGCTGATAGATGTACATGGTATAGCCGGAGCAGTCAAAGCCGCTGGAAGACGCCCCGCCATAGGCGTAAGGCACCCCCTGATAGGACAGGGCCAGCGCCACCAGATCCGACGCAGAGCCGGAAGCCGTTCCGGCGTCGCCGCCGCTGGGTAGGTCGCCGGAGCCGCCGGAGGAACCAGTATCGGAGGACGTATTTCCCCCGGCTTGGGGCCGTGAGGCAGACAGCTCCAGATAGTCCCCGGAGACGTAGCCGCTCACTCCATCGTAGTCTACATAAAACCATCCGTCTTCAAACCCGGACACCGACACCCACGCCCCATTGGGGAGGGATGTCACCGTTTCATAGCCGGTACCGGCTCCGGAGCGCAGATTCAGTGCATCCGCCGTCACCTGTCCGTAGCCGGTCAGGCCGGAGGTCCGCAGGTCCAGATACTCCCCGGAGAGATAGCCCTCGATGCCGTCGTAGCGCACCTGATACCAGCCGCCGCTCTTTCCCGTGACGGCCACCGTGGTGCCATAGTCCACCAGCGCCAGCGCCTCGGCGTCCCAATCGCCGCTGCGGCGGATGTAGAGGGCGTCAGTGGTGACAGCCGCCGCCAGCACGGAGGTATCCGTCGCCGGAAGGCTCTCCTCCTCCGCAGGCTCCGCTGTCACGTCTGCCGTCGGCTCCGCCGTCTGGGGGGCCGCCAGAGCCGCAGTCTCCGCCGCCTTCAGCTTCTCCAGCGCCTCTCTTGGCACCACCATGCCCAAGTGGACGGCGGGGGAAACCACATTCTCCGGCGGCGTGCGCTCCGTGGTGAGATGTATCGTACACAAAGCCGCCAGCAGGATCACCAGCGCCGCCAGCAGAAATTTTCGTGTCATGCCGGACACCCTTTCTCTCGCTTATTTCCCGGCCAGAGCCCGCTCCAGCCAGATGGAGCCCACGTCCATGGCTGCGTACAGGCTGTCCTTCTCGGACTTCTTCACCACCCGGTCACGGGACTTCAGGTCGGGATCCGTCAGCTGCAGCTGCACGGACACACGGGTGGCCACGTCCATGTCCTGCTCCTTCTTGGTGTCCAGGATCTGCAGCATAATGATGTACTTGTCCGCCATGCTGCCGTAGTAAATGATGTTGTCGATACGGCGCAGAGGGTGGTTTTTATAGATGAGACCCTCGGTCTTTTTGTTTTCAGCCATTTGAATAACTCCCTTCTTTAATAGAACCATACACTTGTAACCAAATTGTAACACACACCGCTCCCCTTGTCAATTCGCCCGCAGGGAAAAAGCCTGCCGCTTTCTGTCGTCGCTATCATTCCACGCCCTCCCGCCGCTAAATTTTTAGCATCCACATTAATTTTATCTCATATTAGTAAGGTTTCATGATCCCATTTTACAGCGATTTTCGCATACACAGCGCAGATAGTGAAATCCTTTCCGCCAAATCCCCCATAGTTTCGTCACGTTTTCGTCACATAACAGAAAACAGCCTCTCTATACGCTAAAAAGTGCTTGCCAAAAAATGGCAGTTGGTGTATAATGACCAGAGATTTTCAAAAGAGGAGACCTTGCCATGTCTGCTATGACTGCTTCGGAGCGCCGCCAGCAAATCGCCCGGCTGCTTTCCGCATCCCAAGCGCCTATCAGCGCCACGACCCTTTCTCAGGAGCTGGGCGTCAGCCGTCAGATCATCGTGGGGGATATCGCCCTGCTGCGTGCCGCCGGTCAGGAGATCACCGCCACCGCACGGGGCTATGTGATCCCCGCACAAAATGGCCTGCTGCGCCGCATCGCCTGTATACACTCTGCCGAGGAGACACGGGACGAGCTCGACGCCATGGTGGACTGCGGCTGTACCGTGGTGGACGTCATCGTGGAGCACCCGGTCTACGGGCAGCTTACCGCTCCCCTGCACCTGTCCAGCCGTCTGGACGTGGATCAGTTCATGAAGCGCATGGACGGGGCCGCCCCCCTGTCCCAGCTCACCGGCGGCGTGCATCTGCACACCCTCTCCTGCCCGGACGAGACCGCCTATGAGCATCTGCTGCAGCTTCTGCGCCAGCGGGGCTTTCTGGTGGAGTGACCACCGACCCTAAAAGAACGACCATTTCCCCTTTTCCCGGCGGAGGCCCTCCCTCCGCCGGGAATTTTTCTGTTGACAAATGGAAAAGAGCCGCTATAATATTGGAAAGTGGTCATGTGTCAAGACACCAAAGTTTACCAATAAGAGAGGGACACTCATGAACAAATTCAAAGCATTTCTGGCCCGGAAGAACATCGCATTCTCCGCCAAGCGCTACTTCATCGACGCCATGGGAGCTATGGCGCAGGGTCTCTTCTGCACCCTGCTGGTGGGGACCATCCTCAACACTCTGGGGACGCAGCTGCACATCGGCTTCCTGACGGAGAGCATCGTCACCATCGGCAAGGGCGAGGGGGCCGTGGCCTACACCATCGGCAGCCTGTGCTCCGCCATGGTGGGCCCCGGCATGGCGGTAGCCATCGGCCGGGCGCTGGAGGCCCCGCCGCTGGTGCTGTTCTCCCTGATCCCCGTGGGCTTCGCCACCAACTCCATGGGCGGAGCCGGCGGCCCGCTGGCGGTGCTGTTCGTCACCATTCTGGCCGCCGAGCTGGGTAAGGCCGTCAGTAAGGAGACTAAGATCGATATTCTGGTGACGCCCATCGTCACGGTGCTGGCGGGTATCGGCTTCGCCGCCCTCATTGCCGCCCCGGTGGGCAAGGCCGCCTCCGCCGTGGGGCAGGCCATCATGTGGGCCACGGAGCTCCAGCCCTTCTTCATGGGCATCATCGTCTCCGTGGTCATCGGCGTGGCCCTGACCCTTCCCATCTCCTCCGCCGCCATCTGTCTGGCGCTGGGCCTGACGGGTCTGGCCGGCGGCGCCGCCGTGGCAGGCTGCTGCGCCCAGATGATCGGCTTCGCCGTCATGAGCTTCCCGGAGAACCGCTGGGGCGGTCTGGCGGCGCAGGGACTTGGCACCAGTATGCTGCAAATGGGCAACATCGTCCGCAATCCCCGTGTCTGGATCCCCCCCACGCTGGCCGCCGCCGTCACCGGCCCCATCGCTACCTGCGTCTTTGAGCTGCAAATGAACGGCCCCGCCGTGTCCAGCGGCATGGGCACCTGCGGGCTGGTGGGGCAGATCGGCGTATATACCGGCTGGGTCAGCGACGTGGCCGCCGGACTGAAGCCCGGCATCGGCGCCATGGACTGGCTGGGGCTGGCGCTGATCTCCTTCGTGTTGCCGGCGGTGCTGACGTGGCTGTTCGCCATGCCTCTGCGGAAGTGGGGCTGGATCAAGCCCGGCGACCTGAAGCTGGATCTGTAATCGTTTTCTCCGAAAAAGAGGGCTGTGGCATTTGCCACAGCCCCTCTTTTACTATTTCGTCAAAACCGCAGCAGCAGCTCCCGTGCGATCTCCTGTCCCTGCCGCAGATAGATGCGGGGTACCCGCTTGCTGACGGCGCAGGTCAGCTCATAGGGGATGGTCCCCGCCTGCTCCGCCATATCGTTGACGGAGTTGTCCGGCCCGAAGATCTCCACCTCGTCCCCCACGTCCACGCTGGGCCGATCCGTCAGGTCGATCATGCACATATCCATGCAGATGCGTCCCCGCTGAGGGGCAGGCCCCTCCGCCGTCATCATCTGCCACCGGTCGGACAGGCACCGGAAAAATCCGTCGGCGTAGCCGTAAGGCACCACGCCCATGCGGGTGGTGCGGTCCGTGACGAACTGCCGCCCATAGCTGACGGAGGTCCCCGGCTCATAGACCTTGATGGTGCTGACGGTGGTTTTCAGGGTCATCACCGGCCGCAGGCCAAGCTGCCCGGCAAATTCACCGCAGCCATACAGCAGCAGCCCCGGCCGCACCATATCCAGATACGTCTCCGGCCACCGGGCCACCGCCCCGGTGTTGGCGCAGTGCCGCAGGGGGAACCTCCGTCCCAGCCGCTGCTCCACCGCCCCGATGACCCGGCAGAACAGGTCGAACTGCCCCCGTGTATAGGCGTCGCTCTCTGTATCCGCCTCATCGGACACAGCGAAATGGGTGAAGATACCCTCCGCCTCCAGTCCCGGCAGGGTGCAGGCAGCACAGATGCCCGCCACCCCCGTCTTGAAGTGGTCACCTCCGCACAGGAAGCCCAGCCGGGACATCCCGGTCTCCACCTTGATGTGGACCTTCAGCGTGCCGCCGCAGCGCACCGCCTCGGCGCTGTACTCCAGTGCCTTGGCTTCGCAGGTCACCGTCTGCGTGATGTGGTAGCGCAGCAGCTCCTCCACCCGCTCCGGCGGCGTATGGCCCAGAATCAGAATGGGCATATGGATACCCCCGGCCCGCAGCTCCATGGCCTCGTCCAGACTGGACACCGCCAGATAGTCCGCCCCCAGCTCCTCCAGCACTCGGGACACCTGCACCGACCCGTGGCCATAGGCGTCCGCCTTCACCACGCCCACGAACCTTGTCCCCGTCCGCCGCCGCAGTGTTTGATAATTATGCGCCAGCGCATCCAGATCGATCTCCGCCCAGGTGCGCCTCAGTGTGGATTCCATGTCCGTTCCTCCTCTGCCCCGCAGGGCCAGATATCTTGCCTCTCATGATACTACATCCCGCCGGAAAAGTCTATGGGCGGAACACCGAAAAAGCAGGGACGGTCTCCCATCCCCGCCGCCGTTACTTCCTCCGGCAGGCCGCTGCCACCAGTCCGCCCAGCGTCACCAGCGCCAGTACGTTGGGCAGCACCATCAGCTGGTTGAATAGATCCGCCAGCTCCCATACCAAGTCGTTGGACAGGCACGAGCCCAGAAAGATGAACCCGATGGCCAGCACCGAATACACCCCCACGGCCTTCTCCCCCAGCAGCCACGATACGTTGAGCCGCCCGAAGAAGTTCCAGCTGAGGATGGTGGAAAAGGCGAAGAACAGCAGGCACACCGCCACGAACATACTGCCTGCCCGGCTGCCCAGCACCGTGCCGAAGGCCAGCTGCGCCATGTTGGCCTTGCTGACGCCCTCCGCCGCCCCGGCGGAGAGGATGTCGTTTCCTGCATACAGGGTGGAGATCACCACCAGCGCCGTCATGGTCAGCACCACGAAGGTATCGATGAACACACCCGTCATGGCCACCACGCCCTGCTCGTGGGGATGCTTCACCTTGGCCATGGCGTGGGCGTGAGGTGTGGAGCCCATGCCCGCCTCATTGGAGAACAGCCCCCGCTTGACCCCCTGACTGACGGCCATTTTCAGGGCATAGCCCAAGCTGCCGCCGATGATGGCGTTGGGGACGAAGGCGTAGCGGAAGATCATCCCCACCGCCTCCGGCAGGTACCGGACCCGGCACACCAGCACCACAAGTCCCCCCAGCAGGTACAGCGCCGCCATGATCGGCACCAGCTTCTCCGTGACTCCGGCGATGCGCTGGATACCTCCCAGAAACACCACCGCCGCCAGCACCGCCACCACGATGCCCACCGACCACGACGGCACACCGAAGGCAGCAGCGCAGGTCTCCCCGATGGAGTTGGACTGCACCATGCACCCCATGAAGCCCAGCGCCAGAATCAGCGCCACGGCGAAAAAGCCCGCTAAAAACGTGCCGAATCTCCCCGGAAAGGCCCGCTTGATGTAGTATACCGGCCCGCCGCTGACGCTGCCGTCCTCGGCCACCCGGCGGGTCTCCTGCGCCAACACCGCCTCGGCGTAGATGGTGGCCATGCCGAAAAAGGCGATGATCCACATCCAGAAGATGGCCCCCGGCCCGCCCAGCAGGATGGCACCGCAGGCGCCAATGATGTTGCCGGTACCCACCTGAGCGGCGATGGCGGTGGTCAGGGCCTGAAAGGAGGACAGGCCCCCCTTCTGCCTGCCGCCCCGCATACTGAACTCCCCGAACACCGCCCGCATCCCCTCACCGAAGCACCGCACCTGCACAAATCGGGTACGGACGGAGAAATACAGGCCCGTGCCAATGAGCAGGAACACCAGAATATAATCCGACAGATAAAAGTTGATGCGCTGTACCAACTGCAATACCGCTTCCATAGTGTGTCTCCTCCCTGCCCCCTGTAAAAAAAGGAGCCGCCGGCCTGCGCCAGCGACTCCGGAGAAACCACCGCTCACCGCCCTGCGGGCGGCCCGGTCGCTCTGTCCTTTTGCCTGAGAGATTCGGCCCGTGGGCCTTGCACCTTCGGCACTCACTGTCGTGAGTTTCTCCAGAGTCCCCTCCCCGGCCAGTTTCCTTGGATTCTGTCCGTTTCTTGGGGGCATATGTTTTTGTTGGAGGTACTATACCACAGATGGCCGGCGGATACAAGCCCTATCTGCAAAAATTTTTCCCGTCATCACTTCAGTCGCTGCCACCGGCCCTCCCGCAGGGTCCCTGCCGTTACGGGACAGTCCAGCACCGCTGCCAGCCGCCGGGCCAGCGGCCACTCCTCCGCCCGGTCCACCTGATTCAGAAACACCCGGTCGTGGAGGCCCTCCAGACGCACCACACGGGCCGCCAGCTCCGGCGTTACCTCCTGATCCTCCGTGGCGCCCGCCAGCCGGGCATACAGCTCCGGCCGATGGGCCATGCGGCTGATGGGCTTGCCGAAGCCGTCGGCCCCCATCACCAGCACCGTAGCCTGCCGCTCCTCCGGCAGCACCGGCTCCCAGTCGGCATGGGCCTTGAAGGGCCGCCCCGCCGAGCCGTCGGCCTCCACCAGCACGAAATCCGCCATGGTCTCCCAGTTATCTATGGCCGGGGCCGTCAGCTTTCCCTGCTCCATAGGAGTCCCGGCGCAGGCGATGCCCCGGCGGCGCAGCTCCTCCCGCAGCGTCCCCTCCTCCGTGCAGACCCTCAGGTGCGCCGGAGGCCATATCCTGGTGGTGGTACACACCAGCACCGTCCCCTGCTGCCGCAGCTCCGACGCCAGATGATACATCAGCGTGGTCTTGCCGCCGCCGCCGATAAGCGCCGTCAGTCCCGGCCCGATCTCCAGCAGTTCCCGCAGTTCCATCCCGTGATCCGCCCCTTTCGTATCCGTTTTTCCCAATATACCACACTTTCCCGAAAAAAACGAGGCCCCTTCTGTGAAAATCCTCCTGCTTCCCCGGCGTTTTTCCGCAGGATCACTATATTTTGTGCTTTCTTTTCTCTGTAATATCCCTTATCTTGTGTCGATTGTGAAGTATTGCCAAAATTTCCTCCGGATTTTTGGTGCTGGTTTTCGTCTATATTTTGGCTCTCCCCCTTGCATCACCACCATATATAGTGTATGATATCAGTGTTCGCATTCATAGCCGCCCCGTGGCGACTTTTCATATGGCAAGGAGGAGAAAGAGAATGAAGATCATCAAGCGCAACGGCTCCGAGGTGGCCTTTGACATCACCAAGATCATTGTAGCCATCACCAAGGCCAACGAGGACGTGGACGAGGCCGACCGCATGACCCCGGTGCAGATCCGCCGCATCGCTGAGTCCGTGGAGCTGCAATGTCAGAAAATGAACCGTGCCGCCACCGTGGAGGAAATTCAGGACATGGTGGAGCACCACATCATGGCCCACGGGGCCTTCGAGGTGGCCAAGCACTACATTACCTACCGCTACACCCGCTCTCTGGTGCGCCGCTCCAACACCACCGATGACAAGATCCTCTCCCTCATCGAGTGCAACAACGAGGAGGCCAAGCAGGAGAACTCCAATAAGAACCCGGTGGTGAACTCCACCCAGCGGGACTACATGGCCGGCGAGGTGAGCCGTGACATCACCAACCGCCTGCTGCTGCCCCGTGAGATCGTGGAGGCTCACGAGGAGGGCATCATCCACTTCCACGACACGGATTATTATGCCCAGCATATGCACAACTGCGACCTGGTGAATCTGGAGGATATGCTGCAAAACGGCACCGTCATCACCGGTACCCTCATCGAGCGGCCCCACAGCTTCGCCACCGCCTGCAACATCGCCACCCAGATCGTGGCCCAGGTGGCCAGCAACCAGTATGGCGGCCAGTCCATCAGCCTGACCCATCTGGCCCCCTTCGTGGAGGTCAGCCGCCAGAAGATCCGCAAGATCGTTCAGGCGGAGATGGACTCCATCGGCTTTGACCCCGGTGAGGAGAAGATCCACGAGCTGGTGGAGACCCGCCTGCGGGAGGAGATCCGCCGTGGCGTACAGACCATCCAGTATCAGGTGGTGACGCTGCTGACCACTAACGGACAGGCCCCCTTCATCACCGTGTTCATGTACCTCAACGAGGCCCACGACGAGCGGGAGAAGAAGGATCTTGCCATGATCGTGGAGGAGATGCTCCTCCAGCGGTATCAGGGCGTCAAGAATGAGCAGGGCGTGTGGGTCACTCCCGCCTTCCCCAAGCTGATCTATGTGCTGGAGGAGGACAACATCCACGAGGACGCCCCCTATTGGTACCTGACGGAGCTGGCGGCCAAATGTACCGCCCGGCGCATGGTGCCGGACTACATCTCCGAGAAGAAGATGAAGGAGCTCAAGGGCGACGTGTATACCTGCATGGGCTGCCGTTCCTTCCTGACCCCCGACCGCTTCACCGACGCCGGGGTGGGCAACATCGCCAACGCCGGGAATTACGAGCCCGGCAAGCACAAATACTACGGTCGGTTCAATCAGGGTGTGGTGACCATCAATCTTCCGGACGTGGCCCTGTCCTCGGGCGGCAATATTGAGAAATTCTGGAAGATCTTCGACGAGCGGCTGGAGCTGTGCCACCGTGCGCTGCGCTGCCGCCACGAGCGCCTGAAGGGTACCACCTCCGACGCCGCCCCCATCCTGTGGCAGTACGGCGCTCTGGCCCGCCTGAAAAAGGGCGAGGTCATCGATAAGCTGCTCTACGGCGGCTACTCCACCATCTCTCTGGGCTACGCCGGTCTCTACGAGTGCGTCAAGTTCATGACCGGCAAGAGCCACACCGACCCCTCCGCCACCCCCTTCGCCCTGTCCATCATGCAGCGGATGAACGACAAGTGCAAGGAGTGGAAGAACGCCGAGGACATTGACTACTCCCTCTACGGCACGCCGCTGGAGTCCACCACCTACAAGTTCGCCAAGTGCCTGCAAAAGCGCTTCGGCGTCATCGAGGGCATCACCGACAAGGGCTACATCACCAACAGCTACCACGTCCACGTCACCGAACCCATCGACGCCTTCACCAAGCTGGAGTTCGAGGCCCAGTTCCAGCACCTGTCCCCCGGCGGCGCCATCAGCTATGTGGAGGTGCCGGATATGCAGAACAACATCCCCGCCGTGCTGGAGGTCATGAAGTTCATCTATGACCATATCATCTACGCCGAGCTGAACACCAAGAGCGACTATTGTCAGGTCTGCGGCTGGGACGGCGAGATCAGCGTGGTGGAGGAGGACGGCAAGCTCATCTGGAAATGCCCCCAGTGCGGCAACACCGATCAGGATAAGATGAACGTGGCCCGCCGCACCTGTGGCTATATCGGCACCCAGTTCTGGAATCAGGGCCGCACGCAGGAGATCAAGGATCGGGTCCTGCACCTGTAAGCCCCCATTTCCCCGCAATATCTTACCGAAAAGAGACCATGTCATGTACTACGGAGCCCTGAAAAAATGTGATATCGCCAACGGAGCCGGAGTCCGGGTGACGCTGTTCGTCTCCGGCTGCACCAACCACTGCCCCGACTGCTTCCAGCCCCAGACCTGGGACTTCCGCTACGGCCGGCCCTTCACCCACGAGACGGAGACGGAGATCTTCCGTGAGCTGGACAAGCCCTTCATCAGCGGACTGACGGTGCTGGGCGGTGAGCCCTTCGAGCCCCGGAACCAGCGTGACCTGCTGCCCTTCCTGCGGGAGATCCGCCGCCGCTATCCCCGGAAGAATATCTGGTGCTTCACCGGCTTCCGGCTGGAGGACGAGCTGCTGCAGGATGGCTCCTACCCCCGCTGCGAGGTGACAGACGACCTCCTGCACTGCATTGATATTCTGGTAGACGGCCGCTTCCTCCGGGAGGAAAAGGACATCTCCCTCCAGTTCCGTGGCAGCCGCAACCAGCGCATCATCGATCTGCCCCGGACCCTCTCCTCCGACCGCATTGTCCTCTGGGACCAGCTGCGCCGATAGCCCCTCCCCACAGCTTCCCCATATCTTCTCCTAAAAGGGGCGACCTTCTACCAGAGGCCGCCCCTTTATTTTATACTCTGTATATAATTTTCTATATTTTCCACAAAGTTTTTAATATATTTCGTTTTTTATGTTGCGCATTGTCTATTCCTATGCTATGATGGCACCATCAACTAAAGAAAGGACAATGGCTATGAAAAAGTGCATCAACATATTGCTGTATGCCGCCTTCTTCGGCATCTTAGCAGCGCAGAGACCCATACAGGAATACTCCACGATACACTTCAACATATACCCTATTGCGACTTACTACATATTGTCCGTGATTTTGGGCACACTGATCCTTCTGATCCGTCCCAGTTTGGTGCCGGTCCATCCCTCCTGTTGGGATCTGTTGCTACAAGGCCTATTGATTGCGGTGTGCCTCGCTTTGTTCATCTGGCAGTATAATCGAATCACTTATCTCGTGCTGGCCCTCCTGACGGAGGATGTCTACCTCCTTATCGTCCTGCTGCGGCGGAGGCACCGGGACAAGGTCTCCCAAGCGGCTTGAACCCCTTGGTGCCGCCGGTCACGAAACCCCGGTTGACTTTTCCGGCGCCATCCTGTACAATAGACCCTGCGAGTAGGCCAGACAGTTGCGGGGACAAGGCGAAAGCCTGTTCATGAGGAAAGTCCGGGCTCCACAGGGCAAGGATAACGGGTAACGCCCGCCGAAGGCGACTTCAGGAAAAGTGCAACAGAGATATACCGCCTCTTCGGAGGTAAGGGTGGAAAGGCGAGGTAAGAGCTCACCCATCGGCTCGAGAGTGTCCGATGCTGTAAACTCTATCCGGAGCAACACCGTTATGGGAGCAATAGGGCGGCCCGTCCGCTCCCGAGGTGGCTGAAGCGCACCGGCAACGATGCGCTTAGATAGATGACTGTCAAATACAGAACCCGGCTTACAGACCTGCTCGCATAGATATGGAACCCCACAGCGTAATACGCCGTGGGGTTCCTTTTTCTTATTCTGTCAGTACAGCGCACCGGCGAAAGCCGTAATAACGCAGCACCTCCACCGCCGCCGCATCTATCCGCTGGCCGCACAGCACCACCGGCACCGCCGGGGGACAGCCCAAGGCGCCTGCGGCGGAGATACGGCCGCAGCACGCCGCCAGCGGCACCTCCTCCCATGGGGAGAGCATGGCCTCATGGGGCGTCACCGCCTGTTCCAGCCGGGGCATGGGGGGCGGCCCCTGCCGGATGGCCTGCCGCCGGGGCAGCGCCGCCAGCACCTCCTCCAGCCGCCGCAGCTCCGCCGGGTCGTTCTGAGGCGATACCATCAGCACCACATGATCCGTGTCGTAAAACTCCGGGTAGATGCCGCCGCTCTCCAGCGCCGCCGCCACCTCCGAGCCGGTGTAGCCGTACCCTTTGGGACACAGCGTCACCTTCAGCGGCTCGCCGGGGCGGACCTCCCATCCCCGTGCCGCCAGCCGACGACGCAGACTCTCCAGCTGCGGCAGCAGCGCTTGCAGCTTCTCCGGATAGTCCGCCAACAGCTCGTTGGCAGCGTCCAGCGACTGCAAGATCAGATACGACGGGCTGCTGGAGCCCCACAGCCCCATGGACGCCTTGGCCTGCCGGTGCAGCAGCTCCGGGGCCTGATGGGCGATGTGCAGGTACGCTCCGCCCGTGACCACCGGCAGCGTCTTATGGGCGGAGTCGCAGCACAGGTCTGCTCCCAGATCCATGGGATGCCGGGAGGGGGACAGGAATTTCAGATACGCCCCGTGGGCATTGTCCACCGCCAGCAGCACCCCAGCCCGGCGGCACACCGTCGCCAACGCCGCCACATCCGGCAGCTCCCCCAGATAGTCCGGGCAGGTGAGATACACCGCCGTCACCGGCTCCCGGCTGCGAGCCAGCTCCCACTCCAGCTGCTCTGGGGTCACGGCCCCGCTGTAATAGGCTTCTCCCGCCGCCGGACAGAGCCAGCGCACCGGCACGTCCAGCAGAGCGGCGGCATTGACGAATGCCTTGTGGGCATTGCGTCCCGCCAGCAGCAAGGGCCTCTGCCCCCGACTGCGTGCATATACCGCCAGCAGATGTACCATGGTCTGGATGCACAGGGTGGAGCCTCCGGTGGCGTACAGGGTGTGTGCTCCAAAGATGGCTCCGGCATTTTCCTCGCTTTGGGCAATAATGCCCTCCGGATGAAACAGATCGTCAGCGCCGTCTATCTCCGTGATGTCCAGTGCCTCGAAGCCCAGCGGGCCGCAGCCCTTGTGGCCGGGCATATGCATCCGCACGGCCCCGCCGCCGACGTAGCGCCGGACGAAATCGCAGATAGGGGTACTCATTCCGTCCCCAGCTCACGGGCCACCGCCACGGCGATGGCACACTCCATGCGCTTGCGGAACAGATCGCAGCCGTCGGCGTATACGCCCCGGACGGAGCCGGTGGCATGATAGGCGTTGGCAGCACAGCCTCCGGAGCAGTAGAGCCTTGCCCAGCAGTCCCGGCACTCCTCCCGTGCATACACGTTGCACCCGGCAAACTCCGCCTGCACGGCATGGTTCTCCACCCCGTCCCAGATATTGCCCAGCTTGAACTTCTCGTCGCCCACGAACTGGTGACAGGGGTACAGGTCGCCCCAAGGGGTCACGGCCATGTACTCCGTACCGGAGCCGCAGCCGGAGATGCGCTTATAAATACAGGGGCCGCCCTTGAGGTCGATCATATAGTGGTAGAAGGTGAAGGGCCGTCCCTCCTTGTCCCGCTGCAGCATCAGTCGGGCCAGCTCCTCATACTGCTGCATGACGATTTCCTTGTCCGCCTCCGTCAGGGCCGCCGGATCACCGGAAGCTGCCACCACCGGCTCCATGCTCAGCTCCGTGAAGCCCAGATCCAGCATAGTCTGGATGTCCTTCAAAAAGTCGGGGTTGGCGTGGGTGAAGGTCCCCCGCATATAGTAGTTCTTCCCCTGCCGGGCCTGCACCAGCTTCTGGAACTTGGGAACGATCTTCTCCCAGCTGCCATTTCCGGCATAGTCCACCCGGTAGCGGTCATGGACCTCCTTGCGGCCGTCCAGACTCAGCACCACATTGCTCATCTCCCGGTTGGCAAAGTCGATGACGTCGTCGTCGATGAGCACCCCATTGGTGGTCAGGGTAAAGCGGAAGTGCTTGCCCCGCTCCTTCTCCACGCTGCGTGCATAGGCCACCAGCCGCTTCACCACGTCGAAATTCATCAGCGGCTCACCGCCGAAGAAGTCTACCTCCAGATTGTGCCGGGTACCGGAGTGATCCATGAGGAAATCCAGCGCCTGCTTACCCACCTCATAGCTCATCAGCGCCCGGTCGCCGTGGTACTTGCCCTGACTGGCGAAGCAGTAGGAGCAGTTGAGGTTGCAGGTGTGGGCCACATGGAGGCACAATGCCTTGATGACTCCGGAGGTGCGGGCCTTCAGCTCCCCGGCCATGGGGGCAAAGGTATCCTCGGTGAAGAGCTTCCCGGCGTCCTTCAGCGCCAGCAGCTGATCGTAGCACTCCTCCAGCTCCGGCCGGGTCACGTCCTCCCGATCCCGGTACTTCTCCGCCAGCGCATCCACCAGCGTCTCCCGCTCCTGCGTCTCGAACCCGGCGATCATGTCATAGGCCACCTCGTCCACGGCGTGGACGGAGCCGGAACACACATCCAGCACCACGCACAGGTCGCCCAGCTTATATTGATGTATCATCCTGTTTCCTACCTTTATATTTGATCTCTACGCCAAAAATGCCGCCCGGCAAGGGCGGCACCATGGTTTTCACAACTCAGTCGTTGTTCTTCTTCTCGCAAGCCTGATTGGCAATACCGCAGCTGGTCTTGCAGGCAGACTGGCAGGAGGTCTGGCACTCGCCGCAGCCGCCGTTCTTGGCGCTCTGGCAGAGGTCACGGGTCTCGATGGTCTGAATGTGCTTCATAGCTGTACCCTCCGTACATTACAAAATTTATCACAGTTTACCATACCTGACGCCGCTTGTCAAGCCGTCAGCCCCCGCCGGTCAGGACGCATCCGTCCCGTCCTTCTTCGGGTCATCCTTGGGCTGCTCCAGCCGCCGGAACACCGGCCGCAGCAGAAGCGCCGTCACATAGCTGAGACTGCTGTACCCGATCAGCAGCCACACAAGGCTCAGATACAGCCGCAGCCACGGGAACACCAGACACGCCCCCACCGGCACCGCCCAGATCAGCCAGATCAGCAGCATCCGTGGCAGGTTCCCCACCCCCACCAGCATGGCGTTTTTCATGTGGCTGCGCCATGTGTTCTGATACCGGGCCATCAGGGGAAACACAAACGTCAGCTCCACTGCCGCCAGCTGCAAGGCGAATACCGCCAGCAGCTTCCACAAAAACCGGTCGTTCAGAACGGCGAAGTACAGATCAAAGCCGCACAGAACCAGCACCGCCAGCATGGGCAGCCATACCAGCAGGGCACACTTGAAGTTCTCCCGCCATGCGGCGAAAAATTTTCTCGCCGTGTGGCTGTCCTCCCCCTGTATCACTTTCCCCAGCACCTGATACAGCGCCGCTGTGGAGGGGCCTATGGTCACCACCGGCAGAGAGCACAACACCCACAGCACATTCAGCACCACCAGCGTCCACACCCGCTCCATGCCACGGGAGAAGGCGCTGTTGGGATCAAACAACGAGCGAAACATCTCACCCCTCCTTTTCCGCCGCCAGCGCATCCGCCAGCCGGGCATATTCCGCCAGCCCCAGCCGCTCTCCCCGCACAGAGGGATCCAGCCCGCAGGCAGCGACGATCTCCGTCAGCCGCTCCTTGGGCAGGGGGAAGGCCGTCTGCAAGGAGTTCACCAGTGTCTTGCGCCGCAGGGCAAAGCCCGCCCGGACGGTGCGGAACAGCATCTCTCTGGAGCACACCTCCACCGGCGGAGCCTTGCGGCTGCGGCAGTGGATCACCGCCGAGGTGACCTTGGGGGCCGGCAGGAAGCAGGTGTTGGAAACGGTGAACAGCAGCTCCGGCTGGGTATAGTACTGCATCAGCAGGGTAAAGGCCCCGTAGTCCGCCGTACCGGGGGCAGCGCAGATGCGCTGGGCCACCTCCTTCTGGATCAGCACCGTCAGACTGTCGAAGCACTGGGCCTCCACGCAGGCGGTAAGGAAAGGCGTGGTGATGTGATAGGGCAGATTGGCACACAGAATGGGCCGTAGGCCGGAAAACTGCTCCTCCACCGTCTGCCGCAGGGGCAGCTTCATGGCGTCCCCCTCCAGCAGGGTGAAGTTGTCAAAGTCCGCCATAGTCTCCCGCAGCACGGGATAGAGCCGACGATCCAGCTCCACGGAGACTACCTTCCCCGCCCGCCGGGCCAGCTGCTGGGTCAGGGGGCCGATGCCGGGACCGATCTCCAGCACGCCGGTCTGTCGGTCGGCGCCGCTGGCGGCGGCGATATCCTCCGGCACCCAGCTTTCAATGAGGAAGTTCTGCCCCATGGATTTGGAAAAACGGAAGCCGTGACGCCGCAGCAGCTCCTGTATCTCATTGCGGTCACACAGGTTCATGGGCCGCCCTCCCTTCGTATGGTTGCACATAATATGTTAGTATAGCACAGGAGCGTAAAAAGGTAAAGCCTACATTCCCCCACCCTTGGGCAAGTTTGCCCTTTTCATCCGGAGGGATGTGTGCTATAATAAGTCGATTTCAGGATAGGAGGCGATGGACATGGAGCATCTCACCCACAGCGCCGCCGAGACGGAGGCGCTGGGCTGTCGGCTGGGCTGCGCCCTGGCCCCCGGCACGGTCGTCGCCTACCGTGGCGGACTGGGCATGGGCAAGACCGCCTTCACCCGTGGTCTGGCCCGTGGGCTGGATTGCCGGGACCGTGTCACCAGCCCCACCTTCACCATCGTCAACGAGTATCAGGGGCGCATCCCCCTGTTCCACTTCGATATGTACCGCCTGCCGGATGCCGACGCCCTGTTTGACATCGGGTGGGAGGACTATCTGGACCGGGGCGGCGTGTGCGCCGTGGAGTGGAGCGAGAACGTGGCCGAGGCCCTGCCGGAGGACACCGTGTGGGTGGACCTCCGCCGACTGGAGGGTGAGGACAACGGACGGCGCATCACCATAACGGGGGTGACGGGATTTTGAAAATACTGGCTCTGGAAACCTCTGCCAAAAGCGTATCCGCTGCCGTGACCGACGGCGGCGTGGTGCGGGCCTATACTTATCAGAACACCGGCCTCACCCACAGCCGTACCCTGATGCCGCTGGTGGATGCCATGCTGCGGGAGAGCGAACAGTCGCTGTCGGACATGGATCTGCTGGCAGTGGCGGCGGGGCCGGGAAGCTTCACCGGCCTGCGGATCGGGGTATCGGCCCTGAAGGGGCTGGCCTGGGCGGCGGACAAGCCCTGCTGCGGTGTGTCCACGCTGGAGGCCATGGCCCAGAACCTGCGGCACATGGACGGGCTCATCGTCTGTTCCATGGACGCCCGGCGCAATCAGGTCTATAACGCCGTATTCGCCGCCGAAGGCGGGCAGCTCACCCGGCTGACCCCCGACCGGGCCATCGCCCTGTCCCAGCTGGCGGAGGAGCTGCAAGGCGACCCCCGGCCCAAGCTGGTGGTGGGGGACGGCGCCGCTCTGTGCAGCGGCTTTCTCTCCGAGGCGGGCATCCCCTGCCGCATGGCCCCGGCCCAGCTGGTGATGCAGAACGCCGTGGGCGTGGCGTTGGCGGCGGAGGAGATGGCCGCCCGTGGCGAAACGGTATCCGCCCGTGATCTGGTTCCGGTCTACCTGCGGCTGAGTCAGGCGGAGCGGGAGCGGCTGGCCAAGGGCCTGAAGATCACTTTGGACTGATTCAAAAATTTTTATATGCGGAGGACAAGACTATGAGCAATCAGTTTCCCACCCTGCACATTGTGGACCATCCCCTGGTGCAGCACAAGCTGTCGGTGATGCGTGACAAGAACACCAGCGTGAAGGACTTCCGGGCACTGGTGGGCGAGATCGCCATGCTGCTGACCTACGAGGCCACCCGTGACCTGCCCATGACCACCCGGACCATCGAGACCCCCATCTGCTCCTACGAGGCGCCTGTGCTGGCAGGCAAGAAGCTGGCCATCGTCCCCATCCTGCGGGCCGGACTGGGCTTTGAGGACGGCATCCTGACGCTGGTCCCCTCCGCCCGTGTGGCCCACATCGGTATGTACCGGGATGAGGAGACGCTGGAGCCCCACTTCTACTTCCTGAAGTACCCCAAGGACATCGCCGGCCGTGACGTGCTGATCGTGGATCCCATGCTGGCCACTGGCGGCAGCGCTGATATGGCCATCACCAAGATGAAGGAGCTGGGCTGCAAGAACATCAAGCTGATGATCCTGGTGGCGGCCCCGGAGGGCGTGAAATTCATCTATGAGCGCCATCCCGACGTGGACATCTACTGCGCTGCGCTGGACGACCACCTGAACGAGAACGGCTACATCGTCCCCGGTCTGGGCGACGCCGGCGACCGCATCTTCGGCACCAAGTAAACCCCGCAGCAAAACTGAAAGCTTTTTCAGCAATTCCCTCTTTTCTATCCGAAATATCCGCAGACATTCCATGCCTGCGGATATTTTTCGGCATTTCCGTGGAATTTCCTGTTGCATTTTGCGCCGTTTTCGGGTAGAATGAGTGTGACAATTCAGATTGGTAGCTGTAAGGAAGTGTCTCGCACACGGGCTGCAACTATCACTCGGCGGTTGCTTGAGTGTTTCAGATCTCTCCGGGGATTTGGAGCATTTTTTGTTACCCGGAAACATTATAAAAGGAGGAAACATCATGAATCTGGTCATCAACGGCAGACTCATCACCCGTGACACGGAGGGCAAGGGCTATTACGAGCATGGTGCCGTGGCCTACGAGGGCAGCAAGATCGTGGAGGTAGGTGAGGAGAGCGCCCTACGTCAGAAGTACCCCGACGCCCACTGCATCGATGCCAAGGGTGGCGTCATCATGCCCGCCCTTATCAACGCCCACACCCACATCTATTCCGCTCTGGCGAGAGGTCTGTCCATCGTGGGCAACAACCCCACCAACTTCTATGAGGTGCTGGACGGCACGTGGTGGGCCATCGACCGCAAGCTGATGATGGACGGCACACGGGCCAGCGCCACGGCCCTGTACATGGACTCCATCAAGCAGGGTGTCACCACCATCTTCGACCACCACGCCTCCTACGGCGAGATCCCCGGCACCCTCCACACCATTGCCGAGGAGTCCAAGCGATTGGGCCTGCGCTCCTGTCTGTGCTATGAGGTCTCCGACCGGGACGGCGAGGAGAAGTGCCTGCAGGCCATTCAGGAGAACGCCGACTTCATCACCGAGTGTGAGAAGAACAAGGACCCCATGCTGGCGGCCATGTTCGGCGGCCACGCCCTGTTCACCATCAGCGACAAGACCTTCGACCGGATGGTGGCCGCCAACAACGGCCGCACCGGCTACCACATCCATGTGTCCGAGGGCATGAACGATGTGTACGACTCCCTCCAGAACTATGGCCGCCGCCCCATCCAGCGGCTGCAGGACCACGGTATTCTGGGGGACAAGACCATTCTGGGCCATTGCATCCACGTCAACACCGCCGAGATGGAGATCATCCAGCACACCAACACCATGGTGGTGAATAACCCGGAGAGCAACATGGGCAACGCCATCGGCATCTGCCCGGTGATCCAGCTGCACAAGCGGGGCATCCTGCTGGGCATGGGTACCGATGCCTATACCAACGATATGCTGGAGTCCATCAAGGTGGCCCTGTGCTCCCAGCGGAGCCAGAACTGCCTGCCCAACGTGGGCTGGTGTGAGGTGACGGATATGCTGTTCCGCAACAACGCCAAAATCGGTGAGAAGTACTTCCCCGCCACCCTGGGCGTGCTGAAGGCCGGTGCGGCGGCGGACATCATCGTCATGGACTATAAGCCCTTCACCCCCTTCTCCGACGAGAACATCGACGGCCACATGATCTTCGGCATGACCGGTCGCCAGTGCCAGACCACCATCGCAGGCGGCAAGGTGCTGATGCAGGACCGTGTGCTGGTGGGCATCGACGAGGAGGCAGAGAACGCCCACATTCTGGAAGCCGCCAAAAAGCTGTGGGGTGACCTGAACCACAGAACGTATTGATATCCCATCATCCCCATATCACAATAAGGAGGAATCCCCATGTCTGAAAAAATGTATCCCATCCCCTTCCGCTCCCTTATGAACTGGGTGGTCACCGAATACGCCGACTGCGGCGAGATCTTCGGCATCCACAAGGCCTATCGTGCCTCCGGCAAGAGCCTGCCCATCTTCGGTGAGCGCATCGAAACTCCCTTCGGCCCCGCCGCCGGCCCCAACAGCCAGCTGGCTCAGAACATCATCGCCGCCTATGTGGCTGGCGCACGGTTCTTCGAGGTCAAGACCGTCCAGAAGATGGACGGCGCCGATCTGGCCGCCTGCGTCCCCCGCCCCTGCATTCTGGCCAACGACGAGGGCTACAATCAGGAGTGGTCCACGGAGCTGACGGTGCCGCAGGCCATGGACGAGTACATCAAGGCCTGGTGCGCCCTGAAGGTTCTCAGCAAGGTCTACGATCTGGGCGATCCCGACGGCTTCGTGTTCAATATGTCCGTAGGCTACGATCTGGAGGGCATCAAGGGCGAGAAGGTGAACACCTACATCGACGGCATGATGGACGCCCGCCGTACCGCCATCTTCGGTGAGTGCAAGGCGGTTCTGAAGGAGCTGTTCCCGGCGGAGAGCGACTTCATCGACGCCATCTCCCCCCGCGTCTCCGGCAGCGTCACCGTCTCCACCCTCCATGGATGTCCTCCCGATGAGATCGAGCGCATTGCCAGCTACCTCATCTCCGAAAAGCACCTGCACACCTTCGTCAAATGCAACCCCACCATTCTGGGCTACGAGACTGCCCGGCGGACGCTGGACGCCATGGGCTATGACTACATCGTCTTTGACGAGCACCACTTCAACGAGGATCTCCAGTGGGCGGACGCCGTTCCCATGTTCCAGCGGCTCCAGAAGCTGGCGGACAGCTGCGGGCTGGAGTTCGGCCTGAAGCTCTCCAACACCTTCCCGGTGGACACCACCCGTGGTGAACTGCCCAACAACGAGATGTATATGTCCGGCCGGAGCCTGTTCCCCCTGACCATCGAGATGTGCCACCGCATCTCCCGGCAGTTCGGCGGCAGGATGCGGATCTCCTTCGCCGGCGGCGCCGAGTACTTCAACTGCGATAAGCTGTTTGCCGCCGGTATCTGGCCCATCACCGTGGCCACCACCATCCTCAAGCCCGGCGGCTACAACCGCCTGCTGCAAATGGTGGAGAAGGTGGAGGCTCTGCCCTACCGCCCCTTCTCCGGCACGGACACACAGGCCATCTGTGACCTGTCCACCGCCAGCCACACGGACTTCCACCACGTCAAGCCCATCAAGCCCCTGCCCAGCCGCAAGAGCGACAAGCAGGTGCCTTGGCTGGACTGCTTCACGGCTCCCTGCAAGGGCGGCTGTCCCATCGAGCAGGATATCCCCGAATATGTGGAGCTGGTCCGCAAGGGCCTGTACGGCCCGGCTCTGAAGCTCATCACCGAGAAGAACCCCCTGCCCTTCCTCACCGGCACCATCTGCGCCCACCGGTGCCAGACCAAGTGCTCCCGGAATTTCTACGACGAGTCCGTCCGTATCCGGGATACCAAGCTGGTGGCGGCGGAGCGTGGCTATGAGGCCCTGATGGCCTCCATCCGCCGTCCCGCCAAGGTGGCAGGCAAAAAGGCCGCCATCATCGGCGGCGGCCCCACCGGCATCGCCGCGGCCTATTTTCTGGGCCGTGCCGGTGTCGAGACCACCATTTTCGAGCGGGAGCAGTGCCTGGGCGGCGTCCCCCGCCACGTGATCCCCGCCTTCCGCATCACCAACGAGGCCATCCAGAAGGACATCGCCCTGATGGAGAAGTACGGCGTGGAGGTCCGCTGCGGCGCTCCCGCCCCCTCCGTGGCGGAGCTGAAGGCCATGGGCTACACCCATATTCTCTATGCCGTGGGCGCATGGAAGCCCGGCCAGCTGGGCATCCCCGGCGATGTGGCCGGCGCCATCCAGTGGATGAAGGGCGTCAAGGCCGGGAACATCTCCGTGGGCGGCAATGTGGCCGTGGTGGGCGCCGGCAATACCGCCATGGATGCGGCCCGTCTGGCCAAGCGCAGCGGCGCCCAGCACGTCACCATCGTCTATCGCCGCACCAGGAAGTATATGCCCGCCGACGAGCATGAGTTGGCGCTGGCGCTGGCGGACGGCGTGACCTTTGCCGAGCTGTGCGCCCCGGTGGAGCAGAAGGACGGCGTGCTGCGCTGCGAGAAGATGAAGCTGGGCGAGGCGGATGCCTCCGGCCGCCGCAGCCCCGTGGCCACCGGTGAATATGTGGACATCCCCTGCGATCTGGTGATCTCCGCCGTAGGCGAGCAGGTGGACAGCGCCCTCCTGACCTCCAACGGCGTGGAGGTGGACGGCAAGGGCCGCCCCGCCTTCCGAACCAATGTGGAGGGCGTGTACGCCGCCGGTGACGCCCGCCGTGGCCCCGCCACGGTGGTGGAGGGCATTGCCGACGCCGCACAGTTCGCCGAGGCAGTCATCGGCGCTCCCCATACCTACGATATCCCCCAGCAGGCCTACATCACCAAGGCCGACGCCATCGCCAAGAAGGGTATCCTGCGGATGAGCGGCTGCACCGCCTGCGAGGGTGAGCGCTGCCTCCAGTGCTCCACCGCCTGCGAAAACTGCGCCGACTCCTGCCCCAACCGGGCCAACGTGGTCATTGCCATGGCCGACGGCAGCCACCAGATCCTGCACGTGGATAAAATGTGCAACGAGTGCGGCAACTGCACCCAGTTCTGCCCCTACCACTCCGAGCCCTGCCACGATAAGTTCACCCTCTTCCAGACGGCGGAGGATATGGCGGATTCCCACAACACCGGTGTCCTGTTCCTGGGCGGCGACCGGGTGAAGGTGCGTACCTTCGGGGAGCCCAAGGAGTACGACCTCTCCGGCCGCAACGACCTGCCTGCAGAGCTGGAAAAGCTCATCGTCACCGTCCGTGACCGGTACGCCTACCTGTTTGCGTAAGTAGCCATAGTAGAAGGGAGCCGCCCAAGGGCGGCTCCCTTCTATACGGTACGAAGGAGTACAAAAAAGCGTTCCGGAGCCAAAGGCTCCGGAACGCTTTTTCAAAAGGGGAATATGATCTGCGGAAAGAACTTAGAACTGCTCCTTCTTCTTAGCCACCAGCACCCCACCGGCCAGAGCCATCACGCCCAGGCCCAGATACACCACGATACCGGCGTCACCGGTAGCGGGCTTGGAGGGTGTCACAGGCTCCACGGGGGCCACGTAGCCCAGATTCACCATCAGATCGGTGATCTCGGCATCGGTGAGACCGATAGCCTTCATGTAGTCCTTAGCGCCCTTCTGCAGGTCGGCCTTGGACAGATCCTCCACGCCGAAGGCATTCTGGAGGGTCTTGATGATGTTGCTGTTGGCAATGGCGTCGTACTTGTCCGTACCGGGCTCCACGCCGTAGTAGTTGTAGTAGGTGACCATGTAGTCCGCCACCACCTCGTCATAGGTAGCGCCCATCAGGCACTCCAGCAGAGCGGAGACGAAACCGGCACGGTCCTTGCCCTCGGTGCAGTGGACATAGTAGGTGCCCTTGTTGGCGGCGAAGAACCGCAGGCCCTCGGCCAGACCCTTCTGGAACTCCGGAGCGGAGAAGTCCACGCCCAGATTCAGATAGATCACCTTCTGGCCGGAGTAGTAGGTATCAGCGAAGCCCTCATAGGCCTCGGCCTCCTCCTGACTGTTGGCGAGGTTCATAATGACGTTCACGCCCGCCTGCTTCAGAGCGGCATCCACATAGGTGTTGCGGCCCAGCTCCGGGTTGATGGGGGAGGAGCCACGGTACAGCACATCCTTGCCCATGCCGGTGGTGGCGATGTTGCGGAAGTTGCCGAACTCGGCGTCGGACAGGTCAGGATAATCGGCACGGTCATTGGTGCGCTGCAGATCGTGCATGATGTACTCGGCCATGTAGCCGCCCTTCTCCGCCATCTTGAAGGTGACCTCCACGGGATAGGTCACACCCTCCCAAGCGGTCCAGTACCACGTCTTATCCTCGTTGGTGTGCTTCTTGGCCAGCTCATAGGTCTCAGCGAAGTTACCCATGTTGATGGCCATGGAGACGTAGCCGGTAGGCTTACCGTCGGCGTCCTTCTCCACGATGATGGCGGGCTTGCCGGAATCCACATAGGAATAGGTAGGCACCACCGGCAGGGTCAGGGTCTTATCCAGGAACTTGACCGTCACCAGATCGCCCCAGCTGAAGCCCAGCTTGCCCATGAAGTCCTTGGCCTTGCAGTCGGTGTAGACGTTGCCGTACTTGGTCATCCAGACGTTGGCGTCCAGACCGCCGATGGTGATCTTGCCGTCATCCGTCTTCTCCGGCGGGATGATGGTCATGCGGCCCTGAGGCTCGCCGTACCGGGCCTTGGTGACGGTGCCGCCCAGCTCATCGGTGATGTAGTCCATGACCACGGTGTCCAGCGACAGACCGCTCTCGATCTGGCTGCTGGCAGCGGCGAAGGCGTAGTAGATGTCGCCGCCGGCGGCCAGGAAGTCGTTGGTGATGACAGCGTAGGTGGCATCCTTATCAAAGGGCTTGCCGTTGATGCTCTCGATGGTCACACGGTTGATGCTCTTGGGACCATAGTAGGTGGAGCCGGGATAGGTGGTGTCGTTCTTGTCGTAATCCTTGGTGCAGTCCACCGTCAGCTTCATGCCGGCGGTCTGGGGGAAGCCGCCCAGAGGCGCGGGAGTGCAGAAGGTAGCAGCCTCCAACGCCTCCAGCAGCTCGGTGCCGGTGACGTTCACCACCGTCAGCGTATTGCCGAAGGGCAGAACGGTGAACACGTCCTTCTTGGTGATGTCGCCGGCCTTGATGGCGGCACGGATGCCGCCGCCGTTGGTGAGGGCCACAGCGTTCTCCATGTTGATGCTGGGCATTCGGGTCTTAACGGCCCACATCATGGCGTCGGTAATAAGGTCGCCCATGTTGGTCTCCTCGGTGCGGTTGCCGGGCTCCTTGTCGCCGTTGAGCTCCACCTCGGTCTTGGCGAACACCTTGCCGTACTCGGCATCCACCTCACCGATGATCCTGTCGGCGATGGCCTTGACGGAGGCATCCTCCTTGGTGTAGGTGCTCAGGTCGATGAGACCGTTGCTCTCCACGCTCTTGGTGGCGTTATCAATGACGAAAGCGCCCACATACGCAAGACCCGTACCGGTAGACTGGATCATGCCGTTGTCCTTGTTGGCGGTCATCACGGTGTGGGAGTGGCCATCGATGACGATGTCCACACCGGGGACGTTCTTCACGAAATCGATGGAGCGGTTGGGCTCGGAGGACGCATCCACGCCCAGATGGGTCAGAGCGATGACGATATCGGCGTTGCCCTCCTCACGGGCGACCTTGATCTTGGCGTTGGCGGCGTCATACAGCTTCTGGCCGGACAGGAAGGTCAGACCCTTCATCAGAGCGGGGTTGGCCTTGGTCTGAGTCTCCGGAGTGGCCACACCCATCACGGTGAGGTTAAAGAGGGTGTTGCCGTCAGCGTCCGTAACGGGAGCGGTAGCGCCGGGAGCGAAGATGGGATCACCCTTGTCGTCCACCAGATTGACGCAGGTCACCAGGAAGTCGGCGGCGGCGTTGCTGAGATTCGCCTTCAGCTGGGGGAAGCCGTAGTCAAACTCGTGGTTGCCCAGCGTCACGGCGTCGTAGCCCACGGCATTCATCAGCTCCACAGCGGTAGCGCCCTTGCTGAGGCTGACATAGGTAGAGCCTTGGCTGAAGTCACCGGCATCCAGCAGCACCACAGCGCTGGCGCCCCGGTCGTAGCACTCGTTTTTCAGTGCCGCAACCTTGGCGTATTTGTCAATAGCGCCATGTACGTCGTTGGTGTGCAGAATGACCGTCTTGCCCTTCAGAGAAGCTGGCAGCTGATACCCAGCCGCCGGCTTCTCTTCTGCCCAGGTGGCCGGCACCAACAGAGTCAGTGTCATCACCAGGGACAGGAGCAATGCTAATACTTTCCGCATGGTTCTTTCCTCCTTTATTTTTTGGAACGCCCGTGGCATCCCATAATACGTCTCTATCATACATGATTTTGCACAGGAAAACAAGTCCGATCTGTGTTTTTTTGTGTAAAAGTATGATAAAATCTCTCTATATGAGCTATACAAAAATCCCATATCGTTTTTGTATATTCCGCCGTAACCGGTACGGACGACCCTGAAAAATGGTGTGGCTTTTTGGTTTTTTTCTGTTATAATATAGGTTAGTTTCGTGTCAAATTCGGAAGGGAGTGCAAGCTATGAAGTATCTGTTTCGAGGCGGCACCGTTGTCTCCGGCAGAGGGACACGCCGTGCCGATATTCTGGTGGAGGGTGAAAAGATCGTGGAGGTGGGCCGCAATATCACCCGCAAGGCCGACCAGATCATCGACGTCACCGGGATGTTGCTGATGCCCGGCTTCATCGACGCCCACACCCATTTTGATCTGGACGTGTGCAATACCACCACTGCCGACAATTTCACCACCGGCTCCCGGGCGGCCCTGCGGGGCGGCACCACCACCGTGGTGGACTTCGCCTGCCCCAACAAGGGGGAGAGCCTGCACCACGGGCTGGAGCTGTGGCACCGGAAGGCCGACGGCCGCACCTGCTGCGACTACGGCTTCCACATGACCATCGACGACTGGAACCCGCAGATCGAGGCGGAGATCGACGATATGTACGCCGCCGGTATCTCCTCCTTCAAGATGTACATGACCTATCCCGCCATGATGATCGGGGACAACGCCATGTACCACGCCCTGAAAAAGCTGAAGGAGAAGGGCGGCATCTGCGGCGTACACTGCGAAAACAGCGGCGTCATCGACGCCCTCATCGAGGAAAAGAAGGCCGCCGGGGAAATGGGTGTCTCCTCCCACCCCCGGACCCGTCCGGACTTTCTGGAGGCGGAGGCCGTGAGCCGCCTGCTGCGGATCGCTGAGGCGGTGGATATCCCCGTGGTCATCGTCCACCTCACCAACGCCGCCGCCCTGCGGGAGGTGGAGGCCGCCCGGAAGCGTGGCCAGAAGGTCTATGCCGAGACCTGCCCCCAGTACCTGCTGCTGGACGACAGCGTGTATGATAACCCCGACTACTCTCTGGCGGCCCGCTACGTCTGTGCGCCCCCCATCCGCAAGGCAGAGGACCAGAAGGCCCTGTGGATGGCCCTGCGCCGTGGCGAAATTCAGACCATCTCCACGGACCACTGTTCCTTTACGCTGGCCCAGAAGGACGCCGGCCGGGGGGACTTCACCAAAATTCCCGGCGGCCTGCCGGGGGTGGAGACCCGTGGCGAGCTGATCTACACCGCCGGTGTCACCACCCGGAAGATCAGCCTTGCCACCATGTGCCGTGTACTGGCGGAGAATCCCGCCAAGCTCTACGGGATGTTCCCCCGGAAGGGCATCCTGCAGGCCGGGGCCGACGCCGATATCGTGGTGTACGATCCGCTGGCGGATCACGTCATCCGTGCGGCGGACATGGTGGCCAATGTGGACTATAACCCCTACGAGGGCTTCACCACCCGTGGCTCCATCCAGCAGGTGTGGCTCCGGGGCCGTCTGGCGGTGGAGCACGGCACCGTGCTGGCCGGGCCCGACGGTAAGTACATCCCCCGTGGCAAGAACTGCCTGTAAAGAGAGGGGAAGGCTTCCATGACCGAGATATTATACTGCCAGTCCCCCGCCCTGTTTCTGCTGGCGGTGGTGCTGCTGATCTGCTTCTTTCTGCGGCGGCAGGCTCACCGGGTGCGGGCGGCGCTGGATCTGGTCCTGTGCATCCTGCTGCTCATCGGCGGCGTGGTGCTATATTATCTGGGAATGTACGGCGACTGCTTCACCATCCATGACTTCTGGCAGATCCGCACCTCCGGATGGGTGGGACTGGGCGTTGTAGCCGCCGGGTCGGTATGGCATCTGTGCAAGGTCTGCAAGCGGGGCGTGGAGCGCCGCCGGACGGAAAGGGCCGCCCGCCAGACGGAGGAGGCCCACCGTCAGGCGCTGGAGAGCGCCCGCCGGGAGGCGTATGAAGCCGGAAAGGCCGACGCCGCCAAGGAGCGTCAGCCGTCCCCCTCCACCCCGGAGACATCCGCCCCTGAGCTTCCCCTCACCCCAGCGGACGCCGTCTCACCGGAGTGTGCAGCCGCTCCCGCTGCCGACGCACCGCAGTCCTCCACCGGAGGAACAGGTCAAGCCCTGTAAAAACCCCGACACAAAGCCTATGACCCTCTGGTTACAGTGTCTGCCAAACACCGTGCAGCCCCGGTAAGCAGTCGGTGCTGAGCTAAAATACCGCCGGTGCAGCAACCCTCAAAATACCATGCGGAATCGGCAGAACACCATGCAGCACCGACAGAACACTGTCCTTGACTTCCCCACCGGCATCTGCTGCAATCCCCCGTGTTCGCTGGGAGGGCGAGTCGTTCGGAGAAATGACAGCCGGATAAGGCGCAGACTGAAATGTCTGTCCTTATCCGGCTTTTTGTCTGGGAAAGGAGCGATCCCATGGAGTTAAAATTTCTCCCCTCCCTGCTGGGGGCGGAGAGCCTGTGGCTGGCCATGCCCATCGCAGAGGTGCTGACGGCCCTCTATGCCGCCTATACCATGAGTCGCTATACCCGTGCGCTACCGCTGAGCACGAGATAAAAAGGACGCCGGTCGCTTCTCCGGCGTCCTTTTGGTATTTTGTGGATCACTTCCACAGAGAGCAGATCAAATCCGTATAGTCGGAGGGATTCTCCAGCGGCAGACCCGCAATGAGCATGGCCTGATTCAGCAGAATCTCGGCATACTTTTTGGCCCGGTCGGGGTCCGTGATGCGGGCGGACTCCAGAGCGGCAAAGGCGGGATGCTCCACGTTCACCTCCAGAATACGCTTGGCCTTCAGGGCGAGGTCGGGCTGCACGGCGGCGAAATACTTCTCCATCTCGAAGGTCATGCCCTCACCGCTGGTAAGGCAGACGGGGTGGGACTTCAGCTTGCCGGAGGCCTTCACCTGATCCACCCGGCTTCCCAGCGTCTCCTTCAGGAAATCCAGCGTCTCCTGATGATCCGCCGTCTCCGGCTGCTTCTCGTCCCCCAGCTCCAGATCGCCGTCCACGGCGGAGCGGAATGCCTTGTCGCCGTAGGTGCGGAAGATATCGGGGATGAACTCGTCGGTCTTATCGGTGAAGTACAGGATCTCCATGCTGCGATCCTTCAGCAGCTCCGTCTGGGGCAGATGATCCACCGCCTCCACGCTGTCGCCGGAGGCGTAATAGATATACTTCTGCTCCCCCGGCATCCGGGAGACGTACTCACCCAGCGTCACCAGCTTCATCTGGGTGGAGGAGTAGAACAGCAGCAGATCCTGCAGCTTCTCCTTCATGGCGCCGTAGTTGTTCAGGGCGCTGAGCTTCAGCTGGCGGCCGAAGCTGCGGTAGAACTTCTCGTAGCCCTCCCGGTCGTCCTTCAGCATCCGCTCCAGCTCGCTGCGGATCTTCTTCTCCAGATTGTTGGAGATGACCTTCAGCTGGCGGTCGTGCTGCAGCAGCTCACGGGAGATGTTCAGGCTCAGGTCCGGGGAGTCCACCACGCCACGGACAAAGTTGAAGCACTCCGGCAGCAGATCGGCGCACTTATCCATGATCATCACGCCGCTGGAGTACAGCTGCAGGCCCGGCTCGAAGTCCTCGGTATAGTACTGGCCGGAGGGCTGGGAGGGAATGAACAGCAGGGCCTTATAGGTGACGGCGCCCTCCGCAGAGACGGTGATCACCGACTGGGGCGGGGCGAAATCCCCGAAGTGCTCCTGATAGAACTTGTCGTACTCCTCCCGTGTGACCTCGCTCTTCTTCCGCTGCCACAGGGGGACCATGCTGTTGAGGGTCTCCCACTCCTTGATCTCCTCATACTCCGGCTTGTCCTCCGGACAGCCCTCCTTGCGCTTGGAGCGGGTCATTTCCATACGGATGGGGAAGCGGATATAGTCGGAGTACTTCTTCACCAGACGCTGGAGGGTGTGCTCCTGCAGGTACTGGCTGTACTCCTCCGGCTCCTCGTCGGCCTTCAGGTGCATGATGATATCCGTGCCCACAGTGTCCTTCCGGCAGGGTTCGATGGTATAGCCCTCCACGCCGTCGGACTCCCAGCGCCAGCCCTGCTCATCGCCGTACTTCCGGGTGACGACGGTGATGTGGTCGGCCACCATGAAGGCAGAGTAGAAGCCCACACCGAACTGGCCGATAACGTCGCTCTCGGCGTCCTTATCCAGCTCCTGACGGAACTGGAAGGTACCGCTGGAGGCGATGACGCCCAGATTCTGCTCCAGATCGGTATCGTTCATGCCGATGCCGTTGTCGCTGACGGTGAGGGTGCGGGCCTCCTGATCGGGGCGGATGGTGATGGCGAAATCCTCCCGCTTCATGCCCACCTGCTCATCCGTCAGGGAGCGGTAGCACAGCTTGTCGATGGCGTCGGAGGCGTTGGACAAGATCTCCCGTAGGAAGATCTCCTTATGGGTGTAGATGGAGTGGATCATCAGCTCCAGCAGACGCTTGGACTCCGCCTGAAATTCTTTTCTTTCCATAGTTGATTCCCCTTTTCTAATAGATCGGGAGACGCCGCAGCGCCTCCCGCTTTTTACCTGTTCAGCTGCGCTGGCGTTTGCTGCACAGCAGATAGCCCAGTCCCGTCAGCACCGTGGCCACAGCGGAGACGATCATGGTGAGCTTCAGCAGCAGCCGCACGGCCTTGCTCTCCAGCAGATGATCCGTCACCTGCCGGACGCAGCGGCCCACAGCACCCAATAGCCGGCCCGCCAGACCCGTCACCTTGTGGAGAAGTCCCTTCCCCAGCGACAGGATGCGCCGTGTCAGAGGCAGGGCGTGTGACGCCAGCTGCCGAGCCTTGTGTACCTTGGTCGAAAGCATTTTCATCCCTCCCCATTTCTCTATGGTCAATTATAGACAGTCTGTCCGTTATTGTCAATTCCCGCCGGGGCGGGGCGTGTAAACTTCCTGTGAACAATGGGATAAAAAAGCTGCGGTAGGGCTTACGCTCTACCGCAGGGGACATTATTCGCCGCTTCCGGTGGGGGCCGCCACCGGATCGATGGCGGTCAGGACACCCACCACCACAAACCGGGCATCTTCAAACTCATACGAGCAGGTGGAGAGGGTCACCAAATGGGCGCTGGAGAGGTCCTCTGGCACCGGCGTCTTGGACTCGAACCGGGACGAGCGCACCAGCGCACTCACCGTATCTGCCGACAGCACCGTGGAGTACACGGCGTCGTCATAGTCCACCACGGACCCGGCGATCAGGTCCAGCCGGTAGCTCTGCTGGGGAGTGTAGAGATACAGATAGGGGTGGGCGTCGTAGAACTCCTGCTTCTTATACTGCACCAGTGCGCCGAACATGGCGCCGGACTTCATGTGATGGCCGTAGACCAGCGTATTCTGGTCGGAGAAGTCCGAGCGATTGACGTAGTCCATGAAGATGGTGCCGTTCTTGTTCCATGTGCCGTCCAGCAGGCGATAGAGGTAGTAGTCGTTGTCCTCCGCCTGCACGATGGGGTAGTTCAGGCCCGTGTCCGCCCCGTAGAGCCACGCCACGATGTCGCTGTTGACGCCTTCCAGCGCCGCAAAGTCCACGTAGACCTGCTCCGGCTCCCCTTCCGGCTCCTCATCGCTGCTCAGGTCCGGGATGTAGACGTATTTGCCGGCATCCTTCAGCACCTCGTCGCTCTTGTGCTTTTCCAGCATATAGCTGCCAATCTGATAGGCTGCAAAGAGAAATACACCTATGAATACCGCCAGCAGGATATAGTATACCGCTTTCTTCATACCGGAGCCCTCCCTGTTGATTTTTTACATTATACCAGATGGCCCACCGCTTTTCAAGAAAAAGCTTGATGCCCTCCGGAGGAACGGGACAGGGGTTTCTGCGCTGGACAGGGGGCGGCAGATGTGGTATGATAGCTTAGATTGACAAGGCAAGAAAGGTGTGAGACAGATGCAGGTAGAGAGCCTGAGCTGGTTCCCCGGTCACATGACCAAGACCCGGCGGATGATCGCCGCCGAGATCGGGCATATGGACGCCGTGTGCGAAATTCTGGATGCCCGCATCCCGCTGGCCAGCCGGAACCCGGATGTGGACGAGCTGACGGCGGGCAAGCCCCGTCTGGTGGTGCTGAACCGAGTGGATCAGGCCGATCCCGGCCAGACCCGGCGCTGGGCTGCCTACTTCCGGGAGAAGGGCTATGCCGTGCTGGAGGCCAACGCCAAGGGCGGCGCCGGCACCGCCCAGTTCGCCGCCGCCGTACGGGAGCTGCTGCGGGATAAACTGGAGGCCTATGCTCAGAAGGGGCAGGTGGGCCGTGTGGTGCGGGTCATGGTGCTGGGCATCCCCAACGTGGGAAAATCCACCTTTATCAATAAGGTAGCCCGCCGCAAGACCGCCAAAGCCGAGGACCGGCCCGGCGTCACCCGCAGCAAGCAGTGGGTGCCGGTGGACAGCACGCTGGAGCTGCTGGACACGCCGGGTATCCTGTGGCCCAAGTTCGACGACCCGGAGGTAGGCAAGCGTCTGGCCTTCACCGGGGCCATCAAGGACGATGTGCTGGACATCGAGGAGCTGGCCTGCTATCTCATGGAATATCTGGGACAGCACTATACCTCGGTGCTGGAGGAACGGTATAAGATCGCCGTGGAGTCGGAGGACAGCGGGTATGACCTGCTGGAAAAGGCCGGGCGCAAGCGGGGCTTTCTCATGCGGGGGGCGCAGGTGGACACCGAGCGCATGGCCCGCATCCTGTTGGACGAGTTCCGGGGCGGCAAGCTGGGCCGCTTCACGCTGGAGACGGTGGAGGACGCCACATGACGGACTTCTCGCTGGAAAAGGCCGCCATGGCCCGTGGCTGCGCCGCCGTATGCGGCTGCGACGAGGCGGGGGCCGGGCCGCTGATGGGGCCGGTATACGCAGCGGCGGTGATCCTGCCGGTGGACGGCTGCATCCCCGGCCTTGACGACAGCAAGAAGCTGACGGAGAAGAAGCGGGAGGCTCTGTTCGACGTCATCTGCCAACAGGCGGCGGCGTGGGCGGTGGCCTCCGTCAGTGCAGAGGAGATCGACGCAACGGACATCCTCAGCGCCCGGATGAAGGCCATGCAGCTGGCTATCAACGCTCTGGCGATCCCGGCGGATTACGCCCTCATCGACGGCAACCGGGATCACGGAAGGACCTCCGCCATCACCACGCCCCATGAGACAGTGGTGGGCGGGGACGGGCGCTCGGCGTCCATTGCCGCAGCGTCGGTGCTGGCTAAGGTGAGCCGGGACCGGTATGTGTGCCGGGTGCTGGATCCCCTGTACCCGCAGTATCAGTTCGCCAAACACAAGGGCTACGGCACCAAGCTGCACTACGCCATGCTGGATCAATACGGACCATGTCCGGAGCACCGGATGAGCTTTCTCACCAAGTGGAAGGAGCGGCGCACATGAGCCGGGCAGAGGGCGTATGGGGCGAGGCCCAGATCGCTAACTATCTGCGGCGCAGGCGCTATGAGCTGCTGGCCCATAGCTATCACTGCCGGTTCGGGGAGATCGACCTCATCGCCCGCAAGGGCGGCGTGCTGTGCTTTGTGGAGGTCAAGACCCGCAGCAATCTGGCCTGCGGGCTGCCCAGAGAGTACGTTACCACCGCCAAGCAGGAGCGCATCCGCAAGACGGCGGCTTTCTATCTGATGGAAAAGGGGCTGGACTGCCCCGTCCGCTTCGACGTGGCAGAGGTCTATACCGACGGGGCGCACTCCCTCTCCGCCACCCACATAGAATACATCGAAAACGCATTTTGAGGTGATACATACGATTCCCTATTTTGACGCACACTGCGACACCATCCACCGCTGCCACACGGCGGGGACGCTCTTCCGGGACCCGGAGCTGCGGGCCTTCTACGACACCGCAGGTGACTTGCGCCGCAGCGGCGGACACATCGATCTGGAGCGGGCCGGGGGCTTTTCCCGCTATGCCCAGTTTTTTGCCCTGTATCAGAGTCCCCGGCTGGTGCCGGAGGGCAGCTCCATGCCGGAGCAGGGCGTTCTGCTCCATCAGCGGTTCCTGCGGGAGATGGAGGAGAACCGGGAGCGCATCCTCCCCTGCCGCACCGGGGCGGAGGTGGACGAGGCCGTGGGGCAAGGCAAGGCGGCGGCGCTGCTGAGCATCGAGGGCGCCGAGCTGCTGGACTGCGACATCCGGCGGCTGGATACTGCCTATGACTGGGGCGTGCGGCTGCTGAACCCGGTGTGGAACTACGCCAACCGTCTCTCCGGCTCCAATGCCCAGCAGCCGGAGCAGGGACTGACCGCTTATGGCCGGGACTTCCTGCAGCGGATGGAGGAGCTGTCCATCTACGTGGATGTGTCCCATCTGTCGGATGCGGGCTTCTGGGACGTGGTGCGTCTTTCCCGGCGGCCCGTGGTGGCCTCCCATTCCAACAGCCGGGCCATCTGTCCCCATCGGCGCAACCTCACCGACGATATGTTCCGGGCCATCCGGGACAGCGGCGGCGTGGCGGGGCTCAACTACTACCAGCACTTTGTGGGCGACGACCCCACCATGGAAGGGCTGGTGCGCCATGTGGAGCATTTTCTGGAGCTGGACGGGGAAAGGTCCCTGTGTCTGGGCGGCGACATGGACGGCTGCGAGCTGCTGGCCGGCGGGATGCGGGGTCTGGAGGATGTGCCGCTGCTGTGGCAGGCGCTGGCGGACCGGGGCTATCCCCAGTCGCTGCTGGAGGATCTGTTCTGGAACAATCTGCGGCGGCTGATATAAAATCGGGAGAGGAGGCGGCGCATGGCGCTGTACGCTCTGGGGGACCTGCATCTGTCCCTCAATTCCAACAAATCCATGGAGATCTTCGGAGACGGCTGGCAGGACTATGTGTCCCGGCTGAAGGAGGCCTTCTCCGCTCTGAGGCCGGAGGACGTCACCGTGCTGTGCGGCGACCTGTCCTGGGGCATGAGTCTGGAGGAATCGCTGGAGGACTTCCGGTTCATCGACGCCCTGCCGGGGAAGAAGTATCTGCTCAAGGGCAACCACGACTACTGGTGGAACACCGCCGCCAAGATGGAGCGGTTCTTCCGGGAGCATGAGCTGACCACCATGGAAATTCTCCACAACAACTGTAAGTTCTACGGGGAGCTGGCCCTGTGCGGCACCCGCGGGTGGTTTTACGAGCTGGACAACCAGGGGACCCACAACGAAAAGGTGCTGCTGCGGGAGATCGGGCGGCTGGAGAGCTCTCTGAAGGCGGCGGGGGAGCACGAGAAGCTGGTGTTTCTCCACTATCCGCCCCTGTATCAGGGCTACCGCTGCCCGGAGATCCTGCGGCTGCTGAAGGAGTACGGCGTGAAGCTGTGCTGCTACGGCCATCTGCACGGCGCTTCCCACCGCCGGGCCATCGAGGGAATGTGGGATGGAACGGAGTTTTCGCTGGTGTCGGCGGACTATCTGAAATTTGTTCCCAAAAAAATTTGCGAATGATGCAAAAAAGGTGTGGAAATTGAAATTGTTTTCTGGTATTATATAAAATTGCATTGATTATAAATGAATGCTGAACGGAGGAAAAGTCAAAATGAGTGTAAAGTCCTGTGAAAATCTGGAAAAGAGCCAGGTCAAGCTGACCATCGAGGTCGGCGCAGAAGAATTCGAGAAGGCTGTCAACAAGGCCTATCTGCAGATGCGTGGCAAGATGAATGTCCCCGGCTTCCGCCCCGGCAAGGCTCCCCGCAAGATCATCGAGGGGATGTACGGCGCTGAGGTCTTTTACGAGGAGGCTGTGAATATCGTGCTGCCCGACGCCTATGAGGCCGCCGTGCAGGAGCAGAAGCTGGAGGTCGTGGGCTATCCCCAGGTGGAGCTGGAGTCCTGCGGCAAGGACGGCGTGGTCTTTCAGTGCACCGTGGCGGTGTATCCCGAGGTGACGCTGGGCCAGTACAAGGGTCTGGAGGCCCCCCGTGCCGAGGTGAAGGTCATGGCCGCCGACGTCAACGCCCGTCTCAAGGAGATGGCCGAGCGCAACAGCCGTCTGGTGAGCGTGGAGCGTGCCGTGAAGAAGGGCGACACCGCCACCATCGACTTCGAGGGCTTCGACAACGGCGTGGCTTTCGACGGCGGCAAGGGCGAAAACTTCGATCTGGAGATCGGCTCCGGCAGCTTTGTCCCCGGCTTTGAGGATCAGCTCGTCGGCATGAAGGCCGGTGAGGAGAAGGATATCGACATCACCTTCCCTGAGAATTACACCCCCGAACTGGCCGGCAAGCCCGTTGTGTTCCATGTGAAGGTCAACGAGGTGAAGGTCAAGGAGATCCCCGCCATGGACGACGAGTTTGCCAAGGACGTCTCCGAGTTCGACACCCTGAAGGAGCTGAAGGCCGATCTGAAGAAGAAGATCACCGGGGAGCGCAGGGAGTCCGCTCAGCGGGCCTTCGAGGACGTGCTGATGCAGAAGGTGGCCGAGGGCATCACCTGCGATATCCCCGATGCCATGGTGAATCTGCAGGCTGAGCAGATGGCCAACAACTTCAAGCAGCAGCTGGCCTCTCAGGGCATCCCCTTTGACCAGTATCTGAAGATGACCGGCACCACCGAGGCCGACTTCCTGTCTCAGGCCCACGGCCCCGCTCAGGAGCAGGTCCGCATGGATCTGGCCGTGGAGGCCATCATCAAGGCCGAGGGTCTGGAGGCCACCGACGACGAGGTGAACGCCGAGATGCAGAAGCTGGCCGACAAGTACGGCATGGATCTGGAGTCCGTGAAGAAGTATCTGCCCGCCGCTCAGGTGCGGGAGCAGGTCATCCGTGAGAAGGTGGTCAAGCTGGTGGCGGACAGCGCCGTGGCCGTGGCCCCCGAGGCGGAGGAGAAGAAAGAAGATAAGGCGGAGGAGACTGCCGAATAAAACCGGCGTATTCTGCTAAAATCACAAACGGGCGGGTATACTTTGAACATCTATCTGTACAGGAGGCATATTTTATGAGTTTAGTTCCTTATGTTGTGGAGCAGACCAACCGGGGCGAGCGTTCCTACGACATTTTCTCCCGGCTGCTCAATGACCGCATCATCTTCCTGGGCGAAGAGGTCAATGATACCACAGCCAGTCTGGTGGTGGCACAGCTGCTGTATCTGGAGGCACAGGACCCCGACAAGGACATCCAGATGTACATCAACAGCCCCGGCGGCTCTGTGACGGCGGGTATGGCCATCTACGACACCATGCAGTATATCAAGTGCGACGTGTCCACCATCTGCATCGGCATGGCGGCCAGCATGGGCGCTTTCCTGCTGTCCTCCGGGGCCAAGGGCAAGCGCATCGCCCTGCCCAATGCCGAGGTGATGATCCACCAGCCCTCCGCCGGGACCCAGGGTAAGGTCACGGATATGGAGATCGACGTGGAGCATTTTCTGAAGATCAAGCAGCGGATGAACAAGATCCTCTCCGAAAACACCGGCAAGACCCCGGAGCAGGTGAAGCTGGACTCCGAGCGGGACAACTGGATGACCGCTGAGGAGGCCCGTGACTACGGTCTGGTGGACAAGGTCATTTTCAAGAGGTAAATCATGGCAGAAGACAAGAAAAATCTGCGCTGCTCCTTCTGCGGCAAGCCGGAGGGGCAGGTACATCGCATGATCCAGGGCCCCGGCGGCGTTCGCATCTGCGACGAGTGCGTTCAGCTGTGTATGTCCATTCTGGACGACGGCTACACCCCCGGCATGGGGGAGGACGTGCAGACGATGGATCAGCTGCCCACCCCCTGTGAGATCCGGGAGGTGCTGGATCAGTACGTCATCGGGCAAGAGGATGCCAAGGTGGCTTTGTCGGTGGCGGTATACAACCACTATAAGCGCATTTTCTTCGGCGGCGGCGAGGATGTGGAGCTGCAGAAGAGCAACATCCTCATGATCGGCCCCACCGGCTCCGGCAAGACGCTGTTCGCCCAGACACTGGCCCGTGTGCTGAAGGTGCCATTTGCCATTGCCGACGCCACCACCCTCACCGAGGCGGGCTATGTGGGCGACGACGTGGAGAACATCCTGCTGCGGCTTTTGCAGGCGGCGGATTTCGATGTGGAGCTGGCGGAGCGGGGCATCATCTATGTGGATGAGATCGACAAGATCGCCCGCAAGAGCGAGAACACCTCCATCACCCGTGACGTGTCCGGCGAGGGCGTGCAGCAGGCACTGCTGAAAATTCTGGAGGGGACCGTGGCCAACGTGCCGCCTCAGGGCGGGCGCAAGCACCCCCATCAGGAGTTCATCCAGATCGACACCCACAACATCCTCTTCATCTGCGGCGGCGCCTTCGACGGTCTGGAGAAGATCATCGAGCAGCGTACCGATCGCAAGGGTATCGGCTTCGACGCCGTGGTGGAGAGCAAGGCTGAGCGCCGGACGGGCCAACTGCTAAAGGAGGTCCAGCCCCACGATCTGCTGAAATTCGGCATCATCCCGGAGCTGGTAGGCCGTATGCCGGTGATGGTGACCCTCAACGGTCTGGGCCGGGATGATCTGGTACAGATCCTCACCCAGCCGAAAAACGCACTGGTGAAGCAGTATCAGAAGCTGCTGGAGTATGACGATGTGGAGCTGGTATTCCAGCCGGAGGCGCTGGACGCCGTGGCCGATCAGGCCATTCAGCGGAACATCGGCGCACGTGGCCTGCGGGCCGTGATGGAGGGACTTCTCACCAAGATCATGTACGAGATCCCCTCTGACCCCACCATCACCCGTGTGACCATCACACCGGAGGCGGTCCTAAAGACCGGAGAGCCGGAGATCACCCGTGATCCCCAGCGCACGGAGCGGCCCGGCCGCACCCGTGACGGCAAGGCGGAGCACGATCCCTCCGCCCCGGCATCCTAACGAATCATGAGGAGAGGCGAACCCGTTCGTCTCTCCTCTTTTCCACAGCAAAGGAGACCAGTTATGAATACCATCAATATCCCCGTTCTGGCGCTGCGGGGCATGACCGCCTTCCCCGGCGAAACTGTAAGCTTCGACGTGGAGCGGGAGATTTCCATTTTTGCGCTGGACAACGCTATGGAGGGCGACCGTCGTCTGTTTCTGGTGACGCAGCGGAAGATCGGCGTCTCCGAGCCAGAGGAGCAGGATCTCTACGAGATCGGCACGGTGTGCCATGTGCTCCAGATCATCAAGACCTCCGAGACTACGGTGCGGGTGCTGGTGGAGGGTGAGCAGCGGGCGAGACTGCACCGCCTGTGGCAGACCTCCCCGTTTTTGCAGGCCAATGTGGAGCTGCTGGAGGATGCTCCCTACCGAAGCACCTCTCACACGGAGGCGCTGCTGCGGCAGACCTACGCCATCTTCGGCGCCTATAAGGAGCTGTCCCCCCAGATGTCCGACGAGGTGGTGGCGCAGGTGCTGGATCAGCGTGATCCCGGCCGTCTGGCGGATTTCATCGCCCAGAACCTGACCCTGCGGCATCAGGACCGGCAGCGGGTACTGGATCAACTGCACCCGGTGAAGCGGCTCCAGCTGGTCAATGACATCCTCACCCACGAGGTGGACGTCATGGGTCTGGAGTTCGAGATGGAGCAGAAGGTGCGCCAGCGGGTGGCGCAGGTCCAGAAGGACATGATCCTCCGGGAACAGCTGAAGGTGCTGCAGCACGAGCTGGGAGAGGACGGCGACGAGGAGCTGTCGGATTATGAGGCCCGCATCACCGCCCTGCACCTGCCGGAGGAGCTGCACCGCAAGCTCATGAAGGAGGTAGACCGGCTGGCCAAGCAGCCCTTCGGCAGCGCCGAGGGCTCCGTCATCCGCAACTATCTGGACGTGTGTCTGGAGCTGCCGTGGGGCAAGTATACCCGTGACCGGGCGGACGTGGCGCAGGCCCGGCGCATCCTTGACCGGGATCACTTCGGTCTGGAGCAGGTGAAGGAGCGTATTCTGGAGTTCGTGGCGGTGCGGCAGCTGAGCCCCGACTCCAAGGGGAAAATTCTCTGTCTGGTGGGCCCTCCCGGCGTGGGCAAGACCTCCATCGCCCTGTCGGTATCCAAGGCCCTGCACCGGAAGATGGCCCGTCTGAGTCTGGGCGGCGTCCGGGACGAGGCGGACATTCGGGGCCACCGCAAGACCTACATCGGCGCCATGCCGGGCCGCATCATCGACGCCATCTCCCGCAGCGGCTCCATGAATCCCCTGTTGGTGCTGGACGAGATCGACAAGCTGGGCAGCGATATGCGGGGCGACCCCGCCTCCGCCCTGCTGGAGGTGCTGGACAGCGAGCAGAACTACGCCTTCCGGGATCACTATCTGGAGATCCCGGTAGATCTGAGTCAGGTGCTGTTCATCACCACCGCCAACACCACCTCCACCATTCCCCGGCCCCTGCTGGACCGGATGGAGGTCATCGAGCTCACCAGCTACACCGACGAGGAGAAGCTGCAGATCGCCAAGCGCTATCTGCTGCCCCGGCAGATGAAGGAGCATGGGCTGAAAAAGACCCAGCTGCGCCTGTCGGATGACGCCATCCGGCAGATCATCTCCGGCTATACCAGAGAATCCGGCGTTCGACTGTTGGAGCGGCAGCTGGGCAAGGTGTGCCGCAAGACCGCCATGCGTCTGGTGGACGGTGGGGAGAAGCGGGTGAATGTGACCCCCGACTCCCTGCGGGAGCTGCTGGGCGTGGTGCGGTATCAGGACGGCGTACATAGCACACGGAATCAGGTGGGCGTGGTGAACGGTCTGGCCTGGACCGAGGTAGGCGGCGAAATTCTGGAGGTGGAGGCCGGCGTCATGGAGGGCTCCGGCAAGCTGGAGCTCACCGGCAATCTGGGTACCGTCATGCAGGAGTCCGTCCGGGCGGCGCTGACGTGCTTGCGGAGCCGGTGCGGCGAGCTGGGCATCGAGAAGGATTTTTACAAGACCCGTGACATCCACGTCCACTTCCCGGAGGGGGCGGTACCTAAGGACGGCCCCTCCGCCGGCATCGCCATCACCACCGCCATGCTCTCCGCTCTGACGGGACGGAAGGTCCGGGGCGATGTGGCCATGACCGGCGAGGTGACGCTGCGGGGCCGGGTACTGCCCATCGGCGGACTGAAGGAAAAGACCATGGCCGCTCTCCGCAGCGGCATCCGCACGGTGATCCTCCCCAAGGACAACGTCAAGGATCTGGAGGAGATCGACCAGACCGTCCGGACGGCCCTGCACTTCGTGCCGGTGGAGAGCGTGGATCAGGTGTTTGCGGCAGCGTTGGTCCCCTCCCCTGCCGTGTCGGCGGTGGAGCATATGACCGCTCTGCCCATGGAACCGGCTGCCCCGGCCCTGCGGGTCTGAGGCAGTCAGAGAAGGAGGCCATCATGACCATCAACTTCAACAAGGCGGAGTTCGTGCTGTCCGCCACCACCCAAAACGCCTTTATCCGGGACGGTCGACCCCAGGTGACCTTTGCCGGACGCTCCAACGTGGGCAAGTCCTCCGTCATCAACCGGCTGCTGAACCGGAAGAACTTCGCACGGGTGGGCGCTACCCCCGGCAAGACCTCTCAGGTGAACTACTTCCGCATCGACGGCAAGCTCTACTTTACCGACCTGCCCGGCTACGGCTATGCCAAGGTCAGCAAGGAGGAGCGGGATCGCTGGGGCCGCCTGATGGAGAGCTACTTTCAGGAGCCGGGGCTTATCTCGCTGGGCGTGCTCATCGTAGACGCCCGGCACAAGCCCTCTGCGGACGACGTGACCATGTGCAATTGGTTCAGGGAGGCGGGCTGCCCCATGCTGGTGGTGGCCAACAAGGTGGACAAGCTGAAAAAGCGGGAAGTAGAGCCAAATCTGGAGGTCATCCGCCAGACGCTGGAGCTTCCCCCCGACACGCCGCTGGTCCCCTTCTCCGCCGAGAAGGGCGACGGCAAGACGGAGGTGCTGTCCCTGCTGAGCCAGTTCTTCGCCTGAGTATGCTCCGTATCCCCCTGCCCTTCCCGGCAGGGGGATATCCGTACCCGGCCACGGGGTGCCGTACCCGACCACGGGGTGCCGTACCCGACCACGGGGTACCCTCCCCGGCAGAGCGGTTCCGGTACGGGATCGGCTTCCGGTGCGGAGGTAAATTTTCATCAAATATTGTATGAAAAGATTGTATTTTTTTCGAACTGTGATACAATTAGATGGAATGAGACTGCCCCCTGCGGGCAGAAGGCCCCTGTGAGGAAAAACTCTGCGGATAAAAGCGTCCCTTCGGGGACAGAAAGGCGGTTCCTGCTGTGATCTATCTGGATAATGCCGCCACCACCCTGAAAAAGCCCCCCTGTGTGGCGGAGGCGGTGGTGCGGGCTATGGCCACCATGGGCAACTCCGGGCGCAGCGCCCATCAGGAGGCGTTGGACGCTTCACGGGTCATCTACCGCACCCGTGAGCAGCTGGCCAAGCTGCTGGGCTGCTCCGCTGCGGAGCGGGTGGTGTTCACCTGCAACTCCACCGAGGCCCTGAACATCGCCATCGACGGGCTGTTCGCCCCCGGTGACCATGTGCTGTCCACTGACTGCGAGCACAACTCCGTGCTGCGGCCCCTGTACCGGCTGGAGGGGGTGGAGGTGGACTTCCTGCCGGCGGATCGGCGGGGCTGCATCGACTACGACGATTTCCGCCGCCTGCTGCGGCCCAACACACGGGGCATCATCTGCACCCATGGCTCTAACCTGACGGGGAATCTGCTGGATATCCGGGCCATCGGCCGCTTTGCCAAGGAGCACGGCCTGCTGCTGGTGGTGGACGCCTCCCAGACGGCGGGGGTGTTCGACATCGACATGGAAGCCATGGGCATCGACGTGGTGTGCTTCACCGGTCACAAAAGCCTGCTGGGGCCGCAAGGTACCGGCGGACTGTGCATCGCTCCGGGGGTGGACATCCGCCCCTTCAAGGTAGGCGGCACCGGTGTGCAGACGTATCTGCCTCAGCAGCCGCCCCAGTACCCCACCCGGCTGGAGGCCGGCACCCTCAACGGCCACGGCATCGCCGGGCTGTCGGCGGCGCTGGACTATCTGGAGGAGACGGGGCTGGAGACCATCCGCAGCCATGAGCAGGCGCTGGCCCGGCAGTTTTACGAGGGGGTGTCCGCCATCCCCGGCGTCACCGTATACGGCGACTTCACCACATGGGACCGGGCGCCGGTGGTGTCTCTGAATATCCGGGACTATGACTCATCTCAGGTCAGTGACGTGCTGGCGGAGCAGTTCTCCATCGCCACAAGGCCCGGCGCACACTGCGCCCCCCGGCTGCACCGGGCGTTGGGTACGATGGCACAGGGGGCCGTGCGGTTCAGCTTCGGCTGGTTCAACACGGAGGAGGAAACACAGGCCGCCATTGCGGCAGTCAGGAGTGTTGCAGAATGATCGAAAAAAAGCGTTGGCTTCTTATCACCTTCCACACCACCTCTGAGGCCATGGCCATGGAGCAGCGGTGTCAGGAGGCGGGCCTTGCAGGGCGTCTGATCCCCGTTCCCCGCACCATCACCGCCGACTGCGGCCTTGCATGGCGGGCAGAGCTGTCCCTGCGGCCGCAGCTGGAGGCTCTGACCCAGAGCATGGACGTGGCGGGCTACTACGAGCTGGAGCTGTAAGAAAACACCGCCCCATCCGGCAAAGCCGGGATGGGGCGGTGTTTTGTGTGTATGCCCCTCTCCTGCCGGTCTTGGAAGGGAAAGGGCTATTCTCCAAATAGAATCAGGCTTTTCCCTGTCCCAGCTTGCGTAGGCAACAAAAATATAGTATAATATCTCCGGATATCATGTGCAATTCCGATAAAATCAGCGCAATTTCGCAGAAGGAGACACGTCATGGCCAGCTTTATCGTCAACGGTCACCCCGTCACCGTGGAGAAAAATCAAAAACTCATCCGCTATCTGCGGGATACCCTGCACCTGACCTCTGTGAAGGACGGATGCAGCGAGGGTGCCTGCGGCACCTGCCATGTCCTCATTGACGGCAAGCCCACCAAGGCCTGCGTCCCCCAGACGGAGAAGCTGGAGGGGAAAACCATCGTCACAGTGGAGGGGCTGTCCGACTGGGAGAAGCAGGTCTACGTCTTTGCCTTCGGTGAGGCGGGGGCCGTGCAGTGCGGCTTCTGCATCCCCGGCATGGTTATCTCCGCCAAGGCGCTGCTGGATGTCAACCCCGACCCCACCCGTGAGGAGGCCGCCTTCGCCATCCGCAACAACATCTGCCGCTGCACCGGATATGTGAAGATCATCGACGGCATCCTGCTGGCGGGTAAAATTTTCCGGGAGGGGAAGCTGCCGCAGCCCACCGCCGATGACTGGCAGATGGGCAGCCGGGTCCACCGGCTGGATGTGGCGGAGAAGGTACTGGGCTACGGCCAGTACCCCGATGACGTGTACGTGGACGGGATGTGCTACGGCAGTGCCGTCCGCAGCCAGTATGCCCGTGCCCGTGTGCTGTCCATCGATACCAGCGAGGCGGAGGCACTGCCCGGTGTAGTGTGCGTTCTGACCCAGAAGGACATCCCCGGCAAGGTGAATGTGGGCCACCTGAAAAAGGATCAGCCCACCATGATCGGCATCGGTGAGATCACCCACTATCTGGGGGACGCCGTGGCTCTGGTGTGCGCCCGTGACCGGGAGACGCTGGAGGAGGCCAAGAAGCTGGTGAAGGTGGAGTACGAGGTCCTCCCTGCCGTCCACAACCCGGAGGAGGCCGCTGCGCCGGATGCGCCGCTGGTCTTTGAGGAGGAGGAGAGCAATGTGCAGGCGTATAAGCACGTCTCACGGGGCGATGCCGAGGGCGCCATCCGCCATTCCAAATACGTCCTTACGCAGCATTTCCACACCCCGTGGACGGAGCACGCCTTTCTGGAGCCGGAGTGCTGCGTGGCGCTGCCGCTGGAAAACGGCGGCGTGAAGCTGTTGACCACCGACCAGAGCTCCCACACCACCATGCACGAGTGTGCCTCCATGCTGGGAGTGGACTATGAGCACTGTCAGGTACAGAATATGCTGGTGGGCGGCGGCTTCGGCGGCAAGGAGGATATGTCCGTGCAGCACCATGCGGCGCTGCTGGCCTATGTGGCCCGTGTGCCGGTGAAGGTGAAGCTCACCCGGCAGGAATCCATCCTCATTCACCCCAAGCGCCACAGCTTTGACATGGACTTCACCATGGGCTGCGACGAAAACGGCATCATTCAGGGCGTCAAGGCCAGCGTGGTATCCGATACCGGTGCCTTTGCCTCTCTGGGCGGGCCGGTGCTGGAGCGGGCCTGCACCCACGCCGCCGGCCCCTACGCCTATGAGAATTTCGAGATCGAGGGCCGCGCCTACTATACCAACAACCCCCCTGCCGGGGCCTTCCGGGGCTTCGGTGTCACCCAGACCTGCTTCTGCACGGAGACGCTGCTCAACGAGATGGCTGATCTGGTGGGCATCAGTCCGTGGGAGATCCGCTACCGCAACGCCATCCGCCCCGGCGGTGTGCTGCCCAACGGCCAGATCGTGGACGATTCCACCGGCCTTGTGGAGACACTGGAGGCTATCAAGCCCGCCTATGACGAGGCCGTCAAAAACGGCGATCCGGTGGGCATCGCCTGCGCCATGAAGAATGCCGGTGTGGGGGTGGGCATCCCCGACTGGGGCCGCTGCAAGCTGATCGTGGAGGCGGACGAGAAGGTGCATATCTACTCCGGCGCCTCCTGCATCGGGCAGGGGCTGGGTACCGTGCTGGTGCAGGTGGTGGTCACCAATACGGGGCTGCACCGGGACAACATCGTTTATGAGCGCAGCAACACATGGATCGCTCCGGACTCCGGCGACACCTCCGGCTCCCGCCAGACGCTGGTCACCGGTGAGGCCACCCGGCGGGCCTGCGAAAAGCTGTCGGCGGCGCTGGCGGGCAAGACCCTCCATGATCTGGTGGGGCAGGAGTTCTACGGCGAGTATCTGGCCAAAACGGACCCTCTGGGGGCCGATGTGCCCAACCCCGTCAGCCATGTGGCCTACGGCTATGCCACGCAGATGTGTATTCTGGACCGGGAGACGGGCCGTGTCAAGAAGATGGTGGCCGCCCACGATGTAGGTAAGGCCGTGAACCCCCTCAGCTGTGAGGGACAGATCGAGGGTGGTGTGGTCATGAGTCTGGGCTATGCGCTCACGGAGCAGTATCCTATCGACGTAAACTGCAAGCCTACCGCCAAATACGGTATGCTGGGTCTGTTCCGTGCCAACCAGATCCCGCCGGAAATTCAGGCCATTGTGGTGGAGAAGCCCGGCCTGAAGGTGGCCGGAGGGGCCATCGGCATCGGAGAGATCACCTCCATCCCTACGGCTCCCGCCATTGCTGACGCCTACTTCCGGCTGGACGGACAGCGCCGCCTGACCCTGCCGCTGGAGAATACCCCCTACGCCCGGAAGAAGTGATTTGAATTTTTCTGCACCTCCCCCATGCAGTCCGCTGCATGGGGGAGGTTTTTTGGGACGCTGCTGCATGGGCCACGGGTTGGCCGTCCACAGGGATTCTTTCTGTGAAATTTATACAACACTTTCCCCTTCGTTCATAATTTTTTCACACCTATGTGCTAAAATGAACTCCATTAACGGAACGTATCATAAGGAGGCTTCTGTCCCATGATGATCGAAAAGAGCGGCAGCATCCGTCTCAAGGATATCCCCATTCCCTCCGGCGCTACGCCGGAGCAGCGGGAGCTGGCTCAGGGCATGGTACGGGTGAATCACCTGTACCGCAGTGCCCTGAAGGTGGCCGTGACCCAGATGGAGATCCTGGACGAGGAGTTCGCCAGTCTGTACGACCATTCTCCCATTCACCACATCGAGTACCGCATCAAGACGCTGGAGAGCATCAGCGATAAGCTGCGCCGCCGGGGCTACGACGTCACCATCGACAATATCTATGCCTACATACAGGACGTAGCCGGTATCCGGGTCATCTGCAACTATCTGGATGATATCTACTATCTCCGCAGCCTGCTGACCCGGTCCGAATCCTTCAAGGTGCTGCGGGAGGTGGACTACATCCAGCAGCCCAAGGAATCCGGCTATCGCAGTCTGCACCTCATCATCGACGTACCCATCGTCATCTCCGAGGGGACGCTGCATCTGCCGGTGGAGATCCAGCTGCGTACCATTGCCATGGATATGTGGGCCAGTCTGGAGCATGAGCTGCGGTATAAATCCGACCGCAATTTCTCCGATTCCGACGCCGCACGGCTGCGGCTATGCAGCGAGGCCATCAGCGAGATCGACCGGGAGATGCAGGACATCTATCAGGGCAAGGAACCCAGCTATCATGAGTAAAGCAAAGGAGTGCTGCGGCTGTGCAGCACTCCTTTGTTTTGGATGATTTTTGCGTGCCGACGGCATGCTTTTTCTGATAGCTTTTCCCTTTGTGCCTCCGGCGGCCCACTTTTCCCAGCAGCTGGAAAAGTGGGCAAAAGAGTCGTTTGAAACCGATGGTTTCAAAACTTTCTTTCCTCTCAAGAGCTTCGTTTATTATAGGTCGTAACGGGAATTGACTCAGCAACAGACCCGCTGCCGCTCCCACTCAGTTGAAGGGGTAGGAGCTTCTGGTCTATGATATCGTGCCCGGGACAGCAACTTTTTCTCCCTGATACCGGCCGTAGTACGAATACTTGCAGAAAATCCCATCCGGATACTAAAAAAGCTCTCCCGCTTCAAGCAGGAGAGCTTTCGTCCGTCTCTGCGGAGCCGCCTGCCTTACAGCGCCGCCCACTCCTCCTCCGTCAGCAGCGTGTTCAGCGCCTGCAAAAGGGCGTTGGGGGTCATGCGCTCCGGCAGACTCAGTTTCCTGCACAGCGCCTGCCGCCGGGCGGCGGAGTCGGGGCCGATCAGTCCCTTTTCCAACAGATCCGCCTTGGTAAGCCGCAAGGGGGCCGCCGGGGCCTCCTCTCCCTCCCATGTGGCGCCGCAGCGGCGCAGGGCTTCCAGCAGCACGGCGGGGGGCATCCCCTCCACGCCCAGCTTGCCCTCCTTACCGCCCTTGCGTTTGCGGCGCTCCTTGCCGTACACGTCCGGCACATAGGCCTGCAAGATCTGCTCCGGCGGCAGAACACCCTTCAGGTGATTGCGGATCACAAAGCCCGCCCCGTCCGGGTCCGTCATAAGGATGACGCCCCGGGCCGCCGCCAGACGGCGGAGATAGGCCAGCTTCTCCCGGTCGTGGAACACGGAAAATCCCCCCGTCTCCACGATCACGGCGTCCACCACCTGCGAAAGGGCATTCTTATCGTACCGCCCCTCCACCACGATGACCTGCCGCACACGGGGCTTCACCGGCTGCCGGCCAGCTCCATGAGGAACAGCTTCAGCTCCGCCTCGCTGTCCATATTCTTCTCGCTTTTCATCCGCCGATCCAGCCTCTGGCATCGGATGACCGCCGTTTGACACCATTCGTGATCCACCTTTCCTGCCGCCTGCATCAACAGCTTGGCGGGATAATCGGAGCTCATGCTCCACAGCTGCTTGAGCCAGAACCGGTCCTTCCCGGCATCCAGCGCCATCCGGGCCGTATACAGCCGCCTCAGCTCCTTGCCCACCGCCGCCAGTATGACGATGGGCTCCGTCTGCATCCGCAGCAGCTCCCCCAGCACCTGCGCTGCCTGATCGTACTTCCCGGCAGTGATGCTGTTGGTCATGTCAAAGACCCGTGCGTCCAGCACCGGGTCCGCCACGGCGTTGATATCCTCCACCGTCACCGCCCGGCCCTTGGCATAGGCGGCGATCTTCCCGATCTCCGGCACCAGCTCCGTCATCAGGGAACCGCAGGTGAACAGCAGATGATCCGCCGTGGCGTCGTCGATGTCGTGTCCGGCGGCGGCAAAGCGGCGCTTCACCCATCGCAGCAGCTGCGCCCGCTCCTGCTGGCGGAACTCCACCTCGCACACGGACTTGTCCAGCGCAGCGCACAGCTTTTTCATCTTGCCGTCCCGCTTATAGGGCAGCAGATCGTATACCAGCACCAGCGTGCAGTACTCCGGAAAGTCCGCCAGCAGGGCCATCAGCGCCGTGCGCTGCTGCTCATCCAGCCGGAAGATGTCCAGATCCGTCACCACCACCATGGTGTGCTGGGCCATCATGGGCATGGCCTCCGTCACCTCTGCCAGTTCCTGCACTGTCAGTCCCTTGCCGGAGAGCCGGTGGTAGTTGAACTCCTCGAAGCCCGCCGGGATCAGCAGCCTGTGCAGCTCCTCCAGATAGTAGCTCCGCAGATACGTCTCCTCTCCGTAGAACAGGTATACGTTCTGTGGGGTCTGTGCCTTCAGATCCGCCCGCAGGCGATCGAAGCCGTTGTTCTTTTTTTCAGCCTTAGGGGGCATGGTCAGTCTCCTCCGTGTACGGTCACTAAAATATTTCCCTGCCGGTCGGTGCGGTAGATCTCCGCTCCCGCCTGACTCAGCCGGTCCATGGCCTCCTGCGTGGGGTGGCCGTAGCTGTTGTCACCCACGCTGATGATGGCCGTCTCCGGCCGCACGGCCTGCAAAAGCTCCTGCGAGGAGCTGTATCGGGAGCCGTGGTGGCCCACCATCAGCACCTCGATATCCGGCAGATCGTACTGCCCTACCAGCTTGCGCTCCGTGCTGCCCGCCATGTCGCCGGTGATGAGCACGTCAAAATCCCCGGCGCTGCACAGGGCCGTCAGCCCCTGCTCATTGAGGTCGCCCTCCCCCACCGGGGGATAGAGGCTCAGCACCGCCCCGCCCAGCGGACACTCCACCGTCCGGCGGACATACACCACCTCGATGCCGTTCTTCTCCGCCAGCCGCAGCAGCCGCTCCCTCACGCCGTATTCGTCCTCGATATCCGGCAGATACAGGGTCTGCACCTCCAACCGGGCCAGCAGCTGATACAGGCCGTTGGTGTGGTCGGCGTGATAGTGGGTCACGGCCACGGCCCGCAGCCTGTGGATACCCATGCTCTCCAGCTGATCCGCCGCACGGCTCCCGGCATCCACATAGCTGTTGCTGGAGCCGCAGTCCACCACCACCGCCTGATCCCCGGCATACAGCAGGGTACACTGTCCCTGCCCCACATTCACCGCCATGGCGTTCATCTCTCCGCAGCGGCTGAGCCGGACATTGAGTCCCACCGTCAGCAGCAGGGTCATGGCCGCCAGCGCTGCCGCCACGGCGTATTTCCGCCGCCGCTCCCCGGTGATGGCGCAGGCGGTGAAGAGGGCGTAGGCGTACACCAGCCAGTATTTGAGATAACGGTTGGAAAAATACAGCGCATGGCCCGGCAGACGGGTCAGAGCCGATGCCATCCACAGGACATACCGCACCAGCGCCCACACGCCCCAGCCCAGCACCCGTGCCGCCGGAAGCCAGAGAAAGCCCGCCAGCGTCGCCACGAAGGCCAGCATGAAGCTCCATCCCGCCGCCGGAACGATGAGCAGGTTGCTCAGCGGCGCTATGAGGGAAAATGTGTTGAAGTAACAGGCCGTCAGCGGGATGGTGAACACCATGGCCGCCAGCGAAGCGGAGAGATTGGCGGCCACGAAGGACACCACCGCCCGCACCGGCCGCTTTTTCCCCCGGTACAGCCCCTTGAAAAAGCCGCTCAGCCTTTGGGAGAAGCACACCAGTCCCAGCGTGGCAGCGAAGCTCAGCTGCAAGCTCACCCCCGCCGCAGCGAAGGGATCGGCCAGCAGGATCACCAGCAGCGCCGCCGACAGGCTGGTAAGCCCGTCGCTCTCCCGGCGCAGCAGCGGAGCCGCCAGCAGGAATATCTGCATGATGCAGGCCCGGACCACCGAGGGTGTCAGACCCACCATCACCATATAAAACAGCAGCACCGCCATAGAGAGCCCCGCCCCCAGCGCCCGCCGCCGGACGGGGAGCAGCAGTCCCAGCAGAGACACCAAAAAGGCACAGTGCAGCCCCGATACGGCGAACAGATGGGCCACCCCCGCCTGCGTCATGACGGCAGCGTCCTCCTCCGCCATACCGCTGCGGTCGCCAGTCAGCTCCGCCGTGACGAAGGCCGCCGTGTCGCCGTCGGGCCATATGGCGGCGATCTTCTCCCGCAGGGCGTACACCGCCCGCTGGGGCAGCCACCGGATGCTTCCGGCGCTGCCCTCCTCTGCTGTCAGCGGTCCACGGGCATACAGCAGAGCGAACACGCCCCGTGAGGTGAAGGCCGTCACATCGTTTTCCCGGATGCGGGCGGCGTCCTGCCATTGGGCCGTGCCGGAGAGCTGCTGCCCCGGCTCTAAACCGGCATATTCCGCATCGGCGTAGACCTCCGCCTTGGCCGCCGAGCCGGAGATCCGGATGGTGACACGGACGCCCCACTCCGTCTCCACCGGGCGGGAGAGCACCGTGCCGGAGAACTCCCCCATCTGCCCGCAGCGGGCTGTCACCGGAGCCTGTACCAGTGCCTGAAACAGCGCCGTGTACACCAGCGCCCCGCACAGGGCAAAGAGGATCAGCATCCCCCGCAGCCGCAGCCGGGCGGGCATCGTCCGCTTCAGCCCCAGCAGCACCAGTCCCGCCAGCAGGCAGGCCCCTGCCGCCCACAGCTGCCAGACGCCCACGCCCAGCAGCACGGCGGCAAAAACGCCCGCCGCAAAGGACAGCGCTATGGTGGCCAAGGTCCGCATCCTTTCTCCCCCCTCCTTGCTGCTTTTCGTCTTATTATAGCAAACCTCACCGCCCCCGGCAAGGCCTTTCCTTGACAGGTGCCTCATGCGTGTGATAGCATCCATATATGCTATCCACTCTCACATGAGAGGGAACCATGAAGCTTCTGGTAAACGATCCGAAGCTGTACTTCGGTCTGATGTTCCTGCTGCCCCTGACGCTGGCCGGTCACAAGCTGCACCTGACCCTCCCTGCGGGCAGCTTCTTCCACCTTCTGGTTTTCCTGACCCTCATCGGGGGGGCTCTCCAACAACGACGTGATCTCCTCCGACCAGGACAAATACTACGCCGTGTCCCTGCTTCTGGTTTACCGGCTGGCTCCCCGCACCTTCCGTCTCCGCATCTGATTTCACGAATTATAGCAATGGAGGTTCTGCACCATGACTGATCTGGAACGGGCCAAGGAGGCCCTGACAACCATTGACTGCACCTGCGCCCTGTGCCGGGACGAGGAGATCCGCACCACCCAGCTTCGGGGGGTAGCGCCCCTTCTTAGCTGGCTGGAGGAGGGCCTTTCCGGCTGGAGCGTGGCCGATCGGGTGGTGGGTGCCGGAGCCGCATGGCTCTATACCCTGCTGCACCCGGCGATGGTCTATGCCCCGGTGATGAGCCGCCGGGCCACGGCCATTCTCACCCAATACGGTGTTCCCTATACCTGCGATGAGGTGGCGGAGTCCATCCTGAATCGAACCGGCACGGGCCTCTGCCCCATGGAGGAGGCCACCGCCGACGCCGCCGACCCCCAGCAGGCACTGGCGGCCATCCGGCAAAAGGTACAGGAACTGCGCTCTATGTCCGGCCGCTGATCCCCCCGCTGCCCCAGCCCATGCAAGCCCCACAAACAGCGCAAGCCCCACCAACAGCGCCCCGGCCGCATGGCCGGGGCGCTGCTTTTCCGCAATATTTTCCTGTCACTTCCCCCGTGGGGAACGCCACACCTCCAGGAAGTACTGTACCTCCATCGATACTGCACCTCCGGGAACGCATCCCGATAAAAGCACCATTTGCCCAGAAAAATGCCCGCCGCAGGCCGAAGCCTGCGGCGGACACGCTTTTGCAGTTGGTGCTTATCCTCTCATGTGACGGTCACGCAGACCTCTCACAGCGAGTGCTTCAGCGAGCCTTACGCTTCAGGACCACCACAGCGGCGGGGATCATACCGCAGCTGATAACGGCCAAAGCCACCCACAGCATCACGTTGCTGGTGTCGCCGGTCTCGGGAGGCGTAGTGGGCTTGGGATCGGTGGTACCGGAATCACCGGGCTTAGGCTCGGGCTTGGGGTCGGGGTTGTCGGGCTCAGGATTCTCAGGCTGCTGGACACCCTCATAAGCGACGGCGCTCAGGCTGCGAGAGAAGATGAAGTTGCTGATGAAGGTAAATTCATCCGTCTGATGGATCTTGTGGTTCAGTACATTGGCAAACAGAGCGATGTCCATGTTGCCGGACTGATACTCGAAGCCCACCACACCGTTGTTGTAGGTCTCGAACTGCTTCACCAGACCGTCGTCGGTCAGGCAGATGCAGCCCTGCAGGGGATCCTTCCCGGCGTTCTGCACCAGAACGGTAGCACCGTCGGGAATCTTGGAGAACCAATAGGTACCATACTCGTACATCACGTCGTCACCCTCGTTGATGTAGGTGGCGTTGATGAGAGTGTTGTTGGGATACACCACGCGGCCCAGGAAGTCGGTACCCATCTCGCAGGAAGAAATCTCCAGACCCACCAGCTCCCTGACCCGGCTAACGGCGGTGGCGGTATAGCCCATGTAGGGAGTACCGGCCTTGACAGCGCCCAGAGCCTCATCATTCAGAGCACGGGAGCCCACGATGACGTTGGCAGCGGAGAGGTCGTCGGTGACGGTGAAGCCCATATTGGTCAGAGCCAGCCAGTCGAAACGATAGTTGTAAGAGCCGGAGCGCAGAGTGGTCTCCACATAGCCGCTGGTGTTGTTGGCGGGCTTGCCGGGCAGATACACGGTGGGGTTGTCGATGACGGCAGCCGTGTAGTTGGCGCCGTACACGCCGGTGGCGGTCACGACATACTCATCGGCGATGGTCAGGAAGTCCTCATAGGAGCACAGGAAGTTGCCCTTCTCCTCGCCCTCGGTGATCATGGCCACGGTCTTGCCGGCGTTCAGCAGAGCGTTGACGGCATTGGCGGAATCGTTGGAGACGTTGTCGATGATGACATCGGCGTTCTCAACGCCGTCGAAGTCAGCGGTGCACTCAGCCAGAGCGACCAGAGTACCCTCATAGTCGATGGTAGCCTGGCAGGACTGCATGATGGTCTCATAGGCGGCGGGCTCAGCCACGATGATACGGTCATAGCCACGGGCATGGCTGCGCTGGGCAAAGCTCTCGGAGTACAGGCCGGACCACACGCTGATGAAGGTGCCGTCGTACAGCTGGCTGTTAGCCAGAGAACGCTTGGCCTGATACATGGAGATGACCGTGGTGCCCTCGGGATAGGTCACGCCGTCATAGACGAAGGACTCGGTGGCCACGTTGACCTTGACATCGTTGCGGGTCAGATACTTCAGCTCCGCAGCGGCGTCGAAGAGGTTCTTCTGGTTGTCACGATCCAGGGGGATGATGTAGCACTCAGGATAGAAGTTGCCGTTCTGGCCCTCGCCGTCGTACACGGGACGCATCAGCTCAGCCTGAGCGCCGGTCTCGTCGTACTGGTTCACGTACCAGGGAGCCACATCGGCGTTGGAGTTGGTGTTGTTCACGCCACGGGAGAACAGCTTGGCCTGATTCTCCAGCATGGAGATCTTGTTGTCACGGATGAACATAGCCTGGGTCATCAGGCCGTAGGGAACCATGTACTCGGCGCTGATATCGCTATACACGGGCAGCTCCCAAGTGATGCCGGCGGTGCCGATCAGCACGGGATACTGAGAACCGTAGGCAGTGGTCATATCATCCCAAGGCTGGGTCCACTCCTTGCCGGTAGGGGAATCCTCGCTGCCTCTCAGGAAATCCCGGAAAGGCATCTCGAAGCTGTTGTGATCGGGGTTGTTGGCGATGGCGCCGACACCGACGGCCTCGCCCAGCTTAATGAACTGCTCAGCGATCAGGTCATACTCGTAGTTGGGCTCGTGGGGAGGCGTGCAGGGCTCAATGAGGACGGCGTCCACACGGCCATGGATCTCGGTAAAGACCATGGGATTGAACTTGTTCACCAGAGCCATAGCGTTGGCATCCTCGAACAGGGTCTGGTTGGCCTCGTCACGGTTGGGGTCATAGCCCTGACCGGTGGTACGGGTCATGTGCTCATAACCCTCCACGTTCTGCTCAGGAACGATGACGACGAACACGTCGGTCAGCAGTTCCTTAATATTCACGGTTTCGCTCTCAACGTTGTAGTACTTCTCCAGATCCAGCTGCCCGGAGTACAGGCCCTTGGAGGAGCCGCTGGTGGTCCAGTGGTTGTAGCCGTTCTCGCCACGGATGTAGCCCAGATAGGAGGCGTAATCCTTGATGAGGTCGGGAGTCTTGGCATTGTTTCTTGCCATTTCCTCGGCCAGAAGCGCCTTGCCGGCCTCCGTGAAGCCCGTCAGGGTCTTGACGTCAACGGTCTCGTTCTCCAGCAGCATATGGCCGAACTCCAGAATACCGTTGACGGCGGCATTCTCGTTGGAGTGGACGTTGGAGGCGAACATGGGGACACGCAGGTCATCCCACTTGCCTTCCTTCAGCTGAGCCAGGACCAGATCGGGATCCTGCTCCACCAGTTCGGTGTACTCCAGCCAGCGATCCACGGACGCCTTCTGGTCGGCAATGATCACGTAGGGGATGTCGTAGCCGTCGGTGGTGGAACGGCCCATGGACTCACGGGAGACGTACAGATCGGTCTCGGCGTTGGCCAGAGCATCCACATCGTCGTACAGCTCATAGATGGTGCGGAAGGTGTCATAGGGAACGACCTTCGTAGCCACGCTGCCCACGGTCTTCTCCGCCACGATGGCGTTGAAGTTGAAGTAGCCGCAGATGTCCAGATACGCACCGCCGTTGTTGTGGGGAGCGCTGTAGTCAACGGCGCCGAAACGGGTGGTGTAGAAGTAGCAGTTGATGTCCATCAGGACCTTCAGATACACCTTACCGTCGTTGTCGGTCTCGATACCCATCTCCTTGATGTCAAACATCTGGACGGTCTCTTTGTTGTTCTGGGTGACCCACTGATCCAGTGTGCCGCCCTCCCAGGGGTTGGGGAACTTCTCGGGGTTCAGGTACTGACGCTCGCCGTCACGTACCAGAGAGAAGCTGATGGACTGCGCCTCGATGGCGGCGGTCAGCTCGTCAGCGGTCAGGGATACGGGAACCCTCACGGTGACGTCCTTGGTGTCCTCAGCCAGAGATACCTGCCAGTCTACCGGCAGGTTGGGGTAGGTGTTTGCCAGAGATTTGCCTGGAACACGGGTGTCATCCGCCAGATCAGCCACGCTGGCGAAGGCAGACACAGGGAATACGAGGGAAACTGCCAGAACAAACGCAAGGATCTTCGCCATCAGGCGGGGTCTTTTGTGTTGCATAGTTGCCTCCTCATTCTTCTCATATTGTGTTACTTCGGGTCTTGAGTCTCTGCTTGTGTCCTACGCTTTTCAAACGGTCCGGCCCTTCGTCAGTGGGCTTGTGCGCCTCCTTCCGCCAACTGCCACCGTCAGGATGCCTGTCCGCCCTCTGCCGGCGGACCTTTCCGTCCGTTAGTTTGAGTGTAACAAGGTCTTAACGTATTGTCAATATTGCTATACGTACATTTTGCGTAATATATTTTGTGTATTTCGCTGTCACTCCCGTCAATCAAATTGGCACGCCGCCGCTTTTTTCTGTATATACTGCATAAAAGCAGCTCTTCGATACATCGAGAGCTGCTTTTTAGCGAATTTCCACTTGTTTTTGTCAGAAAAACCGTCATACAGATGTCTTGTCCCCATCCGGCGCACAGTACTGCTCCGCCAGACGCTGCACCAGTGCCTGCATCTTCTGCACCACCGGCTCCGGTGAAACGATCCGCAGGCCGCCGCCAAGGCCCGCCACCCAGCCCAGGAACTGGGGGCTCACCGCTACATCCACGAAGGCCTGAAAGTGCGCCCCGTCCACCGGCAGCACCGGCACCTCCTTGCCAAACCGGTCGATGAGCACGCCCACCATCTCGTTCTCCCCCTCCAGCGTCACCCGCACCGGCTGACCGCCGTACATTCCGAACAGCCGCTGGGTGTATACAGCCGGGTCAAACCGAGCCATCCGCTCCTGCCCCAACCGGGGCGCCTCCAACAGGGTGATGCGCTTCATCTTGTCCACCCGATAGTGCTTCACCCGGTCCGCCTCGGCGTCGTAGGCAATGAGGTAGTAGTTCTCGTCGTCCCACCGCAGATGCCATGGGCTGACGCAGTACCACCCGCCGTCCCGGCGCAGCGCTTCCTTCTTCTCCACCGTCCACTGAAAGTACTGGAAACGGATCTGCTTTCCCTCTCCGATGGCAGTATGGAGCTTATCGATGTTGTAGTAGATGCTCTCATTCATGGTCTTGACCCGTCCGGCGATGAGCACCTGCCGCTGAAGCTGCCGGGCGTCGTGGACGCTGACCAGCGACTCCAGCTTTTTGATGAGACTGCGGGATTTATTCTCCGTGATGAACCGGGAGGCCTGCACCGCATCCACCAGCAGCTTCAGCTCCGGCAGTTCAAACTCCCGTGACGCCAGCCGGTAGCGGTACTCCCGCCCCTCCTTCCAGCTGTCGATGTCCAGTCCGCAGCGCCGCAGCTCCTCCATGTCGGCGTACAGGGTCTTGCGCTCCGCCTGCACGCCGTAAGCCGCCAGACGCTCCGTCAGCTCCGCCAGTGTCAGTCCGTGCGCCTCGTCCGTCTCCCGGTGAAAGATCTCCGCCAGATAGAGGAGCTTCCCCTTCTGATTCCTGCTCTTGGCCATGTCCCCCGCCTCCTTTTTCTCCAGTGTACCACATTTTTTCTCATATGAAAAGCCTAACTGTCCGTTTTATTGGATAGTTTCTCTTTTATAATAGCCTCAAGATCAAGCAAGGAGGCCACGGATATGAAGGGTTATTTCGTCAGCGGAGGATATATGGGACTGGTGGGCGGCAGCTATCAGCTGTTCGCCACGGAGAGCGACTATCTGGAGTATCTGGCAGACTGACGCATGGGGCAGGCTCTCCCCCGCATACACTCCCTTCACAGGGCCACGCCCCCATGGGCTGGCAGACAGGAGGAGCGCTATGGAAAAACGAGCCGTGCTGAAAAATTACGGACTTCTGGGGGCCATGCTGGCGGCCATGCTCACCGGCGGCGTCACCGGCTGGCTGTGGCCTGCCGCCGCCGGGACCCTCCGCCCGCTGGGGCAAATTTTCATCAATCTCATGTTCTGCGTGGTGGTGCCGCTGGTGTTTTCCTCCATCGCAGGAGCCATCGCCGGGATGCGGAGCGTCCGTCGGGCCGGGCGCATCATGGGCGTCACGGTGCTGACCTTCGTGGTGACGGGCATCCTCGCCGCCGTGCTGATGTTCCTGTTGATGAAGGCATTTCCCCCGGTGCTGACCCCGTGGCAGTCGCTGCCCACCGAGGCCGTAGGGGACTATGCCGCCCCCGGTCAGCTGCTGGTAAATTTCTTCACCGCCGAGGATTTCGTGGGCCTGCTGAGTCGCCGGGCCATGCTGCCCCTCATCGTCTTTTCCGTGCTGCTGGGCTTCGCCGCCAATCTCGCCGGCGGCCCCGACGGCCCGGTGGCCCGTGGCCTGACCGCCGTCACGCAGGTGATGATGCAGCTGATCCGCCTGCTGACCTACTATGCCCCGGTGGCCTTTTTCGCCATCTTCGCCGGGCTGGTGGCGGACTATGGCCCCAAGATCGCCGGGGCCTACGGCCGGGCCATGGCGGTGTATTACCCCCTGTGCTTCGTGTACCTCTTCACCGTCTTTCCCCTGATGGCCCGGCTGGGCGGCGGGCGGGGCGGCATCGGCGCCATGCTGCGGCACATCGCCCGCCCGGCCCTGACGTCTCTGGGGACCTGCTCATCGGTGGCCACCATCCCCGCCAATCTGGAGGCGGCGGAGGACACCGGCATCAGCCGGGACGTGGCGGAGATGGTCATTCCTCTGGGGGCCACCATGCACATGGACGGCTCGTGCTTCAGCTGCGTGCTGAAGATCGCCTTTGTCTGGGGCGTATTCGGGCAGGAGCTCACATGGGGAAAGCTGCTGCCCATCGTGGCGGTGGCGGTGCTGTCCTCTGTGGGGATGTCCGGCGTCCCCGGCGGCGGCTACATCGGGGAGTACATCATCTGCTCCCTCTTCTTCCCCCGGCAGATGGAGATGGCCTTCCCCATTCTGGTGGCCGTCGGCAATCTGGTGGACCCCCCCGCCACCATGATCAACTCCTCCGGGGACTATGTGGTCTCGTTTCTGGTGTCCCGCTTCGTGGACGGCAAAGACTGGCTCACCCGCCATCAAAAGGGATAGCAAAAGCACCCTCCGGTATAGACGGGTGTCCGTAAAACAGTTGATCCTCCGTATGGCTTAGACCATGCGGAGGATTTGTTTATGTCTAATCTTCAAACTTGCTGGCGGCAAACGGTTTGTCAAAACCGTTTGCGGACGGCAAGTCCACAGGGGATAGCCGCTTTAGCAGCGCAAGGGGGTGTAGCCACCTTGACGGAAAGTCGTGACGAAACATGTTCGGTCGGGCAGTTTTCTTCTGCTGACCGGGAATGAAGCGACCCAGGACGCACATACTCCCGATAGGAGAGTATAGAAGTGCGCCCTTTAGTCCCTAAAGGGATTTGCTCCGGCTTAACTTCTCGACAAACTGGAATTTTCAAATTAGTCTTTGCAAATCACCTTTGACTCGCTGCCATCAACTATAATTGCCTGTTTGTTGTTAATGGGGCATAGATTCAAATCCGAAAACTCAGTCATTATTTTCTCAGTAACTTTCTTAAATGGTGCTGTAAGATAATGCGGAAGAACATAGAAATCAATCAAATCAAGCCCTGCATCATCTTCTTGTGAGTAGTCCTCCGGCTTTTCATCCATTTGCTCGATATATTGGATGCTTGGAGCGCATATAATCGCACCTGCCGACTCACCAATCATCAGTTTTCCCTTTGCCAATTCTTTCTTCAACAGCTCATCCGTTCCCGTTTTACGGAGCTGGTCTATAAGGAAAAAAGAATTTCCGCCGGTAAAATATATCACATCCGCATCTTCAAAAACAGACTGTATCGTTGAATAAGCCTCCGTTGAAATATCAATTTCAGTTACGATTGCTCCCAACTTTTTGAATAATTTTCGAGCCGAGCCGACATAACCGGTGTAGCCTTCACGCAGTGAAGCTGTTGGAATAAATGCGACTTTCTTATTTTCAATTTCTTCCTTTATCAGACTTCCTACACTTGAAAAGTGCGAACATAAAAATAGTTTCATCAATATTCTCCTTTATAAATTCCGATTTATTTCTCAATTTCGTATTCAAATTATACCATAAAACTTGTGAATAATTCTACCGCAACTTTGGACTGTATGAGAAAAGTCCGGACAGTTTTCTGCCCGGACTTTCTCGCTCAATCATAAATCAATTCCGCTTTCACAACTTCCTCTGCCTGTGCCTTGCAAGCGTTCATCTGCCGCACCCATTCCATTTGGTTTTCGGCTTTCAGTTGCTCGGTCACGCCGTTTTGCTCTGCCAGTGACCGCACGATCAGCTTCATGCGGTTTCGTGCCGCTTCGTCGATCTCGGCGCAATACTGTCTTACATACACCCGGCATCGCCGGAGGGTGCTTCTCTCAGGTTTTCATGTACGCCGCCGCACGGTCTGCCAGCTTCCGGTAGACCCGCTGCACCATCCACGGCTCCGTGGAGGCCGCCAGCGCCTCCTCCGGCGTGAACCACGCCACGCCGCTGTTCTCGTCGGGCTTTTCCCGGAGGGCATCGTCCTCCGCCGCCAACAGGTACGTCACGTTCATGTGGATGTGGCTGGGGACATACTCCCCCCGCTTCTCATGGCCGTCCACCGTCAGGCACTCCAGCGAAAAGATCCCCTCCGTCACCGGCGCCAGCCGCCGCAGCCCCGTCTCCTCCGTCACCTCCCGCATGGCCACCGCCAGCAGATCACGGCCGCCGTCGGCGTGACCGCCGGTCCACGACCACGAGCGGTACAGATTGTGGTACACCATCACCACCCGCCGCCGGTCCCGGCTCAGCACCCATGCCGAGGCAGTCATGTGCGCCGTGAGATTTGTCCGCAGGAAGGCGTCCTCATGAACCGCCAGAAATCGAAGCATAGCTTCCCGGTCCCGCTGCTCCTGCTCGCAGCCGGGAACGAAGGCCCGGATGTCCTCCAAAATACTCATGCTCGCCGCCCCCTTCGCAGATATACCGCCCAGTAGACCACGCCCACCAGACAGCCGCCCAAAATGTTCCCCAGCGTCACCGGCAGCAGATTTCCCGTCCACATAGAGGCCCAACTCAGCCCCTCCGCCGCCACGCCGTACCTTCCCGCCGCCAGGATCCCCGCCGGCAGATAGAACATATTGGCCACGCTGTGCTCAAACCCGCACAGCACAAAGGTGAAGATGGGCAGATACATGGCCGCCAGCTTCCCCGGCACCGACTGGGCCGAGAGGCTCATCCACACGGCGATGCACACCAGAAAGTTGCACAGCACGCCCCGCAGCAGCGCCGTCAGGAACGGCAGGCCCGCCTTGGCCGCCGCCGTGGCCACCACGGACTCGTATACCCCGTCGAAGGTGCCTGCCGCCACGGTGAGGGCCGCCACTAACCCGGCCCCCAGCACGTTGGCCAGATACACGACGCCCCAGCTGCGGAGCATCCGCCCCCACGTCAGCTGCCGCTCCAGCAGCGGGATCACCAGCAGGCAGTTGCCGGTAAACAGTTCGCTCCCCGCCAGCAGCACCATAGCAAGCCCCGCCGGGAACACCGCCGCCCCGGCCAGCCTTCCGCCGTAACTCACCGCAAAGGTGGCCGATCCCCCCGCCAGAGCGATGAAGGCTCCCGCCAGCATCCCCAGCAGCAGCATCCTCCCCGCCGGCAGCGCCGCCTTGCTCTTTCCCGTCTCCACATAGCGCCGTGCCACCTCTGCCGGACTGTACATAAGCATCGCTCCTCTCTATACCCGCAGGCGGGCAGGGGGATCGTCCTCCTGCCCGCCGCATCTACGCCGGTCTTTCCGGATCAATAATTCTCTTTCCGCACCTCGAAATAGCTCTGAGGATGGGCGCACACGGGACAGACCTCCGGGGCCTTCTTCCCGATGACCAGATGGCCGCAGTTGCGGCACTCCCACATGGTCTCCTCGCTCTTTTCAAAGACCCGCTGCATCTCCACGTTGTTCAGCAGCGCCCGATAGCGCTCCTCGTGGGCCTTCTCAATACGCCCCACCTGCCGGAACTTCTCCGCCAGCACGGTGAAGCCCTCCTCCTCGGCCTCCTGCGCCATGCGGTCATACATATCCGTCCACTCGTAGTTCTCTCCGGCGGCGGCTGAAGCCAGATTCTCCGCCGTAGTGCCGATGCCGCTGAGAGCCTTGAACCACATCTTGGCGTGTTCCTTCTCGTTGTTGGCGGTAGCCTGGAAAATGGCTGCGATCTGCTCATAGCCCTCCTTCTTGGCCACGGAGGCGAAATAGTCGTACTTGCTGCGAGCCTGAGTCTCCCCGGCAAAGGCCTCCCGCAGATTGCGCTCGGTCTTGCTTCCCTTCAATTCCATGATAAGCTCCTTTCCGCTCCCTGTGGGAGCCATATAATTTGTCGGTTCATTATACCATACCCTTCCCCGGATTGACAATTTTTATTTTTCTTGCGCCGGAGGGTCAGGTGGTGTAAGATAGTAAAAAATCACGGGGCAAAGGCCCCGCAATTTCTGCAAGGAGGTATCACGTTATGAAAGTCGGCTTTATCGGCACCGGCAATATGGGGGGCGCACTGGCCCATGCCGCCGCCCAGTCCCCCGCCCCGGCGGAGCTGCTGCTGTCCAACCGCACCCCGGAGAAGGCACAGGCTCTGGCCCAGCAGCTGGGAGCCACCGTCTCCGACAATGAGACCATCGCCCAGACCTGCGACTACATCTTTCTGGGGGTCAAGCCTCAGATGATGGCGGATCTGCTGGCCCGGCTGCGCCCCATCCTGTCCCGGCGGCAGGAGGGCTTCGTGCTGGTGTCCATGGCCGCCGGCCTGACTCTCCAGCGCCTGCGGGAGATGGCGGGCCTCTCCTGCCCCATCCTGCGGATCATGCCCAACACTGCCTGCGCCGTGGGAGCGGGCCTGACGCTGTACGTCCCCTCCCCGGAGGTAACGGAGGAGCAGCTGTCCGCCTTTCTGACCCTGATGTCCGCCTCCGGACGGCTGGAGCCGCTGGAGGAGCACCTCATCGACGCCGGCAGTGCCGTGGCCGGCTGCGGCGGCGCCTTCGTCAGCCTGTTTCTGGAGGCGCTGGCCGACGGCGCCGTCACCTGCGGCCTGCCCCGTGACAAGGCCCGGCGCTACGCCGCCCAGATGGTGCTGGGTACGGCGCAGCTGGCTCTCCAGTCCGACCAGCACACCGCCACTATGAAGGACGCCGTCTGCTCCCCCGGCGGCACCACCATCGCCGGGGTCCGGGCGCTGGAGCGGGGCGGCTTCCGCTCGGCGGCCATGGAGGCCGTCATTGCCGCCTATGAAAAGACGCTGGCACTGAAAAGCTGACCCGCCCCAAACGTAGAGGCCCTTCGGACGGAGGTCTGCCCCCCGCCCGGAGATCAGCGCACCACACATCCCCCCTTCTCCGGGCAAAAACGCCCCACCGGCCATGCCGATGGGGCGTTTGAGACCGTCGAAAAAAACTCCGGGTTTTTCCGACAAAAGGCTTGCAGTCTGCTGTGCGCATAATTTGTGTGCCATAGGCGCATAAATTCCACACTTGCAGCCTGAGAAGTATTTTCTCTCACGCATCTATCGTGAGAGAAAATGATTTCCATTCTTTGCCGCCTGCGGGCGGCAAACTCTGCGAGGCTTTTTTGACACACTGAAACGCCCCGTCGGCCATGCCGATGGGGCGTTTCCTTATAGGGAAATACAAAGCCTGCTTACTTCCCGTAGATCACGCCGATGAGCCAGTTCAGGAACCGGTAGGGCAAAATGCGGGTCAGCAGGGCCAAAAACTGATAGTCAAAGCGGATGGTGTAAATGGGCTTTACCCGCTGCTTCATGGCCACCTTAGCGATGAAGGCCCCCGCCTTGGCCGGATCCATGCCCGTCTGCTCGTCGTGCTCCATCCGGGCCACGGAGCGGCTGATGCGGCCGCCGTACACGTCGTCGCCGTCGATGGTCTTTTCCCGTGCGGCGGTGAAGCCCGTGTGGATATCCCCCGGCTGCACGGCGCACACCGTGACGCCGTAGGGCCGCAGCTCGTTGGCCAGCGCCATGGTGTAGCTGTTCACCGCCGCCTTGGCAGCGGAGTAGTAGGCCTGAAACGGGATGGGAGCCGCCGCCGCCACAGAACTGAGGTTCACGATGCGCCCGGCGCCTGCCTGCCGCATATGGGGGATCACCGCCCGGTTCACGTTGACCATGCCGAAGAAATCTGCGTCAAAAAGCCGCTTGGCATCCTCCGTCTTGGTGAACTCGATGGCGCCGCTGATGCCGAAGCCGGCGTTGTTCACCACCACGTCGATGTGGCCCTCCTGCCGCAGCACCTCCCCGATGGCGGCGTCCACCAGCTCCTCACGGGTGATGTCCGCCACCAGATGGTGCAGACCCTCTACGCCCTGCGCCCGGCGGCTCAGCTCATATACCGTATAGCCCGCCGCCTTCAGCGCCAGAGCCGTCTGCTTTCCGATACCGGAGGTTCCTCCGGTGACAACTGCTACCTTACTCATGCTTTACCAGCACCTCCGCCATAATGTCCATGGCCTCATCCAGCAGGGCCTCCGTGTGGGTGGCCATGTAGCTGGTCCGCAGCAGGGCCTCTCCCTCCGGCGTGGCCGGGGGCAGGGTGGGGTTGACGTACACGCCCCGGTCGTAGATCTCCTTGGCCACCTCCAGCGTGTGATACGTCTCGTAGGTGTAAATGGGGATGATAGGCGTAGGTGCGTTCAGGGCCGACTCCCGGATCTTCAACCCCCGGTCCGTCATGCCCTTCCGGGCGTACAGGCTCAGGCTCCGCAGCCGGTCCACCAGCTCCGGGTGCTGCTCCAGATGCCGCAGGGCCGCCAGTGCCGTGGCGCAGTTGGCCGGCGGGATGGACGCCGAGAAGATGAATGGCCGGGAGGCGTGGCGCACATACTCCGCCACCTCCTCCGAGGCCGCCATGTAGCCGCCCAGCGATGCCAGCGACTTGGAGAAGGTACCCATGTACACATCCACCTGATCCTCCAGCCCGAAGTAGCTGGCGGTTCCACGACCGCCCTCACCCAGCACGCCCAGTCCGTGGGCATCGTCCACCATGACCCGTGCGCCGTACTGCTTGGCCAGCGCACAAATTTCCGGCAGCTTGGCGATGTCGCCGCCCATGGAGAATACGCCGTCGGTGACGATGAGGGCGCCGTTCTGCTCCGGCACCCGCTGCAGCTGCTTCTCCAGATCCGCCATATCGCTGTGGCGGTAGCGCAGCATCTTGCCGTAGCTCATCTGGCACCCGGCGTAGATGGAAGCGTGGTTCTCCCGGTCGCAGATCACATAGTCGTGCCGCCCCACCAGTGCGCTGATGATACCCACGTTGGACTGGAACCCCGTGCCGAAGGTGACGATGCCGGGCTTACGCAGAAACTTCCCCAATTCCTCCTCCAACTCCAGATGCATCTGGAGGGTGCCGTTGAGGAACCGGGAGCCGCTGCACCCGGTTCCGTACTGCTCCAGGGCATGGATGCCCGCCTCCACCACATCCGGGGCCGTGGTCAGACCCAGATAGTTGTTGGAACCCAGCATGATGCGGCGCCGACCCTCCATCATCACCTCCACATCCTGCCGGGACTGGAGGGCGTGGAAATAGGGATACACCCCCGCCGCCTTCAATTCCTTCGCCAGAGACGGCTCATAGCATTTCTGAAAAATATCCATAGCTCTCTCCTGTTATGTAATATAAAATATTAGTTATTTTCGTTTTGCAAGCCATATTATGTGGCTTTTTGTTGCAATAAATATTATATAGTGTTGTGAAAAATTTGTCAACCCCCCATCGCCTTCGTTGGCTACGGCAGGAGTACTTTCTCCCCCCGTCCGGCGTGTCCAAACAGGACGTTTTACCCTCTGTCCAGCCGTACAGATCCGTCCGGAAAAATGTCCATCGGACGTCCACCTCGACCTTTGAAAGCGTCCCATGTCCGGCGGGCCTTGAAAACCGCCATGGCACAAAACGAGATCGTCAAAGCTGCGATGTGTGAAATAGAGTATCAAAAAAGCAGAAAGGTTGGCGTCGGTCAGAAAACCATAGAAATAAAAATGGCATCGGCAAAATGCCGTGCTGCAAAACCGAAGTACCCAAAAACGGTGCCATGAAAAAGCAGGGCATCGGCAGAAATGCCGATGCCCTGCTTTCAAAAAATCTTTCGCGTAAAATTCCGCTGCCGCAAAGCTTATTTGCCCAGAAAGCTCTTTGCCAAAAACCATTCGGCAACCGATCCCATCGTGCGGATCCGGTAAGATTTCTTCGGTCAGAGCCGCCTGCCCGGAGTGGTTGGTCCGTTTGTTCAGCGCTGCTGCGCCGCCTGACGGCCCGCCCGGAAGGCCCGGAGGTTCAGCTCCCGCACCTTCTCCGGCACGGTGTCCGCTACCACCTGCTCCCAGTCGATCTGGGGGCAGCCCAGACTGTCACACATAGCCCCGAAGAGCACCACGTTCATGCACTTGGGGTTGCCCAGCCCCAGCGCCATGTCGCTGGCCGGCACGGCAATGGTGCGGAACACCTTTTCCATGGCCTCCACGCAGCCCTCCGGGTAGGTCTCCGCCCCGGAGGCAATGGTGGTGGACTTGATGGCGTAGTCGTTGATGACCGCCACACCGCCGGGCTTTAAGAACTCGGCATAGCGCACAGCCTCCATCTTCTCCAGCGCCACCAGAATGTCCGCCTCGCCCTTGCCGAACACGGGGCCGTACACCTTGTCGCCCCAGCGCACCTGCGTCGAGACGCTGCCGCCTCGCTGGGCCATGCCGTGTACCTCGCTCTGCTTCACGTCGAAGCCCGCCTGCATGAAGCCGTTGGCCATGATTTTGGAGATCAGGATGGCCCCCTGACCGCCCACGCCCACCAGCAGCGCACTTTTCACACCAGACATCACACTTCCTCCTTTACGATGGCACCGAAGGGGCAGACCTGAGCGCAGACGGTGCAGCCCACGCACTGGGTGCGGTCGATGACCGCCTTGCCCTCCTCCATGGAGACGGCGGGGCAGCCCACCTTCAGGCAGCTGCGGCAGCTGCGGCACTTATCCGGCTCCACATGGCACATTCCCTTTTGGAACCTATCCCGCTTGATGAGCAGGCAGGGCCTCCGGGTGACGATGGCGGGATGCTCGCCCCGCTCCAGCGCCGCCACGGCCCGGTCCACCGTCTCCTTCATAGCCGTCAGGTCCTGCGGGTCCACCGTCAGCACTGGGGCAAAGCCCATGGCCGTGAAAATTTTCTCCACGCTGAGCATGGGGGCCTCGTCCCCCAGCAGGGTATAGCCCGTGCCGGGGTTATCCTGATGGCCGGTCATGCCGGTGATGCGGTTATCCAGCACGCAGGGGATCATGCGGCCGTTGTTGTAGATGATCTCCGCAGCGCCGGTCATGCCGCTGTGGAAGAAGGTGGAGTCGCCCATGACGCCGAAGATGGTCTTATCGGTGACGCCCTCCCGCTCAAAGCTCTTGGCAATACCCATGCCGGCGGAGAAGCCTGCGCCCATGCACACCACGGAATCCATGCAGTTCAGCGGGGCGGCGCTGCCCAGCGTATAGCAGCCGATGTCGCCGGTGACGACATAGTTTTTGTTCTTGGACAGGGTATAGAAGAAGCCACGGTGGGGACATCCCGGGCAAAGGGCCGGAGGGCGGCTGGCCGGGGTCACATCGGTCTTGCGGAAATCTGCTTTCTCACCCAGCACCCGCTCCCGCAGCAGCTGGGTATTCAGCTCGTACAGAAGGCCCGTCAGTTCCTTACCCACACAGGGGATGCCGGCGGCCTTGATCTGATCCTCCATAAAGGGTTCCAGCTCCTCGATGACATAGAGCTTTTCCACACGGGAGGCAAAGTCCCGGATCAGATCCATGGGCAGGGGGAAGGTCAGGCCCAGCTTCAGGAAGGACGTCCCCTCCGGGAACACCTCCTTGGCGTACTCATAGGACACGGAGGCCGTGATGACGCCCACCTTACCGTCGCCCAGCTCCCGCTTGTTCAGGCCGTTTTCCAGCGCACGGGTGCAGCCGTACTCCTCCAGCCGCCGCAGCCGCTCCTCCACCAGCGGGTGGTTGGCGTAGGCGTGGGCGGGGGTGCAGACGAACTTGCGGACGTTGCGCCGGTAGGGCGGCGCCGTATGCTCCCGGCGCTCCCCCCACTGCACCAGCCCCTTGGAGTGGCAGATCCGTGTGGTGGTGCGGTACAGCACCGGGGTATCGAACTCCTCCGACAGCTCACAGGCCAAGGCCACAAAGTCCTTGCACTCCTGCGGGTCGCTGGGCTCCACCATGGCGATCTTGGCCGCCCGTGCATAGTGGCGGTTGTCCTGCTCATTCTGGGAGGAGTGACAGCTGGGATCGTCCGCCGTCACCACCACAAAGCCGCCGCCTACGCCCATATAGCCGGCGGTGAACAGGGGATCCGCCGCCACGTTCAGGCCCACCATTTTCATGGTGCAGAAGGAGCGGGACCCGGCAATGGAGGCTCCGTAGGCCATCTCCACCGCCACCTTCTCGTTGGGCGCCCACTCGCAGTAGACGTCCTTCTGATAGGGGGGCAGGTTCTCTAAAATCTCTGTGCTGGGGGTGCCGGGATAGGCGGAGCATATCTTGATGCCTGCCTCGTACACGCCTCTGGCCGTGGCCTCGTTGCCGCTCATGAGATGCTTCATATGGTTTTCCACCTTTCTGTTCCGGTTGGTATCAACATGACTATGGGATGTATTTAATATCTTTCCGCCTGTGCCTCACCGTGGAGCACCCGCAGGGCGCCCTCCGCCAGCGCCTGCATCTCCTCCTCGCCGGGAAACCGCAGGACGGGGGCCAGCCGCCCCACATAGGCGGTGATATCGTCACAGAAAAACTGCTCATAGGCCATGCCACCGGTGTAGACGATGGCATCCACCTCGAAATGCAGCACCGCCGCCATGGCGCCGATGTCCTTGGCCAGCTGGTACACCAGCGCCCGGTAGGCCGCCGTGAACCGCTCGTCCCCGTCCACCACCCTGGCGCAGATCTCCCGGAAGTCCGTGGTACCCACATAGGACAGCATCCCGGAGCGGCGGCCCAGCGTCCGCTTGACCTCCTCCCGGCTGCGCCCGGCATAACAGTAGTCGATGAGCTGATTCACCGGCAGGCCGCCGCCACGATCCATGCCCATGGCTCCCTCATCCTTGACGTTGAACACGTCCACCACACGGCCATGGTCATGGGCCGCCACGGACACGCCACCGCCCAAATGGCAGACGATGAGCCGAGCCTCCTCGTAGGACTTGCCCAGCTGGCGGGCCGCCTTGCGGCCCACGGACTTCTGGTTCAGGGCGTGGAACTGGCTCAGCCGCCGGAACTCCGCAAAGCCGGAGACATGGGCCATCTCCGTCATCTCGTCCACGCACACCGGGTCCACGAAAAAGGCCGGGATACCGACCAGATCACCAATGCGCCGGGCCAGATACGCTCCCAGATTGGAGGGATGCTCGCCGTAGGGGGCCTGCTCCACATCCTGCATCACCCGGTCGCTGACGGCATAAGTACCGGAGGGAATAGGGCGGTACAGGCCGCCACGGCCGCACACGGCGTCGAAATCCTCCAACCGGAAGCCCCCCTCTGCCACCGTCTCCAGCACAGCCCGCTGGCGGAGCTCCGCCTGATCGATGACCCGGTCGAAGCCCTCCAGTTCCTGAGCCGTGTGGATGATGCTCTTCTTCAGCAGCTCCCGTTCCTCCTCAAACACCGCCACCTTGGTGGAGGTGGCGCCGGGATTGATGACCAGTACCTTCATCCGTTCCCCCTCTCCCGGTGATGTCTTTCACCGAATTACTTAATGAATGATTTTATTATGGCAGTCTGCCGCCGGTTTGTCAATGTCCGGCGGGGAATTTTCCAAAACCCGTCAAAGCCCACAAAATTCTCCGCCGGAAGCTGGTGGAAACGCAGAAAAGAGGAGCCGGATGGCTCCTCTCTGGGATTTTTATTCGTTGGGCGGCAGACGGTATACCTCCAGTCCATCGGTGCGGCCCACATAGGCAAAGCCCTTTTTCTCAGCGATGTGCCGGGTGGCGGTCTGCTCCGGGACGCACTCGATGACCGCCGTCTTTCCCGCTCGGTGGGCCAGCTCCACCAGCCGGTCCGTCAGCCGGGAGGCATAGCCCTTCCCCCAGCAGTCCGGGGAGAGCACCCAGCCCAGCTCCATGCTGTCCGGGTCATAGGCGTGGTAGATGACGTAGCCCAGCAGACGGCCGTCCTCCTCCGTGCCATACACAAGGGGCGGCTCCGCAAGCCCCGCCTCCCGGAGGAACTGCTCCGTTTGAAGGCGGTCATAAGGCGGCTCCAGATAGCGCATCACCTGCCGGTCGGACAGAATCCTATACAGCGCTTCGGCGTCCGATGGCCGAAGCCTGCGGATGGTCAGGGCCTTCATCCCCGCATCCCCTCCAGCAGATGCTCCGCCATGCGGCGGCCCCGCTGGGCCAGCGGGAAGCCGCCCTCATAGATGCGCCACTCAAACAGCATCCCTCGGTGCAGCGTCACCAGCTCCTCTACCACCTCCGCCGTGATCAGTTCCTGCCGGATGCTGCCCTCCCGGCGGCACAGATCCACCAGCTCACCCAGCAGGCGGTAGTATACCCGCTTCTCGCTGCCCTTCAGTACGCCCTGCTCCGGGTAGCGCAGCCCGTGGATGAAGGCCTTGTACAGCACCTCATCCCCCACGCTGATCTCCAACGACCGGCCCACGAAGTCCAGCAGCTTCTCTCGGCCGGAGCGATCGGTGTCCGCCAGATACGCCTGCTCCAGCACCTGATACGCCTCGTCCACGTGCTGGGTCAGCTGGATGGCCAGTTCGTCCTTGCTTTTGAAGTAGTGATAGATATTGCCCACGGAGCAGCCGGCGGCCTGTGCGATCTCCTCCACGGAGACTTTTTCAAAGCCCTCCCGGTCAAACAGATCCAGCGCCGTCTCCTGGATCCGGCGGCGCATCTCCATGGCCTGCCTCTTTCGTGCGGTGATCCTCTCTGCCATCGTACTTTCCCCTATGTCGTAAATTCTCCTTGTATCATACCGTTTTGGCGGTGGAAAGTCAATATCCCGTTGACGCAGCGGCCTTTGACGGCTACAATAGAGAAAAAACGCAGGAGGCAGCCATGGCCCACATCATCTCCATCACCGATTTCGACACCCCGGAGCTGGACGTCTACGCCCGTCTGACGGAAAACCAGCTGGTCAACCGGGCAGACCCCGCCAACGCCCTCTTTATCGCCGAAAGCCCGCTGGTCATCGGGCGGGCGCTGGAGAGCGGCTGTGTGCCGGTGTCCTTTCTCATGGAGCCACGGCACCTGACGTCTCAGGCCCTGCCCCTGCTGGAGCGCTGCCCGGAGGACATCCCCGTCTACACCGCTGCGCCAGAGGTGCTGACCCGGCTGACGGGCTTTCACCTGACCCGTGGGATGCTGTGCGCCATGCGCCGTCCGGCCCTCCCCACGGTGGAGGAGGTGTGCGCCAACGCCCGGCGTATCGCCGTGCTGGAGAATGTCATGAATCCCACCAACATCGGGGCTATCTTCCGCTGCGCCGCCGCTCTGGGGATGGATGCGGTGCTGCTCACCGCCGCTGGGAGCGATCCCCTGTACCGGCGGGCTTCCCGTGTCAGTATGGGCAATGTGTTTCTCATCCCATGGACGTATCTGCCGGAGGAGGCTCCGTGGCCAGAACGGCTGCGGCGGCTGGGCTTTCAAACGGTGGCCATGGCCCTGCGGGAGGACTCGCTGCTTCTGAACGACCCCCGACTCATGGCGGCGGAAAAGCTGGCGGTGGTGCTGGGGACCGAAGGGGACGGTCTGTCCGACGGTACCATCGCCGCCTGCGACTACACGGTCCGCATCCCCATGACCCACGGAGTGGACTCCCTGAACGTGGCCGCCGCCAGCGCCGTGGCCTTTTACCAGTTGGGGCTGATGAGCGGCGGCGCTCCGACGTAACGAAAATTGCTTGCTGCACTCTGCAAAAACCAGCCCCATCGTATGAATACGATGGGGCTGGTTTTTATTTCTTAATCCGCCGGGGTGATTCGCTTCGTGCGGAAGTAAACGATCATGGGGATGAGAGTCAGTACCAGACACGGCAGCCAAATCAGCAGGGTCGTGGCCGGAGGCCCACCGAAATAGTGCAGCGGCATTTCATCCCGGTAGGCGGTGAGTCCGCCGTGAGCCACCAGTTCATAGACGGAAATCAGAAGGATGATACCGTTAAAAATGCAGAGATCCCGCAGCTTTGTCCGGCGCTCCACGGCACTTTTCCACCAAGCATGGATGACCATCAGCAAGGCAATGAGCGCAGCCACCATGGCAAGGGTTTCGGCAATCCCCATCAGATGATTCGACAGGAAAAACTGATGGAAAAATTCCTCATTCCGTTCCATCTGCGTGTTGGCCGCCTCATAATGAAGATTGCCGCCAGCGTAAGCCCCTGCACCGCAGAGATGGATGAACAGCAGCACATTGCAAATCAGGCAGATGACTGCCGGCACCGTAAAACGATCCTTTTTAGAAATCTCAGACAAATCGTCATCTCCTCTCTATTCCACGGATGGATGGCTACTGACAATTTCAATATATCAAGCCCCTCATCATTTGTCAATATAGTGCAATGATTTTGTATAATATATGCAATATATCAATTAAGAATTAGTTGCCTTGCCAAAATCCGAAGCAATCAGCTTGTGGGAGTTCTCTCCATGAGAAAGCATAAAAAGGACCGCAGAGCTTTCTGCGGTCCTTTTTAACATCAGAACTTATCGCCACGGCTGAAGATCTTCAAAATCTCGTCGAAGGAACGATCCACATCGCTCTCCTCTGCCTTCTCGCCCTCGGTCTCGTCCAGAGGCTGGGGGGCGGCGGCGGGGGCAGCGGCATCATCCTGCGTGGGCTGCTGCGTATCGGCAGCGGCGGGGGCAGCAGGGGCTTCCTGCTGGTCATTGCTCTCGAAGCCGGTGGCGATGACGGTGACACGGATCTCGTCGTCCAGCTCCTCGTCGAAGGTGGCGCCGAAGATGGTCAGGGCATCGGGATGTACCGCCTGCTGCACCAGCGTGGCGGCCTGCTCCACCTCCTCCAGACCGATGTCCATGGAGCCGGTGACGTTGATGAGGACGCCCTTGGCGCCGTTGATGGAGGTCTCCAGCAGGGGGCTGGAGATGGCCATGCGGGCGGCCTCCTCGGCCTTGCCCTTGCCGGCGGCACGGCCCACGCCCATATGGGCAAGGCCGGCATCCTTCATGACGGCGGTGACGTCGGCAAAGTCCAGATTGATAAAGCCGGTGTCCCGGATCAGGTCGGAGATGCTCTGCACCGCCTGGCGCAGCACGTCGTCGGCAATTTCAAAGGCGTTGCGGAAGGTGATCTTCTGATCGGTGGCGTACTTCAGCCGCTCGTTGGGGATGATGACCAGAGAGTCCACCTTGCCGCGAAGCTGCTCAATGCCGGCCTCCGCCGCACGCATCCGCTTCTGGCCCTCGAAGCCGAAGGGCTTGGTGACCACGCCCACCGTCAGGACGCCCTGTTCCCGTGCGATCTCCGCCACCACGGGGGCTGCGCCGGTGCCGGTGCCGCCGCCCATACCGGCGGTGATGAACACCATGTCGGTGTCCTCCAGCGCCTTGGACAGCTGGGTGCGGCTCTCCTCGGCGGCCTTCTGGCCCACCTCCGGATTGGCGCCTGCGCCCTGTCCGTGGGTGAGCTTCTCACCGATCTGGAGCTTATATCCGGCGCTGGAGGTATTCAGCGCCTGCTTATCCGTATTGACGGCGATGAAATCCACGCCCTTTACGCCGGAGCGCACCATGCGGTTGACCACATTATTGCCGCCGCCGCCGACGCCCACCACCTTGATACTTACCACGTTCTCCGGTCCTGTTTCAAACCCAAAAGCCATGACGCTTCCTCCTGCCGTAATTTGTATGTCAAAGACACGTTTTCTGTCCGTATACCCAAGATACAGTATTTTGTTTATTGTATTACGGTTTACCTGTCCCGTCAAGTGTTCCGACGGGATTTCCCGAAAAAATCCCTTATCCGGGAATAAACCGGGCGCTGCCCTCGGCATCCCAGCGGATGGTGCCGGTCTCGTTTTCCTCCAGCTTCTCCAGCACCGCCGCCAGATATCTCAGGCGGTAGGCGAAATCATCCTCCCGGTCCAGATACACGTCCAGCCGGTCCTGATACCGCAGGACGATGCCGCTCTCCTCGAAGCGGATCTCTCCGATCTGGGCGGTCATGCCCTTGGAGCGCAGCTGGCGCAGCAGCTCCAGCAGCCGGGCAAGATCCCCGGACTGCTCCTCCGGCACCGCCGCAAGGCTCCCCACCTGCGGGTCTGTCAGGGACAGGCCCACGACCATAGGGCAGCCGTTTGGGGCCTCGGCGGGGGAATCCACCAGCTTGCCCTCCGGGCTGATAAGCCAGCAATGGCCGTCCTGTTGAATGCCCGCCGGGTCGCTGCACTCCACGATATCGATGCGCAGAGTCCCCGGCAGCTTGCGGCTCAGCCGCACCGACTCTACGTAGGGCAGAGCCTCGGTGATCTTCGCCGCCGCATCGTACTTATTCAGCAGAAAGAGATTATCCCCCTCCGAGACGCCGCTGGCGGCCAAAATCGTCTCACGGGAGTAGCGGTCATTGCCGCTGACAGAGATGGTATCCACCTTGAAAAACAGCACCAACGCTCCCACGATGGCGGCACAGATCAGCACGAAGCACAGCAACCGATAGAGGAAGGCAAACCTTCCCCGGCTGCGCCGTCTGTTTCTTCTGCTGCGTCTGGCCATAAGTGCTCTCCTTTTATCGTTCCTCCTGACGGATGTCGGCACCCAGCTGCGCCAGCTCCCCCGTCAGGTCTTCATATCCTCGTTGAATGTGCTCCACGCCGGTGACGGCGGTCTCGCCCTCCGCCTGAAGGCCCGCCAGCACCAGCGATGCGCCGCCCCGCAGCTCCTTGGCCCGGACAGCGGCTCCGTGGAGCCGGTCTACGCCGCATACCACGGCCACCCGGCCCTCCAGTCGGATATCCGCTCCCATCCGCACCATCTCCGGCACATGGCGGTAGCGGCTGTCGAAGATGTTCTCCACAAAGACGGTGGCTCCCTCCGATCGCAGCAGCGACGCCATCAGCACCGCCTGTGCGTCCGTGGGAAAGCCGGGATACGGAGCCGTGCGGATGGGGCCTGCGCTTTGCAGCCGCCGGGGAGCCTGCAGGCGGATGGAGGTCTCGCCGCAGGTGAGGCGGCATCCCGCCTGACGCAGCATCGTGGCAACGGCGGAGAGGTGACGGTAGTCCACGCCCTCCAGCCGGATATCGCCGCCGGTGCCGGCGGCGGCCGCCAGATAGGTAGCGGCCACGATGCGGTCCGCCACCACCGTATGTACGCAGCCATGGAGGGGCGCGCCGCCCTCCACCACCACGGTGGAGCTGCCCGCCCCCTGCACATGGGCGCCCATTTTCTGCAAAAAGGTCTGCAAATCCACGATCTCCGGCTCACGGGCGGCGTTAGCGATAACGGTAGTCCCCTCTGCGCCGCAGGCCGCCAGCATGGCGTTCTCCGTGGCTCCCACGCTGGGGAGGCTCAGCACGATTTCCGTGCCGGTAAGGCGCTCCCGGCGGCAGGCCAGCCGTCCGCCGGTCTCCTGAATGGCCGCCCCCATGCTCCGCAGCGCCGCAAGGTGCAGATCAATGGGCCGGGCTCCCAGCTCACAGCCGCCGGGATAGGTCATTTCCGCCTGTCCGCAGCGGGCAAGAATGGCTCCCAGAAACACCACCGACGAGCGCATCCGGCTCATGAGGTGATCCGGCACATCCCAACGGGTCAGGTCTGCGGCGTCCACCAGCAGGTCTCTGCCCTGCCAGTCCGCACGGCAGCCCAGATGCCGCAGGATCTCCATGGCCGTCTCCACGTCCCGCAGACGGGGACAGTGCCGGATGCGGCACACCTCCCCGCTCAAAAGGGTGGCTGCCAGAATGGGCAGCACGCTGTTTTTGGCCCCCTGCACCGTCAGGCTGCCGGAGAGGGGCCGCCCGCCCCGGATGATGATCGCACTCATATGCCCCCGCCTTTCTTAGCGTTTTCGCCATCCTATGCAGGGGGACAATGTGTGGTGTTACTTCCGCAGGGCCATGACGGTCCGATAGATGCGTTCCGTGGCGTCGGGGATGCCCAGCTCCGCCATGCCGGCGCTCATGCTGCGGCGCAGCTCCGGGGAGCGGAGGATCTCTCCGGCGGCCCGGTAGAGGGCTTCGCCGGTGGCATCCTTCTCCAGAATGACCCGTGCGCCGCCGTGTTTTTCCAGGATCCGGGCATTTTTTTCCTGATGATTGTTGGTCACGTAGGGGGAGGGGACGATCACCGCCGGGACTGCCAGCGCCGTCAGCTCGCTGACGGTGGAGGCTCCCGCCCGGCAGATCACCAGATCCGCCGCACGCATGACATCCGCCATGTCGTAGATATACTCCCGGACATCCAGTCCCGGTGTCTTCGTCAGCTGCTCTGCCTCCAGCGTCTGGCGCATGGTATCCCAACTGCCCTTGCCGGCGGCGTGGATGTGGTGAAAGGGCATTCCGTCCCTCGCCTCCAAGCGGAAGAAGTCCAGCATATGCTCGTTCATGAATCGTGCGCCGAGACTGCCCCAGAAGGAGACGGCCAGCGGCCGGTCGTCGGTAAGTCCCAGCTTCTGCCGGGCCTGCTCCTTGGTCTGGCGGAAGAAGTCGCCCCGCACCGGCGTGCCGGTGACCACGATCTTCTCCGGGTGCTTATAGTGCTGGCGGCACTCCTCGAAGCCCACCATGATGCACCCGGCATAGCCCTCCAGCATTTTAGTGGTAAGGCCGGGGACCATGTTGGACTCGTGGACTGCCGTGGGGATGCCCTCCTTGGCGGCGTATTTCACCATGGGATAGCTGGCGTAGCCGCCGGTCCCCACCACCAGATCGGGGCGGAAGTCCCGGAGGATGGCACGGGCTCTGGAGCCGGCCAGCGCCAGATTTTTAAGGCTTTTCACGTTGTGGGCGATGCCTGACGGAGACAGGGACCGCTGAAAGCTGGAGACCTCGATGGAGCGGAAGTCGTACCCCGCCTTTTCGATGAGTCCCCGTTCCATACCACGGGGCGTTCCCACGAACAGCACCCGCAGATCCGGATGCCGCTCCTGCATATAGCCCGCCAGCGCCAGCGCCGGGTTCACATGGCCCGCCGTGCCGCCGCAGGTAAAGATCACGTTCATATAGCTTCCTCCTAACCGTTGCGGGGCGCCGGGATCTGACGGGATACGCTGAGCACGATGCCCATTTCAAATAATTGCAGCGCCAGTGCCGTGCCGCCGTAGCTGAAAAACGGCAATGAGATACCGGTGGCGGGAATCAGTCCCGTGACCACCGCAATGTTCAAAAAGGTTTGCAGGCTGATGAGGGTCATGATGCCCACCACCATCAGGGTGCCGAAGCGGTCCTTGGCGTGGAGGGCGATCCAGAAGCCACGGAGGATCAACAGCGCAAACAGCAGCATCACCACGCAGGCCCCGATGAGACCCAGCTCCTCGCACACCACCGCAAAGATGCAATCGTTGTGCTCCTCCGGCAGATAGAGGAACTTCTGCCGACTCTTGCCCAGTCCCACACCCAGCAGGCCGCCGGAGCCGATGGCGATGAGGCTCTGGCTGATCTGCCAGCCGTCGCCGTGGAACCACGCCTCGTTGAAGGGGTCACGCCAAGTATCGATACGGCCCTTACCGTATTGAATGATGCCCTTTTCCACCAGCTGCACATACAGCACCGCCACGATGCCCACGCCGCCCAGACCAGCGGCCACCAGCCAGCGCTGGATGCCGCCCACGATCATCATGACAATGCCCGTCCCCACGATGAGGATGGTGCCGGACAGGTGAGGCTCCAGCATCATCAAAATGGCGATCAGGCCCAGCACCGCCAGATACGGCACGATGCCGTAGCGCCAGGTCTCCATTTTCCGTTTTTTCTTGGAGATACTGTCGGCAAAGTAGATCACCACCGCCAGCTTGGCGATCTCGGAGGGCTGGAAGGAGAAACCCTCCGTCCCCAGCCAGCGGGTGGCGTTGTTGTTGGTGATGGCCAGAGGGTTCTTCGGCACGATCACCAGCACCAGCAGGAAGACGGCAAAGCCCAGCAGCAGCTTGGAGGCCCCTCGCAGCCGCTGGTAGTTGATGCGGGACATGACCACCATGGCAAACAGCCCCAGCACCGCAAAGATCAGCTGGCGTTTGAAGTAGTATGCCCCGTCGCCGGTCTCATAATAGGCCGAGGGGAAGCTGGCGGAAAACACCATCACCAGCCCCACGCCGGTGAGCAGCAGCGTCAGAAGCAGGAAGGGAAGATCCATGGGTCCCATGAGGGACTGGCGCTCCATCTGTGTGGTGCGCTGCCGGTGGTCCCGGCTGATGCGTATCTGCTCCCGGCGCTCTGCCTCCTCTCTCTGGCGGCGGCGCTGGGCCTCCCGGCGGCGTCTGTCGTCGTCGGGGCGGCGTACCGTATTGGGCATAGGGATCCCTCCTTTCCCACAGAATGTCAGTGAAGCGTTACAGGGAGAAGCGATCGGCCACGCCCCAGTAGGCCAGCAGGCACATCAGGGCGCTGACGGCGGTGAACACCGCCACGATCTTCTTCTCGTTCCAGCCGCACATCTCGAAGTGGTGGTGCAGCGGCGCCATCTTGAAGATGCGCTTGCCGTGGGTGGCCTTGAAGTAGGCCACCTGTATGATATCGGACAGGGTCTCGCACAGGTACACGAAGCCCACCAGCAGCAAAATCAGCGGCATATCGTAGGCGAAGGCCAGCGCCGCAATGGCACCCCCCAGAAACAGGGAGCCGGTATCGCCCATGAACACCTTGGCGGGATAGCGATTATAGTACAGAAAGCCCAGCAGGCCGCCGAACATGGCCCCGGCAAAGACACCCAGCTGCGTGAAGCCGCCCCACACGGCACCCATCACCGCAAAGAACAGCGCCACCGGCAGCGTCACGCTGGAGGACAGGCCGTCCAGTCCGTCGGTGATGTTGACGGCGTTCACCGTACCCACGATGACGAAGGCAGCGAAGATCATATACACCACCCAGTTCATGACGATGTGGGTGTTGAAGAAGGGGATATACAGGTTGGGGCTCAGCATCCCCTCGTAGCGCATAAGGCACAGGAAGGCCACCGCCGCCGCCAGCTGAAGAATGAACTTCTGAGGGGCCGTCAGGCCGGTATTCTGATGGTGCTTCACCTTCTGATAGTCGTCGATGTAGCCGATGACGCCGAACACCAGTGCAAAGGCGTAGACATACAGGTGGGTGAAGCGGCCCTCCAGCATCTCCGGCCAGCCCGCCGCCAGAATGGCCACGCCGATGCCGATGATGAACATGAGGCCGCCCATGGTGGGAGTCCCCTGCTTGTTCATGTGCCAGGTGGGACCGATCTCCTTGATGCTCTGCCCCGCCTTCAGCTTCACCAGTGCCGGGATCAGCAGCTTTCCTGCGATGAGTGTCACGATAAGGCTGATAACGCCTGCCAGTATAATATACATATTCTTCTCTCCCTCTCGCCCCGCAGGGCGGTGTTATCCGTTGGTGTATGCCGCCACCAGCTCCCGCTCATCCATGTGCCGCTTTTCGCCGCACACCTCCTGATACGTCTCGTGGCCCTTGCCGCACAGGACGATAACGTCCCTGGGGCGGCTGTTCTTCAGTGCCCAGCCGATGGCCTCCCGCCGGTCGCAGATGACGACGCTCTCGGCGGGGCCGGTCAGGCCCGGCAGGATATCCTCGATGATCTTCTCCGGCTGCTCCCAGCGGGGGTTGTCGGAGGTGACCACCGCCACATCCGCCAACCGGGAGACGATGCGGCCCATCTGCGGGCGCTTCTCCCGGTCCCGGTCGCCGCCGCAGCCGAACACTGCCACCACCCGGCCCTCGGCAAAGCCCCGCACCGCTGTCAGCACGTTTTCCAGTGCGTCCGGCGTATGGGCGTAGTCGATGAGGACGGTACACGGCAGGCCCGGCGTGGGGACCACCTCCATGCGTCCCTTGATGCCGGAGGCCGTTTGCAGCGCTGCTGCCCCCTGCTCCGGCGGAACGCCCAGCATATGGCAGATGCCCAGCGCCGCCAGTGCGTTATACACGGTGAAGCGGCCGGGGATGGAGACGGTCACTGGGATGCGCCGCCCATCCAGAAGGGCGTCAAAGGCCACGCTCCGGGCCGTCAGGCGGAGGTTCTCCCCCCGCAGGCGGCTGCTATCCCCGGTGCCGTAGCGCAGCACGGGGCAGGCACATTCTCGCAGCAGCCGGGGCGTCCACGGGTCGTCGCCGTTGCAGACGGCGGCCTCGCACTGGCGAAACAGCTGCGCCTTGGCATCGCAGTAGTCCTCCATGGTGCGGTGAAAGTCCAGATGGTCCCGTGTAAGGTTGGTAAAGGCTCCCACCCGGAAGGTGATGCCCCGTACCCGCTCCAGCGCCAGCGCATGGGAGGACACCTCCATCACCCCATAGCGGCATCCGGCATCAGCCATCTGCCGCAGCAGGCGGTAGACGTCGCAGGACTCCGGGGTGGTGCGCTCCGTCTCCAGCTCCGTCTCGTCGATCAGGTTCCGGATGGTGCCTATCAGGCCCACCCGCACCCCCAGCGTCTGTCGGAGGATGTGGCGCACCAGACAGGTGGTGGTGGTTTTGCCGTTGGTGCCGGTGACGCCCACCACCGCCAGCTCCCGGTCCGGATGGCGGTAGAGGCGTGCGCTGACCTCCGCCAGCGCACGGCGGGGGTCCTGCACGACGGCCCATGGCAGCTCCTGCACCGGCTCCCGGCTCAGGACGCACACGGCCCCTCGTGCCTTGGCCTCGGCGATGTGGCAGCGGCCATCCTCCCGGAAGCCGGGAATGGCTACGAACACGTCGCCGGGGCGTATCCTCTGTGAATCGCAGCAGACACCGGTGACCTCCGGCACCTGCGGCACGGCGGCGGAGGTAAGTCCCGCCAGCAGCGCCCTGAGATCCACGAAAAGACTTCCTTTCTGCTCTGTTTTGGCTCAGTCGTTGAGGCTGGTATCGCCCAGCTGCACGCTGATGACGGTGCCGGGCTCCACCTGAGCACCGGCCTCCACATCCTGATTCAGTACCACGATGCTGCCGGAGGTGCTGTTGGTGGCGCCGGTGAAGCGCAGGATCAGTCCGGCGTTGCTGGCCAGCGAATTGGCCTCCGACGCCGTCCGGCCCAGCAGGTTGGGGACAGTACACAGCTCTGTGGCTTTCTCCGCCCCGGCATAGAGGATCACCGTGGCGTTGCCGGGGATGATGGCCCCGCCGGCAGGGGTCTGGTCGGTGATGGTATCGCCGTCGCCGACGATCTGACAGCCGAAGCCACGATCCTTCACCCGCTGCTGGGCTTCCTCACGGGTCATGCCCACCACATAGGGGACGGTGGTGTCGGCACCCATGAGCTCCTCAGCAGTGTAGGTGGGCTCGATGCCCAGATAGGGGAGGATCTCCGCCATGATCTTGCTGGCCACCGGAGCCACCATGGCGCCGCCGGAGGGGTAGGTGCCGGTGTCACGGGCGGGGGAGTCCATGGCGATGAGCATGATGATCTGTGGATCGTCCGCCGGGGCAAAGGCCACGAAGGACACCACCACGTCGCCGGTCTTGCCCTTGTCCGCCGTACCGGTCTTGCCGCCGATGCGGTAGCCCTTCACCTGTCCGTTGCGGCCGCCGCCATCGGAGACCACATACTCCAGGCACTCACGGGCCGTGGCGGAGGTCTGCTGGCTGACTACCTGACGCAGGGGGGTGTTGTCGTGCTGATACACCACAGCGCCGCTGCTGTCCCGGACCTGCTCCACCACATGGGGCTGGTACAGGTAGCCGCCGTTGATGCAGGCGGCCTGTGCGGCGATGAGGGAGATGGGGGTCACGTTGAAGTTCTGGCCGAAGGCATAGCAGGCCAGATCCAGCTGGGAGAAGTCGCTCTGGGCCATAAAGATGCCGGTGGCCTCACCGGCCAGATCGATGCCGGAGCCATCCAGCAGACCGAAGGAGCGCATATACTCGTAGAAGGTATCCGTTCCCAACCCCAGGCCACAGTTGATGAAGGCGGGGTTACAGGAGTTGCCGGTGGCCTCCTTCAGGGTCTGATGCCCGTGGCCGCTGGTGTTGCTGCAGTGGATGGTCTGGCCCATGACGGTGATGGAGCCGGAGCATTCAAAGGTGGAGCTCATATCCACCACGCCCTCCTCCAGCGCTGCCGACAGCGTCAGGATCTTGAAGGTGGAGCCGGGCTCATAGGTGTCGTTGAGGGCCTTGTTGCGCCACTGGCGCAGCTGCTGATCCGCCAACGATGCGCTGCCGTCCTCGATGGCCGCCTTCAGGCGGGCGTCCGACACCTCAGAGTAGTTGTTCAGATCATAGTTGGGGTAGGACACCATACCCAGCACGCCGCCGGTCTTAACGTCCATGACGATGCCGGTGGCACCGTTGGCAGCCTCGAACTGGTCCGCCATCTCCTTGACGTATTTCTCCAGATAGTACTGGACGTTGGTATCCAGCGTCAGCACCAGATCGTCGCCGTTGTGGGAGGCGTAGTACTGCTCGTATTCATAGGGCAGGGCGTTGCCGCCGTTGTCCTTGGCGCTGACCACCAGCCCCGTCTGGCCCTGCAGCTCCTCCTCATACTGGGCCTCCAGTCCATAGAGGCCGGTGTTGTCCGTTCCCACGAAGCCGATGACGTGGGCCGCCAGCGAGCCATAGGGATAGTAGCGCTTGGCATCGGTCTCCAGATACACGCCGTGGACCTCGTTGTCATTGAGGAGCTCCCGGACGGCGTTGGCCGTGTCCTCGTCCACCCGGAGCTTCACCACCTCGTACTGGGAGTAGGTACGCTCCATCTGCTCCAGAATACTCTCCTGCGTCACACCCAGCAGCTGACTCAGGCCGGCGGAGAGACTCTCCTTGGTCCACTTGGTCTCCGGCTTTTCCAGCTCCTCCGCCAGTTCCTTGGGAGAGAGGAACACCGTCTCCGCCGTGGCCGATACCGCCAGCTCGTTGCCGTTGCGGTCGTAGATGGTGCCTCGTGAGGCCGTCACCACAGTGCTGCGGGTCTGCTGATCCAGCGCCTTGCTCTGGTAGTAGTCGTGCTGCTTGATCTGCAGCTGATACAGCTTCAGGGCCAGCACCAGAAACACCGCCACGCCCAGCACCAGCATCAGCACAAAGGTACGGGTCTGGATGACCCGGTTGGCCCGCCGGATGTTTTCACTTTTCCTTCTGTTTTCTGCCATGCTCCGCTCCCTGCGGTCTGCGCCGCCGCAATGTCAGGCAAGGAGCAAGAAGTCACCTTCTTACTCCTTGCGTATGGTCCACTATATGGCGTCGCTCAGCGGAAATATTCCACCAGCGCCCCGATGCCGCTTTTCACGCTGTGGGTCAGCTGGCTCAGCAGGCTGTCGCTCTCGGCCTGATAGACCTCTGCCTTGCTGCCGCCGCCCAGCTCCACGTATTCCACCTGTCCGGCGGTGGGCTTCTTCATGCCCGCCGCCTCGGCGGCCTCCTTGATCTTGGCCATATCGAAGGTGCGCTCATAGTCCATCACCAGGCTCACCCGCTGATCCTCCAGCTGGCTGACCTGCTCCTGCAGGTCGCTGATGGATCCGGTGACCGCCGTCAGCTGGATGTAGCCCATGACCAGCACCACCGCCATGGCTGCCAGCGCACCCACGGCACACAGGGCCAAGGGGGACACCCGCTGCCGGGGACGGGCCGCCGTCCGGTGGCGGGGCGCCTGCTGGGGCTGGGACTGCCGCTCCGGGCGGGCTGCCTCCTCCAGCTGCCGCTGGCTGGCCAGTGTATCCAGATCGTAGGCCAGATTCCCATATACCATTGTGTTGGGTCGTCTCCTCTGTTGTGCCATGACGGCAGCTCCTTTCCGTATCCTCTGTATGGTCAGGGGGACAGGCCCCCGTTCTCTCGTTTATAGCTTCTCCGCCACCCGCAGCTTGGCGCTCCGGGCACGGGGATTGTAGGTCAGCTCCGCCTCCGTGGCCACGATGGGCTTGCGGCTCACCAGCTTCATCTGCGGCTTCTTGCCGCAGACGCACACCGGGAAATTGGGCGGGCAGGTACAGCCGGTGGCCAACTCCTGCATGGTTTTCTTAATGATGCGGTCCTCCAGCGAGTGGAAGGAGATCACCGCCAGCCGCCCGCCGGGATGCAGCCGCTGCGCCGCTGCACGCAGCATGGGCGGCAGCTCCTCCAGCTCGCCGTTGACAGCGATGCGGATGGCCTGAAAGCTCCGCTTGGCGGGGTGCTGCTTCTCCCGCAGCGCCGCCGGAGGCATGGCGGAACGGATCACCTCCACCAGCTGTCCCGTAGTCTCGATGGGTGCCTTTTCCCGGCGCTCCACGATGTGCCGGGCGATGGCGGGGGCATAGCGTTCCTCGCCGTATTCAAACAGGATGCGCCGCAGCTCCTCATAACTCCAGCCGTTGACCACGTCCCGTGCCGTCAGACCCGCCGTGCGGTCCATCCGCATATCCAGCGGGGCGTCGTGCATATAGGAAAAACCACGCTCTGCATCATCCAGCTGTGGGGAGGAGACGCCCAAGTCAAAGAGCATCCCGTCCACGGCGTCGATGTGCAGGTCGTCCAGCACCTCCGCCAGACGGCTGAAGTTGCTGTGGACCAGCGTCACCCGGTCGGCGTACTCCGCCAAACGGACACGGGCGGCCTCCAGCGCCGTCCCGTCCCGGTCCAGACCGATGAGCCTTCCCCCTGCCGTCAGGCGGCGGAGGATCTCCAGTGAGTGACCGGCCCGGCCCAGTGTGCCGTCCAGGTAGACGCCGTCGGGGCGGATGGCCAGCGCCTCCAGACACTCGTCCAGCAGCACCGGCTTGTGGCCGTAGGCCTGATCGGCCTCGGCATTGCGGTCAAACGCCATCTCTTACAGCCCCATTTCTTCCATCGCCTGCTCCAGTGAACCGGAGGAAAAGGCCTCCTCCTCCAGCTCGGCCCAGCGCTGGGCGTTCCAGATCTCCACACGGTTGAAGATACCGGCCACCACCACTTCCTTTTCCAGCTTCGCCCGCTGGCGCAGGTGGTTGGGGATGAGGATGCGGCCCTGTGCATCCGGCTCGCAGTCCGCCATGTACGCAAACATCAGCCGGAGCTTTTTCACGTCGGTAAAGTTGCGCTCGTCCAGCTTTTGCTGGAACTTCTCCCACTCGGTGTCGGAATAAACGGACAGGCAGCCGTCCTGCCCCACCGTCACGTGGAGGGTATCTCCCAGCTGCTCCCGCAGCTTGGCAGGGATAAACAGGCGGCCCTTGGCATCAATATTGTGAAAATACTGGCCCGTCATGCCTGTTTCACCCCTTTCCCGCAACTTTTTCGGCAAATCTCAGCGTTGTGGGCAGCTGCCCCACTTTAGGGAATGCCCCTCCACTTTGTGGGCTTTTGCACCACAATCATGGGTAAACGCACCATAATTCCCCACCGCTACGTTGAGTATACAGGATTTCTCCGCCGATTGCAAGTACCATTTTCCCGGCTTTTGTAAGCAAAACCCGTGGTTTTTTTCATTATTTCCATCATTTTCTCCGTTTTCCAGAACATTCGTTTCAGTGCCGAAAGAGGCAAAAATGGCGGGCACTATATATAGTACCCGCCATTTTTTATTACTACAAGATATTCGCCCGTTTTCTTCCGCAAACGACAGAAGGGACAAGCTCTCACCCGTCCCTTCTTGCGTTATGTTGTTTTTCAATAAAATTGCACAAAAATCAGCCGAAAATTTCGTCAAGCATTCTCGTCGCTCTGGGGTTGCTCCGAGGCGGATCTCCGCTCCCGCAGCTTCTCCTGATTGGCCTGCATCTGCTCGTTGGAGGTGGCCCGGAACCGGACACGGGACTCCTTCACCTCGTCCAGCGCCGCCTGGATGGCCTCCTCCGTCCGGCGCAGAGCGTCCTCGGTGTAGGTGTTGGCCACGTGGTACAGCTCCTTGCTGCGTTCCTCGGCCCGACGAATGATCTCGGAACTCTTGCGGCGGGCCTGCTGCAGGGTCTCGCTCTCGGAGACGATGACCTTGGCGTCCAGCTCCGCCTGACGCAGCATCTTCTCCACTTCCTTCTTGGCGGAGGACACATACTCCTCCCGCGCCCGCACCAGCTCCTGCGCCTTCTTGATCTCCAGCGGCAGCTTGGCCCGGATATCGTCCAGCAGATCCAGTGCCTCATCACGGCTGATGACGCACTTATCCGAGCTGAAGGCCGCACTCTTGGCCTCGTCGATCATGCTGTAAAGCATATCCAGCAGTCGCTGCACATCCTTCTCTTCCATAAGGTTTACCTCCCTTTCAGTTCCTCCGCCACCGGGGCGGGAACATATTTCTCCAAAGGCTGTCCGTACCGGATCATCTCCCGCACCATAGTGCTGCTGAAGTGCTGATAGGCCGGACTGGCCGGCAGCAGCAGCGTCTCCAGCTCCGGGCAGATGCCCCGGTTGATGGCCGCCTGTTGATACTCCAAATCAAAATCCGTGGTGTTGCGGACGCCCTTCACCAGAATGCCCGCTCCCTTCTGCCGGGCGTAATCCGCCAGCAGGCCGCTGTAAAGCTCCGCCTCCACATTGGGCAGGTCCGCCACCGAGCGGCGAATCAGCTCCAGCCGCTGCTCCGGGGAGAACATGGGCTTTTTGTCGCAGTTCACCATGACACAGACAAAGAGCCGGTCAAAGCAGGGGGCGCTGCGGCGGATGATATCCAGATGTCCCAGCGTGATGGGGTCAAAGCTGCCGGGATAGATGGCTGTTTTCATGTGGTCTCGTCCTCGTTTCCGCTGCGGTGATACACCGACAGCCTGATCTTTCCGTAGCGGTATTCCCGATACAGGCGATAGGGCGCCGGAAGCTCCGGCAGCACCTTATCGGCGGCACTCTCCGCCACAATTATACCATGCTCCCGGCAAATGTCAAACGAAGCGATGGCGGTAAGGGCCTGCTCCAGCAGGTCGGCGGCATAGGGCGGGTCCAGAAAGATCAGGTCGAACTTCTCCCCGCTTTTGAGATACGCCAGCACATCTCCGGACTTCACTCTGGCCCGATCGGTAAAGCCGCACAGGGCCAGATTCTCCTGCACCAGACGCACGGCATCCGGACGCCGGTCCACGAACACTGCCTCCGCCGCTCCACGGCTCAGGGCCTCGATACCCAGCTGGCCGGTGCCGGCAAAGAGATCCAGCACCCGGCGGCCCTCGATGTCAAATTGGATGATGGAAAACAGGCTCTCCTTGACCTTGTCGGTGGTGGGACGGGTCTCCATCCCCTGCAGCTCCTTGAGCCGCCGGCCTCTGGCCGTTCCTGTGATGACTCGCATGGCTTACACCTCCGGATCGAAGCACTCGAAGATGACGAGGTTCCCCGCCTGCTCCGCAGCTTCCATTTCTTCCTTCGCTCGGATGGTCCAGTTGACCTCCTGTACATGATATACTTTATGGCACAGCCGCAGGCACAGATTCTCCCGGTCGGAGAACCGATAGGCGATGAAATCCGGTTGGGTGGCCACGTTGGTCAGCAGATTCCCCAGCAGCCACATGGTAAGCTTTCCGTGTCCGCCGCCGGACTCCCCGTGGCGCAGGAACTGCTCCGACAGCTGGCCCCGGATGATCAGGGGCCGATGCTTTTTCAGCCACAGGATGCACCGGGGGTCGAAGGACTCGATGCAGTAATTCACCCGGAACCGATCCAACATGGTGCAGGTGGCCTCCGCCAGCTGGGCATGGTTGCCCCGCTCTGCCTTCAGTTCGATGATGAGGGGCGTTTTCCCCTGAAACAGGGGCAGCACCTCCTCCAGAAGGGGGATCTGCTCCTGCGTCCCCTCCAGACGGTACTGCTTCAGCTCCTCCGCCGTCAGGTCCTCCACCAGAACGTCCGCCCCGGCGGTGCGCTTGAGACTGGCGTCGTGGATCACCGCCAAGCGGCCGTCCTTCATCAGATGGACGTCCAGCTCAGCACCGTAGCCGTGTTCAATGGCACGGCGGAAGGCCGCCATGGAGTTTTCCGGAATATGGGGCTTGTCGTGGTAGCCCCGGTGGGCGTAGCGGTACTGCCGCAGCAGCTTCCAGCCGGGATGCTCCCGGCGGCAGCGCAGCATCAGCAGAAACAGCTCCGCCAGAATGATCAGTACCAGCAGTACAATGACAACAGGCATTTGGCGTCAGTCCTCCATTTCATCCAGAGCTTCCAGCCCCCGTTTGACCTCTGGCTTGCTGTCGCCGTGGCGGACGAACAGCATGGTCACAAAGGCCAGCGCCGTGAACACGGCGGCATAGGGGAACAGCACGTGCATCCCCATGCGGTCCATCAGCAGGCCGGAGAGCATGGGCGTGGCCACCTGCGCCGCCATGGAGGCGGTGTAGTAAAAACCGGTGTACTTACCCACGTTGCCGCCGGAGCACATCTCCACCACCATGGGAAAGGAGTTGACGTTAATGGTGGCCCATGCGATACCCGCCAGAGCGAACATGGCGTTCATGAGCATGGTGGGACTCTCGGCGCTCATGAAGGAGGCAGTGGTAAAGGCGGCGGTCAGCATGACGACGCCCGCCAGAATGGTCTTTTTCCGGCCCACCTTGGAGGCGATGAAGCCCACCGGCAGATAGGAAATGATGGCCGCCGCCTGAGCAATAATCAGGGTCAGGTTATAATCCTTGTGGAGGATATTGCTGGCGTAGACGGAGTATTTGCTGGTCACGGCGTTGTAGCCGAAGAACCACAGCACGATGGACAGCAGCAGGAAGATCAGGGATTTCACCTCGTCCACTGACAGCTTCCGTTCGCCGGTGGCGGCCTCCTCCTTATCCTCCAGCCCCAGCTCCACCGACTGCTGCTGCATCTCGGCGGCCCACTCGTTCTCCCGCACCGTCAGCATGAACACCACCAGCGCCGCCAGCATGATGGCGGCAATGACGGCGAAATAGCCGATATAGCTCATCAGGGAGTTGCGGACGGCAGAGGTGGCGAACACCATGCCCAGCACCAGCACCAGGATCCCGCCGGCGGAACCCATGAGGTTGATGACGGCATTGGCCTTGGAGCGCAGGGGCTTTAAGGTCACATCCGGCATCAGCGCCACCGCCGGGGAGCGGAACACCGACATGGATACCAGGATCACCAGCAGCAGAGCGATGAAGAACACCAGTGTCACCGGGCTTTTGGCGGTGGCGTCCCAAGCGCAGGCCTGCCGGGCCGGCATCACGTAGTTGGTGTAGTCGGGGTTGGTAACGGCGGCACCGTCCACAGTGATCTGGCTGCGGATCTGGGTGAACTCCTCCTTGGTGAACTGGCGGCTGAGCACGAACTTCTGGCCGCCGGGGGTCAGCAGCGTCTCATCCGCCTCCCGGTCGTAGATGGTCTCCAGCGCCGCCGGGTCGTCGATGGCGGCCACATCGGAGATGTGGTGCAGCTGGGCGTTATCCACGAAAGACAGGGCAATGAGCATCACGGCGGCAATGAGGGTACCCACCACGATGAAGGGCGTCCGGCGGCCCCACTTGCTGTGGTGCTTGTCGGAGATGGCGCCGAACAGCGGCAGCATGAACAGGGCCAGCACGTTATCCAGCGCCATAATGGCGCCGGACCATGCCTGACTCATGCCGAACTTGTTGGTGAGGATCATGGGGATGGTATTGTCATACGCCTGCCAGAAGGCCTGGATCAGGAAGAAGGCAAAGCCCACCAGAATGATCCGCTTGTAGTTGAGTTTCATACAGTCTCCTCCAGTTCCCGGTACAGGGTACCGATGTTGGGATACACCCAGGTGGGGTGGATCTGATAGGCGGCGATATCCGCCTGCGTGCCTTCGCCAGACAGGACAAACACGGTGTCAATGCCTGCGTTAACGCCGCAGGCGATGTCGGTATAGAGCCGGTCCCCCAGCAGCACCGTCTGCTCCGGGGAAAAGCCTGTCCGCTCCATGGCCAGCCTCGTCATCTCCGGCTGGGGCTTACCGATGAAGGTGGGCTCCCGCCCGGTGGCGGTGGTGAGCATCCGGCACACGCTGCCGCAGTCCGGCACGGAGCCGTACCATGTAGGGCAGACCCAGTCCGGATTGGTGGCGATGAAGGGGACGCCCCGGTTCAGCAGGATGCAGGCATCCTCCAGCTTCTGAAAGGTCAGCTCCGTGTCGAAGCCGCACAGCAGCACCTCCGCCTGCTCCCGGTCACGGGTCACAGGGATGCCCGCCTGCGCCAGCTGGTCCATAAAGGACGCCGTTCCCGCCACATAGCAGATCCTTCCCGGCAGGCTCGCCCGCAGATAACGGATGGTGGCATCCACGGAGGTCAGATAATCCTCCCGGCAGGTGTCAATACCCAGCCGGTGCATCTTTTCTATGTACCCCTCCACTCCACGGGAGGAGTTGTTGGTGAGGAACAGATACCGTCCCCCTATGCGCCGGACGTATCGCAGAAACTCCGGCACGCCGTCGAAGAGCTGCTCATCCAGATAGATGGTGCCGTCCATATCCAGCAGGAACAGGCGCTTCTCCCGCAGCTGCGCCACGATCTTCTCTCCTCTCTCCGCAGAAATGCGTCTTTATACAAAAAACCATGCTAAGAATAGCACAAAGCCGCCCCGCTGACAAGTGGGACGGCCTTGTTTTTGGAAATTTTGCAACCCTCAGCTGTTATTCCGGTCAATGGGGCGGTGATGCAGCAGGGCCCACAGGTCCTTGCCGTTGAAGGGGATCAGGGGATAGAGGTACCCTTTTCCGATGAGGGGACGGGTACTGGCGACGAGGGCCAGAATCCCCAGAATACCGCCGATGAAGCCCCACCAGTCAAACAGCCAGATGAGCAGCAGCAGCGCCATGCGGCACAGCTTCACGGCGTAGCCCATCTCATAGCTGTGCTGGGCGTAGTTGGCGATGGCCACGAAGGCCATATACACCAGCACCTCCGGCACCAGCCATCGGGCCTGCACCGCAAAGTCTCCTAAAATCAGTGCTCCCAGCATACTGAAGGAGTTGCTGAGCACATCCGGGGTGTTGAGGGAGGCCAGCTTCAGCACGTCGATAATGAACTCCACCAGCAGCAGCTGCAGGATCAGCGGCACATAGTACTCGTCCTCGATCAGGAGAAAGTGCAGGCTCTGGCGAAGGGTATCCGGCGACTTCACCAGCAGATACCACAGCGGCGTCACGAATAGTGTAAGAAGCAGCACGATGACCCGGACGATCCGCAGATACGTCCCCACCAGCGGCGGGAAATAGTAGTCGTTGACCTCCTCCAGAAACCGGAACAGGCTGCACGGCAGCAGCATCACCGCCGGGGTATTATCGATTATCAGCAGGATATCCCCCTCCAGCACCGAGGCCGCCGCCACGTCCGGCCGCTCGGTATAGCGGGTCTTGGGGAAGGGGTTCCACCATTGGGGCGGGGCGATGGCCTCCGCCACGCTCTCCTGGCTCATGGCGGTAGAGCCCACGTCCATGGCCTCCAGCTTTTTTCGCAGCTGATCCAGCAGCTTCCGGTCCACCCGGTTTTCCATGTAACACAGCACCACGTCCGTCCGGGAGCGGGTCCCCACCTGCAGGGACTCCAGCGTCAGCTGCGAGTCCCGGATGCGGCGGCGCAGCAGGGCGGCGTTCTTCATGACGCTCTCCCCGAAGCCGTCGTGGCTGCCCCGCAGCACCTTGCTGGTATCCGGCTCCTCCACGGAGCGCAGGGGGAACTGCTTGGCATCCAGCACCACGCCGCCGGAGAAGCCGTCGATGATGAGCAGGGTCTTGCCGGCAAATACCGACGTCACCGCCTTCAGCCGATCCGTCTCCACCGCTGCGTCGCAGACGCTGACGTAGTGGTCGGCAAAGGCCTGCAATGTCCCCACGTCCTCCAGCGACGGGATGGGCAGCCATGCGGAGATAGCCCGCTCCAGCACCGTGTCGTCGGCGTAGCCGTTGACCACCCATAGCCTGGCCCGGCGGCCGCCGATCCGCAGGGTCCGCCCGATCATGTCGAAGCTGCGCCCCACCCCCAGCAGGCCGTCCAGTGCCTCCGCCCTTTCGTCAAATGCATCCTTCACCCGTTTCATGCCGTCTCCTCCGCCTTGCGTTTGGAGGTAGTATGGGAATTTCTGCCGGGGAATATGCAAAAGGAGAGCGCCCACCTCACGAGGTGAGCGTTCTCCGATCCGTCTTCATGTAACGCTGTTACTCTTTAATAGCCTCCAACAGCAGGATAAATAGTCCTATCAGTACAAATGCATACCCGACATGAATTATGAGGCCCGCTCCCAGTCCAAATGCGTAGGCAGCAGCTATAATGAGGCCCAAACCAAGTGCGCTTTTGTTTGTCATAGGGTTCTCCTTACTCTCACAGGTTCACAACGGTAGATGCCCCCATAGTTTTATTGGTGTACTCGGAGCATATCACATCTCGTCTATATTTGTCAATACTTTCATCTAATTATATATTTTTTTCATTCTGATAAAATATCCATATGCATATCATTCTAATTTTGTATACATTTCTCAAAATAGAAGTACGTCTCGTCCTCACCGGTGGGGTCCATACAGGCTGCCAGCATATGCCGGGAGGGATGATTCTCCCGGAAGCATTTGGCCGTCACCCGCCGCAGATCCCAGCCCTTCAGGCCCCACGCCAGAGCGGCAGCAAAGGCCTCGGTGCCGTAGCCGTGGCCGGCATAGGCGGCAGCGATGCGGCAGCCCAGCTCCGCCGTGCCGCGGCCGTCGAAGTGGGTGAACACCACCTCCCCGATGCACCGGCCCCGGAGCCGCACCGCAAGGCCCAGCTCCCGCCCGGCGGCGTAGTCCTCCTCCGACGCCTGCAGGAACCACTCCTCCGGGGGATGGGGCTGCTCCTCCCGGTAGTCGTAGCCCCACCAGCGGTTGCGCCGGGCATCCCGGCACAGGGCGGCATAGTCCCCGCAGTCTGCCGGGGTCAGGGCATCCAGCGTCAGGCGTGGGGTGGTAAGGTGGGGCCGGGGCGGGAAGGTGTTACCGGACACCGTCCGCCTCCAGATAGCCCGCCAGCACCTTCAGGGTGTTCCACACGCCGTCCACATGGCTGCGCTCGTAGCCGTGGCTGGCGTAGACCCCGGCGCCGATGAGCCCGTGGCGCAGGTCATGGCCTGCCGACAGGGTAGCCTCCACATCGGAGCCGTAGTGGGGGTACACGTCCACCGCATAGTCCGCCCCGGTGCGGCGGGCAGCATCGATAAGCTTGCCCACCACCTCATAGCTGTACGGGCCGCCGGAGTCCTTGGCGCAGATGGATACCTGCCGCTCGGTGCATTGCAGCCCCTCGCCCACGCAGCCCATATCCACGCTGATGGCCTCCGTCACCCCCTGCGGGACATTGGCGGCGCCGCCGTGGCCCACCTCCTCGTATACCGTCACATGGAGGTATACATGGCGCTGGGGGACTGTGCCGGTGTCCTTAAGGTACTTGGCCAGACCCAGCAGGATGCCCACCGACAGCTTGTCGTCCAGAAAGCGGCTCTTGATATAGCCAGAGGCAGTGAGACGGGTACGGGGCTCGAAGCACACCACGTCCCCCACCTCGACCCCCAGCGTGCGGGTCTCCTCGGCGGACTTCACGTCCTCGTCCAGCACCACCTCGCAGCTGTCAAAGGTGCGCTTGGTATCGCCGTACTGGCCGTTGACATGGACGGAGGCGTTGCACAGCTGGAAGGTTCCCTCCAGCACCCGCCCGCCACGGGTATAGACCCGGACGTTCTCCGCCTCGCCGTTTTCCGCCCGCATCCCGCCCAAGGGCGTCAGGCGCAGGCGGCCACTATTCTTCACCTCCGCCACCATGCCGCCCAGCGTGTCGGCGTGAGCCTCCAGCAGCAGGCCCTCGCCCCGGCCGCCCAGATCCACCAGCACGCCGCCCTTAGCGGTGCGCCGGGCGGTATAGCCCAGCTCTTCAAAGGCCCGCTGCACCCAATCTGCCGCACGGGCCGTGAAGCCCGTGGGGCTATCGATGGCCAGCAGTTCCATGGCCTGCCGGGCGGCGTATTCTGCATAGGTACGTTCCATGATCCATTCCTCCGTATTAAATATATGTGGTATAGCGGTTTTTCCTCAGAAGCGGCGCAGGAAGATGAAGGTCACGCCCATGTTCTCCCGCTCCAGATCCCGGTCCTGCCGCAGATGGGGATACTGCTGCAAGGCCCGGCGGGTGGTCTCATCGAAGATGCTAAACCGTTCCCCCGGCACCACAGCGGCGATGCGCCCCTTCTCCTGCTGGGCCAGCAGATATTTCCGGCTGGCCGTACGGATGCGCCCGCCCTTGCCGGAGGAGCCGTACCCGTGGATCAGCTTCAGCAGCGGCGTGTTCATATGGCGGGCCGCTTCCAGCTCCGCCTCCAGCCGTCGTAGGGCTTCATCCGCCGTGGGCCGTCCCAGCTCCAGATTTAGTTCCCGTGTGATGGCTTTCATCAGCCTCCCCCCTTTTCTCACAGTGTACCAGTCCCGGCGCAGATTTGCAACTGCATTGGCCCACAAAATACCGCAGCAGCGGCCCGGCATCCACCGCATCCTCCCGCAGGCGGGCGCCGCTCTGGCGCTCCGGGTGCCATTGCACGCCCAAAATGGGCAGCGTCTCATGGCAGAAACCCTCGATGGTGCCGTCGGCCGCCTGTTGCAAAAGGCACAGCTCCTCCCCCAGCACCCGCACCGCCTGATGGTGGTTGCTGGTTACCAGCGGAGCCGGCCCCAGCAGCTGCGAAAGCAGTCCTCTGGCCCGTGTGGGGTGGATCAGATCTCCCTGCACCTGCTGGTGTCCGGGGATGCGGGCGTGGAGCGTGCCGCCGAAAAAGACGTTCAGTGCCTGCATCCCCCGGCAGATGCCCAGAATGGGGCGGCCGCTGTCGGCAAAGGACCGGATAAGAAAGCTGTCCGTGGCCTCCAGCGTGACCCCGATGTCCCCGCCGCCGGGCAGCAGCAGCCCGTCGCAGCCGCAAGCCCGGAACAGGTCCCGGCTCAGCACCGGCTCCGCTCCCGCCTCCGTCAGTGCCGCCAGATAGTTGCCGTATTGGCCGCTTGTCCCATAGAGATAGATCTTCGGTTTCATAGCGATTCCCTCCTCCCTATCATCTCATGCGGCGGCAAAGAAAAATATGCGGCAATACCTGTTGCACGGCGGGAAAATTTGTGGTATGATAGATGGGTCGAAGCCTCCATACGCAGCGGCATCGAAGTGGTCATAACAGGGCTGACTCGAAATTTCGGCGGGATCTGGGAATTTCGTCCCCTCGAAAACCCTTGCTAATTCTGGGTTTTCAAAATTCCAAATCGAATACTTTTATGTTTTCTCTCCTGCTTTTCTCTCCAAAGGATTTTTGAGTACTTTGGAAACGACGAGAGTGGCAGGCGGAAATAGACACGGAGCGATATCGAAGTGGTCATAACGGGACTGACTCGAAATCAGTTGTACCTCACGGTACCGTGGGTTCGAATCCCACTCGCTCCGCCATCAAGAGCCTGTAATCAAGCCGATTACAGGCTCTTTCCTTTTTCCGAAACGGGCAATTCCGTGCTCTTTCACTTTTTCGGAGAGAAAATCATCCGTTCCCCCCAACATCAAACGATCCCCACCGGCTTCCGAAGTCGCCGCCCTCCGGTAGCGCAAGCCCTGCCTCCATCGCCTGTGCCGAGGTGATTTTAGACTTGTAATCCAAGTGGGCGTAGATGTTCGCCGTGGTGGTAAAGTCGCTGTGCCCCAACCACTCCTGAATGTGTTTGAGGGGGACGCCGTTGGCCAGCAGCAAGCTGGCACAGCTGTGACGCAGATGGTGAAAGCGCATCCGGCGCAAGCCATGGCTCTCCAGAAACTTCGGAAACGCGTTGGTCAGGTAGTCCACCCGCATCCGCTCCCCCAGCTCGTCCACGAATACAAAGCCGTCGTATTCATAGTTGTAGCAGTTGCCGCAGACCTGCTTATTGAGTTCCTGCGCCTCTTTCACCTACAAAAAGTATTCCCGGAAGCTGCCGATGAGCGGCAGGGTACGCAGACTGGACTTGGTCTTGGCAGACTGCTGTTCAATTTCCGTCTGCTTACCATCAACAGTAATCGTCGTAACGGTTCGTATGACCGAAATCGTTCCACGCTCAAAGTCGATGGCGTCCCACTTCAGTCCCAACACTTCGCCCCGACGGAATCCATAAAAAGCTGCTACCAGCACCGGCAGCTCCAGCTTGGTTCCACGGAGCGCTTCAAACATCTTCTGCATTTCCTCTGCCGAAAGGAAAACCGGCTGAAAGCTGTTTTTCTTTGGCCTATCCACCTTGTCCGCCACATTCTGCACCAGCATATCGGTTTTGACCGCATATTTCAGTGCCGAGTGGATAATCGCGTGATAGTGGATGACCGTGTTCGGCTTTACCTTTCTGAGCATTTCAGAATAAAACATCTGCAAGTGTCTGGCTTCCAGCTCCCGCAAGGTCAGATTCCTTTGGCGGAAGTACGGCCCGATTGGCTTGTTGATCATTGCGGCGTAAGAACTGTATGTTGCCACAGCCAGCCGCCCCTTGGCGATCTCCAGCCATTCCAATAGATAATCGGCAAACAGCATATCGCTGCTCGGGTCGCCTACCTCTTTGGGCGGCTCAAACTCCGCCCGAATCCTCGCCAGCTCCGCCTCCGCCTTGCGCTTGTTGCCCTTTTCGGGAAGCCCCAGCGAGATCCATTTCGTTTTCCGCTGCCCTCCGGCGTTTCTATAGTTCAGCACGGCGTAATACCTGCCGTTTTTCAAAGTCAGATGTCCTGCTACCAATTTCATTTCCTCCTGTCCTTTGTATTTGCAGAACAGAACTCCAAACCGACAGTATCAGTATACCATCGGTTTGGGGGTTCTCTCTATTCTGCGACTTGTTTTATCGTAGCCGTATCGGTACGAATCAGCGGGCATCCCGGTTCCGTTCTCTCTGCCGCTTCAGCAGTTCCAGACCCTTGATAATGTCCCGGCGCATCTGCTCCTCGGTGTAGCCGGAGGGGAAGTATTTCCGCAGCTCCTCCCGCTTGAATTTCAGCTGCTCCTGCTGGTTGGGCTTCGTCTCCGCCAGCACGGCGTAGATCATCTGGTCATCCAGCAAGCCCTCCTGCGCCAGCTTTTTCAGGCGGATGCTCTGGGCGTGGGACGGGGTGCAGTCGTTCAGCACCATCGCGTCCAGCACCGCCCGCTGCTGATACGAGTCTAAGTAGGAAAGCTCCACCGCTGGGTTGAAGGCGATCTTGCCGTCGTCCACCATTGAAAGCAGTTCGGGGATCAGGTAGGTCAGGCGGATATATCGTAATACCTGATTGCGGCTGTCTCCGCCATCTAAGCCAATTTTTTCTGCCGTTAGTAACTTCTCCCCAACTTGGGGAGAAGTCATACCCTGATGATTCAGCGCATCCCTTTTCATCTTGTAGGCAAACGCCTTTTCGCTGGGCAGGATGGTCTCCCGCTGCAAGTTGGCGTCCACCATTGCAATCACCGCTTCATCGTCGGACAGCTCCCGGACGATGACAGGCATCGTCTCGACGCCCAGCACCTGACACGCCGCCAGCCGCCGGTGACCGGAGATCAGCTCATAGCCGCCGCCCGGCAGCGGCCTTGCCAGCGCCGGGGTAATAGCGCCCACCTTGCGGATGCTCTCGATCATCCGCTACATCTCCTCGTTGTTCTGCACCTTGAAGGGGTGACCCTTGAACGGGTGCAGCTCGGCCAGTGGAATATTCCGCACCCGCTCCAGCTTGGCATCGTCCCGCTCCGCCTGCGTGGAGAACAGATCGTCCAGCGTGGGTAAAGTAAAATCCGATTTTCTCATTGTGTTGTCCTCACTTTCATAGTTTTTTCTTTCGGGGTTTTAGGGCACGCCCTAACGAGTGCTTTTGCGCTCCGGCCCTGCCGGGAGTAAAAGCGCACTGCTCGCTAAGATGACACAGGCATCGGCGGCAGGGGCACTGTTTGGCTCCGACAGGAGTAAAAACAGTCTGCTCGCTTAGACTGCGCAGGCGTGATTCTTGCTTACTTTAATTCATCCAAAACTGCTTCCAGCCTGCTCAGAATTTCCTCTTCCTGAAGCTGTGGGAGCTCCACTTTCAGGCCGTTCAGCATCCGAAACAAGCGGTAATCCCGCTCCCTGATCGCCGCTCTGACCTCTTTTCCAAGCCCCAGTCGCCGCAAGTATTCCGACAGCGTCAGAGAACAGAACCGGGCATTTTCCAGCAGCTTCTGCTTCTCCTGCTCGGTCACACGGACATTGATCCCATAGTTTTTGCTGCGCATTTGTTCACCCCCTTTCTTCGGTTTGTGACGGCAATGACGGTTGTGACGGGGATTTCCTTATATAGCGATCCCGGCGTCATTTGCGTCATCGCCGTCACGGCGCAGAAATTTGATGAGTCGGCTTTTGCCTGTGCGCTTGGTGCGATACTCGATGCCCAGCGGTTCCAGCACCTCATAGGCGAACTGGCCGAGATACTTTGTGACCATATTGGGCGTGACCTCCTGCTCCTTCATTTCGGTCAGCAACTCCGTGGCCGTGCCTACCCATTCGGTGCGGCACTCCATAAAGTCCACCACCCGAAACAGAAATTTCGGCAGTTCCGCCTTATGAATGTCCTCGCTGTTCTTGCGCTCCACCAGCTCCCAGACAAGGTCGTTAAACTGCAAGGTCAGTTCCTGATATTCCACATCCCGCCCGCTGACCAGCAGCGTAGCAGCGTTTCCGCTGCGCTTACGGCGCAGAATAAAGTTGGTGTCCGCAGCGCTGATGATGCCGGTGGAACCGCTGACATCGTTAAAGGGATCGTCGCTGTCTTGCAGCTTTCGCAGGTGATGCACCAGCAAAATGGCGATGTTGAAGCCGTCGGCAATGCGCTTGATGGAGGAAATGTCATCGTAATCGTTGCCGTACATTCCCGCCTTTCCAGCGCTGCCCTTGGAGTCCCGCACCTCTTGCAGCGTGTCAATGATGACCAGCTTGGTAGCGGAATGCTCGGTCAGAAAGTCCGTGATCTGCTCCTCCAGCCCGCCGCCGATCAGCCCGGAGGTCACGGCAAAATACAGGTTGTCCGGGGCGCTGTCGGTAAGATTGTAGAGCCGGTCTTTGATGCGGCGCTGGGTGTCCTCAAGGCTCAGATAGAGCACATCGCATTGCAGTGTAGGCAGCCCCCAAATAGAGTTTCCCTGCGCCACTTGCAGCCCCAGCCACAGCATCAGCCAGCTTTTGCCGATCTTGCTGGCACCGCTGATGACATTGACGCCCTGCGAAATAAGGCCGTCTACGATGAACATCGTCTTGCTCATCGGCGTGGACAGCAAGGTCTCTGCGTCCACGGTTTTCAGTTTGTTACCCATAGAAATTTCTCCTTTGTAGAATGTTAAAAGTGGATTTTGACGGGCGCGGATGGAAACGGCCACCCGCACCCGCTTTTCCCTCAAAAAAGCCCCGGAAATCAAGGCTTTCTCGGCGCTTAATGTTCGACGCTGCGCCGCCGTCTGGCAGAGTCTGCCTTCTGCTTGCGTCGGATGGAGCAGCCGCATTCCGGGCAGTATTTCTGCCGGTTGCTGCTGGGTGGAAAGGGCTTTCCACACCGGTCGCAGAGCCGTGTGCGCTGCCGGTAAATATCGGCGCAGAGTACCTTGTCGGCGGGCAGAACCGCCCGCCGGAAGTACTTGCACAGCAGTGAATAGGAAATCGTCTGCACGCACACGCAGCCTTCGCCATCGTCCAACGGCAGACAGTTGCCACCGTCGTAGTTGGCGCACAGCCGCCGGATTAACCGGTTACAGCGTGCCCTTTGGGCGGGCGTCAGGCGCTTGATCTCATCCAACTTTCTTCACCTCCTTCTCCATCACATAGTTGATAACGCTGATTTTCGGGATCTTCAGCGTCGTGCCGATCTTCACGGCGTGGATGTACCCATAGTCGATCAGCTTGTACGCCAGCTTGCGGCTGATGCCCAGCATCTCCCGAAGCTCTTTAACGGTCACAATGTCCGGGTATTCCGGAAACATCATCTGATAAAGCTCTCTGAGCTCTCCTTTCTTCATAGGTTTGAACCTCCTTTGCCTGTTCTTGACGCCGCATTTCTGCGGTGGTTTTTGCTTGCTGCCGCTCATCCGCATCGTTCCTGCCCCGGAATCTCACCACGGCGTATCGCTTCTTCGGTGCGCTCGTTTCTTTTTCGGGAAGTCATGGCATCACTTGCCGGAAGCATATCCTTTGGAGGCGGCGATTCAATTTTCAAGGTGCACAGGGAGACAGTTCCCTCAATAGGTAGCCAGCGAGAAGGGCTGTTTTTTAACCCCCTCACTAATCAACTGGGAAACTTTTTTCGATTTGTACGAAGGAACTTTGAAAATTTCTTTGAAATCCTCTCTACTAACCAACTGGGAAATTTTTTTGGATTTGAACGAAAAAACTTTTTAGAATTTTTCTATGAGTCTCCCTACTAATCAACTGGGAACTTTTCGGGCAAATAACAAATGGGTTTTAGAAAAATTTTTTAAGTGCCCCTCCTACTAATCAATTGGGAAATTTTTTGAGCTTTTGGCAAAGTAATATGAAAAAATTCCATCATTTTTTCAAAAGGCCCTTCTACTTACTCTGAATAAGGGGTGCCGTTTGGCAGGGTGTTTTCGAGAAATTTCTCAATTTTTCTATCAAGACGCAAAAAAGCCGCCCTCCCGATGATGGGAGGACGGCTGATAATCACTATTGACTTATAGATGCACATATAGAAAAGTGCGCCGACCTAATGGCCGGCACACTAGATTTCTTGCCAAAAGCTGTTGTCACAGTAAAGAACAAGGATCGTCGTTAGGCGTCAAGATATAAGTATGCTCTTTGGCTCTTGTTACTGCGACTCGCAAGTTTAAGGTAGCTTGTTCTCTGCGTTCTGGCTTTGAGATAATTCTATTCTGGTATCTTCCCTCATATACAATTACTGCATCGAACTCTTTTCCCTTCGATTTATGTATAGTCATAACATTTACCCCGCTCCATTTCCTCGTACTCATTGAAAAATGCTCTTGAGTTAAAGCGTTAGCAACAGCTTCTGTTGCACCAATATAAGAACCGTTTTCGCGCCAAAGTATATCCAACGCTGCGTAGAGCTGTGAACCGCGTTGGAGAAGTCTCAAATGCCTTGCATCTTTAAGAAGGTTTTGATATACCTCTGACTGTTCATTTTCAATGATAGCCAATACAATTTTCCAATCACTTATTATATTCCCAGAAAATTGCGTTGAATTTGTCAAGGATACAATATCCTGTGTGTCAGCAATCAACTTTTCACGATTTTTCCCTTGAATCTTCTTTGTCAAGGAATACCGACTCAGTGCTGATGCGAGAGATTCCTCTGCCTTTGAAGGTGGTTTATCCGCTCCTTTTCGACCCAGTATATGCTCGATCAATGGAGTAAGAACCGCTGATTCAGTACAGCATTTTCGTGACCCGGTCTCCAAAATGCTAGCAATAGTTAAAGCGGCTAAGTATGGGCCAGCAGTATCAACAGCCACTTCGTGTTCAATAACTGGGCATTTTTTGCCGTTCCGCAACTGCTGTTCCCGCTGAAAAGAGTCTGAAACTTCCAGCATAAGTGCATTTGTTGGAACCAATATGGCCAAGGACCAATCGGTTTTCTTCATCTCATATAAGATTTTTTGGACTTCTAGCACTTTGTATTTCAACACCAAATGCGTATATGGCGATTTTCGGAATGAGTATCGGCACACTGAAACATCTTTATATTGTTTCCCTGTATTTTTGCCTTGCAATAAATCATTTCCAAATTCAGCAATGTCTTTTCCATTGCTACGATTGTTCTGCTGCCCAAAATCGAAAATCTTCGGTTTAAAAGACTCAATAAATTGTGCAATTCTCTTTGGATCAGCTCCTCTAAAGTCGTAAATCCTTTGTTCTGGATCGGCCAACGCTATTAGCTCCGAATTGGTTCCCAACAATTGAATCAACTGCCACTCATCGGCACTGGTATCTTGAAATTCATCAAGAATTATAACAGGATACATAGCACAAATTATTTTCTTGAGTGCGTGACTTTCGGTCAAAAGCCGTGTGCAAATATTTGCGAATATATCAAAATGAACCGTTCCCTCCGTGTTGAACATTTCAAGCATTTTCTTTTTCCGCTCCGTCTCATTTAGCCCCGATAAACGGTGTCCAGATTCGTGAGGCGGTAACAGATGGAGTGACTGTGAATTGAGCAAATATCCGTGATGCTTAATTATATTCCAAATAAAACCGTGGTAAGTATTGATTTCAATCTGTTTTTTTAATTCCTGAGGTATAAGCTCACCTGCTTGTTCTTCTACTCTTGATATAGTTGCACGCGCAAAGCTCAAGAAAAGTATCTTTTGCGATTTGCGAATAGTATTTGAGTTAGCTGTCAACTCTTTCGCCTTAAATAGCGCAATAGTTGTTTTTCCGGATCCCGGTCCACCCATAATGAGCAAATTACCATCTGTCGCTAATATCTCATTTCGCAGATCATCTTTTTTGAACTCTATCATACTTCACCTTCGATCATAATCGGAACTGTTTGAAGCGAATAAACCGATTTTTCTATCGCAAATATGGTCTCAGTTATGAATTTGGGCATTTCGCTTTCAGAACAATATTCAATTAATTCAGCAAGCGCCCCATCTCCTTTTTTGTGTTTGAAAAAAGCCTTCATAGTTTTATAGAGTTTCTCAAATTCCATACCCGCCCGTGGTGCCTCAGTACTCAAATGAGATGGCCACTCATTATCTTCGACAAGTTTCAGCCCGTATTTCAACAGTGCCTCTTGATTCACCCCTTTTAATACAACATCTTCTATCCCGTGTTCTGTTGCCTCATACGGATAATCAACCGCAACTTCTATCTTCTTTCGTATATCATCATCTTGCTTGTCAAAAATTGCATATACTGTTTTACCCATCTTCTTATAGTATTCACCCAATGGTGCCACCTGTGTATCCGTATTTGCCTGTACAAGAGCTATACCCAGCAAATCGAAAGAACAACTTCTTTCTGGATGCAAGCGTTGAAGTTTTTTCGCCGCTGTTGAATAAACATCATACTCGGTTCTTCCTTCGGTAATAAGCACACGCCGGGCCAGCAACGATTCGCAAAAACGCCGTCTCATTTCTTCTCGGAATGCCTTCATTTTAACAGTAGGCGGCATTCCAGCAGGAGCTGCCGTAAGATGTCCATTTGTTTTAGAAATAACCAATATTTGATCGGGTAAGAATTCCTCAATCACATATGGAGAATGAGATGTGAAAAGAGCCTGTGTAGATTTTTCTATCACAGTTGAAATTACCCTTTTCTGGATATGGGGAGGTAAAGCAATTTCTGGCTCTTCCATTGCAAAAATTACATTCTCTTTTATGTCAGCAATGATAGACAAGAGCGAAAGTACAAGCGTATTAACAGTTCCAGTCCCTTGATGCGCATATGGCGTCAAGTATTCAGTACCATCTTCGCGATATGCTCCAGACCCCATAAAAACCGTAAGCACTTTGCGCAGATGTTCTCGAGTCAAATTCGAAACTTTTATTTGCGGCTTGTCTGCCGCCTCATACGAAACAATGTTTGATAGCGAGTCTTGTACCGATGTCAATATGTCTGAAACGCCTAATTCAGACTCGTTTGCCACCGAAACCCCCTTGAGTTGATTGAGAACATCCTCCCACATTTGTGGTTTGACCTCTTTCATCTGGAGAATTATATCCAGCAAAGACCCTCTCTCTAGGCTTAGTGCGCGGTTTCCTGTTCTAAGGGTGCGTAAGTATAGAAATCCGCAATTTCGTTTATCTTTTTTCCTAAATAATTCAGGTGTACTTCCTTCGCGAAGTGTCTCGGCAAAGTACGTTTGCCCTTCAAAGTCATCATCTTCTAAATTATAGTTTCCTTGAAAGGCTAGCCTGAGAGCCGGTTCGACAGACTCTGCATCCGTACTGCTTGCAGGAGGCCCGCTTATAAGCGCTCCTTTACATCTATCCCACCACTCAATGTGATTTCCGAAATATATTTTCTGGTCTTCACTTAATCCGATAACCGTAACTTCTATTTTAATTTGGACCGGGGTGTCGTTTGCCAAATATTCTCCTGCATAAAAATCGTGTTCATCTATTACAGGACTTCGCGAAAGACGATCTGGTCCCATAACCAAATCAACAGCCTCAAATAGAGTGGATTTTCCTGAGTTGTTATCGCCAACAAACACTGCATTTTTGCTTACTAAAATAGACGCATTTTTGATTCCCCGAAAATTAGAAATATCAATTTTACATATGTTCACAACCGCATCCCCCTCTACGAAGAACTTGAAATTTTAACAAGGTACTTTGCTTTTTAAATGCAGCAAAATTAACTCAGCAATCAGCCCATCCTCATCTCCCGATACACCACATCGGCCAATGCGCTCATTATGGCATTATACTTGTGCTGATCCTCAAAAAGCGAGGTATAGGTATCCTGCGATTCCAGATAGCTGTCCTGGGCCGCTGCTCCGAAGGCCTTAGGGAAAATGCTTTCCACAAAAATCTGCGGATCTGAGGTCTGCGCCATCTTGGTCAGCTTCTTATCGGCCATCAGACGGCTGCGCAGAGCCGTCAGCAGCACTTTGTCTCCCTCGGTGAATTCACCCTTGTACTTTTCGTTGATCTTGGCGATGATCTCATCCAGCGGCGACTTTGTATCCAGACCCATTGCCCCTTTCTGCTTAGCCGGTTCGTACACGCCCTTCACCTGTTCCAGCTCAATGCTTCCGGCGAAGGTCTTTTGCAGCTTGTAGTATTCCAGCTTCAACTTACCCTCAAGGTCCACCATATCCGTGGTTTCCGCAGGCAGCAAATTGATCAGATAACAACAGAATACATATTCCTTGTGCAGTTCCTTATCGAACATCCGCAGAATCTGAGAAATATAGCCGTACCACTTAATGAGATTGCGCACCTGACGGCGGAACTGATACCGCTCGTTGGGCGTTTTTTGATTATAACGGTCTGCCACCGGCTTCAACACACTGGTCATTCGCCCCATCGCCCGGGCATCCTGCCGGCCTGTGCTGAAATACTCCTTGGCAAAAGCCTCAATATCTGCATCGTTATAGACCGCAAAGCCCCGCAGTTCCTTCTGCGTCTGATAGATCAGGTCAGCGTTGACCTCCTGCGAAAGCGAGGTTTCTTGATAGAACGGCTGAAACGCCTCCAGAATGTCCTCTTTCTTGTTGGCAAAATCAAGAACGAAAGTGTCCACCTTGCCGGTGCAGGTGCGATTCAATCTGGACAGCGTCTGCACCGCCTTGACACCCTTCAGCTTCTTGTCCACGATCATCGTGTGCAGCAGCGGCTCGTCAAACCCGGTCTGGTACTTCTCGGCAACGATCAGCACATTAAAATGATCGTGGAATTCCGCCTTGGTCTGCGTTTCGGCGATGTGCGTTCCATCCGCACGAACATTCAGCTTCGGCTCAGTATACTCCTCATCACCGTCCTGCACAGCACCCGAAAAGGCCACCAGCACCTGCACATCGTTGTACTTCTGCTCCTCTATGTAGCGCTTGACCTCGTGGTAGTAGCGCACTGCCGCAAGGCGGGAGGAGGTAATGACCATCATTTTGCCTCTGCCGCCGATCTTGTTTCGGGTGGTTTCCCGGAAGGTCTCCACGATGATCTGTGACTTCTGGGAGATGTTATACGGATGCAGCTCCTGATATTTGCGGATCACCTTAGCCGCACGGCTGGCGGGCACATCCGGATTATCTTCCGAGGTTTTGACGATTTTGAAGCAGGTGTCATAGGTCATATAGTTCTGGAGCACATCCAGAATAAAGCCTTCCTCAATGGCCTGCCGCATACTGTAAATGTGGAACGGATGAAAGCTGCCGTCCTCATATTCCGTGCCGAACAATTCCAGCGTCTTGTCCTTGGGCGTTGCGGTAAAGGCAAAGAAGGACAGATTCTTATGCCGTCCCTGAACGGTCATTTCCCGCATCAGGCGGTCGTCCAGGTCCAGCTCTTCTTCGGCCTTGCCCTCGATCTCGGCGTATTCCCGCAGAGCATCCTCCGTATCTGCGAGGGCGGCTTTCAGTTTCAGAGCCGAGCTGCCGGTCTGGGAGGAATGGGCCTCGTCCACGATAATCGCAAAGTTCCGTCCCGCCACTTTATCCACTTCCTGATAGATGACCGGGAACTTCTGCAAGGTGGTGACGATAATGCGCACGCCGCCGTTGATAGCATCCCGCAGGTCCTTGGAGGTCTTATCTTCCCCGATGGTCTCAATGGCGCCGAGGGTGTGGTCAAAGCCGGAAATGGTCTCCTGCAGCTGCGCATCCAGCACGGTGCGGTCGGTAACGACGACCACGCTGGAGAACACCGGCTTGTTCTCCTCATTGAACAGCGAGGCCAGCCGGTAAGCCGTCCACGCAATGGAATTGGACTTGCCGCTTCCGGCGCTGTGCTGGATCAGGTAATTATGCCCCGCTCCGTTCTGCCTGACATCAGCCAGCAGCTTGCGCACCACATCCAGCTGATGATAGCGCGGAAAAATCAGCGTTTTGCCGTCCTTCAGGTTCATAAACTTCTGGACAATGTCCATCATACTGTCCTTCTGAAAGACATTCTCCCACAGATACGCTGTCGGGTAGCCGTTTGGGTTTGCCGGATTGCCCTTGCCGCCGTCGTTTCCAGCTCCGTTGGAGCCCTGGTTAAAGGGCAGGAAATAGGTGTTCTTTCCGGCGAGCTTTGTGGTCATCCACACCTCGGTGTGATCCACGCAGAAGTAGGCCAGAATGCGCTTGTTGAACTGGAAGCAAAGCTCCCGCGGGTCGCGGTCATACATCCACTGCCGCTTGGCGTCGTCCACCGTTTGTCCGGTGTACTGGTTTTTTAATTCAAAAGCGAATACCGGGATGCCGTTGAGCACCAGCACCATATCCACGCTCTTTTTTGTATCGGCGGAGAAGTACCACTGGCGATAGCACTCGATGGTGTTTGCCGCCCACTGGGCAGCCGCCGCCTGATTCAGGGCAGACTCCGGCTTAAAGTAGCACACCCGAAAACGCAGACCACGGTGCTTGAAGCCGTGGCGCAGGACAGAGAGCAGTCCCTCCGTCTCGCAGGCGGTGTTGAACGCTGTGCAGAACTTCCGCACCGGGTCCACCTGATTGGCGTTTTCAAATCGCACCCATTCCTTGGGCTGGGTGCGCTGGACAAAGTCGATCAGGGTATTCACATAGAGCCCCTGTTTTGCGTCATAGGTGTCTGTGCCCTTGGTATATCCGCCCGCCGGGGAGAGAAAGAAGGATTCTATATCCGCTTCAAAACGCTTTTCGCTTGCATCAGTTACCATTTTTTCTGCCCCTCACTTTCTGCTCAAATTTTCCTTTGATCGACTCACACACAACATCTATGCTATCACAAAACAGCGTTTCCTTTGATATTCCGAACAACGCCAGTTCTTTTAAGATTTTTTCCTTTACGCTACCGGCAACAAGGATTCTACCTGCAATAAAATCCGCATCCTTCTCGATTTTATCAATATACGAATAAAAGCTCATTTGGTCGTGTTCGATGTGATTCGGAAACAGGATATACCTGCCTTGCTGCGCCTGCTGACGCATTTCTCTGACGGGTGCGTAGATAAAAAACGGATCTTTACAACATTCTTCAATCCACTGGCCACCCTCTTTATCTGTCTTATGGCAAATTTCATTTGACTGTGCTTGCTCAAGGAAATACGGCTGGCGTTTCACTGCGCCATAGAACAGACTTAATTGCAAGAATGTAGCCCGAGCAAATCGGTAGCTGTCTGCAATAGCGTTGACGATTGGATAATTCGCCACATCCAACTCGTTTGTCTTAAATACAATAACTTCGCCATCCGCTCCTGCATTTCCGGCGCAGGCAAAATACAAAGCGACCAAAGCATTTTCCGTAATGTCCAAAAGGCGGGTTGGGATTCCGTGGTGCTGCAAAAGCGCCAATAGTTCGATTGGGGAAAGCGAATCATTAAAGACATTCGGAAGCTTATATTTCGCCATTTCAATCATATTGCGTTCTTCGGAGAAAATCGAAATATCGCAGGCAAATTTCCGGCCTCTGGCTATTGACGGAAGCAAATCAAACGCTTTGTTTGACTGGCCCCTAAAAAGCAGCGTCTCGTTATTCGGACCACCGTCACGGATAAGAGAGTTGTCCAGTTCTGTGATCTGCTGAACAAATTCAGCAACGCTTGAAACTGTCGTCACAGCGGATGCACCTCCTTCTTGCCCGTCACATACTCGTAAATCAGAGATTTCTTGTAGTTTTCGATTTCGGTAAGGTATTGCTGTTTCTTTGCAACCAAAGCATCAATGCCCGCGCATTTCGTATTCAATGCTTCAACAATCTCTGCTTGTTCCTCAACAGATGGAAGCGGAATTGTAAATGCTAACACCTTGCTTGAACTGGTACAAGCCAAGTTTGTTGTTTTGATTGCTGTCACATCAAAATACGAGCGCCCGACATCAGACACGGTTAAATATTCCAAGAACTCTGGAAGTAATGTATCCTTGCTTGTCTGAACCGCAAAAATATGATTTTGGTGTAGGCAAGGCTCAATCTCACCATGCCAAACACAACCACGGCCCAATTTATCCCGATCTCCGCCTTCAGTCATAAGCACATCGCCAGCACGCAACCTGTATTTTAAATCTTCATCTTGCGTTACCTCAATCGTTGTTAACACAGACAAGTCAACATATCCATCTTGTACATTCGCAACCCTTAAATAAGGCCGTTCAACAAGGCTGTCTGTTTTTTCGTACTTTTTCCCGAGCGTTATTCCAGACTTAATCGCTGCACAATGGCGCAGCTGCGTTTTCCGCCACTCCGCTGGAATGTCCCCAATCCATTCAATGCCGCTGTCCTTCATCGGCCTATCGCCACGGATGCCCTTGGTGACTGCCTGCGTAATGACCGCCTGTTTCAGCTTTTTGTATTCTTCAATGGATGCACGGGTCTTTTCCAATACAGCGTCAATCTCGGCGCATTGTGCGTCTAAAAATGTTACAATGCGTTTTTGCTCATAAATGCTTGGAAATGGATGTGGAATATTCAAAAGCTCTTTAGGTTTCTTTACAAAGGCATAATCATAAATCACAACAAAAACCGAGCCAACCTACACTAAAACGTCGCTTTTTTCAAGAAAAAGGCGGCGTTTTTTTCATGGCCCGGTTTGGGAAAGGAGTGGTGCTGACTTAATACTAAAACGAAAGGGGGAGTTTTTTAGCTGGCCGGGCCGGGAGGTCTGGCCTTTTTTCATCTCACGAAAAAGGAGGTTAGCCAATGGCAGATGAAAAAGCAAACGTGAGCCCGGAGGAAAAGAAAGCCCCGGAAGCTCCGGCTCCGTCCGGGCCGGGCGATCCGCCTGCGCTGGAACATACCGAGGGGCCCGCTGTCCCTGGTGGGGATCAGGCTGCCCCCACTCATGTGGGGCCCGCCACGCCAGAGCAGTCTGTTATCCCTGGTATGGGTGAGGACGCTCCCGCGCCATCCGGCAAGGTGATCAACCTCTCGGACATCCAGGCCGCTGATAAGGGCGGCAAGGAGGCTTCTGCTCCCGCCCCGGACAAGAAAACGCCGGAGGCGGATAAGCCGCCGAAGCGCCGTGGCCGTCCGCCGAAAGAGCAGGCCGGGCCGACTGTGGAGAAAAAGTCGAAAGCGGCGGAGCCCCGCACAGGCCGCCCGTCTAAGGTTGACAAGGCGGCCCGTGAGGAGGCTCCGCCCTCTGTTCGGGACAAAGTGTCCAGAGGTAAGAAAGCCGACAAGGGCAAGGAAACGAGTTCCGGCGGTGCGCCTGCGTCTAAATCCGCTAAGACGGTAAAGCCGGGCAAGGCCGCTCCTGTCAAGGAGGCGGCAGTCCCGCCGCCGGAGATCAAACTACCACCCACGCCGGAGGTGCCGCCCCGCCCGGTGGAAGAGGGAAAAATCGTCTATTTGAAGATGTCGGAGCTCCATCCGTTCCACACGTTCCGGGAACACCCCTACAAGGTGCAGGACGATAAGGCGATGGACGATCTGGTGGGGACGATCAAGGAACACGGCATTATGACACCCGCCACTGTCCGCCCGGAAAAGGACGGCAAGGGCTATGAGATTATCGCGGGCCACCGCCGCCATCACGGTGGTACACGGGCCGGGCTGGAGGAAATGCCCTGTATTGTCCGGGAGATGACTGACCTTGAAGCCGTCCGGGAAATGCGGAACAGCAATAAACAGCGCGGCGATCCGCTCCCCAGCGAGCTGGCAAAGCTCCTGGATTTGGAGGTGGAGGCCATCAAGCGGCAGGGGGCCCGCCCGAAAACAGAGAAAGAGGCCGAGGCCCTGGGTAAGCTCTCGGTGGAGATTGTGGGTAAGGATCACGACATGAACTATAAAAAGGTCATGCGGTATATCCGGCTCAACTCCCTGGTGCCGGAGCTTCTGGACAAGGTGGACACAAAGCAGATGGGCTTTATGCCTGCGGTGGAGATCTCGTATATCAGGCCGGAAAACCAGCGGCTGATTGCCGTTTCCATTGACGGGGAGCAGTCCTCCCCCTCGGTGGCCCAGGCGAAGCGGCTCCACGAGCTGGACAAGGAGGGCAAGCTCAACGGCGATGTGATTGACGGTATTTTGAGTGAAGAGAAAAAGGAGGATCGCGGTGTGATTATTTCGACTGCTGAACTGTCTAAGTATTTCGGCAAGGAGGTCACTCCTGCCAAAATGAAGGAGCAGATTATGGCTCTGCTGGACGAGTGGAAAGAGAAACAGCCGCCCGAACTGGCGAAGCCGGACAAGAAAAAGGACTTGGAGAAGTAACCCGGCCCCGCTTCTGGACACTTTGTCCAGAGGTAAATGCCCCGCGCTTGGGATGGGCTCTGTGGTGATATATCCCCCGTCGCCGCCTATATTCCTGCACAGCCGGGAGTGGGCCGTCAAGGGTGCAACGCACCGCCGCTCGCGGCGGCTTGCCCTTGACGGTCTGCCCCGGCTGTGTTACTTCCAGCGGCGCGGCGGGGGTATATATCCTCCAGAGCCGCCCCCTTTCCCTGGATAGGGAAAGGGCGGGGGGATAGGGTCGAACTACCTATTATAAATATCGGAGGTGTTGAAGATGAAACGATCCCTTGCTTATATTACCGCCGCATGGCGCGGCGATCCTGCGGTGGACATGGAGCAGGCGGCGCATTACTGCCGCGTGGTTTACGATGCGGGCTATTCCCCCATCTGTCCCATGCTCTATCTGCCGCTGTTCCTCAATGACGCGGTGCCGGAGGAGCACAAGAACGGCATCGACATGGGCCGTGACCTGCTCCGGCGTTCCCGTGTGCTGGTGATGTGCGGCCATACTGTCACCGAGTCCATGAAAAATGATATTGCCGTGGCCCAGCGGCTGGGGATCACCGCTACCACCCTTGAGGGCATCCTGACCGTCAAGGGCCAGGGCCGCCGCTGATATGGCGTCCCTGTTTGAAGCCTACATCACCAACCTGGGAAAATACAACGAGGGCGAGCTGGTCGGTGAAACCTTGAAATTCCCCACTACCACGGAGGAGGTGCAGGGACTTCTGAAACGCATCGGCGTGGACGGGGTGCGCTACGAGGAATTTTTCATCACCAGTTTTGACGGTGATGTGCTGGGGCTCTATGACTATCTCACGGAATATGAAAACCTGGACGAGCTCAACCATCTGGCCTGCCTGCTCTCCGAGCTGGATCAAGGCGACTTGGAAAAGTTTGAGGCGGTCATTGACAGCGGCGAACATACTTCCAGCGTGGCTGACCTGATCAATCTTGCGCAAAACCTGGATTGCTTTGAGTTTTATCCCGGTGTGGAGGACGATGAAACCCTGGGCCGCATCTATGTGGAGGATATGGAGGCTATTGATATTCCCGATCACCTGCTCCCTTACTTCGACTATGAGGCATACGGGCGGGACGTGCGGATCAACGAGGACGGCCACTTTGCCCCCGGCGGCTATGTGCTGAACAACGGCGGCAAATTCATCGAGCACTACCACGGGATCGAGGACATCCCCGCCGAGCACAAGGTTTTCGCGTTCCCGCAGCTCTCGGTGCGGGAGCAGATGGCGGCATACAAAGAAATTATTGACGGCTCCTCTCTGGAGGGCTATCGGAAGATTGCCAAAAAGGAGCATGAGGAGCGATAGCGGCACTTCTGGACACTTTGTCCAGAGGTGCTTTTTTCACGGAAAGGAGGGATACGGCTGATTGATGAGGACGTTTCCAGACGTACCATAGCAGTTTCCATCAAGGCGACAAAGCTCACGGGCCGGGTGCTGGCCCAGGCGTGTCTGGCGGTGGGCCGGAAGATCAAAAAAGCTCACCGGGCCCGCCAGACGCCCCACGGCAAACAGACGGTGCGCCAGCTCATGGGCCACGGGGCCACTACGAACAGCATCGAGGTGGAGTCCCCAAAGGACTTTGACCGGGTAGCCCGGAAATGGAATGTAGACTATGCCTTTTATAAAACCGGGCCGGACAAGTACCTGCTGTTTTTCAAAAGCGGGCAGGCTGATGCCATCACCGCTTGTTTTTCGGAATATTCCCGGCGTGTGATGAAGCGTTCCAAGTCCCGGCGCGTCCCGATCCGGGAACAGCTCAAACGGGCCGCCGCTGAACTGGCCCGCCAGCCGTCCCACAAGAAAGAACGTGCAAGGGAGGCGGTGCATGAGGACAGATAGCGTTAAGAAATATGTGATACCCAACATCCCGTACCTGTTTATCCTGTGGGCCTGCCTAAAGCTGGGGACGGCCTACCGCCTGGCTCCCGGAGCGGGCTTTGCTCACAAGCTGATGGGCCTGGGCCAGAGCATCGGCCCGGCCTTTGCCGACTTTGCGCCGGGGCTCCATCCCCTTGACTGGCTCATCGGCATTGTGGGCGCGGTGGGCTTCCGCCTGCTGATCTATATGAAAAGCAAGAACGCAAAGAAATTTAGGCGGGATGAAGAATACGGATCGGCCCGCTGGGGCACCGAAAAAGACATCAAGCCCTTTGTCGATCCAAAGTTTGAGAACAACGTCATTTTGACAAAGACGGAGTTTCTCACTATGAACACCCGCCCTAAAAACCCGGCCAACGCCCGCAACCTCAACGCCTGCATCATCGGCTCGTCCGGGTCGGGCAAAACCCGCTTCTGGCTCACGCCCCAGCTACTCCAGGCGCACAGCTCCTATGTGTGCGTCGATCCAAAAGGCGGGGTGCTCTCCCAGGTGGGGGCTTTCCTGCAACGCCGGGGCTATAAGGTCAAAGTGTTCAACAGCATCGACTTTTCAAAATCCATGCACTACAATCCGCTGTCCTACATCCACAATGAGGCTGACATCCTAAAGTTTGTCGATACCCTCATAGCGAACACCAAAGGCGAGGGCAAGGAGGGCGATCCGTTCTGGACAAAGGCAGAAACGCTCCTTTATTGTGCGTTGATTGCCTATATCATCTTTGAAGCTCCTGCCGAGGATCGGAACATCAATACCCTGGTGGACATGATTTCCGGCATGGACGTGAAAGAGGATGACGAGTCCTATATGAACGCGGTGGACTATATGTT